>Ga0268284_1000691_pt1 | contig 20912 bp, 17 predicted proteins | sample saktaG_14_FD_190137 | JGI IMG/M metagenome (GOLD analysis project Ga0268284, IMG submission 190137) | Saline water microbial communities from Sakinaw Lake, British Columbia, Canada - sak_2013_06_06_40m | ecosystem: Environmental > Aquatic > Non-marine Saline and Alkaline > Saline ...
GAATACATCAGGCTGACCAATGACGCTCCAAAGCCGTTTGTCTGGATCAAAAAAGCCGAGGATATTTTGAAGAAGCTTTCTCATTGTAAAGCCGTTACTGAAACACTACACTAGTGACCGTCAGCGGCACCAATACCGGCGGCATGGTCGGCAGCGATTCGATCACAATCACACGCGCGCATACTACCAGCGCGGCACGCTGATCAACCTATGCAACCTCATCGCCTGGCACTGTCCATACTGACTGCCTTTTCGTTGGCAGCATCCGCCGCTTTCGCCGCCACGCCCCTGCCGGCACTGGATCTGGCCATCAGTAAATATCTTGGCACGACGCGGCAGGAGGAAATCATGATGAACCGGATTGTACCGTATGCCGGCACGCACATTGGTGGCGTCCATGTGGACACCAGTAAGAATCCCGCGCGCATCTATCTGTTTGACTCGGCCAACAATCGCATTCTCGGTTTCAACGGTTGGCAGCCGGCGACGCTGCCCAACGGCCCGTATCCTTCGGCGGATATCGTCATCGGCCAGCCGGGCATGTGGGACGTCGGCGCCGCCAACGGCAACAGCACTCAGTTTCTGCCGCCGACCGCCGCAACACTTGCGCTGCTACCGTTTCCATTTGTCGTGAGCACCGGCGAATCACCCAGCTCCAGCATGATGGCCACGGACGCCGCCGGCAACTTCTACCTGGTGGATTTATGCAACAACCGGGTGCTCAAATATATCGATCCGTTCGAGACCGATCAAGTCGCCGACCACGTCTGGGGGCAAAGCACGTTCACCAACCGCTCGCCCAACAACACGCCCACACCACCGCCCACCCGTGCCAACACACTGTACACCCAGTGGGCCTACTCCTCCGGCGTGGATGTGGATGCGGCCGGCAACATCTGGGTGGCCGACACGGGCAACAATCGCGTGATCTGCTTCACCAACGGCGCCACGACCGCCACGTTGGTGCTCGGCCAGACCACGTTCACCGCCAACAGCGCCGGCACGGCGCTGAACAAAATGTATCAACCGACCGGCGTGCGCGTGCACCCGCAGACACGCGAGGTCTTCGTCCTCGACGGCCAGGATGACTATGCGCCCGGCCCGCGCGTGATGGTCTTCCGCCCGCCCTTCTCGAACGGCATGGGCGCCCAGCGCGTCTTCGGCACCAACCAGCTCAATTGGGCGCGTGGCTTCTGCCTTGATCCATTCGCGTCAAACATTGTCTGGGTCGCCGACGGCGCGCACAATCGCATCGTCATGTACAACCATCTCACCGGCCAGCCGCTGGATTGCATCGGCCAGCCGGATCTGACCACCTTTCTGGGCATCGGCATGTATGTGCGTCCGGACGGCGCCGTGGCCGGCTTCGCGCAACCTGACGGCAGCATCAGCATTGACGCCCACACCAATCTCTATTTCACCAGTTTTCAGGACTTCAACAAAGTCGTCCGCATTCCCCTGCCGATCACGCGCAATGCCGAGGGCCACGTCTGGTCCAACGGCGAGATGATGAAGGAAGGCGTGAACCAAATCAGCGGGCGCACCACCTGTGGCAACTTCGGCATGGCGCGCTGGAACAGCCAACTGTTCGTGCGCGACGGCTATCGCATCCTGGTCTGGACCAATTATCCAATGGCGGTCAACTTTCAGTCGGCTGATTTTGTCATGGGGCAGTCAGCCATGGATCAGAACGAACCTGGCGGCACCTTCGAGGGCCGCTCGATCGGCATGCTGCATGCCAGCAGCAATGTCCTGTTCGTGACCACCGACTGGAAACTCTTCATGTTTCACCTGCCGATTACCAACGGCGGGCGCGCTTACGCCCCCTTCAAAACGATTGACAGCGGGCAGGCCAATCAACTCAAGTGGGCGGACGACAACAGCGATTGCACCCCGGTATCCTTCAACGGCGTATGCTATGATCCGGTGAGCAATGTGCTGTGGGTCGCGCACAATCACTCAAGCGACAGCTATCCCGGCGCGCGCGTTCTGCGCATCCGCGATCCGTTTGCCGCCATTCCGCGGGTGGATCTCGTGCTCGGCCAGACCAACAAGACTGGCGGCCTGAAAAACAAAGGCAAATACAGTGAACCATCTGGTCCGTTCACCGTTGACGCGACCGACATGGCCAATCCGGCCCAGGTCTTTCTCGACAACTACCGCAACCTGTACGTCGTCGATTCCGGCTACGAGGGCCGCATCGACAATGCCGGCAATCGCCGCGTCGTCCGCTTTAACGAAGTCAAGACCTATCCGGTCGGTGGTACTATCTTTCCCAACACGGCGGCTGACGCGGTCATCTGCAAGCCGACGCTCACCACTACCCGCGACTACGGCGACGCCAATCGGCCCGGCACACCCATTACCCTGACGTTCAACAGCGCCAACGAAATGGTGTTGGCCGACGACACCTACGACACCCCCCAGGGCATGCACCTGTTTTTCTATCCCACACCGCAGACCGGCGCCAATCCGCAGCCCACGCATATCATCAACACCTATCTTGGCCAGCCCGCGTTTGGCTTCTTTGACGGCCCGCTGTTTGTGCTGCAGGATCACACCTGGAATCGGATCATTTTCCATGTGCCGCGCCCGACTGCGCCGCTGGTTGATGTCACCAACAACAACAGCACCGTGATGGGCGCGGCGACGGCTATTGGCGGCACCAATGTGAACGTGGTCGGCACGATGCACTGGGTCAACGAATGCGGTGACGGCGGCGCGTTTCCCGCGACATCACCCTGGCAAGTGACCAACATTCCGCTGCAATTCGGCGGCAATTTGGTGACCATCAGCGGCACCAACGTCAACGGCATTGTCGGCAGCGATTCGATCACGCTTCAGCAGATCGGCGTGCCGGAGCCAGGCGTTCTTCTCGCTCTGCTGGCGCCGGCGTTGCTGCGCAGGCACGCTTGCCGCTTTGTTGTATAACTGTGAGTATTTAATAACACTACACCTGAGTGCTAATTGTGCAACCTCATCGCCTGACATTGTCCACAGTGACTGCCTTCGCGCTTGCCGCATCCGCCGCCTTCGCCGCCACGCCCCTGCCGGCGCTGGATCTGGCCATCAGTAAATATCTCGGCACGACGCGCCAAGAGGAAATCATGGTAAATCGGATTGTGCCGTATGCTGGCGCGCACATTGGTGGCGTTCACGTGGACACCAGCAAGAATCCGCCGCGCATTTATCTGTTCGACTCGGCCAACAATCGCATTCTCGGTTTCAACGGTTGGAAGCCGGCAACGCTGCCAAACGGCCCATATCCGTGGGCGGACATCGTCATTGGCCAGCCCGCTATGTGGGACGTCGGCTCTGTCAATGGCAACAGCACCAAGTTTTTACCGCCGACTGCCGCAACGCTTGCGCTGATGTCATATCCGTTTGTCAGCAGCGTCTCCGAATCACCGCGCTCCAGCATGATGGCCACGGACGCCGCCGGCAATTTCTACGTGGTGGATTTGTGCAACAACCGCGTGCTCAAGTATCTTGATCCGTTCGAGACCGATCAAATCGCGGACGATGTCTGGGGTCAGACCTCGTTCACCAACCGCTCGCCTGATAACACGCACACACCGCCACCCACCAGTGCCACCACACTGAGCACCCAGGGCGCATACTCCTCCGGTGTGGATGTGGATGCGGACGGCAATATTTGGGTCGCCGACACGGACAACAGTCGTGTGCTCTGCTTCACCAACGGTGCCAAGCGCGCCACGCTGGTGCTCGGCCAATCCACGTTCACCAACAACGGCATCGGCACAGCGCTGAACGAAATGAACCGGCCGAGTGGCGTGCGCGTGCATCCGCAGACGCACGAGGTCTTCGTTCTCGACTGTCGCAACGACTGGTACGACGAGCGCATCGGCCCGCGCATCATGGTCTTCCGCCCGCCGTTCTCGAACGGCATGCGCGCCAACCGCGCGTTCAGCCAGACGAACGAATTCGGCACTAATGTGTTCTGGTGGGCTCGTGGCTTTTGCCTTGATCCGTTTGATTCAAACGTTGTCTGGGTCGCCGACGGCGGTAACAATCGCATCGTCAAGTTCAACCATGTCACCGGCCAGCCGCTTGACTGCATCGGCCAGCAGAATCCGACAAACTTTCTTGACCTCGGCCCGTATGTGCGCCCGGACGGCTCCGTGGCCCGCTTCGGGCAACCAGACGGCAGCATCAGTATTGACGCCCACACCAATCTCTACCTCGCCGGTTTTGGCGGGCACAGCAAAGTCGTCCGCTTTCCCCTGCCCATCACGCGCAATGCCCAGGGCCTGGTCCGGTCCAACGGCGAGATGATGAAGGAAGGCATGAACGCAATCAGCGGGCGCACGACCTGGGACAACTGGGGCATGGCGCGCTGGAAGAACCAACTGTTCGTGCACGACCGTTATCGCATCTTGGTCTGGACCAACTATCCCATGGCAGTCAACTTTCAGTCGGCGGATGTGGTCATTGGCCAGTCAGCCATGGAGCAGAGCGAACCCGGCGGCACCTTTGAAGGCCGCTTTCCCAACTTTCTGCATGCCAGCAGCAATATCCTCTTCGTGACCGCCGACGGGAAACTGTTTATGTTTCATCTGCCGATTACCCGCGGCGGGCGCGATTGCGCCCCCTTCAAAACGATTGACGGCAACCAGGCCAACCAACTCAAATGGGCGGACGACAACAGCGACTGCGCGCCGGTGCCTTTCGAAAGCGTGTGCTATGATCCGGTCAGCAATGTGCTGTGGGTCACGCAAAATCATGTGCGTGACGACTATCCCGGCTCGCGCGTGCTGCGCATCCGCAATCCGTTGGCCACCAATCCGTTGGTTGACCTCGTGCTCGGCCAGACCAACAAGACCGGCAACCTGAGAAACAAAGGCAAGTACTTCGAGCCGTACGGTCCGTTCACCGTTGACGCGACCGACATGGCAAGTCCGTCGCAGGTCTTTCTCGACAACTACCGCAACCTTTACATCGTTGACTCCGGCTACGAGGGCCGCGTCGATAATGCCGGCAACCGCCGCGTCGTGCGCTTCGACGAAGCCCATACCTACCCGGTCGACGGCAACATTTTCCCCAACACGGCGGCCGATGCGGTCTTCTGCAAGCCGACGCTCACGACCACCCGCGATTACAACGACGCCAATCGCCCCGGCACACCGATCACCCTGACCTTCAACAGCGCCAACGCCATGGTGTTGACCGACGACACCTACAACACCCCTCAGGGCATGCACCTGTTTGTCTACCCCACACCACAGACCGGCGCCAATCCGCAGCCCACGCATATCATCAACACCTATCTGGGCCAGCCCGCCTTTTGTTTCTTCGACGGCTCATCCTTTGTGCTGCAGGATCATACCTGGAATCGCATCATTTTCCACGTGCCGCGAGCGACCGCGCCGTTGGTTGATGTCACCAATGCCATCAGCACGGTGACCAGTGCCAGCACGGCGGTGGGCGGTACCACGCGGAACGTGGTGGGCACGATGCAATGGATCAACGAGCGCGGCGGTGGCGGCTCGTTTTGCGCCACATCGTCCTGGCAGGCGACCGGCATTGCGCTGCAGTTCGGCGGTAATCTGCTGACCATCAGCGGCACCAATACCAGCGGCATTGTCGGCAGCGATTCGATCACGATCACGCGCGCCGTTGCGCCCGGCACACACACACCCGACACCCGCAGTGCCACCACCCCGTAAGCGCGCACCAATTTATGCTATAATACATTTATATAGCTGCTTAACCGTGCCGCAGCAACCGGCGCAGTAACTACCAACGGTTTATCCGACACAATCATGGCTGATCTCACTCGCTCTGCCTCTTGTATTTACTTGTGTGCCACACTGCTCACCGCCGCCGGTTTCGCCGCGCCGCATGACAATGACATTGATGCCGGCTGGATCAAGCGCCTGCCCAGCATCCCCTATGTGTGGGGCAGTACCAATGCCACGCGCGACGGCTGGCCGACCAACAACCAGGTCGTCACCTGGCGCGCCTTTGTCAAGAACTGGTCCGACACCGTCAAGACCAATGTGGCCTACACCTGGTCGCTCGACGGTACCGTCATTGCCACCGGCGTCGTCACTCTGGCCACCAATGCCCACACCATCGTTGATTTGGCTTGGCCGTGGACGTTCAATCGACATCTTTTGTCGTTTGCCATCGACAGCGACAACGCCTCCCCCGAGTTTTCAGAGTTGAATAACCGCCTGTATCTCAATACGGATGCGATCAGTGTCGGCTTCTGGGTCGAGCGCACTACCTATAATTACTTCCATCAATATCAAAAAGACCTCAACATCGGCGCCAACGGCTGGGAAGATTGGGCCCAGCGGCAAGTCACACGCTGGAACCAAATGTTCGCCCGCGCGGTCTATCCCGAGGCGCCCGCCGGCGTGCTCGACCGCATCCGCCTGGACCAGATCAACATGGTCGAGGACGGCGAACTGCCGCTCAACGGCGGGATTGCCTCGAATGATCCGGATTACACCAATCGTACAGTCGATCTGCAGTGGGGCTTCCCCGTGCCCGACGGCGGCAATTTCTCCGCCTATAGCGATCACACCACGATCAATGATGATAAACCTTTTTATTTCGAGGGCTCGCTCATTCACGAGCTCGGCCATGCCCGCTACTTGATTGACACCTACGGCTTTAATTACCACGAAACTCCGGCCTATAATCCGCCCAATCCGCCCTGGTGGAGCAACTGCACGGTGCAAGTCAACGGCAATTGGATCTCGGGCACACCCTATCTGCCGATCAACCCGCCCTGGGCCGATTCGGCTTATTTCCCGACATCCTTCGGCTGGCCCGGCTATGGCTTGATGTCCGGCCCCTACGATATGGTCGACCACTACAGCGCGCCGGCCCTGAATTTTATTGCCGGCCGCCGCGCGATTCTCGGGAACTACAACTCACCCGGCAACATCGGCGTGTACCTCCAAAACCTGCCAACCCAGAATGTTCTCACGGTGCGCGGCGCGCTGGGCGAACCGATCTCCAATGCCACCGTCAAAGTTTACCAAGCCCAAAACACCGGCTCGTGGTACGGCAAGAAATTCACCAATGCGCCCAATCTGACATTGACCAGCGATGCCGACGGTCGCGTCGCCCTTGGCCGCTGCCCGTTCAGCACCTCCGGCTTCATCTCCCACGGCTACGGCATCTCGCGCGGCGATCTCCTGCTGCGCGTCGAGCAGGGCGCCCAGACCGGCTTTGGTTTCCTCAATGCCATGGAATTCAATCTGGCGTTTTGGCGCGGTAATGTGCAGACCGCCACGTATGCCCTCGGCGTCGCCATGCTCGACGGCACCTTTCGCATTGCCGGCATTACGCCAACCAACGGCTATTTTACGCCGCTCGGCAGCAGTCTCGATGTCGCCGTCGTCATGAGCGGCACGACCACGCCCACCGCCGTGCGCGTCAACGGCAGCGCCGCCAGTTACTACTATGGCGCATGGCGTCGTGCCGTCACGCCCGCCAAGGGCACCAATGTTCTCACCGTCACTGCCAATGGGCCGGGCGGCCTGGCTGATACGCAAGTCGTCACCTATGTGCGCCAGGATACAACCCCGCCGCAAATTGGTTGTGAAGCGCAACTCAATCCCTATCCCGGCGCGCGCCTGTTCAATGGCCAAGCCATCACGCTGCGCTGGATCGCCTATCGCATCAATGACGAAGCGGATGGCACCGGCTGCACCATCACGCGCATGAGCGTGCTCGCGTATGGCACGACCAACGAACTGGCCGTCATCGGCGGCAATTTCAGCAACAGCGGCACGCGTTCGTGGACGATTCCCGCCGACCTCGTCGCGACCACCACCGTCTGCGCTATCAGTGTCACCGCGCGCGACACCTCGATGAACGAGACCAATCGCGTCTTCACCGCGTTCCCCTTCACGATCGAGCCTGACACCACGCCACCCTTCGTCGCCGATGACGCACTGACGTTCCCGACCAATGGCGCGCTGCTGCTTTCCGAAGTGCTGCGCAACGTCACTTGGGCCCCCGCCAAGATTACCGATGTGGTCAATGGCACCAGCTGTGTCATCACCTGGATCAGCGCGCATGACAGCGGCAGTACGCAGGAAGTCGCCGCCATCGCCAGCGATGTCAACAACAGCGCCGGCCTGGCCGCGTGGGCGCCGCCCGCCAACCTCGAAAGCAATAGCAACGGCTTGGTCATTCGCTTTGTCGTGCGCGACGCCGCCAGCAACACGACCGAGCACATCTTCTGGCCGTTCCCCTTCCTTGTCGTGCCGGAACCAGCATTGCTCGCTGGTGCCGCGCTTATTCTCTTGTGCCTGCGCGCACGTCACTCACCCACCTCCACCCACTGATGTCCATCAACCCATTGCGCCATCTGCTATCGACGTGTTTTGTCGTTTGCGCCCTCGTCTGCAGCGCCGCTGCCGCCACCAATGCCACGGAAGCGACCGCCGCGTCGCGAACGCTGCCGCCCATGTTGCTGCTCACCAATGCCAGCCGCGCGGCCATCGCCGCCTGGTGCGCGACCCAGCCGGCGAGCAACATCAATGCCGCCCTCCAAGCGCTCACACCGCCGCAGCGCCGACAGCTGGTCAGTTGCGCGCTGGATATCACCGTCACGCCGGCCGAAACGCAACGGGTGACCGAGGCCGCCCTCCTGGTCACCGACAGTCCGGACCTCGGCTTTTATCTTGAACTCTACGCCACCACCCAGATTCGCATGCATGATGCGCCCAGTGGCGCGTATGCCGCCGGCGACCATATTTCACTCAGCAGCGGCATGCTTGGCCAGAAGGACATCACCGTCTTGCGCAACACGATCACCCATGAGTTATTTCACATTTTCAACCACCAGCAGCACGCCGCCGGCGGCATTTCCGCGTTGAACGAAGGTACCGCCATTTGGATTTTCAAGTGCGCCTACAGCGACTTGCCGCGCGCCGAATACGACCTGGGCCTGGCCGAACCGACCTTCGGCACGATCAATTTCTACCGTGACCTTGGCATTAAGGGCTATCCGAAGCACATTGACATGGGCATTCCGACCAAGGACATCACCGCCAAGGGCCGCGAGGTGTACGAGACCATCCTGATGGCGCGCGATCCCTCGCGCCTGCCCGTCTTCGACGCCCAAGCCATGCAGACCATCTACACCAACTATTTCGCCGGCTTAAAACGCGATCAAGCGTTCGACCAATGGCTGCGCGAGTTCCGTTGCGCCCATGTCCGCATGCTGCGCGAGCGCGACGCCGTGCCGCCCCAGAAACAGGGCGCGCCACCAGCATAATCAGCCTCCGCTCCTATCTGCAGTGCTTTCCAGGCGGGCTCCCTAGTCCGCCTATTTTGTGCCGGATAGCCCGGTTTTCCCCACCCCTTGCATTTTCATGATAAATATGCTATAGTGCCTATAAGTGGTTGTCGGTGCCGTTGCTTAACGGCAGCAATCACACGTAACGATACCATAAGGAGATAGTATGAAGCATATCATCGCAGTAGCACTGGCAGCAAGCTTGGTTGCTGGCCTCGCCCTCGCCGAAGGCTTTCCGGCGTGGTCGAACAACACCGGTTCTTTGATGACCAAAGGCTTGCAGCGCGGCATCGAGAACATGGTCGTTTCCCCGACCGAGATCACGCATTGGCTCTTCAAAGATGTCAATGAGTACAGTGTTGTCGGCCTGGTGATCGGCCCGGTGAAGGGCACCGTCTACGCGGTTGGCCGGTTGCTCGGCGGCCTCGGCGACGTGCTGACCCTCGGCTTGCTGCCGGATGAAGGCAACAGCTACCTGCCGTTCTGCGTCAAGCCGATCTACCTCGAGCGCGATGCTTGTGGTACGGCTGCAGCTGCCTTCCCGGCACCGCAGAAGTAAGCTGGCTTGCTGTTAGGTTTGTGAGAAGGGCGCCCACGGGCGCCCTTCTCTTTTTTGGGTTCTTCCGGGATTTCCGTGGGAAAATGCAGCGGGCTGACGAGAGCAAACCCGAAACCCCACCCCAAATGCGACACGCGACCAACTGTGTAAAAGGCGCGCCAATAGGGGCCTGGCACTTGTGCCGCGCTCTGGTCCCCCTTTTCCCGCCAACGGCGGGAGGGGCGGGCGCAGCAGCGCCGGGGGATTTCGTGCACCCCGGCTGTCGTGCCACACGCCCAATCTGCGTCTTCGCCCCACCAGCAGGCGCATTGCCGCCGTGCACGCCCTGCCATCCCAGCCATCTGCCCACGCCCATCCCGAAAGCGGCCAAAAGCCTGCGCCACCCGCAAGGTTAGTGCAAATTAACAAGAAGTATGCTATACTTGTCAACGAGTTTAGCCAGTATTTTGTTGCGTCTGGTTACGCTAGTGTAACGGCGCGACATTTGTTGAAGCGTCAAGGAGGCGTTTATGGCAGAAGCAAACAGCAACCCGCTTGAACGGTTTCCCGCGCGTCTGCGGGCGCAACGGCAGCGTGGCAATCTGGGCTTGCGTGAGCTGGCCCAACGGGCACAGGTAACCCCGGCCATGATCTCGATGATCGAGCGCGGCAAGATTCATCCGTCCATTGATACCTTATTTGCCATCGCCCGCGCCCTGAACATTTCGTTGTCGGAGTTGTTCGCGGAACCGGTGATCAGCCCGCACGATTATGTCGTTCAACATGTGGCGGATCGCGGCTATGGCGTGACGCGCGACGGCCGCATGCGCTATGAAGACACCGGCTTGGTCCTCGACGGCATCAAGCCACAAGAGATGGGTCCTGTCTTGGTGCGCGTGCATCGCCACTCGTTTTCGAGTCAAAAAGTGTCGTTGCGCGGCGACCAGCTGATCTATGGCATGAGCGGCTCGTTCAACTATGCCTGCGGCGACGAGATCTTCACCGTCAATCCTGGCGACAGCGTCTTTTTCCACAGTCACGAAGAACACGGGCCGATTGCAGTCAACAGCGAGCATGCCGAGTATCTGGTCTGTTACACCGACGAGTTGTATGGCTGGCTGGACATGCGGCTTGACCCGCGCGGCCTGTTTGCGCGGCCACCGCGCGCCCCACAACACTTGTCGCCGATCCAGCGGCTGGCGTGGCGCATTCGGTACGCGCGCTCGCAGCGCGGCTTTCTGCAAACCACCATGCGCTCCAAGACCGGCCTGAGTTATGGCATGATCTCGCACATCGAATCCGGCCGGTCCAAACCCTCGCTCACCACCCTCGAACTGATTGCGCGCGCGCTGAACGTGCCGGTCGCCTATTTCTTCGATGAGGAAGTCAGCACGTGCCGCGCGTCATTCATCCCGGTCGGCGAACGCGTCTTGAAGGCCCGCGTTGAAGGCGGTCACCGGTATCGCGGCGCACCGCTGGTGGTGCCCGACCTGGGCGAGCCGATGTTCTTCCCGGAATGTCGCGAATATGACCGCAAGGGCTTTGTGCCACAAACCACGCAGGCGCCCGGCCAAATCTTTGTGATGGTCATGCAGGGTGCCATTGATTTCACGCATGGCGCGGATACGCATCGCCTGAATACCGGCGATACCATCTATGGCGTGTCCCACATCGCCCACGGCGTCAGCGCCGTGCTGAGCGACACCGCCACCGTGCTCTATTTCACCAGCAATCTCACCCAACTACTCAAACGCGTTTTCGATGAGCTGCGTCGGCGCGTCCGTTAGGCTATCCTGCGACGGCGCAGACTAGGCGCACACTACTGCGGCTGCAGCAGCGGCACCACGTAGAGCAGCACACACAGATACTGCAGGATGCCGCCCACCAGCACAAACACATGCCAGACGGCGTGGCTGTACGGCAGCGTGCGCCACAAGTAGAAAATGACCCCCAGCGTGTAGGCCGCGCCACCGCTCAACAGCAAGACCGTACCGCCCGTGCCAAGCCCGGCCAGCAATGGTTTGTAGGCGATCACGCACAGCCAGCCCAAGACAACATACAGCGCCGTCGAGACCAGGCGCCAGCGGCCATCCCGGCCAGCGCGCAACCCCACACCAGGCCAAATAACGGCCAGCCGAGCCCGCCACGCCGCAAGATCGTCAGCGTAAACGGCGTGTAGGTTCCCGCGATCAACAAATAAATCGCGCTGTGATCCATGATGTTCAAAAGGTGTTTGATGCGCGGCGAGGCAACATGATGATAGACGCTGGAGGCGGCAAACATGGCGACCAGCGTGGCCCCGTAAATGCTGCACGCAACCACATGCCAGACCGTTCCGTGCAGGACGGCAAAGACCAGCAGGACGGCCGTGCCACCAATGCTTAAGAGCACGCCAAAGGCATGCGTCAAGGTATTCACCAACTCTTCCTGTCGGGTCTGTTCCATAATCACCTGTCCATGTTAGCCACGTGCGTCGGCACTGTCAACCGTGGGGCCGTGGCATATCTTACTTCTCGTTAGCTGGCGCTGGCCGAAGCCCGGCGCCAAGGCGCGCCCAAGCCGCGACCACCAGCACGCCGACCGCGTCAGCCAGCACATCGCTGGCACGCATTTCGCGGCCGGGGGTAAACGATTGATGCCATTCATCGAAGACGGCAAACACAAGAGTGAGAAGCGCCGCCCACGCGAGGGCGTTGTGGCACAGGCGCGGACGACGCGCCGCGCGCAGAGACTGCAGCCACAGCAGTGCCAGCACCGCATACGCAACCACATGCAGCGGCTTGTCTAGTATATGTGCATAATTCTGCTGTTCGAGCCAGCCGACCAGGCCGTGCGCGCGCGTCGCCGGCGAACACAGCGCCAGGAGGTGATGGGGGGCGTCATAGAAATGCTGCATGAAATGCAAACGCTGTTTGGGTTGCGCCGAGGTGCTCGAGATCAGCGCCATCCAGATGATGGCCACGGCGCCAAAACGCTGCGCGCGCGTCGGCCCGTTCAGCACGCCGGCGCCGGAGTTCGGGTATACTGCGTGGCGTGCAGATACAGTGGTGCAACCGCGCCGCGCACGCCGGCGGCCATGGCGGCCATGGCAACCCGGCCAACCTGTGCCGCGGTTGCCGGCGGCGGCACAACCACCACCCGCCAGCCCAGCGTGTCGCACACATCGAGCGGCCGGTCGCTGTAGATCATGCCGGTGATGTCGCCCGCGGCGTGCAGCACCTCCGGCAGCGCGGCATACCTCGTGAACCCGCGCTCGCGCGTGCCATCGGGCAGCGTCAGTTGGTAATGCGCCCCATGGCTGGCTTGCGCATCAATCATGAGCAACTGCGCCAGATCTTGCCCGGCTGGCTGCGGCCACAAGTCAAACTGGGCAATGCCGCACGTGGGAATACCCCAGGCATCGGCCAAGCCGTTGACCACCGCCACGCCGATGCGCATGCCGGTAAACGAACCCGGGCCGCAGTCTATGGCCAGCAGGCGCAGCGCCGCCGGCGTAATGCGCGCCTCGGCCAGCAGGCCTTGCACCGCCGGCACCAGCGCGCTGGTCAGCGTGCGCGGCGTGTCAAACGCAATCTGCCGCAGGCAGGTGTCGCCCTCCAGCAAGGCCAGCGAAGCGCCGCGATAGGCCGCCGTCTCGAAGGCCAGGATCACGTTGGACCGCCCAGCTGCGCATCATCCTGCGCGCTGAGTTTGAAGTTGTCTTTGTCGGCATAGACGCCTTCGCCACGCAGCCAGACCCGCAGCGTCCGCGCCAGAATCCGCAGATCAAGCCAGAGCGATTGGTGCTCCACATACCAGACATCACGTTCGATCCGTTGCGGCCACGACAGCCTGTTGCGGCCGTTGACCTGGGCCCAGCCGGTGACACCCGGCTTGACTGCCAAGCGCCGGCGTTGCCGCGGCGTATACTGCTCCACTTGATACGGCAAGGTCGGGCGCGGGCCGACCACGCTCATCTCACCGCGTAAGATATTAAGGAGTTGCGGCAGCTCATCCAGGCTAGTGCGGCGCAGCAATGCGCCGCACCGGGTGATGCGCGGATCGTGTTCCGCAGTGTAGTAGCCGCGTTGCTCGGCATCCACCACCATCGTGCGGAATTTCAGAATGGAAAATAGCCGGCCGCCTTGGCCCACCCGCGTTTGATGAAACAAGACCGGGCCGCGCGAATCCAGTTTGATCCACACCGCGATACACGCCAGCAACGGCGCGGTCAGCACCAACAGCGGTAGGACCAGCGCCAGATCAAGAATGCGTTTGGACATACCAGTCAATCGTTTTTTGCAGGCCATCCTCAAACGACGTGCGGGCACGGAACCCGAACAAGGCCTCGGCACGCGCGACGTCGAGACAGCGGCGTGGCTGGCCGTCGGGTTGGGTCGGGTCCCAGACGAGCTGGCCGGTGAAGCCGGTCTTGCGCGCGATCAGTTCGGCCAAGGCGCGAATGCGGATTTCAAAGCCGGCCCCGATGTTGACCGGCGCCGCGCCGTCATAACGCTCGGTGGCCAAGGCGATCGCCGCCGCCGCATCTTCGACAAACAGGAACTCACGCGTGGCGTTGCCCGTGCCCCAGCAGGCGACGCTGGCTGCACCCGCCTGCTTGGCTTCGACGCACTTGCGGATCAGCGCCGGAATCACATGGGACGTCTGCTCGTTGAAGTTGTCGCGCGGGCCATACAAATTCACCGGCAGCAAGAAGATGCCATGCATGCCGTACTCTTCACGATAGGATTGCAGTTGCACCAGCATGCATTTCTTGGCGATGCCATAGGGCGCATTGGTTTCCTCCGGATAGCCATTCCACAACTCCTCTTCCTTGAACGGCACCGGCGTGAATTTCGGGTAGGCGCAAATCGTGCCGATGGCCACGAACTTCCGGATGCCGGTCAGGCGGGCATGCTCAATCAGCAGGGCGCCCATCATCATATTCTTATAGTAAAACGAGCCAGGGTGTGCGCGATTTGCGCCGATGCCACCCACGATCGCGGCCAAGTGAATGACCACATCCGGCTTGGCCGTGGCATACATGCGCACCACATCGGGCTCGCGCGTCAGGTCGTATTCCTCGATGGTCGGGATATATATGTTGCGGCAGCCGCGCGTGCGCAGATGCGCAACCAGATGCGAGCCCAGAAAGCCCGCGCCGCCGGTAATACAGATGCGTTGCGTTTCAAACGTACTCATGGTTCTCGTGGTGGTTGATGCAGTATAGTACCAGACTTGCGCACGCGCGTCAACCGCCGCAGTATGCGTAACCCTGTCGCGCATTCCAGTTGCATCTCGCACGCCGCTATGCTATACTACCCTGTCAAGCGGCGGTGGTGATCAACGGCACGTTACAGACTGGCCGTAACCCGCATCATCACGCGACACGAAGTATCACTTAGAGAGCTAACGAGGAATGCAGCAACCTATGCACACTATGTCCACGCGTAAAGTGAAGGATATCTTCACCCGTTGTGCGGAATACCGGACGGCGGAAGAAGCACGGCGTTGCGGGTACTATCCGTACTTTCACGTGCTCGAATCAGCGCCCGGACCGGAGGTGGTGATTGCCGGCCAGACCATGTTGATGCTGGCCTCGAATGACTATTTGGGGCTGGCGCACGATCCGCGCGTGCAGGCGGCGGCGGCGCACGCTTTGCACCACTACGGCACGGGCTGTTGTTCCTCGCGTTTTCTGGCGGGCACCTTGCGTATTCATGAAAAGCTGGAGACGCGCTTGGCGGCCTTCGTGCGCAAGGAGGCGGCTTTGGTGTTCAGCACCGGCATGCAAGCCAATCTGGGCCTGATCAGCGCCCTGGCCCACCGCAAGGATTGGGTGTTTGCCGACAAGCTGGTGCATGCGTCCATCTTGGATGGCTGCTGCCTGTCGCATGCGCGCATGGCCCGCTTTCCGCACAATGATGCCGCGGCCTTGGCGGCCCTGCTGGAAAAAACGGATGAGGATGGCGGCGCGTTGGTCGTGATTGAGGGCGTCTATAGCATGGATGGCGACATCGCGCCGTTGCCGACGCTGCTCGCCACAGCACATGCGCACGGCGCGCGCGTGATCGTGGATGACGCGCATGGCATCGGTGTTCTGGGCGCCAACGGCGCCGGTACTGCGGAGGAACTCGGCTGCCTCGATGAGGTCGACGTGGTCATGGGCACGTTTTCAAAGGCCTTGGCGGCCTCGGGCGGCTTTATTGCCGGAACCAGGAATGTGATCGATTATGTGCGCCATCATGCGCGCTCACTGATTTTCTCAGCAGCTCTGTCGGCGCCGATGGCCGCCGCCGTGATCGCGTCACTGGAGATCGTGCAGCAAGAGCCGGAACGGCGCGTGCGCTTGCGCCAGGTTTCAGACCTCTTGCGCAACGGCCTGCACGATTTGGGATTTGATGTCGGCGCGTCCGTGACGCCCATTATTCCCGTGTTGATCGGCAGTATGGAACGTGCGGCGGCCTTGTGGCGGACCCTCTACGCCCAAGGCGTCTTCACCAGCTTGGTGATCGCGCCGGCAGTGCCGCCGGGTGGCGAACGCTTGCGCCTGAGCGTCAGCGCCATCCATACCGACGAACACATCGCGCGCATCCTCAAACGTTTTCTCCAAGCCGGACGCGCAACGCACATCATCTGATCGCCCAGAGAACCTTGGCTAACACGTCGCGGCGCGCTGCCCATGCACAAAAAAGACGGCCTGCCGATAACGGCAGACCGCCAGTTGTCGAATTCAACGTTGGCCCCGACGTTCTGACCTGCGCACCGGGTGTACTACTTTGCCGGCAGCATTGGTCACCGCAATCCGATCGACGCGGTTGGTCATGCTCGGCTGTTTTCTCGATTTGTTGGCATCTCTGCCGTGGGTCTGGGCAAACATAGCAGAGGCGGTCACCAGGCAAGCAAGAACAAGCGTTAGGCAGATTGACAGTCTTTTCATATAGTCCTTGATGGTTGAGTTAAGACTACTGTCATATAATAGTGGGCATAAGCAATGCCATGCCGTGCATTGTCCATAACTATATGCGGTGCAATTGTTTGAGAAATGTTCTCGCCGGAGCTGCTGTAAAATATGTGCCCGCGCTGTGGACAATTTGGCTGGCACGGTGCGCAGCATGCACCTGCGTGTCTGTTGTACCACCAATTTGACTCCCAGCTGATCCTTGGCGGCACTCTGCCTCAATACGCTCGGCGCCACCATCCTCGGGATTTCAGGGGCCGGCACGCGCGCGTTGACATCCAGCGCCCGTTCTGCTACAATATCCACCATCTAACCAACCATTGAATGAGCACACTTATGATCACCCGTGCATCTTGGTTTTTGGTCGGCGGCATGACGCTCGCGACCTGTCTCTGCAGCGCCGCCGGGCCGGCCCCCGCGACCGCGACTGTCACCGCGTCTGCGGGGCCTCTTACGATTGGCTCGGTCGACACCGAGCTGGTGCTGCAGGGCGCGCTTGAATTCAAGGAGATTGATCGCGAAGCACGCTCCAAGATCGATCTCAAAGAGGAGGAAGGCCAGCAAAAGTTGGGGGCCATCCGCAAACTCGAAGAGGAACTCAGCGTCATGTCCGAAGAGCAGCGCAAGGCGCGCTTGCCCGAATACAATCGCAAGCGCCAGGAATTGATGGACTTCCAGACCCAGTCGCGCGAGGATATTCTTGAACGCCAAAGCGTGGATCTAAAGCGCATCGCCAACAAAATCAGGGCGATCATCGAACAACTGGGCCGTGATCAGCACCTGACCATGATCCTGGATGTCAAGCCGATTCTGTACCTGAACGCCGCGCAAGTCACCGACTTGACCGAGCGCGTGACGCAGCTGCTAAATGCGGACTACGAAAAAGAGAAAGACAAGTTGCAGCGTAAAGTGCCGACGCGCGTCCAGTAGCGCCGCGCCATCGTACCAGCCGAGGAATCCCGCGTGGATATTTCTGTTGCCGAAATTGCCCAATTGTTGCAGGCCGAGGTGGTCGGTGATGGCACCGTGCGCGTGCATAACGTGCGCGGTGTCAATGAAGCCGAGCCGGGCGATCTGACGTTTGTCGTCGATCCGAAATACCTTGACGCGCTGCAGCATTCGCACGCGGCCGCGGTCTTGATCCGGGCCGACTTGCAGACGACCGCCAGCATGCCGCAAATCCGCGTGCGCAATCCGCGCGACGCGTTCCACGTGCTGACCCGCGCCTTGGCCCCGCCGCCGATCATCTACGCGCCCGGCGTGCATCCCAGCGCCATTGTCGCGCCGGATGCCGTCCTCGGCAAGAACGTCTCTGTCCAGCCGTATGCCGTCATCGAGCCCGGCGCCACCATCGGTGACAACGTCGTCATCGGCGCGTTCTGCTACATCGGGCATTGCACCCGCGTGGGCAACGACTGCTTCCTGTATCCGCGCGTCACCATTCGCGAGCGTTGCGCGGTCGGCCAGCGCGTCATTATTCATGTCGGCGCGGCGATCGGCACGGATGGCTTTGGCTACGAGCAAATCGACGGAAAGCATGTCAAAATCCCACAGATCGGCACGGTCATTCTGGAAGACGATGTCGAGATCGGCGCCAATGCGACGATTGACCGCGCCCGCTTTGATCGCACCATCATCCGGCGTGGCACCAAGATTGACAATCTCGTCCAGATCGCGCACAACTGTGAAATCGGCGAGGACAGCATCATTTGCGCCCAAGCCGGCTTGAGCGGCTCGGCCAAAGTCGGCAATCACGTCATCATGGCCGGCCAAGCCGGCATGGTCGGGCACATCAAGATTCACGACAACATCATCATTGGCGCGCAGTGCGGCGTCACCAAGGAACTCACGCAAGCGGGCTTCTACATCGGTTCGCCGGCCACGCCCCACATGACGTACAAGAAGCGCGAGAGCGTCGTCGTGCGCCTGCCTGAACTGGCACGCACGATCAAGTTGCTCGAAAAGCGCGTGGCCGAGCTCACCGCCCGCCTCGACCACCTCGCGCCCTGATCATGGCCCGCCAGGCGACGATAGCAACCCCCCAGGCCTTGGCCGGGATTGGTCTGCACACCGGCCGCATCACGACCCTGCGCTTCGTGCCGGCCGACGTTAACACCGGCGTCCGTTTCCGCCGCGTGGACTTGCCGGACAAGCCCGAAATTCCGGCCCACATCGCCAGTGTCATGGACACGCAGCGCAGCACAACCCTCGGCGTCGGCCCCGCCATTGTCCAAACGGTCGAGCATATTCTCGCCTCGATTCAGTGTCTCGGCCTGGATAATGTCATCGTAGAAGTGAATGCGCCCGAAACACCACTGACAGATGGCTCGGCCCGCCCGTTTGTCAAAATTCTGCAGGCAGCCGGCCGCGTCGAGCAGGACGCCGACCAACCGTTCCTGTCCATCACTGCGCCGCTCGCCGTCGAGGCCAGCGGTATGGCCCTCTGTGCCCTGCCCGCAGATGATTTCCGCATTTCGTACACGCTCAGTTACAATCATCCGGCGATCAAGCCGCAGTTCCGCGAGTTCCCCATCACTGCGGCCACGTTCGTCAACGAACTCGCGCCGGCACGCACCTTTGCGCTCTACAGCGAACTCGAACAATTGCTGAACGCCGGCCTGATCAAAGGCGGCAGTCTGGATAACGCCATCGTCATCACCGACCAAGCCATCCTCACCAAGGACGGCCTGCGCTATCCCGACGAATTTGTGCGCCACAAAATCATGGACTTGATCGGCGATCTGACCTTGACCGGCCGGCGTGTGCGCGCCCATGTCATCTCGATTCGCTCTGGCCATACCTTGAATGTTGCCTTGGCCCGCGCATTGTGCGCCGCGGCCGGCATTGCCTCACCTTCACGCGAACAGTAGTTGCCATGCACACCGCCCACGAGAAACGCACCTTCGATATCTGTCAGATTCAGAACATCCTTCCGCACCGTCCGCCCTTTCTGCTGATTGACAAAATCGACGAAACCGACTGCGCCACGTATGTCATCGCCACCAAGAACGTGACCATCAACGAATGGTTCTTCGCCGGCCATTTCCCTGGTTCGCCGGTCATGCCCGGCGTCTTGATTGTCGAAGCCATGGCCCAGGCCGCCGCCATCGTCGTCCTGTCCAATCCCGCCTACAAAGGTAAAATTCCGTTCTTCATGACGATTGACCAAGTCAAATTCCGCAAACCGGTCGTGCCCGGTGACCAATTGGTCTTGCGCGTGGATATGATCCGCATGCGCAGCACCACCGGCAAAGCCAAAGCCGTCGCCAGCGTCAACGGCACGGTCGTCTCGGAAGCCGTCGTCGCGTTCGCCATCGCCGACCCACCCGCGCAGGTTTGACCATGGCCTCGGTGCATTCCAGCGCGGTTATTGCGCCGCAGGCCGAACTCGCGCCCGATGTCGAGGTCGGGCCGTTCGTCGTCATCGGCCCGCACGTGCGGATCGGCGCCGGCACGCGCATCATGGCGCATGCCGTCATTGACGGCCATACGACCATCGGCGAACACTGTGAGATTTTCCCGATGGCCTCGCTCGGCCAAAAAACGCAGGACCTCAAATTCACCGGCGGTACCTGCTATCTGCGTATCGGGCATCACAATGTGTTTCGCGAATTCGTCACGATCAACACCGCCACCAATGACGGTGACGCCACCGAAATCGGCGACCACAATCTGATCATGGCCTATTGCCACATCGCCCACAAGTGCGTCATCGGCAATCATGTCATCATGTCGAACCTGGCAACCTTGGCCGGCGATGTCACCATCGAGGATCACGCCATCCTGGGTGGCATGGCCGGCGTGCACCAGTTTTGCCGGATTGGCCAGATGGCGATGGTCGGCGCCTGCACCAAGATCGTGCAAGACATTGTCCCGTTTTGCATTGCTGACGGCAATCCGGCCGCCAGTGTCGGTCTCAATCTCGTCAAACTGAAACGCATGGGCATGGATGACACAACCGTCACCGCCATCAAGGAAGCCTATCGCCTGATCTTCCGCCAGCAGCTCAAGGCGCGCGAGGCCGTCGTCCGCATTCGCGCCGAACTGGCCGCCTGCCCGCCCGCGCTCCAAATGGCCGACTTTATTGACCGCAGTGAACGCGGCATCGTCCGCTGAACCGGCACGGTTGGCTCGTGCCCCCGCTCGCA
>Ga0268284_1000692_pt1 | contig 20871 bp, 21 predicted proteins | sample saktaG_14_FD_190137 | JGI IMG/M metagenome (GOLD analysis project Ga0268284, IMG submission 190137) | Saline water microbial communities from Sakinaw Lake, British Columbia, Canada - sak_2013_06_06_40m | ecosystem: Environmental > Aquatic > Non-marine Saline and Alkaline > Saline ...
TTTGAATATGGAGCGGAATAGCCCTTTCAGGTCGAAGAGTCCTTCAAAGCTCAATGCACGGTTCTGGTATACTATTTTTTTCTCTGGCAAAATCTGACCTCTTTTAATGAATTACCAATCTCCTTCGGACTCTATTTTTAAAAATCTTTTTATTTCTTTGTTAAGATTATGAAGCTGCCTGTCAAAAGGGTCCACGTGCTTGAGATCCCTGTCCCTCTTGAACAAGAAGCCATCGAGGAATTTAATCATCCAGGGATGGTCATTGTACTTCTTCTGCCAGTCAGTCACGACCCGGCCGTTTATCTGCACATCAATCCTGCCTTGGGAGCGCTTCACCTGCTTTCCATCCACCACGACCTGGACATCCCTGGTCTCCCAGAGATGATAGGTTACATCAAAGAAGTATTGATAGTACTCTGTGACTTTCTTCTCGCCGTAGATATTGATCTCGAGTTCGTTCCCCAAAGGCGTGTCTAGCTTGTCTTTATATCTTATCTCGTGATATTCAAACTTGCGATCGACGAGCCAATCATGTATCATCTTCATGAGGCCTGCGAAGTCGAACACTCCCTTATACCTCACTTTGAGGTTCGACGCCAGAACATCATATTCGTTCATAAAACCGTAATTTGATTAACGGTTATTTAAAGCTTGCGGAAAACCTTTCCCCCTCCAGCCTTTGCCCTCAAGCAATGGTTGCGGCCATTGCATCAGCCTACTGGCTGAAAAGGCTGGCGAAACGATTAGTGTGAGACTTTCGCTGATGCAAAGTCTCACTCCATACGACGAAACAGAGCTATCGCTAGACCGATTCATAAATGATATGAAAAAACTAGAAAAAAACTAGAAAAATATAAAAAAATGAGAAAGGCTGCTCACAGAAAACAACAACTCGTAAGTCTTTTAATCGTCTTTTTGCCAATAGACTCTGAATAATTATTCTTAAAAAAGTGGTATGGACTTATTAGTGGCTGCGCGCTGAATGCCTTGTTACCTTGGCACTTACACGCCAGCTCTATCAACCCCATCTTCTGTGGGCGTCCATGAAAGTCTCTTTTCGAGGATGGCTTCATACTTAGATGCTTTCAGTATTTATCCATTAAAGCGTAGCTGCTCGGCCTACCCTGTCGGATAACCGATCGACCAGTGGCTTCGAATCACCGTTCCTCTCGTACTAGATGATCCTTCCTCTCAGACTCTCAACACTCCCAATAGATATCAAACCAACTGCCTCGCAGCGTTGTGAACCCAGCTCACGATCCCTTTTGATAGGTGAACACCCTCACCCTTGGCCGCTTCTGCACGGCCAGGATAGGAAGAGCCGACATCTATGTAGCAAACCGCGCCGTCGATAGGAGCTCTCGGGCGCGACAACTCTGTTATCCCCGGAGTAACTTTTCTGTCAGCCCCGCCCCCCATTCAAGGAGGTACGGGGGTTCGCTAGACCCAACTTTCGTTTCTGGAAATCTCATTGTCTGAATTCCAGTCAGGCTGGCTTTTGCTCTTACACTCTACATCGGATTTCTGACCCGACTGAGCCAACCATAGGGCACTGATGATATCTTTTCATCAGTGTGCCACCCCAGCCAAACTGTCCACCAGCCGGTGTCCCACCTCTCTACGGAGATGGTTAGCAGCGCAAAATCAAATGAGCAGTGTTACATTGTTGCCTAAACATGGACTAGCATCCACGCCTCAAACAGCTCCTGCTTACGCTATACATTCAGCCTCGCGTTGCAGCGACAGGCTACAGTAAAGTTTCACGGGGTCTTCGCTTCCCATTGGGAGTCTCTGGTCTTTGCACCAGAACGAGATATTCAGAGGGTTCTGGTTGGGGACAGTAGAGATCTCGTTACACCATTCATGCAGGTCGTCAATCAAACGACAAGGCATTTCGCTACCTTAAGAGAGTTATAGTTACTCCCGCCGTTTGCCTGTCCTTCGTTCCCTTGAAAAGGAGATTCAGATACAGGTACTGGGCAGATGTCGCCGATTATTCTAGCCCTTACGGGTTTGCAATCAGCTAAGTTTTTGTTAAACAGTCGGACCTCTTTTGTAATTGCACCTTACTATCGCGCTCGTACGAGCACTAGAGTAGGGACCCCTTAGACCTAAGGCTTGGGGCTAATTTGCCGAGTTCCCTCAACCAGATTGTCCCTTCACACCTTGGGCTTCTCACCCAGGGGCACCAGTGTCGGTGCTGGGTATAGTCATAAGTGATCTTTCAAAATTCCCTTTTCACGGGCTCCAGGTATCAGCCGAACACTACTTAAGTAATGCTGTTCTAAGGATTAATCAAGTTCTCATCATTACGATACTCCCTTGACTTGTCCTTATTAGCAATCACGACGGTGATTGTCGGCCTAACCGAAAACGTCAGGAATTATGCTTGCGTTGCCGCGCATACACTCATGGTACAGGAATATTAACCTGTTTCCCTTTCCTCTACAAACTCGATTTACGAGCTGAGTTAGGACTAACTTACCCTTGGCTGATTTTCATTGCCAAGGAACCCTTGCCCTTTCGGCGGAACTGATTCTCACAGTTCTAAGTTCTTACTATTACCAGGATTCTCGATAGTGAAAGGTCCACCACCCCTCGCGGGGAGGCTTCTACCCTAACACTACGCCTACCTATCTCAATCCTTGCGGATGACAGCGGTATCGGTGATTGTTTAGCCCCGTCCATTTTCAGCACCTATGACCTAGAAGAGTAAGCTGTTACGCACTTTTTAAAGGATGGCTGCTTCTAAGCCAACCTCCTCCCTGTTTTGGGTCATAGACAACCTTCACCCTTTCACACTTAACCAATGCTTTGGGACCTTAACCGCTGTGTGGGTTGTTCCCCTCTCGGACACCACCCTTACGGCAGATGCCCCGTCTCCTGAGGTCTACAGCGCTTGAGAATTTTGAGTTGGACAGTGAACCGACCCCTTTCGGGGCCTTAATCCTCAATCCGTCGCTTTACCTCTCAAGCAGCCTCGCTCAGGGCTTGACTGCGGCCAAATTCGGTAGGAACCAGCTATCGCTGAACTCGATTGGCTTTTTACCCCTACACCCAAGTTAGAAGAATGCTTGCACACAATACCTCTTCAGGCCTCCACCCATCGCGGGATGGGCTTCACCTTACCCAGGCGTAGATCGTTCAGCTTCGGGTCTGGTCCAAGTGACTTGAGGCACTTTCACACCTCGTCCCTCGTAAACTGCGGACTATCGCTTTCGCTTAGGATGCCCGATGTAAGTCGGTTATCCTCGCCACTCAGACAAACTCCCTGGCCCGTTATTCAAAACGGACGGCACACAACCGTGGTTGCGTGCCGCTCTATACCTACTAGGTTTCAAGATCTATTTTACTCTCTGTTAAGAGTTCTTTTCAGCTTTCCCTCACGGTACTAGTACGCTATCGGTCTCAAGACGTGTTTAGGGTTGGGAGTTGATGCCTCCCGAATTCACACCCAATATCCGATGGGTGCTACTCAAGATACTGCCACGCCCTTCATCCTTCCCTTACGGGGCTATCACCCTGTTCCGCGCCGCGTTCCAGCGGACTTCTGGTCGGATGATTCGGGTCTAAAAGACAGTCTTATAAATCCACATCTCAACTCGTCTTACGACGAGCGATTCAGATTGCCCTTTGCTGCTTTCGCTCTCTGCTAATCACAGCATCCTTGGTTTAGTTTCTCTTCCTCCGGGTACTAAGACGTTTCAGTTTCCCGGGTCTTGCTAGCATTTCTGCTTCAAAGCGAAGTCGCATTCAGAAATCACCGGTTCAAACCCCGCGTGCGGGTCGCCGGTGCTTTTCGTGGCTTGCCACGTCCTTCATCGCCATCTTGAGCCAAGCTATCCACCTAATAGGATAATTTTCTCTTTTAAGAACTTTTTTCAGGATAATCTATATTATTCTGGTTCAAAGACGATTGACACAGAGATTCGCTTTCGCAAATCCTTGTATCAACAAACTTTGTTGTTGTTTCCTATGAACAGCCTTCATCAAAAATGAGTATAAAATATTGAACCCGATCACGGACACAAAAAAAATAAGCGCCCGCGCCTCATTTTCTCTTGCTCGACACCCGTCAAGAGCTACTTGACGAGTTGGTATGGATGATTGATGAATATAAAGATGGACTCTGCGGGATTCGCACCCGCGGCCCCCACCTTGCAAGGGTGGTGCTCTACTGCTGAGCTAAGAGCCCGTCCGGAGCTTGAGCGACGGACGGCTCAAAAAACGTTTCACGTTTTTTGTTGCCATCTGGAGCATCAGCGACAGATTTGGGTTGATGTAATCCCGTGAGGATCCGATGATTATGAAAATAAAAAAATTGGTAGGAGAAGAAAAAATTTCCGTCAATAATAATTAATTTTTATTAAATATTTTTAAAAAATAAAGGAGGTGATCCCACCGCAGGTTCCCCTACGGTGACCTTGTGACGACTTAACCCACCTCACTGAGCTTAAGTTCAATTCAACCAATAAGCTGAATTTCACTTAAACCCTGCTCGGTTGGTTTGACGGGCGGTGTGTGCAAGGAGCAGGGACATATTCACCGGACTATGATAAAATCCGATTACTAGGGATTCCAGCGTCACGAGGCTGGGTTGCAAGCCTCGATCTGTACTTGGATAGGGTTTAGAGGCTTAGCTCCTCCTTTCGGAGTGGCATCCCATTGTCCCTATCGTTGTTGCGCGCGTGTAGCCTAGACCATTCGGAGCATACAGACCTACCGTAGCCTGCGCCTTCCTCCCGGTTTCCTGGGCAGTCTCCTCAAAGTGCTCGATCCATCCGTAGATGTCGTTAGCAATAGAGGATACAGGTCTCGCTCGTTGCCAGACTTAACTGGACACTTCACAGCACGAGCTGGCGACGGCCATGCACTACCTCTCGGCTCGTCAGATAATGTCTTCAGCATGATCTTCATCCTGCCGTCGGGTCTAGTGAGGTTCTCTGCGTTGAGTTAGATTGAACCGCACGCCGCACCCCTTGTGGTGCTCCCCCGCCAATTCCTTAAAGTTTCAGCCTTGCGACCGTACTTCCCTGGTGGTGAGCTTAACGACTTCTCTTCGACACTGCGCATCCTCAAGGGATACGCAATACCTTGCTCACAGCGTTTACGGCTAGGACTACTCGGGTATCTAATCCGTTTTGCTCCCCTAGCTTTCGTTCCTCACAGTCAGAATCGTTCTGGTCAGATGCCTTCGCCATTGGTAGTCCTCCTTGGATTAACCCATTTTACCGGTACCCAAGGAATACTTCTAACCTCTCCCGATCTCTAGCCCTGCAGTGTCTCCTGCACGCCGACAAGTTAAGCTTGCCGATTTCACAAGAGATTTACAAGGCCTGCTACGAACGCTTTAGACCCAATAATCGTGATTCCCACTTGGGGCGCTGGGGTTACCGCGGCGGCTGGCACCAGTCTTACCCACCCCTTATTCGCCAAGCTATTTGCACTTGACAAAAGCCCAAGCAAAGCTTGAGCACTCGGAATTCCCTTCTCACACTTTCGTGCATTGGAAAGTTTTCGCGCCTGCTGCACCCCGTAGGGCTGGGACCAGTATCTCAGTGTCCCTCTCCGGGCTACCACTCTCATGGCCCGTACGGATCTTGGGTTTGGTGGTCCATTACACCGCCAACTGCCTAATCCGCCGCCGGCCCATCCTAAGGCACGAGTTTAAGGAAAAGCCCTTTCCAGGGCAGATTCCATATCAGGTGTTACCCTCACTTTCGCGAGGTTATCCCTGACCTTAGGGCAGGTTACCGACGTGTTACTGAGCCTTACGCATCCATTGCTGGAATACTTGCATGGCTTAGTCGAATTCCGATAGCAGCAATCTCCCGCAGGATCAACAGGTATTGTTATACTTTGCAGATCCTTGAGAATTATTGTAAGTCACAATATTTATTGCTGAAACAAAATCATTAGTTGATTTGTTAGATTATTTGTCTTCATCGTCTTTAAAGGAATATGTCATTAATATATTAATGACGGGTTCGTATTTCTTCTCCTACCAGTATACTTGAATAACTAGTTCAAGCATGAATATGATTTCTTATATGCTTCATTCCATCGCGACTCTCGTCGTGATGAGTTATTAAGCATTGGCGTTGATCTTCCGTTCTGGTAGAGAATCAATATTTAGATCCTCGCCACGAAATAAGTAATCTCATGGAGAAATAGGTTATTTATAAACGTTTCGCTTAGAGCTGATTTCACCGTCTTTCGCATCGACGGAAAAAAAGTACGTCAAGCGCGCCATATTGGGCTGCTCATCCTATGGAGGCGCGGTCGATGCAATATCAGCTAATGGCAAATAAAACCAATTATTGAACTAAATACTTCTTGACAGCGCTGACCACATCAGATTTTCCTCTTATGCCGAAATTATACCCTCTTGATTTTTTTCTCTCGGAAGAATACCATCCCTGCGCGCATGGCTTTCTTGAGTCCTTGAGCTCCTCGTGATAGATTAACTCGAGCCTTGAGAGCATGCCTCTCATCAGCCAACTCTTGTCTTCAATCAATGAATTGACTGCGATGCAATCTCCTCTTTGAACTAGCAAGAGAAAATTATACATCTGCGTCTTTGAGAGAAAATGGTTTATACCTTTGGAAACCCCCGTCTCAAGGACGTGCTCCAGATCAAAACCTCCTCTTTCAAAGCCGAACAATTTCACATCCTCATCGTAAAATTCACTGCGAAAAGGCTTTATGAGCTTATAATCGAAAGTCTCAAATTGTTTGATGAACCCTTCAAATGCCTCATTGTTAATGTTATTACTGAACCCATCTTCTTTTTTTAGCTTAATAACAAACGTACTGGCCAGGTAAGCCATAAAAGAAGTGGTGATGCCAAGGGGTCCAGCATGCATAGGAGTAATCTTCTCTCTCATGCTAAACGAAGGACTGACATATTTATCGATGTAATCTGCCATGAAGAAAAAGATTCGTAGGCGCATATAAAAAGATTTCCATTGAACAACAGTAAAATAAACTCCTGAACCGCCAACAAACTAAGAATCAGCCTTTATTGTTTGGCCTTTCTTCTTCTCTTCTCTTTCTTCATGCGCTTTCGCTGCCATTTCCAGCGCATCTGCTTCTTCTTCTTCCAACGTCTTGAGCTTCTCTTCATTTACATCACGAGGATTCTAGGGGTTTTATAAATGTTTTGGATAATCGCAGATTCAAGATATAAATAGAAGGGTAGGACGATTGGGTCTGTTACTAAATCTAATCAGATGTTCATCTTTTAAAATGAGGTTTATGCCCGTGGCTCGGCTTAAATCCTCCGCGAGACCTTCCTCCTCTTTGCTGTTTTGGCGCCGGTCTTGCCGCAGTTCCTGTCGCGTGTCTTGCTTGTTCTGAATGGAATACGTGCTCCATGACTTCTATTTTTTGCCGGATTAATCTTTCAATATCCCGCAGGAAGTCTCGTTCGTCTGCCGCGCAAAAAGAATATGCTGTGCCAGCCGCACCTGCTCTTGCCGTCCTTCCGATCCGGTGGACATAAATTTCTGGCTCGTTAGGCAGTTCGAAGTTTATGACGTGAGAGATGTCATCTATGTCAATCCCTCTTGCGGCGATGTCTGTCGCGACCAAGATTTTTGTGCGGCCTGACTTGAAGTCATTAAGCGCTTTTTGCCTTTGGCTTTGAGATTTGTTGCCATGGATGGCATCAGCCCCGACATTATTCTTATTTAGGTATACTGCAACTTTATTTGCCCGATGTTTTGTTCTTGTAAAAACCAAGACGCGAGTGAGATGTTTTTGTTTGAGTAAATCCAACAGTAATTTTTCTTTGGAGCTTTGGTCTACAAAAAAAATGCATTGTTTCACGCGCTCAACAGGCGTTGCTTGCGCAGCGACTTCGATATGAATCGGATTCTTGAGCAATCTTTGGGCGAGCTCATTGATCTGGGGGCTCATCGTCGCTGAGAAGAACAGTGATTGGCGCTTAGATGGCAGTTTTGATATTATTTTTCTTATGTCGTTGATAAACCCCATGTCAAGCATCCTGTCTGCTTCGTCCAGGACAAAAAACTCGATATCCTTTAAGTTGACCCTTCCTTGGTTCATCAGATCAAGCAGCCTTCCTGGCGTCGCGACAACTATATCAACTCCCTGAGAGACTGCCCTAACCTGCGGCCCTTGGCCTATGCCGCCGAATATCACTGTGTGCCTGAATTTTAGAAATTGGCCGTATCTTGCAAAGCTTTCCCCTATCTGCGCCGCGAGCTCTCTTGTCGGTGCAAGCACAAGAACACGAAGGACCCGGGGATAACGCTCAGTCATCCTCTGAAGGATAGGCAGGACAAACGCCGCCGTCTTCCCAGTCCCTGTTTGTGCTATTCCTATCAAGTCTTTGCCTTGCAACAAGTCAGGAATGGCTTTTATCTGTATCGGCGTAGGTATTACGTAGCCTTCTTTGGCGATCGCCCTTTGAAGCGGCTCTATCAGGCTTAAGTTTTTGAATGGCATTTTGAGTTCATCCTCGGTTAATAATAATTCATTCCGCTATATTCTCTGCCCAGAATATGAACGACTCTGTATATAATGCTGACGCCCCGAGCGATAACAAAAATCGTTTCGCGATTTTTGAACCACTCGGTTCATCTGCTGACGCCCCGAGCGGGATTCGAACCCACGTCCTCGGATGTTTTCGGATTGGAACCCGTCAATATCGGTGAGATTCTCGATCCACGAAAATCCGAGATGATTGGCCGGGCTACACCATCGGGGCAACCTTTTCTGCAAAAAAATTTGTATGGGCCCACAGGGATTTGAACCCTGGACCCCCGGCTGTCCTACTACAGTGTGTTCGAAGCACTGTCTTATAAGACCGGTGCTCCAGCCAGGCTAAGCTATGGGCCCTTACTCTTAAGGGTGATTGTGTTAGATGTTCATTTAAAAACTTTTTTGTTGAATGAGCCGTGTTCAACCTAATGAGTCGGCGCTCGCAACAAGTATGTTTTCGCTGACGCAGCCCGAGTGGCAAAACGCATTTCCAGAAGTTTCGATGGCTCGCTAGGCCGACTCATTGAACACGGCTTTTACTTTACTAAGAGAACAGAGCTTCATTCATATCTCAACGCGTCGACTGGTTTCAGCTTTGATGCCTGGTATGCAGGGATTATTCCTGCGAGCACTCCGATTATTATTGACACAGAGATTGCGAGTATGATCGCGTTGACAGAGACGAACGTCCCTCCTCTTAGCATTCCTGTCTCTCCCATCAATGCAGGGAGGGAGGCTGAGAGGATGACTCCGAAGACTGTTCCTATAATCCCTCCGACGAATCCTATGAGTGCGGCGTTCAGGAGGAATATTCTCATGATGTCCTTGTTCCTTGCGCCTATGGCTTTCATGATTCCTATCTCTTTTGTCTTCTCAAGGACGGATGTGAACATGGTGTTTGCGACGCCGACAGCTCCGACAATAAGGGAGACTGCGGCTATTGCTATCAGGAATGAGTTCATGGATGACATCATCTGTGACCTTGTCGCCTGCATCTGCTTGTTGGATGTGAGTGAAAAATCCTGAGTTTTTGCTGTGACATGCCTTATCATCCTGAGCTTCTCTTCGGTCTTGTTTATGACCGCGTCAAGGTCGTTCTCGTCCCTTATCTTTACTATGATTGAATCATATACTCCGTTCTCCTTGTCGGTAAGCATCTGGTAGGCCATTGGGAGCGGCATGTATATGCTCGTCGATTGGTCGTCAAGGATTCCTACTACACGAAAGACGTTACCTTCAATTGTTATCATCTGGTTTATCCCGACCGGCTTTCCGAAGTAGGTTCCGGCAAGCCTTCCTCCGATGACTATCACGTTCTGGTCGGCAGAGTCAAGCATCCTTCCCTGAGCTATCTTTAGCGTCGTTATCTTTGACCAGACAGCAGGATCCACTCCTGTGAGAGAGACTGTGCCTGTTTTTCCAAGGTAGGAGACTTTCACGTTCCCTCGTATCTCTGTCTCTATTAGCAGTAGGTCAGGTATTGACTTGAGAGCCTGGACGTCTGTTCTTGTGAGCGTGGGCTCTTCATCAGTCGCAGCTGCTCCTCCGCCACCGCCGCCTTCGGACGGACCTCCGAACATCCTTGTTCCTCTCGAGGCACCGGCGGATAATGTCAACAGGTCTCCTCCAAGATTGCCGAGCTGATTTCCTATTGTCTGCTGCATGCCGCTGCCTATCGACATGATGGCTATGACTGAGGCCACTCCTATCACAATACCAAGTATTGTGAGCCAGCTCCGAAGCTTGCTATGCACCACCATGCCAAAGGCGTGCTTTAGGCATTTTCGTAGTTTCATGTGGTTCCAGTCCAGGGTTATTTTTTTCTGTGCTCCTCTATGATTTACAGATGGTTTTTCTTTTTCTTATCTTCTTTTTGCAGGAGCTTCTTTTTTCCTGAAAAGCTGCTTGAATTCGAAGTCAGGATTTATCAGCTTCTCCTTTTTGTACCTGCTGTAGGTGATGCCTGCAAAGACAACTATCACGATCACGACAAACCAGATTATGTAGTTCTTGTATGTGACAAAGAAACTCTGCTGCTGTGCCACCCTGAAGTTCCTTGCGCCTGCGCTCGCAGCCAATGTGGTATTTCCGGATGAGGATGATAGCCCTGTGCTTCCCATGGTCACGGTCTTGTTCACAAGCTCCCTGTTGCCCATGGTGTCTGTGTAAGCCACTTGCACGTTCAGGAGATTTTGCGATTCCATGATTGCGTTTCTCTCACCTACTAATCTGCCTGAGGTAAAGTTTCTTTGCGCTCCAGAAGCTGCTGCTCCGTCATCAGCACCGGCTGTTTCGCTAGCGATAATTGTTTGCGCTGATTGCAGCTTGAAGCTTGCGACAGTGTAGTCTCCTGTGTTGAGGTTTCCGATTATCATCGAGTTAGCGCCGCTAACGCTCCAGCCTCTTTGCTGAGGGATTATCACAGATACTGACGAGGCGGGGTTGCTTCCGATGTTTGCTATCGTGAAAGACGTTGAGCTTGCGCTGCTTTCTGAGAACGCTATGTCAAAGTCAGTCCCTCCTCCGACGTACATGCCTGCGATGGTGTTTATCTCTTTCTCAGTCCCGTTTGTTGATTCGTACGTGAGCTTCAGGCTCAATTCATATAGTCCTGCGACTGCGCTCGAATCAGATATAACCTGGTATTGCAGCTCTACGCTGTCTCCCACGTCGATGTATTTAATGTATTTGGTGTTGTCGCTTCCCACCGGGAGGATTATCTTGTCGGTGTTCTCCCAGCTGAAGGTCAGGTCTCTTAACGGAGCGCTCCCGACGTTGTTGATCATGAATGTCAGGCTGCTCTGCTTTCCCGGGACAAGAGTGGTCTTGTCTATCTGGATTACTTCTGCGCTTTCCCTGCTATTAACATCCACTGAAAGGCTTTTTGTTATGGCTGGCGATCCGTCAACTGAGTATTTCAGCTTGATCTCGTAGCTTCCGGCTGTCGCGTCCTTGTTGACCCTGACAGAATATTTAATTATCTTAAGATTGTCAGAATTATATCCCTGGTATGCCTGAAGCGTCCCCACATCCCGGACTGCCACTTCTCCAGATAGCAGCTCAAATGGGTAACTCGGGATAAGCTCGACCACAACATTATTGGCTGATAGGCCTCCAAGGTTTTCTATCCCTATGCGCACTTCCACCACGTCGCCAGCATAGGCAGGGTCAGGGTCCTGGTTTACCATGCTTAGCGAGAGCGAGACTGAGTTCTCAAGCTCTCCTACTGCTGCCATTGACTGGAGCGACAATGCTATTGTCATCACTATCACTAATACTAACATCAATGCGATTCCTATGCTTTTTTTCATTTCCTATGCACCTCGTTCTTCTCTGATATCCTGATGATCCGGCCGTCTTTCAGTTCGACGGTCGTATGAGCATACTTTGCCAGGTTAAGGTCGTGGGTGACCATGATTATTGTCTTTCCCTGCTCTTTCCAGAGCCTTGTCAGCATGATGAGAAGCTCTTTACCCGTGACGCTGTCAAGAGCGCCTGTCGGCTCATCAGCAAGTATTACTTCAGGGTCTCCTGCAAGGCTTCTCGCTATCGACACTCGCTGCTGCTCTCCCCCTGAGAGCTGGCTCGGGCGGTTGTTTATCCTGTGGCTTAGGCCTACCATCTCAAGGATTTCTTTTGCTTGCATGGTAGCTTCCCTATCATTGACTTCCATGAACTCCAATGGAAGAATCACGTTTTCCAATGCAGACATTGATTGCATGAGATTGTATTGCTGAAAGATGAATCCTATGGTCTTGCCCCTCAATGACGCAAGGTCTGATTCTCCGAGAAGGGTTATGTCCTGTGATTTCAGGAAAATGCTTCCTTTCGAGGGGATGTCGAGGCATCCCATGAGATTCATCATGGTCGATTTTCCGCTGCCAGAAGCACCGATGATCGCTACGAAATCCCCTTTCTTTATCTCTAATGTGACGCCTCTCAATGCAGGGACCTCTACCTCTCCCATCTTATAGATCTTCCAGACATCCTTCAGTATTATCAGAGGCTCGTTCTTCATTTAAGGTATGGCTTGCAAGAGGGGTTTATAAACCCGGTGGAGGATTAGTCCACTTTTTTTATATAGATTTAAATATTTGAGTTGGTTGGTGATGTGATATGGCTATGCCTCCTCCGCATTTTTTGGACCCGATGATATTCGTGCCTGAGATACTGTTCACAGTGATTGCAGTGGTCTTCTGCTTTGTGATCTATTTCAGGACAAAGGAAAGCTATGAGCTGACAAAGTACGAGGGCATAAGGTATTTCCGAGGGGCATTCCTGTTCTTCGGGCTATCGTATCTTCTGAGGTTTGTCTTCGGCCTTCTGCGTTTTTCAACGATAGCATTTGATGTGATTATACCTCGCCAGATGTTCGCATTCCTGTTCATACTGCCTTTAGGCTATTTCAGCACAGTAGGGATATTATACCTGATATTCGGCTCTGTATGGAAAAAGTTCAACAACAAAAAGATGCTCTTGATTGGGCATCTTGCTGCTGTGCTTCTAACGATAATATCATTTGTAACGAGATCACCCAGGACTCTTCTCTGGCTCCAGACAGCGCTGCTTGTGCTGGCAGTCGTGCTCGTATTCTTCCTGCACAAAAAAGACAAGAAGATCACAGGGATGAAACTACTCTACATACTGGTGTCGATGCTTTGGTTAATCAACATGTGGATAATCGACGAGAGAAGGCCATTTCCCTTCGAGGTGGAGATTGTGTTTAGGGCAGTCTCTCTTGTAGTATTCATAATAATATACCATAAGATATCAAAGTGGGTGCGATGAACAGGAAAAGGGACAGGCTCGGAGTGATACACGCCATACTGAGGATTGTGAACGACCACCATAATTCCATAAAGCCGACGCCACTCTTAAGAAAATCAAACTTATCTTCTAGCAGCTTCGCCGAATATTATTCTGAGCTTATTTCTAAAGAGCTCGTGAAAGAGATAAAAGACGAGAAAGGAAACAAGTACGTGACGCTGACAGACAAAGGATTCAAATACCTAGAGAAGTACAAATTGATTCTAGGATTCATAGATGAGTTCGAGCTGTGAGTGAATTAGGATTTTGGAACAGGCACACATCTTGAACGCCGAAATTTATTTCTTCTTTTCTTCTTCAGCCTTGTAAAGCGCATCAAAATATTGTTTTTTGATAAATGTCTTCTTCTTAAGCTTCAGCATGGCTTCTTCCAGATCATAGATCAGCCATTGATTGCTGTTTCTCTGTTTTATTGCTTCGTCAACAATAAACTGCCAATCTATCTCTTTTTCCATGAGGATTATTGATTCTATGTCCTCCTCGTCTTTGTCCCTTCCGGTGATTGCCTTTAACAGTATCAAATATTCTTTTGGAAGGACTTTCACAACCAGCTCCTTTTTTCCGATGAAGTCATATCTCTGGGTGATCTCGGCGTTTTTTATGTCCAGATGAAACCCAAAGACATTCTCTACAAATAAATCGAACCGCTCATCCCCTCTGGAGAACATCTTTGGCTTTCCCTCATGAGCCCTTCTCTTCTCATCATATACGCCGAACAATGCCTTCTCAGTGTAGCCGAGCTGTTCTATGGCCTTGATGAATGCCCGTCTTGTTTTTTCATTCTCAAACACAAGGTCAATGTCCTTGGTAGCGTTCTTATACCCTGAGAACATCATCGCAGTCCCACCTATAGCCAGGCATACAAGGTCTTCAGAAAGGTATTCTGCTATTAGGCCGAACAGCTCTTCCTGGTCCTGAGTATTTATCATTTCTCATACCTCCGGGGCATAGTCCTGCATCTTGTCTTCTGCCTTGCTTCTCCGTAAAGCTTACGGACATCTTTTTCTATTCCCTCTTTTCTTGCCATATCAAAAAGCTTCTTCCAATCATTGACGTGCCTGAATAGGTGAAGCATCGCTTCCCTGATCCTCACGTCTTTCTTACTTAACAATAAACCGTCTATTATCGCCCGCTCTGCGCCGTACTTTCCATGGACATAATGCTCGAAAGAAGGATGGACTTTCTCCGGAGAATACTTATTCAGCAGATAGAAGAATCCGTTGGGTGTCCTTACAGGAGTCCTGCTTATCGTGTAAATCCTTTTTTGTCTGCCGCCACCGCTGACCCTGGCAAAGCCCTGCTTCTTGAGCCTGGAAAGGAGATTGATGGCCGACTGCCTGCCCAAGCCCTTCTTTCTCGCAAACGTCTCAACAGTGAACTTGCCTTCTACCAGCTGCATGTATGTTATCCATACGAACTGATATATAAATGTTTCGTTTATTATGTTATGCAAAGCCAGAGAGAATAGGTGACCACGAAAAGAAGAAATAGTGGGATGTGGACACCTGAAACGAGTCTTGAGAGTAGGGCACCTTTTCGATATACGAAAGCGGAGAACGTGTTCCATAAATCGGAGGATGAGTTACGAAATCTGAGAATGGAATATGTTCTTTATTTTACCATTCTAAGAATAATTTAAGATGTGTTTCGTTCTTTAATTCGAGTAATTTCTTTTCATTTATGCTCTTGTCGTTTGCGTCCACTATAGTCCCTGTCTTAAATGCCTCATTAATTTGTTTTAACAAGTATTTTCTTTCTGCCATCAGTGATTGTATCTTATCGTTGAAAAAGTATTCCTGAAGGTTGTCGGTTATTTTGTTTTCTTTTTGTTCCTTAACGATTAGGTCTTGGCTTATGTGCAGGAATCCTTTTATGCATTTTTCATAATCTTCGATTTCTAATCCTGTTAAGAATATTCTTATTGTTTCTTTTTTTGCTTGAAGCTTGAATTGCAGGTGTTTTTCTCCGTGCCCTTTTTCGTGGTGGTGAATCATTGATTCTTTTACTTCGGTTCCCTCTAACAGGTATTTTGCTGATTTTAGGTTTAAGCAGTATTCTTCTTCTATTAATGAATTGGTTTCTGTTAATTCTATTTGCATGCCTTTGGCTGAATATTTTATCTTGTATTCATCTTCGGTTTTTGATCTGTTGTTTTTGAGATTTTTATTATTGGCGTATTCAGCCAGTATGTATACGAATTCTTTTTTGTTCATTTTATTATCTCTTGAATGTCTGATCTTAATGAATCTCTTGAAAGATTATGTTTCTTGTATATTTCGTTCCATTTATCAATGTTATTGTAATCTTCAATATTGCTTAGTTGGTATAGTTTTATATCGAATGTTTCTTCTAATACTTGTTTTATGCAGATGAGATATAATAAATTTTTTTCTTCAGATGGCATTGTGGCGGGTTTTATCCACCCGTTTCCTTTATTGATGTTGACTATTTCAAGGTCTATTTCCCAGTCCATGTTTTTCGCATCTACCATGGATGAGTTCATGATTGTTGCCTGTTGAAACTTTTTGTTGCGCAGCGTAGCCATGATTGACAGGTCGTTGTATGTACAAACCACCGCATATTTTTTTTTGTCTATGTTGATGCTGAATGTTTTGTTTAAGCGTTCATATCTTGTCCCTATGACGTTTCCTTTCTGCATTATTTGAGATCCTTGCTCTGATGAAAGGTTTTCTGACATTTTAATAAGCCTTAGCAGAATTTCTTCATGAGTTTCTTTCCCTTTGGCCTGCGCTTCAAGCATATTTTTAGTCTTTTCAGTAAGCCTTAATGTTGTATGTTTCTCTTTTGATTGAATTGATATGGCAGTCATGATAAACACAAATATACTTCATATATTATGTATATTTAATGTATAATGTATATTTAAATGTTTCGATTTGAAGAGGCAGGTGCACTGCGTCTCAGGAGCAGGACACCTTTTTGCTGGGTTTCGCAGTTAATCACGCCAAATAATCTGAAATAAGTTATACCTACAAAATGTCTAATTTAGTGTTTTTTAGTGATAACTATCCGTTAGGTGACCACGAAATGAGAAAATATATAAATGTGGGCACCTTATAACATATTATGTACATAGAAAAAAGAAAAATTGGCGAGAGTGTTAAGTATTATCTAGTATATTCATACAGAGAAAATAATGAAGTCAAGAAGATTCGCCATTATCTAGGGCTTAATTTATCTTGTGAAGAGCTGCAAAAAGCCAAGGAAGAGGCCGGGCAGCAAATCATGAGTGGACTTGAGGAGCTTCGCACAGAAATATTCAATTTCTCACTCACCAAAGGGCAATTAGCAAAACTGAACAAGTACGATGGACAAATAAAAATTCATCATTTACAAGATGTTAATTGGAAGGCTTTCACAGAGCAATTCACATACAACACGAATGCCATAGAAGGCTCAAGCGTCCAGCTGGATGAAGTGCCTGAGATTCTGCACAGGCAAAAAGCCACTGGATGGGAAGAGCTTGAGACAAAAGGAGTCGCCAAAGCCGTTGAACTTATAAAAGAAGCTAAAGAAGAGTTATCATTAGACCTGATTAGAAAACTGCACAGGATCTGTTTTGAAGGCTCAAAGCACTTCGCAGGAGAGTTCAGGACTGTTAAAGTCGTCATAAGAGACGGCAGAGGCAACACTATTCATTCTGGAGTTCCTGTCTCTGAACTTGATCATGCTCTGAAAGAACTGATTGGATGGCATGATAAGAACAAGAAAAAGTTTAAGCCGCTTGTGCTTGCTGCTATTATTCACAACCAGTTCGAGCACATCCACCCATTCCAGGACGGAAACGGAAGAGTAGGCAGGTTATTGCTTAATTTTGTGCTTATCAAGAACAAGCACCCGCCGATAAATATATTGATGGAAGATAGGCATGAATACTATGATTCCTTGCAGGAATACTCAAAAAGACAGAACCTGAGGCCGACAATACTGTTTCTAATAAAGCAATACAAGAAAACACTCAAACAGGTGACCACAAAAAAGAAGAAATAGGGAAAGTGGACACCTATGAGCGAGAGAGACCAGACACAAAAAATACATGAAAGCAGATGAAAAAACTGTATAGATTCAGCCACTCAGTGGCGTCAGGCGGATTCATTTATGCGCACAAAGTAGAGATGGGCATTATTAACAATAAAGAAGGCTTGAGAAATGCGCTCCTTACCATAGCAAAAAAGCTTAAGCTGCTCGACCCGACAATTAAGGTTTATGAAACAATCTTTTTCGTTTTTTTCTTCCCAAGGCCAACGCTTTCTGAGGCCTGCATAATAGATACAATCCAAAAGAACATTGTCGGTTTCGGAAAATGGAGCCATGACTACGTTTATGCAACGCTCAGCAGCATCGAAGAAGAAGATATAAGAAAAGAACTGACACGATTCGGCTTTGATTATGACAAAGGATAACAGCGAATCAATTTACGACTTCGTTCTGAAATCAGTTATACCTACAAAATGGCTAAGTTAGTGTTTTTTGGCGATTTATAATGATGCAATCTTAGACGCTAAATGCCGGTTCTACATTTTGGCGAAATTTCTTCGAGTAAAACTTATAAAGATGAGCGTCTTCTTATCCTGGAATGAGTGGTTTCGACAGGGTTAAAAAGTTTTTAGAAGAAATCGAGCAAGAACATGTATTTTTTAAAGCTCATTTTTACGAAAGAAGCCTTGACAGGCCTATTTCAGAGGAGCTGGTAAGAAGAAATATCAAGAATACATCAAGCTTGCTGAATGTTGAAGACCTGCCTGCGAGAAAATCAACTGAAGAGAAATATAAGATTTGGATTAAACTAAGCAGCAGGTATAGTTTAGTGCTGGTCGTAACGATTGAGAAGAAAGATTTATATATAATAACAGGTTGGAATAGTGATAGGAAATGGCAAAAACAAATACAAAAATGAGCTATGATTCTGAAGAGGACATCTTATCCCTGTCTAAAGGGGTAAAAGCGAAAGCATCCATAGACATAGGCGACTTCATAATTGATGTCGACAACAGAGGATTCATAGTCGGGCTTGAGATATTGAACGCTTCCCAGAATTTAGGAATAGAAGAGAAGCTGTTGAGATCGCTTGAAAACGCCGCGATGCAAGTCACCTATAAGCCGAACTACGTCTATATCGCGATATTCATGAAAATAAAGGAAAAAGAGAAAGAAATAGCGATACCCCTGACTATAGATTTAGGACATGGCTCGGTCAAGACAGAAAGGATGCAGTTCGCAATGGCAAGCTGTTAATTCTAGGATTTTAGATGTTGTGCTCATTCCCAATCGACGTTCGGGACCTTTTTTGTGGCGATGAGGATAATATCAACAATCCACCAGACGCCAAAGCCGCCAAAAGTGATTAACTTCAGGATTCCAGTGCCAACCTTGCCCATGATGAAGCGGTCAACACCGAAAAAGCCGAAAACGACCGACATGATCAAAACCAAAGTCCAATTAGCCTTTGTAATCACGCCCCTGACGTTAGATTGCCTAGCCCCGCACTGAGGACACGCAGAAGCTGAATCAGCAATCTTCCTACCACATTCTCTACAATAAACCAATACCATGATTGAAACCTCCTTACTGACGACTAGAGCGGCGGAGTTTAAATAGTTGGCGGTGAGGAGACGGGGAAACGCTTGGCGTTTCAGACGAAGCCGACCCTGCGAACCGTATAAGCCCTGTTAAGTTCTTTTCCCATACGCAGTGTGGGAAAATTGCGTCCGCAAAGTCGGAAAAGAGAGCGTTCTATCAAATGAGCGAATGCGATACATCAAGAACAAGAATCAAGGGGGACATTTCGTAGTCGTAGTTTTAGTTAGTCGTAGGGGTGGGGCGTTTTTGCTTCTTTTTTTTAAAAAAGAAGATTCTTTAAGAGAGGGCGTCGTAAGATTTATAAATAAGTTACATTTAAGGTTATATATACATAAATGGGTTGGTGAATATGGCAAAAAAGACAGTATCGTTAAGCGTTGAAGGAGAAGTTTATGAAGAATACAGAAGATACTGCGAACAAAAAGGCATCATTTTGTCAAAGCAGTTTGAAAACTTCATGGTAGAGGAATTAAAGAAAAACAAGTCAAGGTCTTAATTATGGCTAAAAAAGATTATGATAACTGGTCTAAAACTGAATTAGTTAAAGAGATTAAGAAATTAGAAAAAAGGAAGAAATACGGAATAGTCTGGGAAGATAAACTTGAAAAAGTTGCTACACTCTGTAAAGAGAAACTTCCTATTTTGGAAGAAGACCCAAAAAAAGAAATTAAGACAGATGATAAAAAACCAGTTAATATTTTAATAGAGGGCGACAATTATCATGCTCTTTCTGTTTTGAATTATACGCATAAAGGCAAAGTTGATGTAATCTATATAGACCCCCCGTATAATACTGGTTCAAAAGATTGGAAATACAATAATGATTATGTTGATATTAATGATCAATGGAGACACAGCAAATGGCTTTCATTTATGGAAAAGAGATTAAGACTTGCTAAAAGATTGCTTAAACGAAATGGAGTTTTAATATGCACAATAGATAAAAATGAACATTCAGCTCTTGGACTTTTATTACAAGAACTATTCCCAAATAGAGAGATTGTCTGTGTGACAATAATTCATAACCCCGGAGGGATTCAGGGACTCAATTTTTCACATACAAACGAGTATGCTTATTTTGTTCATCCGAGCAAAGGAACATTTATTTCTAAAGTTAAAAGAGATGATACACCTCAAACCGCTTTTAGGGACTGGGGAAAAGAAACTTCTAAGAGGATAGCCGCTAAAACATGCTTTTATCCAATTTATGTAAAATCTGGAGAAATTATTGGATTTGGAGAGGTTTGTCCTGAGGATTTTCATCCAAACAAATCAAACATCATCAGAAAAGATGGAATAATAGAAGTATATCCTATTGATCAAAAGGATGTTGAAAGAAAATGGAGATTCTCTCTTAAAAGTGTTGAAGATATAAAGGATGAATTGGTTTGTAAGAAAGTAAAAAATGAATGGGTAATTTTTAGAGAGAAAAAAGACTACCGTTGGAAAACTGTATGGACTGAAAATAAGTATAATGCGAATGTGTATGGTACAAAATTATTAAACAACATAATTCAAGGGACTTTCCCATATCCTAAATCTCTTTATGCGGTAGAAGACTGTATTAAAGCAGTGATTCATAACAAAAACAATGCAACAATCTTAGACTTTTTTGCTGGTTCTGGAACAACTGGGCACGCAGTTTTAGAATTAAATAATAAGGATGATGGCAAAAGAAACTTTATTTTATGTACTAACAACGAAAATAATAATGGGGATGGTGGGGGAATAGCTGAAGAAATATGTTATCCAAGAATAAAAAAAGTGATTAAAGGGTATATTGGAATTGCTGATAAAAAGCAATATGGTGGTTTTGGCGGTAATGTGAACTACCACGGGTCTCGCCTGTTGGCTCGACCGCGTGGCGTCTAGCTACTAGCTAGGCGACGTAGTTCACTAATGTCTTTTGCTCTTTAACATCCCAATGTTTCTTCT
>Ga0268284_1000693_pt1 | contig 20865 bp, 19 predicted proteins | sample saktaG_14_FD_190137 | JGI IMG/M metagenome (GOLD analysis project Ga0268284, IMG submission 190137) | Saline water microbial communities from Sakinaw Lake, British Columbia, Canada - sak_2013_06_06_40m | ecosystem: Environmental > Aquatic > Non-marine Saline and Alkaline > Saline ...
CGGGAAGAATTGCCTTCCCAACCGGTGCCGCAACTGCCATCACTCATCCCGTTAGCCAGCCCTTCGGGCCTCTAGCAGATTAACGGAAAATTGAACGCCCCCTCTTCCGCAGCTTCTCGCGAATGCTCCACTTGAGGCCACTCGGTTGCCAACCGTCGGGTGGCGTGATCGAGAACCACGCCTCAGCCGACTGCTCATCGACTACTTCCCGGTAATGGCGGAAAATCATCTCGGGAGAGTTGCCTGCCTCCAGCGCCGTCCGCGGCACGTCTCCCGTCTTGGAGACCCGGTAGCTGATATATGAGTGGCGCAGGGCATTTCTTCGCCATCCGCCCGGAATCTTCGCCTTCACGGCCACGTCGTTAAGGGCTCCCGATACATCACTTGCTGTGATGATTTGGCCTGTTTCCTCGCGCCACGGGGCCAGCCATGCTTTCAGGTTATCTGATAGCGGGACCAGCCTGCGGGATGCCGTCTTGGCCTTGCGGCCGGCAATCTCGATATGACCGCGTTCCCATTTGATGTCCTCCCAATGGAGTCGCTGGATTTCGGCCGTTCGGATTCCCGCGAACGCTCCGATGGCGAGGGCGGGAAGCAGGCGGGCATGGCTGGCGAGGAGCAGCGCCATCATCTCGTCAGTCGTGAAGATGGTGATTTCGGTTTCCGGCACCTTGAAGTTCTCGGTCATGTCGGCAACCGTGTCGCGGTCGGGGTGGAGATACCCCTGGCGCTTGGCGAAGCGGAACATGCTCACGATGGTGCCGCGAAGGGAATTGCGGCTCACCGGTCCGAGCGTTTCCTGCTTCTGGAGAAAACGATTGATGTCAGCCGTGGTCACGTCCGCGATATTACCGCTCATTTGACCTGTGAAGCGCCCGAGATAGTCCGTGCAGTTCCTGACATGGATCTTGCTGCTGCCTCCGGCACGGCGCGACTCGATGAATTCCCCGGCCACCTGGGCGAGGGTTCTCTTGATCAGGAGATCCTTGCGGTTGGCTTGATAGAACCGGACCGCGTCGGAAATGGCAACCTCGCCCGCGGCTCGGCGGGCACTGGCCCACTCGTCAATGGCGGCAGCCAGTGTGACGCCGAACCCGACGGCCGTGCGCTCGCAGTGGCGGAGCAACTGGATGTCACGCTTGGTCGCTTCATCCGTCACGCCTTCACCGTTGGCAATGCGGACGGTGATCTGCTGGGCGATCATCCGGGCCTCATCCATGCAGGAAAGGCAGCGGGTCTTGCGCCTGCCTCCTTCCTTCCATGCGAGGGTGAATTGCTCGTATCCGTCCTTGCGTCGGATCGTGTAGATGCGGACTCTGGCTGGTCCGTTGCCGATCTCCACGATTGCGCTGCGGCGTTTGCTTTTCCGGGTCATCAAACCCGGCTTTGGTGTCAACTTGTGTGAAAAGTCGTGTGGAATACCTGTCGGGGTATCATGACACGGTTCACAACTCGTTGCTGATAATGGAGTTGTATCACAACTCCCACACGAGGGCGGAGGGGGTGGGATTCGAACCCACGGGACCTTGCGGCCCTCCGGTTTTCAAGACCGGCGCATTAGACCACTCTACCACCCCTCCTTTGGGTTGTGCGGCGTGCGGCGGGGCAAGGATATGCCCGTGGAATGGCGGACATTCAAGAAAAACCCTCAATACCGGTATGAAGGGCTCGATTCAGGCATCGTGGCTGGAATGGCCAAAGACATGAGCGTGCAGGTCCCGGCGAGGAGCAGAACGATCCAGCGGGCGGGATCCTCATTGAGCACCTTGGAGAAATAGAAGTAAGCGTTCTGTTGGGGCGATTGGAAAATGAACCCGGGGATGGTGAGGATAAAACAGCAAAGCAGGGAAGGGGTGCACATCATCGTCATGATGGCCGCACATTTGCCGCTGATCCGCGAGGTGAGCAACAGCTTGGGGCCGCAGATGAAGGTGAGCCACAGGTGGTGCATCACGGAGGGCGAGCAGTGGTTGGTGGCCTGGCGGATGGCTTTTGGGATCTCGCGGATTCGGGTGATTGTAGGGATGTGGGACATGGAATTGCAGTTGGAATTGCGCATGGCAATACACGCAATTACGTAAGATGACAAGATTTTTTATAAAATATTCAAATAAAAATGTGTTGAATTTTCACTTTCCATTAATTTCACCCAAAGTGATCTGAGTTTTTCAAACAAAAAAGGCGGGCATAGGCAAACCTTTCGGCCCAGGAGTTGAAGCGGGGCTGGACGGGATGGGCGGATTCCGTCATACACGCGCCGCGACGGCAAGGGATGTCGCGAAAATGCCGCCGTGGCGGAATGGTAGACGCCACTGACTTAAAATCCGTTGTTGGGCAACCAGCGTGGGGGTTCGAGTCCCCCCGGCGGCACCTTTATATTCAATGGATTACGAGATTGAATGGCTAGCGAAACCTCTAGCAGTAAGTTAGAAGTCGCCACAATGTAGCCACAATGGCGCGAAAATCCCGACGATAAGCCATGCGGGCGAGAGGGGGTCACTGCGGACCGCAAGGTCCGAACATTCATGTCGTGAAAAATGCCCACACAGGCCTTTCCGGGAAACTAGGCTCCGCAGCCTCAGGGAGCTTCGCTGACCAGGGCTATACGGTAGGGTTGGCGTAGGCCAGCGTGAGTCGCCGCCCTTCTGGGGATCGCTTCGACCAAAGTCACCGTAAACGAGCGGAAGAATCAGGAAAGTGGTTGCCTCCACCCCCGTTTCGCAGGCGCTCCTTCCGAGTGGAATGTGAGCGGAATGTGGTTGAGAATCCGCTTCAAAACCAGCACTCTGGCGCGGGTTGGACCCGCTTTGTTCATCACCCTACCGAGTGGCGGGGATCGGAAAGGTGATGTGTTGAGCGGGACAAAGCTCGGCCTGCGCATCGCAGCGGGTAACGTGCCTAACCTGGTGGACCTCGAAACGGGCGAGCTGGGCCCAGTGATTCAAGATCCGCTCAACAGTTCACAGACGGCGACGCTCGCCACATTCAGCACGCTCGGGGATCTGCTGGCGGGCTGCATCACGCACGCCCGAAGCGACGCGTGCCAGAAGTTCTTCGCAGTCGCCACGCCTCCGGGAGGCATGGCACCCGCCGACACGCTGACGGCGGCGCAGAACATCGCTCGCAATCCGGCAAACAAAGCACAGGAACTCTTCGACCTGCTAGATGCGTTTTATTCCGTCAAACACATTCCACTGCGCAACGTCCGCGCCATGTACAACCGTGTTCATCAACATACCTAGTCCTCCCAGAATCATTGTTATCGCTCTGCTTGTTCTCATTTGATCTCCTTTGCTCATAGTTGTCACGCCCCTTTGGCCGCTTCGATATTCGCTTCGACGTTCTCCCATGGTATTGCCGGGTCAAGGGGGCCGAATGGGGTCAGGCAGGATTACCCATGATGAGTACGCCGTTGATGCCGACCCGCTTCATCGCTTCCAGATCCGCAGTAGCCCCTTCCTTTGACCAGCGCCCCCCGCCCGCGAACCAAACCCAATAGACCCACGGCTTGGCGGAGTCCGGCGGATTCACGAAGCCCTCTTCGATGTTCTCATACTTCAGTGACGCTCCCGGCGTCCCAAGCCTGCGTATCCTGCGGGCTGAAGGCTGTTAGCAGCGTGAGCAAAACGAGTTTTGGTTTCATGTCTTTCATGGTTAGCGAGTACTTGGATTCGTGAACTGTAAGTCGTAAATCACTTACGGCATGTTGAATTTGTAGTTGACGGCCATTGTATTGCCGTCAGAGGAATTGCCAATCCAAGCCCGCAATCCGGCGAGGCCGCTGATAGTGGAGCCGTAACTGCCGATCGCAATGTCAACGGCATAAACCCCATAGCCGCTGCTGCTTTCACCAAAGCAGTTGTTGACAATGAAAGCATGCACCCCATCACCGCTGCCGGCGCTGAAGCCTTGGCAGTCCTGGGCCGTGCGGCTGGCATCCAGCCCGGTGCCACCGCTGCTTTGGCCTAAGCAGTTGTGGGCCATGTTGGCAGTCAGCCCGTAGCTGCTGCTGCTTTCGCCTCGGCAGTTGTGGGCCAAGGTGGCTCTCAGCCCGGCGCCGCTGCTGCTGGAGCCGGAGCAGTTCAAAGCGGTGATGGCAACCACCCCGTGGCTGCTGGTGCTGGTGCCGGAGCAGTTCAAGGCCGTGCTGTTGGCATTCAGCCCGACGCCGCTGGTGCTTTCGCCCTGGCAGTTCTCGGCGGTATAGGCATTCAGCCCGGTGCCGCTGCTGCTAGAGCCGTAGCAGTTCAAAGCGGTGTTGGCAATCAGCCCGCTGCCGCTGGTGCTTTCCCCCCGACAATCGGCCACTTGGAAGCCAAGAATCGCAGAGTCTCCACAATCCTTTGCCACCGAGGCTTTGATGATGGAGGCCATGATGCCAACGCTGCCCACGGTGCGCACGGTGCAGGAATCCACCAGCGTGGAATCCCCGGTACCGAGGTAAATGCCGAGGTAGAGACAGCCCGCAACCGACACCCCGCAGACGCGCGCGTTCTGCGGGAAACCGTAGATGCCAAACCCAAAGCCGCTGCCGCTGTAAGCGCCGCCATTGTTGGTCACGCCCCCTTGGATGAAGCCGTTCAGGATCGCCAGATTGCGCAGTCCGGAGTTGATGAGAATGCCGTTGCCCGCCGCGCCGGGGGCGGTGGAGGTGATCGTGAAGCCACTCAGGTCCAGCGTCACGCCTGAGGCGGCAATGGTGATGGCGTCACCCCCACTGACGGATAGATTGGTGGTCAGATAATACGAACCGGGATTGCTGATGGTGATAGGGGCGGATGAGATCGGCGTGCGCGCTTCGATTTGATCGAGCGTCTTCATGGTCGGTGCGGGCGCTCCCGGCGGCGGGGTGAGGCTGCCTTGAGCCAAGACCGTTGGGCCTTGAAGGTCGAGAGTGGCGATCAACGCCAGTGCCAGGAGCGGGTTTGGATTACGAGTTTGGATCATGTTTGGATGTTCAGAGTTGCAACGTGGGGATTCATGGAGGCAACTCTACCTAAGTGGGTTTGAGGCAATACGCAAATGAAAGAAAGACAGGCGGCTACCATCGCTTATTCTAGCCACAGCGTGGCCGGACTTGTGGGTCCGCCCCGGTTATCGCCGTATTCCGCAGTTTCATGGGGGGGGACGCGCACGCCGAGGTAGCCCTTTACGCGGAGGGCGGCGGTGAAGTTGGCGACCGGGGCGGTTGCTCCATCGCACCGGGCTTTCTATCAGAAGAACCCGTGGTTCAAACAATGATGACTTTTCCCGCCGCTCACGCACCGGTGGTGCCGGACCAGTGCCAGAGGCCGGGATCGAGTTCGTGGCGGGCGCACTTGGCGAGGGCTTCGGCATCGGCGTCCGGGTGCAACACGGCGAACACGGTGGAACCGGATCCGCACAGCAGCGCGGCGGCGGTTTCGCGCCGTTCTAGCAGCCATTGTTTGAGTTCGGCGAGGACGCGGTGTTTGCCGAATACCGGGCGTTCCAGGTCATTGACCAGGGAAACCCCGGCGATCTCCCGGGCGGCATAACAAATTCCGGGGAGTTCCCGCGAGTCGCTCCAGCGGCCGTAGGCATCGGAGGTGGGCACGCCAAAGCCAGGTTTGAGCAAAAGAACCCGCAGCGCCGGTGGCGAGGGGAGGGGTTCGATGATTTCACCGCGTCCGGTACAGCGGGCGGCTCCGGGAGTGAGGAAAAACGCAACATCCGAGCCGAGAGTTGCCGCGAGTTCGTGCAAGCGCGCCGCGCCGAGCTTGCCGGCGTGAAGTTGGTCCAGCCCAAGCAAGGTGGTGGCCGCATCACTGCTGCCGCCACCCAGGCCCGCGCCGTGCGGAATGGCTTTTTTCAAGCTGATCGCGCACCCGCAGGTGATGCCGGCGGCAGCGGCGTAGGCTCTAACAGCCTTGACGACGAGGTTCCGCTCATCGCCGGGCACCTCGGGATCATCGCAGTGGAAGGAAAATCCGCGGTGGTCGCGGAATTCGAGTTGGTCCGCCAAGCCCGGGAGTTTCACCATCACGGTGTTGATCTCATGAAAGCCGTCGTTGCGCTTGGCCAGCACACGCAGCGACAGGTTGAGCTTGGCGGGGGCGGGGAGTGTGAGGGTGTTCATGGCGGGAAATCGCGGACGATCAGGGCCAGCATGCGGCCGGTGATTCCCAGTTCTTTACGGTAACTGTAGAACCGCGCGCAATCAGACGCGGTGTTGAGCCCGCAGTCGATGAAATTCCCAAGCCCGGCATGGCGGGCTTGGTGGCCGATCTCCGCGGCGAAATCCACTTCATAGTCGGGCGGCCGGATGCAGGGGCCGAGCACCGCCGTCACGTCCTGCGCCCGGCTGCCGAAACAATCCGCCATGCGCTCCAGCGCGACCCCTAAAATGTTCGCAGCGGTGCCATTTTTCCCGGAATGCAACAAGCCAATCGCACCGGTCTTGCGGTCGGCCAGCCAGATCACCCCGCAATCGGCAACGTAAATGGCGAGCACCACGCCGGTTTCCCGGGTGACCAGTCCGTCCACTCCGGGGACCACCGGCAAGCCATCGGGCGCGGTGATTTGCAGGTGGCCAGGGACCACGGCCACGGCGTTGCCGTGAACCTGTTCGGCGCGCCACCAACGGCCGGCGGGACCGGCGAATGCAGAGACCGCGGCTTCATGGATCGGCCGCAGTTGCCGCAGCGCCTCATCCCGGGTGCCCGTGATCCTAAGGTCCGGCACCCGCTCAACCCAGCCGGCACGGATGCCGGGGATCGCATTCAGGGGAACCAAAAATGGGAACGCCTCCGTCACCCGGGAACGGTAACGGAGGCGCTGAGGATTCGCCAAGCTGGTTTATGAAGGAACGGGTTTTTCCTGCGCTCACGCCAGCGAACGACCATGAATGGCCCGCTTGGTGTGCTCGACGGATTCTGTCTGATCTTCATCCATGCCCGCCAGAATGCCCGCCAGATCAATCGCGATTTCCGAACGCATCTTGGAAACGAGCTCGACTCCTTTCGCGGTGATGCGCACCATGATCTTACGACGGTCTTCCGAGGCGTGGGTACGCTCGACATACGTCAATTTCTCCAAACGATCAACCAAGCCGGTAGCGGCTGCGGTCGAATGACCCATCTTCTTCGCGATGTCCGACATGGTCAGATATTCTTCGCTCGAGAGGTAGGTCAGAAGGAAAAACTGGGGGAACGAGATGTTACCTTTGTTGAGTTCTGTGGATAGGTTGAGGATGCAGCTCCGTTGGGTAAATAAGACGAAGTCAGCAAGACGGTCCGCATCGACTTTCATCGCTGCGCCCGGGGCGGTTGTGGTTTTCATTATGGCTGGTTGTAGTGTTCACGTTTCGGGACATGTAAGGGGGCACAGCCATTGCGGTTGAGAAGATACCCGGGTTTACGGATAATTGGCAACACTAAAATTAATTATTTTTAGTTCAAAAGCTGTGCTGGTCAGCACTTTTTTAAAATACACAAAAGCTGGAGATAATGGAAGAAAAAAAATCAAGAAAAGTTAATTATTTTTCAAAAACTTTCTTCCGGGGATAGTTTGCTATTGATTTTCAGTGGGTTTCGGCGGCGCTGGCGCTGGTGGGGGGGTGGGAACATGGCGGGAATAAACGGCATCCCCCACCTGCACGAGGCCGGATTGGAGGTCCGCGGCGGCGAACTGGCCGAGCGATTCGCCGGTTGCAAGGAGGTTCGCCGTGCGTTCCTCAGGCCCGCGAGTGGTGAGAATGGTGCCGGCTTCGATCTTCCAGGAGCCGTAACTTTGAATCAACACAAAACGTTTGTCCGCAGGGATCGAGGCGATCCGGCCAATGAGTTTCGGCGCTTCCGTTGTGGGTTTGTCCGTGGGTTTGTCCGGTTTGGCGGATTTGAACGCCGCGCATGCTGATAGAGCCGCGAGGGTGGCGGCACAGATCCGGTGCAAAGGGCGGGATTTCATGGAACCAGTCTGGCGTGAATCGCTGGAAATGGAATAGCGGAATTTCAGGTGCCGTGGAGGATGCGTATTTCGCTGGCTTGGATCAAGCTTTCCAGGCCGCTGGTGGTGCGCAGCAACAGTTCCCCGCCGGCAGCGATGCCTTCGATGATTCCCTGCCGCGGGCCGCTGGCGGTGGTGAGGGAAACCCGGCGGCCGGTGAGCACGCAACGCCGGCGAACGGCAGTTAGCAGTTCCTCGAAATCCGTGCCGATCCGGGTCCGGCGCAGGGCAAAGCGGCGGATGATCGTGCCTAACACTTCGTGACGCGGCAGGACCCGCGCCGTTTCGATGCGTAGGGAGGTGGCGATGTCCGCGACTTCCACAGGGAAGCTGGTGGTGTTGACATTGATGCCGATGCCGACGATGGCGAAATCCGCGCCGGATTCGACGAGGATTCCCGCCACTTTGCGCTGCTGAATCCAGACGTCATTAGGCCATTTGATGCCGGCGGTGGCACCGCACGATTCGATCGCTTCGGCCACAGCGAGGCCGGCGGCGAGAGCGAGTCGTGGCCACAGCGCCTTGGGTTCCTCCGGCCGGACGAGGATGGAGAAGGCGAGGGAAGCCCCGGGCTCCGAGAACCAGGCGGCCCCGCGGCGGCCGCGGCCGCTTGTTTGGTGCAATGCAAGCAGCACCAGTCCGTCGGCTGAACCTGCTAGAGCGAGCGCCCGCAACTCGTCATTGGTTGAACCGGCGGATGCCCGGATCAGGAGGCGGAACGGAGCGGGGAGGGCGGCGGCGGTTTCGGTGAATTCGTCGGTCATGATGGAATCCTCCGGAGCGGGGCGTTGGATGACATCACCTGGGAATGAAATCCAACCCGATGTCCAAGGCCGGAGCGGAGTGGGTGAGTGCACCGACGGAGATGAAATCCACACCGGTTTCCGCAATGCCGCGCAGGGTCTGGAGGGTGACTCCGCCGCTGGCTTCGAGTTGGGGAGTGATCCGTTCGCCGCGGGCGGCGACGGCTTCGCGCAACTCCCCAAGACTCATGTTATCTAGCAGAATGTGATCGACCCCATCCATGGCGAGATACGTGCGGACTTGTTCGAGGTGGTCCGCCTCAAGTTCCACTTCGATGCCCGGTCTCGCGCTGCGCAGCCGGTGGATGGCAGCTTGGATCGCCACCGCCCCACCCTCGGCCACGAGGTGGTTGTCCTTGACCATGGCGCGGTCGTAGAGGCCCAAGCGGTGGTTGAGACCGCCGCCGTGGACCACCGCCTGTTTTTCTAACATCCGATAGCCCGGGGTGGTCTTGCGGGTGTCCAGGATGCGGGCGCGGGTGCCTGCGACGAGTTCGACGTAACGGGCGGTGAGGGTGGCCACGCCGCTGAGGTGTTGGAGGAAATTGAGGGCGGTCCGCTCGGCGGTGAGAATCGAACGGGCGCAGCCCTCGACGCGCAGCAGCAGGGCGCCCGCGCAGACGCGGCTGCCGTCGGGGATGAGGATTTCCACCGCGAGCTTGGGATCGACCTTGGAGAACAGGCGGGCGGCCAGCGCGATCCCGGACACCACGCCTTGCTTGCGCACGGTGACCAAGGCCCGTGCCAGACGGTCCTCCGGGATGAAATAGAGCGACGTGACATCGCCCTCGCCGAGATCTTCGGCCAGGGCGAGGTCGAGGAGGATGGCTGAGTGGTCGTTCATCTGGCGGGGAGTGGAAGATGTCTGCTTGTTCGTGTCAACAGGATGTCACGGCGGCGGTCAGTCCCATACGAACCCGGAACCTGATTTCTTAAAGGTGATATGAGGGTGCGGATGGATTCACCCGGCCGCAGTCAAGTTCATCGTCCTTCCCGCGAGTGTCACCACGGTGAGTATGGAGAAAGCACAGAAGCAGGGTGCCGTGTTCTCATTGCCGCTGGAGTGGTTGCTCATGCCGCTGGGGAATCGTGATGGACGAGTGGAAGGCCAAGGATGAAGGTGGCCCCTTGACCGGAGCCCCCGCTCTGGACACTGAGCGAACCGTTCATCTCGGCGGCGGAATTGGCGCTGCTGTGCAGGCCGAAGCCGTGGCCATCATTCCTGGTGGTGAAGCCGTGGCGGAAGATGCTATCGAGATTCTCGGGCGGAATGCCGATGCCGTTGTCGGCGATGGATATATTCGCGAAGTCGCCATCGCTCGCGATGGAAATGCGGATGATTTTGTGTGGGGAATCCGCGGCGTCGAGGGCATGCTTGGCATTGCTGATCAAGTTGACTAAAATCTGCAAGACTCTATGCCGGTCCACGGGTACGGGTGGCAGCGAATCGTAGTGGCGCGTGACAATGATCTTGTGGCGCTCGAATGCTGCCTGGTTCACCGAAATCGCGTCTTCGACGAGTTGGTCGAGCGGCAGGATTTCATAGACCTCGCTCAGCTTGGCGTAGCTTTGCTGCATGGTCACGATTTTATTGATGTGCTCGATGTTGCGGCTGAGATGATCCATTTCCGACAACACCTCGTTGTTCTGGCCGACGAGATGCTGGCCGAGCTTTTCAAGATATTCTGGCAGCTTCTTTCCTTCCGGATCACGGGTGAGATATTCCGGGATGCGGTCCTGGCGCGAGGTGAGGAGAGCGGCGACCTTTTCCAGTTGGAAGGCCTGTGAGCGATGCAGTTTCTCAGACACGAGCGAAGCGGATACGTTCACGCTATTGAGCACGTTGCCCACATTGTGCAGCACGCCGGTAGCTACCTCAGCCATCCCTGCCAAGCGGGAGCTCCTGAGCAGTGCGGCATGGTTTTTTTCCAATTCTTCTGCGGCGAGCTTTTGTTGCGTAATGTCATGATAGATTCCGCAGACGAGCAGAAGTTCTCCGTCGTCGTCGACTAACACCTCAGCGCTTTCCCGGATCCAGACCGTGCGATGATCCGCAGAGATCATCCGGTATTCAAAACTGTAGGGAGCCCGGAGAGCCACCAACCGTTCGCTTTGTGCATGAGCCCACTGGTCTTCGGGGTGGAGGATCTTGGCCCAAAAACGATCATCGGCCATCCACTCTTCGGGAGAGTAGCCGAGGATTATTTGGCTCTGTCGGCTGACGTAAGTGAATTTGAAGGACTCCGCATCGGATTCCCAGACGATCCCGTCAATGGAGTTGATCAAGGTTTCGAGTTTTTTCTTTTCGACGCGCAGTCCTTCTTGCGCAAGAATCTGGATCCGTAAGTCGTGCCGCTCATTTTGATTGATGAGAAAAGCGCTGCCAGCGGCGAGAATCATCAGCAACACGGCAATGGATGCGATTGCCATCGGTTTGCTGCGATTCACTTCGGTGACCCATGCCTTGCCACTATCGTCCACACCCGGGACTGCCTCCACGGTCCCTTGGGCCTTACGGTTGGGGACTGCGGAGCGTACCCATGTTCCCCAGCGATCCGGGTAAGGATTTTGTGTGAAAGCGGGCTTCCCGGCCATGGCGTTTTCTGAAAATCCTTCCACCGACTGTTGCATACGGCGACGTTCACGCTGGACCGAGTCATTCATGAAAAACCAGCCGCTGACCAAGATGGTTGCGACAAGCCACCAAATCATCACTTTCATCGTGCGGCTGCAGCGGCCACGCCATAGCCAGCGGTGGAGCATTCCAAAGAAAAGCACGGCAACCAGTGTCAGAACAATATAGTCTATCTGCTCTTGAACTATTTGATGAAATGGAGGCATTGCTAGGTTGTTATTTCAACAAATCAATACAATGTGTCTCACCATTGGATGAAAAGCCGTGTAAGTTTTGATTCATGGCGATGGGGGATCGTGATGGACCAGGGGAATCCCAAGGATGAAGGTGGTCCCTTGACCGGGGCCACCGCTCTGAACGCTGAAGGCATTCTTGGTGCTGGCAATCGGGTGTGAGCAGGATGGTTCAGGAGTGTTTGCCGGTGAATTGCCGGATCGTTTCCACCAGAGTGTCGGGGCTGAAGGGTTTGGTGATGAATTTCACGACTCCGCTTGCGAGCGCTTCAAACTTTTTGGCATCATTTTTTGACGCAGTCAGCATGATCACCGGAATCTTGGCGAGAAGCGGGTGTTTGCGCCAGAGATTCAGGACCTCGAAGCCGTCGAGTTTCGGCATCATTACGTCCAGCACCATGATGTCCGGTGGATCGGCTTGCGCCATTTCCATTGCCTGGCGGCCATTGAACGCCGAGCGAACCACGTATCCGGCCTGCCCCATGAAGAAGCCAAGCACGCTGTGAATCACATTGTCATCATCGGCGATGATCACACGGATCGCCCTCGCGGAGACTTTGATGGATGCTCCGGCTGGCGGCGATGGTGGCTGCGCCGGCTGCGGCTGCGGCAGCGGCGGCGGCAGCGGCGGCGGCAGCGGCGGCGGCTGCGGCATGGGCATGGGTTTTATTGATAGAAGTTTGTTCACTTCATCCAGGAGCTTCTGCGGGCCGATATTTCCCTTGTTCAGGAAGATGGTGGCACCGGCATCCCGCGCCGACTTCGCAAGGCTCGAGAAGGCAGTGGAATTTGACCACACGATGACGGGAAGGTCGCGCAGTGATTCCTGGGAACGAATGAAGCGGAGAACGCCGATGCCGTCGATTTCAGGCAGCATCAGATCGAGCAGGACCACATCGGGTGGATGGCTTTTTAGGAGTTCGATAGCCGCCCTGCCATCATGGGCCAGGCTCACCTCGTATTCTGCCTGGCTGAATTTATCACTACAGATATTCGCAGTGAATGGATCGTCTTCGGTGATGAGTATGTGTTTCATTTCAGGGAATTGTTGTTAGGGTTTGGTGATGGTTGGTTAGGAAGTGGCGGACCTGTTGTAGAGCGCGGCAGGCTTGCTGTTGGAGATCCCGTGCGAGGGTTTCCTGAAAGGCTCTTCCCATGTGTTCAAGCCGGGCGAGAGGCTCAACCAGGGCGACCATGCCGCAGGTGGCGCTGGAACCGCCGAGTTTGTGGGCGAGTTGGTGGATTTCCGGGGCGTCGCGTCTTTCGATGGCCAGGCTGATGAGGACGAGGATTTCCTCCGCCTGGGCAAGATAGTCGATGGCGACCCGGCGGAACGTCACTGGATCGGCGCCAGTGACTTCAGTCAGTCTTGGCAGATCAACGGCCGGGACGGCTTCAGATTTGGCGGTGGCGGGTGCTTTCCAGTTGCTGAGAACGCGTGCAAGTTCTTTCAAATGGACAGGTTTTCCGAGGTGTTCGTCCATGCCCGCTTCCAAGCATTTCTCACGATCACCCGGCATGGCATTGGCGGTTATGGCGATGATGTGGATAGGCCGCTGATAGATCTCCCGGATGATGCGGGTCGTCTCGTAGCCGTCCATGCCGGGCATTTGGCAATCCATCAGAATGATATCGTAAGCCACACGCTCAAGGGCGGTGAGGACCTCATTTCCATCGGCCGCCAGATCCGCGCTGCACCCGAGCCGCTGGAGTTGGAGGAGGGCGACTTTTTGATTCACCGGATTGTCCTCCGCCAGCAGGACGCGCGCAGAGAGGGCTGGTAAGCAGGCCGGCGGAGTGGTTCGGGGAGTTGCGGTCTTGGGGTTGCGACTGAACATGGTGGCCAGCGCTTCATACAAGCGGGATTGTTTGACCGGCTTGACGAGGTATTCCTCGACGCCCGCCTCCCGCAATTCACTGGCGGCGAGATGATCGCCCAGTGAACACAGCATGAGCACCCGGGTGCTTGCGGTGGCGGGGTCTGCATGGATCCGCTTGGCGAGTGAAATGCCATCCATGTCAGGCATTTGCATGTCCACAATGGCGAGATCGATGGGTGTGCCGCCGGCCGCCTCTGTGCGCAGGAAGTCCAGGGCGTCGGCGCCGCTGGCCAGGGCGGTGGAATGCATCTGGAGGTTGGCGAGTTGGAGTTGCAGGATGTTGCGGTTGGTTGCATTGTCATCCACGATGAGGATCCGCAGATCCAATGGCGCAGGGGCGATGGCTTCGAGCGGATCGCTTGATTTCGCAAAGGGGAGAATGAACCAAAATTCGGAACCCTCGCCGGGCTGGCTGTTGACGCCGATCTGCCCCCCCATGGCCGTGACGATTTGTTTGGATATGGACAGACCGAGTCCTGTGCCACCTTGTTCTCTGGTGTTAGAGTCATCCGCCTGATGGAAAGGCTCGAAGATTTCAGCAAGGGATGTGGTGACGATGCCGATGCCGGTATCGCGGACGGTGAACTTGAGGTGGACTCCTTCCGGAGTTTCTTCGTGGGCGCAAATCGTCAGGGAGATCTCACCTTGGGCGGTGAATTTTGCGGCGTTACCAAGGAGGTTGGTGAGCACCTGCTTCAAACGCCCGGCATCTCCAGAGAGGATGTTGCAGCTGGCTGGAGGCACGCAGGCGGCGAGTTCGAGGCCCTTGGCGCGAGCGCTCGGCGCGACGAGATCCAAGGAACTCTCGACGATTTCACGAAGATCGAAGCGCACGGTTTCAAACTTCATCTGGCCGGAATCGATCTTGGAGGAGTCGAGAATATCGTTGATGATGGCTAACAGATGATCGGCGCTGCTGCGGATGGCGGCGACGTATTCGCGTTGCTCGCGGTCGAGATTGGTGTGAAGGAGAAGCTCTCCCATGCCGATGACGCCGTTCATCGGGGTGCGGATCTCATGGCTCATGTTCGCAAGGAACTGGCTTTTCTGGCGGGAGGACTCGAGTGCTGCATCGCGGGCTTGGGCCAGATCCCTGAGAATGAGGTGCCGCTGGGTGATGTCTCGCGCCGAGGCGCACAGGAACTCATGGCCATCGAATTGGAAGAAATTCACGGTGAGTTCGATGGGGATTTCACGTCCATCCTTGGTGAGGTGACATGTTTCCAGGGTCCGGTGTTGTTCGTGCCGGAGGAATTCCCAAAATGAGTCCCAAACTTTTTCGCGAAGTTTCGGCACGATGTCGAGCACGCTGCGGGCGCGGAGTTCGTCCGCCGAGTAGCCGAGGGACATGCAGGTGGAGGCGTTCACATAGATCAAGCGTGAGTCCGGGGCGACCCAGTACATCGCATCAGATGCGTGATCGACTGAAAATTGGGTGACCTTGAGGGCATCCTCGCTGCGTTTGCGAACGGACATCTCCTGCTTGAGGACACTGGTGCGCTCCTTGACCGCCTGCGTGAGAAGTGCGGCATGGTGGCGTGAGGTTTGCTGGAGGCTCCATTTGGCGGTCATCGCATGAGCCATCTGGACGACTTCGATGATGTCGAAGGGTTTTTTCAGGACGAGGATCTGGTCGGGATTCGCCATGACCTTGGCAATATCGTTCCAGGAATAGTCGGAGTAGGCCGTGCAGATGATGATCTGCTGGTCCGGAAATTCCTGCCAGATGCGATTGATGGTCTCGATGCCATCCCAGCCGGGCGGCATGCGGACATCGACAAAGGCCAGGGAGTAGGGTCTGCCTTCGAGTGAGGCGGCCCGGATTTTTTCGAGGCCCTCCATGCCCTGATAGGCGGAATCGATCTCAAAGGATGCGCCGCAGCGGGAGACGTCTGGCTTGACTTCCCCAAAAATCGAGGCCTGCAACGCATCAATCTCATTTTCCAGGCTGGTGTCAGCGGCTCCCAATACTTTCCGGAAATCGTCGTGAATCGTTGGATTATCATCGATGATCAGGATGCGCTGATTGGGGGGGGAAACCCCGATGAAGTCAGGATTCATGGCGGCTTGGAACCGGGTGAATTGAGTGGAATTCTCAGGATGAAGGTAAGGAAATCAGCGGACATCATGCGGCATGAACTCTGCCCGATAATGGTAAGTTTTCAAGAATTGTCAACATTTCCAAACTATTTTTTAAAAATCACCCCCCCATGACCAGCGTGCTTGAAAAAACCCAAGGGCGGCGAGGAGAGCGGAAGCGGGAAGGTTGGTCCTTTAAGCCCGAAATCCCACGATGTGTTCCTCAACACATTCCCTACGGCGACTTAAACCGCGCCGTTTACAGGGTTTCCCCGACGACACTGACTGCGATTTCGCGGTGGTGTGGGACGCGGCGGTGTTCGAAGAGGAAGATGCCCTGCCAGGTGCCAAGGGTCATGCGCCGGTCCATGACAGGGATGACTTCGCTGGTGCGGGTGAGCGCCATGCGGATGTGACTGGGCATGTCGTCCGGGCCTTCCTGATTGTGACTGAACCACGGGGTGTCCTCCGGAATGAGTTTATCGAAGAAGCGCTCAAGGTCGCGGCGGGCGCTCGGGTCGGCGTTTTCCATGATGACCAGGCTGGCACTGGTGTGGCGGACAAAGACGGTCACCGTGCCATTCCGGATGCCCGAGCGCGCGACGACGGCGGCGATTTCCCGGGTAATCTCGCTGGTGCCTTTGCCGTGGGTTCGGATGGAGAAGGTTTCGGTGTGGCAGGGCATGGGGCTGGGAAAATTGAATGCTCAGATTGGCGCTTGTGAGAGCACCCACTTGCCGTGGGCGGTGGCGCCTTCCATGGCGGCGTGGGCTGCGCGCAGGTTGGGCGGGGTGAGGGCGTCAAACACCCGGGTGGTGAGTTTCGGGAATTCTCCGGCGTCGCAGCGGGCGGCGATGGCGGCGAGGATTTCGCCTTGGCGGTGCAGGTCGGGGGTTTGGTACTTCGCCCTGGCGGCCATGAACTCCCAGGCAATGCGCACGCACTTGGCCTTGAGTGGATCGCCGAGGTGGAGTTTTTCGCGCGGTTCGACGATAAGCCCCAGAGCGCCGAGGGGCGCGATGAGATCCGCGGTGGTTTCCCAATAGGCTTCGGTATTGAAAAGATTGGCGATGTAGGGAAAGGCGCTGATGCCCAGTGCCTCCGCTTGCGGGCGGAGAGGGTCCCGATGGTTGAGCACATGATGGGCACCTAACGACTGGCACCAGGCGCGGGTTTCCGGGCGGGAGGCGGTGGCCACCACCTGCAGCCCAGCGCTCCGGGCCAACGGAATCAGCGCCGACCCGACACCGCCCGCCCCGTTGATTACGAGCAGGGGTTTGCCCCGGTCATTTCCGTTAGAATCCGCGCCCATGCGCTCGAAGAGCAGTTCCCAGGCGGTGAGAGCCACCAAGGGAATGGCGGCGGCATCACTGAAGGACCAGGATTTGGGTTTCAGCGCGACCAATCGTGAATCGACCGCTTGAAACTCCGCGTTGCAACCGGGACGCGTGAGGTCGCCGGCGTAATAGACCTCGTCGCCCGCCGCGAAGCCGGTGGTGCTTGTGCCGACAGCCTCGACAATGGCGGCGGCGTCCCAGCCGAGAATGCGCGGCGGATTGAGCGGTCCCCCGCCGAGCGAGGCGCGGATTTTGGCATCCACCGGGTTCACGGCGACGGCCCGCACCCGGACTAGCAGGTCCATGGGACCCGGGACGGGCATGTCCGTTGCAAACTCGATGAGGCATCCGGGATCCGACACCGGGAGAAACTGGCGCGCGCCGATGGCTTTCATGGTGTTGGATGATAGGCAAGCCCACGGCTCATGGCAACAGGGGTTTCAGTCCGATCCACTCGCAGCCCAGCGTGATGATCCATGGCAATGAAAGGAGGCTGAGGGCGGTGGTGAACACCACGATCTGCACTGCGATGGCCGGCCGGCCGCCATACAAGCGGGCGAGCATGATGGGCGTCATGGCGGCAGGCATCGCAGCTTGCACGACGATAACCTGCCGCAGTTCGGTGGCGATGGGCAGGTATTTGGCCGCTGTGAGAAAGGCGATGGGTGCCAGCACCAGGCGCACCAAGGACGATCCAAGGATGATTTTCAAGCTGGGTTTTTCCGCGACGACGAGATCCATGATGGTGCAACCGGTGATCAAAATCGCGAGTGGAAACGCCCCGACTCCGATCATCGACATGGCCTTGCGCGCGGGCCCGACACAGTGCACATCCCACCCGAGCGCCACCAACAGCAGGCCGACAATCACCGCGATGACCGGACCGTTGACGAGCTTGCGCCACGGGATGCCGCGGTCACCGCTCATGATCATGACGCCCACCGACCACATCGCCAGTTCTACCCCGATGTTGTGCACGAAGAGCAGCGCGAGGGTCCCGGTGCTCCAGAGGATTTGCACCACCGGCGCGGCGGTGAAACCATAGTTCTGACAACCGGAGGCCAGCGCAAAGGTGCGCATGCCGGTGCCGCGTTCCAAGCCCAGCAGACGCCCCACCCCGAAGCCGATGGCGATGCCCACCAGCAGCAGTCCGAAACCCACGCCCATCGAACTGAGCACCACCACCCCGCTCTTGAGCACCGCGCTGCCGAGGATTTTGTCGAGCATGAAACACGGCAGCATGACGGTGTAAACCACCCGCATCACGCCTTCATCGTGGTCCTTGCGCACAAGGCCCGTCCAGCGCAGGAGCGCACCCGTCACAATCAACAGATAGACCGGCAGCACCGACCCAACGACAGCCCAAGGAGAAACCACGGCCCCCAGAGTCCCGGCCCACCTTCGCCCGTGCAAGCGCATAATCCGCCACGACTGTCATGTCAGCTTCGGCCGCCGCGACAAATTCCGTGACGATCGTCACGGAATTTGTCGCGGGCGGGAGAAGCCCGTGACAGGGTTCACGCGCTGGTGTGGTTTTTCCGGCACGGCGGAGTTTCCGGCGGTGGCGGTCTGCCAGGTTTGATGAAAGAGACAGGGCGGAGTTTCCGGCGGTGGCGGTCTGCCAGGTTTGATGAAAGCGACAGGGTGGATTGTCCGCCGGGTGTGGGCGGGTTGTCCTTGGCGCCAGCCAACGACACGGTGCCGCGTCTCCGGTGAGCCGGACCGGGTGGTTGCCTCCAATCAAATCATCACGTGAGGGTCCGCCCATTCACCTGTCCTGATGATTCCGCTTTGCAAGCCTGACGGACTTGTTATGGTGCGGCATGCGCGCGAAAATTCCCCATGGCATGGTTCTATCCATCTTGGCGGGGCTGGGGATCGCGTTTTGGGCCGGGCGTGCCAGCGGGCCTGGAAACACCGCCGGTCATACAGCAAACGACCGGCTGGGCGACCGCGCCGCCGAGCGCAATCCAGCACGGAAAGCCGAGCCGGGTGGCGGCGGGCAAGCCGTCACCAGCGCCCTGCAACTCCGCGGGCTCTTCAGGAACAGCGGCGGCAGCCGCCAGATGGGTGGTGCAGCGGCGGACGCCGCGCTGGCCAAAATGAACGGCCAGCAACTCTCGCAACTCGTCCACAACCTGGCCACCGCCCAGGCCACCACGCCCGGCTATTCATACTCGCGCGAGATCGGAGCCGCCTGCGCTCGCTGGGCGGAGGTCGATCCCGACGCCGCGCTGCAATTTGTTTTATCGAACAAGCAGGCGTCGTTCCGCAGCGCCGCCATTGGCAGCATCATGGCCGGCATCGCCAAAAATGATCCCGCGCTGGCCCTCGCGAAACTCGCCGCCATCGACGACCCGGCGCTCCGCCGGTCCGCCCAAGCGAGCGTGCTGTTCGCACTGGCCGTGGCCAGTCCGGACGACTGGGTCGCGGCGGTCAAAGCCGATCCGTCGTTAGCCCGGCAGTATGGTGGTTCCGGGTCGTTTGCCGCGGAGTGGGCGATGGATGATCCGGTCGCGGCCGCCAAGCGGGTCATGCAATTGCCTGCCGACATGCAAAAGAACGGGGTGGTGGCCATCGCCAAAGTCTGGGCCGGCAAGGACAGCGCCGCCGCCACCGCCTGGGCCCAATCGCTATCAGATCCGCAACAGCGCAACCAGGCGCTGGCCGCGATCGCCGGCGGCATCGCCGCGCAGGACCCGGACGCCGCGCTCGCCTCGCTCGCCACCCTGACCCCCGCCGCCCGCCGCGCGGGCCTCGCGGCGGTTTTCAGCACCATGGCCGATCTCGACTTCGACGCCGCCCTGGCGAAGGCCTCGGCCCTCACCGACCCGGCGGACCGCAAGGCTGCGCTCGCCCTGTTGGCGGGAGGGGGGTATGGCGACATGAACTACTATATCAGCCGTAGTCCGGAACAACTCAACGCGGTGCTTGAGACACTCCCGTCCGGTTCGCTGCGCAACAACGCACTCAACCAGCTTGCCAACCAGCTTGCCGGTTGTTCCCGCGAGGAGGCGGCGGCGATTCTAGCAGGTTATCCGCCGAAAGACCGCGAGAAAATGCAGATTTGCATGCTTCAAAACCTTTCCTACAGTGATCCCACCCGGGCGCTGGAGATCTATCAGACACTGCCGCCCGGCAAGAGCGAGTCCTACGGCTACCAATTATACTCCAATCTCGCCCGCCAAGACCCGGAAGCGGTGCTCAAACTGGTGGCGGACAAGCCGCCGCAGGAACAGGCGCAGGCCGTGGGTTATGCCTTCGCCCAACTCGCCAGCAATGACCCCGTGGCCGCCACCCGCCGCCTCGACGACTACCCCGCCGGTCCCGTGCGCGACGCGGCCATGACGCAACTCGCCAGCGCCTGGGCGCGGGACGATCCCGATGCCGCCAAGGCATGGGTGGCGACTCTAACCGTTGCCGAGCAGACCCGCGCGATCAACTCCCTGATGGGGACGATGGCGGACACCGATCCCAAGGGGGCCGCCGACATGCTCGGCAGGCTGCTGGCCGCCACGCCCAAGGATCAGGACGGCAATCTATCGGGCGCCGCCTCCAACCTCGTCAGCACTTGGGGACGCGACGACCCCGAGGCCGCGGGTAATTGGAGCACCGCCCTGCCGGACGGCAACATGAAGAACAATGCCATCAGTAATCTCGCCTCCAATTGGGCTAGGGAGGATTTTGCCGCCGCCGGCCAATGGGTCGACACCATGCCCGACGGCAAGGCCCGTGACTCGGGGGTCTCGTCCATGGTCAATGCCACGGCGAACCGCGATCCCGCCACCGCATTCGCCTGGGCCGCCACCCTGATCCTTATACACATCTCAGGGGCTTTTTAGGATAGATTTCCGGGTGGTGGAAGTTTTTGGAGATTTCGCTGTACTTGTTAGATTTGTTTTGCGAATTTCCGTCCGCCGGCTGGCCGGCACC
>Ga0268284_1000694_pt1 | contig 20853 bp, 24 predicted proteins | sample saktaG_14_FD_190137 | JGI IMG/M metagenome (GOLD analysis project Ga0268284, IMG submission 190137) | Saline water microbial communities from Sakinaw Lake, British Columbia, Canada - sak_2013_06_06_40m | ecosystem: Environmental > Aquatic > Non-marine Saline and Alkaline > Saline ...
GTTAGAGTCCACATACAGGAACCCGGGAAGCAGCGTCGAGGTGGTGCCGCCAGTGATGGAGCTTGGCCCGGCCGCGCCGGTTGCCCCCGTGGCTCCGGTGGCTCCCGTGCTTCCGATGGCTCCCGTATATCCCCTCGGCCCGATGGGACCGGCAGGACCGACCGATCCACCGCCACCGCTTCCGCCGCCAATACAGCGGGAGTCGATGGTGAGGCTCCCGAGACAGTGCGAGAGGATGATGGCCCCGCACCCGGTCGCGGAGAGTTTGGCCGTGCCGTCAGCGATGGTCAGTAGCCCGATGGCGACAATCGCCTTGCCGGTGCCTGCGGGCGCGGTGGGGATGGTCTGGTCCGGGTAGCTGCCACTGCTGGCGGCTTGCTGCCACACCGGGGCGGTGGAGGTTTCGAGTCCCGGCAGCAACACACCATCCTCGACGTTGGCCGTGACCCCGATCTCCAGCCAAACCAGGAACGTGCCGGTGGCTTCGAGGTTGAGTTCCTTGTTGGACACGTTCCAGACCTTGTCGCCCGCATAGACAGCGCCGCCCCGGATGCCGGTCTTGGTGACAGCCTCTTCACCCTCGCCCACTACCCATGTGACGATTTGCCCGAAAGGACAGTCCGACACAGCGGTGCCCGTGCCGCCGGCCCCATGACGCGCCCGATAGGCGAATCCCCCGGAGGTGGAAACAAGCTCCATTCCAGCGGAGGGACGGGGCGTGCGGGCGGCCAATGCATCAACGAGCGTGTTCCAGTCGCTGGCGAGGATCGGGTTGCCGGGACGTTTTTTTGGTGGGAGTCTCATGTGTCAGGTTCCATAAATGTCCGCGTCCCATCCGCCCCGGTCGCTGGCGAGCCATTCGCGCTCGACGCGGAACGAACGACCCTCCTGCGTCTGGTTCACGCCGTTGAGCAGCCAGTTGCGGCTGGTGGCCAATGCCGGGGCCGGTCCTGAGGGTGAGTCAATCTCGCCGATCTTGTTGAGGTCTGCGGTCCTGACACCCGAGTTGCGCGTGATGCTTTCGCGCCACGCCACCTTGGGCGAATAGTAGGATGTTTGTCCGCGCATGATTTTCTTGAGCGCCTCCTTGCCCAGCGTGCTGGTGATCTTGTCCTTGTAGGAGGCCCCCGAATCATCCTTGTCCTTGCCTCCGGCGATGGCCTTGAGTGCCTCCACTTCGTCATCGGGGAGATCCTTGTACCGGTAGTTTGATAGAAGCGGCTCCTCGGAAAGCGACAGGCCCATCGAATAGGTCGCCGCAGTAGCCTCTTCCTCCGGGGTCTGGTCAGGTGCACCGGCATAGTTGCAGGTGATTTCCGCCAGGTCGCCTTCCATCACTTTTGCGGTGGCCGTGTCCACGCTGATGAACGACACCTCCGGGTGGGCGGTGCCTGGTCGCGGCATCAATGTGGCAATCGAGTTGCGGTGGCAGAGGAAAACCTGGCTGGCCGTCCACTTGCCTTCCCGGTCCACGGAGAGCGTGTAATCGGGCTGTGGATAGAGAACTCCCGGTTGAATCGAAACGTGCTCAGGCATCTTGGCCGGGGCGCGAAGTCAACCGAACGCCGCCTGACCGGTGCCGCCGAGTTTGTCGATCCCTTGTTTCACGGCGGTTAGCAGGCGGTTCGTTTCCCCTGTCAGCCGGTTGTTCTCGCGCTGGGCGTCGAGCGTGCCGGACGAGTAACCGCCACCACCGACCTTGCCGAGCGACGTGACGATGGGATCAAGTTTTGATGTCTGTGGGGACACGACGGGACCCTTGGTATCGATTTTGCTGGCAGCTTTCGCCGCCTGCTTCACGGCCTCGGGTTTGGGCATCGCTTCGCGGATCGACTGCACGACCCTGCCCATGTTCTCCCTCAATCCCGTGGTGTCGAGGGTGTCGGTGAACCCAAAATCGGTGGCCTTCTTGGCGGCTGCGGCTGCGCTTGTCCCGAGTCCGGCGGCACCCGACGACATCAGGGCGTTGTTTTCCTTCTGCAAGTCGGCGTATTTCACCCCGAACAAGGTGCCGCCCTCCGCCTTGTTGCCCTTGAGGATGTCACCGAAATTCGTGTTCACGTCCTGCGACTCGAAGCCCATCAGCTTCGACATTCCAGGGACTTTCGCCAGACCTTTGAGCATCCACGCGACGCACCACTCGATGCCGGCTTTTAGATAGGCAATCGGCATCTCGAACGCATTGAGAATGCCAAGGCCGAACGACGCGGCCAAACCTAACAGCACCGTGCCAAGACCCTTCCACATCGCACCGTCCGAGATGAAATAGAACAGGAACGACACGGCGGCACGGAAGCCATTGATGAGCGAGTTGATGGCCACCGCGAACCCGAGCTTCAAGGATGCCGTCACGAGGTCAAGGATCTGCCCGCTCTTGAACGCGGTGATGACGAACGAGATCGCATCCTTGATCCGTGCGCCCGCATCGGCGGCGAGTGGCGCGAGCGTGGAGACGAGTCCGATGGCTTCCGCGACCAACGGGCGGATCGCGTCGTTGATCGGCTGGCCGAGTGACAGGAACACCTCGTTGACCGAATCCTTGAGCGTGGAGAACAATCCCTTGGTCGTTTTGCTCTGCGTCTCCATCATGCCCGCGAACTTGCCACCCGTGGATGTCATGTTGATGAACGCCTTCTCGATTTGCGGGAATCCTACCTGGCCGGATTCTACCAGTTTCCTTACCTGCGATTCATTCACTCCGAACTGCTTTGCCAGCTCGCCAATGACCGGGATGCCCCGGCCTGTTAGCTGGTTCACGTCCTCGGCAAAGAGCCGCCCTTGGACCCGCGCCTTGCCATAGACCTCCGCGATCTCATTGATCGGTGCCTGCACGCCAGCAGACACGTCCCCGATTCTCCGCAGGGTTTCGGGCACGGTGTCGGCGGATTCACCGAAGGCGATCAGCTTGCGGCCGGCATCGGCCAGTTCGGGAAACTCAAAGGGCGTCTCGGCACCGAGTTGTCGGAGTTTTGCGAGGGTCTGTTCGGCCTTGCCCGCGTCACCGATCAGGGTTGAGAACGCGACTTTCGTCTGCTCGAAGTCGGCGGCGGAATTGACCGCCTTCACCCCGACACCCATCGCTGCCGCACCACCGGCCAACGCCGCGCCGATGCCCGCCTTGAGAGCGATACCGGTGACTGCGAACCCTTTGCTGAGTGCCGCCGACCCGCCCTTGCCGAGTCCTGCCAGACCCGCGCCCGTCACACGAGCCATGCGGCGGGCTGACGCACTAACCCGACTTCCGCTGTTAGATGATTTTTCAGCTCCGGATCGTTGAGATTGCGTTCATTTTTTCAAAAGGTCTCCACCACAGGCTTTGGATTTCGGATTTCCGGCGGGGGTTGTTCGGGCAGGGTCAAGCCGAGTTGGTCGAGCAGTAGCTGGTGAACCTTCTCGGGCCTGGTGTAGCGCTTCATCCGCAGTTCGCGGCCGTCGGTGGCGGGGATTGTCACATCGAGCATCTGGATCCCGCTCATCCGCTCCAGCACGCTGCGGGAACTCAGGCCGGTTGCCGCCTTCTTGTTGTATTGCTCAAGGGTGACGTGCAGGCAGTAGGCGAGGAAGCTGATGAAGACGTGTGCTTCAATGCGTTCGTCGAGCTGGTGAAAGACCGGACGTAACCCGAGGTCGCCCTTGAGTGTGCGGAAGCTTTCTTCGATGCGCACGAGGTTGATGTAGTTGCGCCACAGTTCGGCGGGGTCTTCTCCTGTTAGGTTGCTGCGAAGCAGATACTGGCCTTCGTGGCGGCGGGTGGCTTTGAGCTTCTCGCGATCCAGTTCGATGCGGAAGGTCCCGGCGGTGACTGGCGCTGCAGATGCGGGAAGATGAAGGATCACGAGCCGGTGGGCGGTGCGGCCGGCTTTTTCTTTGGCCGCACCAATGGCGAGCAGCAGTTCATCGCGAGTGAGGCGGTCGCGCTTTTGGAGTTCTTTGAGGCGCGCCCAGTAGGCTTTGAGTTTTTTGCGCCGCATCGCACTCTCCTTGCCGCGGCGGGGCAGGCTGCGGGCCAACACGTAGAGTTCGCCGTCGCGGTGCAGGAGTTTGACCTGAACGTCGTCTTTGACCTGCTGCCAGTCCTTGGTGGCGAGGTCCTTTTCCAGTTTGGTTAGGCGACCTTTCGGGGTGCCTACGAGGTAGCGCACGGTGGGGTCGGCATGGCGCATCTGTTCGAGGGTTTCTTCGGTGGGGATGCCGCGATCCATGATCCAGGTGCGCCGCTCTTTGCCGTAGCGGCCGGTGATTTTCTTGAGCATGCCGCCCAGCGTGGTTTTGTCGGAGGTGTTGCCGCGCATGACTTCGTAGCCGATGGGCAGGCCGTCGGGGGTGATGATGAGCGCGATGACGATCTGCACGCAGTCGGGACGCTTGTCGCGGCTGTAGCCGAAGGCTTTGAGGCGGCTGGCTTCGGTGACCGGACCGTTGGCGTCGACCTCGAAGTAGGTGCTGGTGAGATCGTAGAGAAGGATGTCATAACAAGCTCCGAAGAGTCCGGCCCAGCGTTCCTTGAGGTGGGCGAAGAGGGCTGCGCGATGGACTAACAGACGGTCGTGACAGCGATAGAGGGTGTCTATGGCCGCGAGCCGGAAGTCGTCGTCGAGCAGGTCGGCCATGGCACTGCGGTCGAACCAGGAGCGGTGAAGGCTCCATTCGCTGCCAGGGTCGAGCAGGCGATAAACGACGAGGGTTTTGAGCACCTTGAGCCAGGGGGTGCCTTTTTGAGAGTCGGGCAGGAGCGGTTGCCAGAAGGAATCGAGATCGAGGCGATTCCAGAGTTCCAGAGCGAGCCAGCAGCCGCCCCATTGGCGTGGACGGGCCAGTTCGATGTGGGCGAGCCGGAGTTGGAGCGTTGGATGTTTGAGTAGAGGGTCGGGCGTGCGATCCTCTGGGAAAAGATGAATCTGGCGGGTGTGGTCGCGTTCATCGACGGCTTCGATGGCACGGGTCCAAGCGGCGTGGTCGCTGTCGTTGATCTCGCCGAGATAGAGCAGGGTTTTCTGAACGGATCGGCCACCTGTTACGCGGCGGTTTTCCACGACGCTCCAGTAGCGGTGCTCCTTGCCGTCTTTGAATCGTTTGTTCGCACGCAAAAACATGATCTGGCGTGGAGCATACTGCGGAGTATTCGGACCTGTCTATGGGCAGGGTCTCCACCACAGGCATTTTCGCAAGGCGACCCTTGTAAAATCAAGGGTTCCAGCGCCTCAGAGGGGCAAAATTCGATGATTTTCCAATCTAACAGCGGAAGTCGGGCTAACAAGCTCGGTAGCCCCGGCCATCGCGCGCCTCAGTGCAGTGATGTCGGCTCCAAGGGTAACGGTCAGGGCGCTCATGCGCCGGGGGTGGAGTCAACCGTAGGCGTTGAATGTCGTGAAGATGACAGCTATCAATTTTCCGGTGCGAGTGTCTTCCCATCGCTCGTTTGTTTTGGAACTCGACGGAGAATCATATCTTCATTGGCTACGAGTTTCCCGAGGTATTCCACGAAAGACATTGCTTCCTTACTCCATTCAAAATCAAGAAGGGTATTGGCGGAGGAAAAGTCTCCGCGTTGACGGTGAATTTCGATAAGCTCAAGACGGTTTGCCTCACTGGAGCCGTCTATCAACAACGCCAGTTCCGTTAGGTTTTCAAGGTGTCTTTCTTGGAGATCGCACTTGGTTCCAACCGGAAATGAAAACTCGGAGATGGTGCGGAACGCATTGGTGCTTTCATACCAAGTGAAAGTGCGCAGCCAGCACCATTTTTCCTTTTTTCTACCGGCTACCCCTTCGCGAATCGCCTGATGGCAATCGTCGATACCGTTGTATTGCAAACCCCTCGAAAGTTCCAGCCAAAGCTCGGCTTGTATTCGCCTCTTTCCTGACAAGTGTTCGCAATCTTTGGACGACCAAGGGGGGTCTTCAACCCGTTCCACCATTTTTGCCGTATCTATCCAGAAGGTCATCAAGCATCCTCCCCGGTAGCACTTGATGAATGGGCGGGAAATGGGAGGCATCATGCAGTCAGTGAGGCATCCGTCTGTCCAGAGTGTTGCACCGCCGAACGTGTTTCCCGAGGCCCATGTGTTGTCTACGCACAAGCCGCCGCAATGTGGACATTTAATGATAAATCCCGGTCCAGGTTGCATCGCGCCTACTCATGGTGAATTCCCTCAATCGTTGCAAGAACGAAGTCGCTGTCGGGAACGATTGATTTTGCCCAAAGCGCTTTCATGCGACCGATTGTTTCCTTGAGGCTGCGCTGATCTAATCCACCGCTCCACCGCGTGATTGTGGAGTTCCTCCGTAACAGACAGTGTTGATACTGAGAGAGTCGCGCCAACGGCATGAACAAAATACTTTCCTCGGACCAGCCGGTTTCGGCGGCGACGGCGAACACCTGGGCGGCTAGGAAACCGGGTTCGTCGCAGGGAGGGGCTTTTTTCCGCCGAGGTCCCCCATAGTTTCAACCTGGGCTGCTTCCAGCTCACGGCTCTGTTCTTCGAGGCGCTTGAACGCAGTTTGAAAATCGGCGGGCGTGAGGCCACCGCAGAAGATCAGGGCTGATTCACGGAACCGCTGGTCGTCGAAGGACGCCCGGACCACATCCGGCCATGGGGCGCAGTGTGTGAACACAAATCCCATGATGGCCGAGGTGAACTCGGGCGTGCCGTCCGTGGGCATTTCGCCCTTCACCAACGGGTTGCCGGTGCGCAGGAGCACGTCGTAGCTGGCCAGTGAGAGCGGGCGCATGGCGTGGCCTCCGACGACGGTTTCAACGTCATGGAAGGCGGTGGATAGAAGCTTCTGGCGGTCGGTGTCGTTCATGGGATTTCAGATTGGAATTTTTTAACAGGAGGTAGCGGAGAAAGCAGAGGCTTGGAATTGGATCTCCGCTCTCTCTGCTTGCTCCTGTTCAAATTCTTGTATTCATTGTTAGAGGTAGCGGAGGAACAGGTCTTCGGTTTGGGGCGTGGCATTGAGCGGCAGGAAGGCGAACTTCCCGCGACGGCTGATGCATGCAAGCGGCACGTCCTGTTTGATTTTGGTCACCAGCGATTCCCGGTTTACAAGCGCGGCCTTGATGTAGGCGAACGGATGCTCGGGGTTGGCGAGGTGCCAGGAATTGTCCGACCACGCCGCGATGAGTTCGCTGGTCCGGTATTTCCCGCAGGGACTCTGCGGCTCGAAAAACCAGATCACTCGCTCGCCGCGAATGCCGTCGCCGACCACGCGGACGAGGGGTTTTTCGGCCAGAGGGATGCCGACCGCTGATAGGGCGGCGGCGAGGGCCGTGTTGCTGGTGGCGGTGGATGACAGGTGGGTGATGGAGTTCATGTCTTGATCTGCGATTGGTTGGATAGACTATTACGGACCGATGTTCAGGAATTGATAGTGGGTGGCGGTGATCTCGATCTTCTCAAAATCTTCGTTGCTGAAACTGCGGCTGATTTGCATGACAATCGTGGTGCCTCCGGTGGTCGCGAGGTGAGCCGGGATCGCATTGGCCAGGACAAGGGGCGTCCCGAGCTTGCCGTTGAATGGCGACGTTTTGGGGACCAGTCCGGAGATTTTCACCTCTCCCTTCTGCTGATAGCAGGCGAGTCCCTGGACTTCTCCGCTAATGGTGAGGACCGTTTTTTCCTGCTGGGAAAACTCGTATCCCATATCATACAAGATGAAGCCCGATTGTTCGTTCGGGATGCCCCAATTGCCGATATTACCAAGGGAAGTCGCAGCCATTTGACCGCGGGTGCGGTGTCAACCGAGCTTGTTCAGGACGAAATCCTCCACCTGGTCCTTGAAGTCCTCATAGGGACGATTGATTCCGGCAAGCATGAGTCTTTCCATATCAGAAAGGAATTCCGCAACTTCCACATGGAAAGTAACCTTGGTTTTCATCATGGCGAAGGTCACAGATACGGCGGCAAGCAACTCATCCTCACCTTTGAGCAGGTTTTCCGCGAGGAATTTCCGAAGTTCCTCCTTTGTAAAGTGGTTGAGCATCGACGGGTCTTTTTATCATCATCAACCCGGCCGTCCAACAATCTTCACACGGCGGACACGACGGCCTCGAATGTCAGCACCGATTCGCGGCCACGTGCCTCGTCGGGACTGGTCACGCTCTCGCGGCCTAGCAGGTCATGTAGAATGAAGGTTTCCGACTCCAACGCCGCCTGAATCGCCACCTTGTCGCCGAGCAATGCAACCAGCTTGCCCGCCCACTGTGCATGGGTGTCGGCGGGCGTGTCGTCCACCTGCGAGAACAAATGCACGTCGAGCTTCACGCGGGCGGTGTGGGGCATCCCCGGAACCGGCTTGGATTCGGCTGTATTGAGAACGACACATGGCCGGGAGCGGATTTCATCGCGGCGGGCGACGTGGACCGGCAGGGCCGCCGCATCCGGGAATTCATCCGGTCTGTTGGAGTCGATCCATTCGGCCAGGAGTGAGGTAAGGCGATCTTCGATTAGATTTGGCATCTTGCCCAGTGGATGCGCGTCAACCGGCTTTTCTCATGGATCGGTTCACCTTGTCATTGATCACCCGCAACGAAGTGGCCAAGGCCTTTCGCAACCGCCCCGCTGCCACCTGGAGGGCGAGATTGATCCCGGTGTAGGTCGTCACCTGTTCGATGTAATCGAGCTTGTTGACGAGCGTGACGGCCGGTTTGTCGCCGGTTTTCACGGTAGCCGTTCCTGGTGCCTGTTTGTGACGCGTCGCCCATTGCGCGGCACCCCGAACCCGCCCACCGATTGCCTTGGCCGCGTTGATCCACGAGCCTTTGGCAAAACCGACACGCTTCTGGATCTTGGCAATGTAGGTGTTGAGCGCCTTCGGGCTGGTGACGACCTGGGCCGGTGTCCTGCGCTTCACGTTGGCGTTCTTGCCCGTCCTGCTTGCCTTGTGGAGATTCGGGTCAAGACGGCCCACGGACAGGTCTTTCCACGGGGAATTGGATGCTTGGAGCGTCTTCTGTGCCTTGGAAAATCGCCGGTTCTGGATGTCGGCCCAGAATCTATCAGAAGCGGCAGGATCGGCGGGTTGGGTTTTCTCGAATGCATCGGAGGGCAGCGCGAACACTTTGATGATGTCGCCGGCCACTGCTTTTTCCCCGCGCTTCTTCGCCTTCTCGGAAAACCCGAATGGCCGTGTGTTGCGTGCCAGTTCGACCGCCAGGCCGCGTGCTTCCTGCTTCACCAGGGATTCGAGGGTCCTGCCCACTTTTTCAGGATAGCGGTTGAGCAGACGTGCAACGTCGCTGCCGCCCTTCATCTTTGCGGTAAAGCGGATGGAGCCGTCACTCATCGGTGGTGGATAGGCTGAGTGTTAGAAGCGGTGAACGCGGATGGCCCGACACCTGCGATATGCGGTATTCCGTGCCGTCCACCTCGATGCGCTCGCCGAACTTCGGGCGTGTGTTAGGAAACGCCACCTTGGGCACCCGCAGGCTGAGGTCAGGCGATTCTACGAACCCTCCCATGTCGATCTGCTGTTTGATGTCCACCTTGCTGACGAGAACGAGCAGGTCGATGCCCTGCCACCGTGCTTTCACCCCGTGTTCGTCGAGCAGTTGGCGCAGGTCTGATAGAATTTCCGATTCGAGTCCCATGCCGGTGTGATGGTGTCAAAATGAAGCACCCCCTCCGGTTTCCCGAAGAGGGTGCCCACGAACCCCGCCAGACCAACGCAGGAAAATCAGGAATACTCGCCCGCCACCAGGTTGATGCGGCAGGCCGACGTGCCGTCGAGTTCGATCAGCGCCGGTCCTTCATTGACCACGAACACGGTGGGCGCGTTGGTTTCCTTGGTGGCGGCACCGACCGGAATCTGCCCGAAGGCGGCCATCAGGTGGACCATGTCGCCGGGTGCGAGGGCCAGTCCGAGGTTGGCGTTGAGCGTGATCGACACCCCGGCTTGGACCGAGGCAACCACGCCGCGTACGCCGGTGCCGGTGATCGCTGAGAACAGCACCACCACATCATTGGCCGCCGCCCCGGCATAGGGCACGCAGTTGATGACGGTCTGGTTGGACGCGCTGGCGGCGGTCACGACGGTTGATTTCGATGGCAACTTGAAGGCAAGCAGTGAGGCCGCCTTGTCGGAGGTGGCATTCACATACTGGACACGGATGCGGTCGCGCCCGCTGGCTGGGACAACCACGCTGCTAAGGGTGGATCCGGCATTGCCGGTGAAACTGAATGGAATCATGGGGATGGTTGATTTGGTGTTAGATGGGGATTGCTCACGGTTTGACGAGACGCTTGAGGGCGTCCGTTTTGGCGGCGGTGAAGCCGTAGAGGCATTCGATGGTCACAAACACCTTGTTGGCGCGGGTGTCGGTGAAGCGCAGGTAACCGAAGGTCATGCCGGTGTTGGGATCGGTGACCGCACCGGCCTGCTGGTAATCGGCGACCGGCTGGAGGTAACGCATGGCCACCGCCACCGCACTCGGATGCACGGCGAAACCGACGAGCTTTTCCGCGTGATCGGACGGAATCACCACCGTTTCATGGAGATCGAAACCGGCCAGGCGCTTGATGAGGGCATCGGTGACACCGGGGGCGCTGAGGTTGAGGTTGAAGCTCTTGGCCACGACCTCGTCGGCGAGCAGGTTGGTGTAGTAACCGGCGTCGAGCACCAGCGAACGGGGCGAGGCAGGCATTTTGGCGTTGCCGCAGGTTTCGCGCAGGTTGAGCACCTTCTTGTAATCGAAGTTGGTGGCGTTGAGCGCGGGAATGCCTGGGGTGCCAAAGTTGGCGGCGGTGATGACCGTCATGATGTCCAGCAACACGTCCTGGGCAAGCTGCTGGGCGGCGCTGGAAACCAGGGTATCCAGTAGGTCCATCGCGGTTTCGGCGGCGTCGCGGGCGCTGACGTGGACCGTCTTGAACTTATGGCGGTTGAGCGTGACCGGGATGGTGGTGACCGTTGAATCCGAGTTGGCGGTATAGTCACCGGCGAAGTCGCTGGAACCGGACGGAGCGCCGACGAGCGGCACGCGCACGGTGTCGCCCTTGTCGGCCTGCTGGGGGCCGAAGTTGGTGGAGAACGAGGTGACGGGCATCAGGTTCGCGGTGAAGGGCATGAGCGCCTTCTGGGCGACCTTGATGTCTTTGACGTTTGTTAGGGTGTTGGACATGACGGGGTGTTAGGCTTGGTGTTTGAGGATGATGGCTTGTTGTTCCGGCGTGAGTTTGCGCCAGAAGACGGTTTGCGCGACCGGGTCGTTGATGGCGGCGAATTGCGCGTGGAGGTCGGCGGCCTGGGTGGCGTCGCCTGCGGGAGTGACGCGGGCCGGCAGCGTGGTGCCGGTGGAGGCGACGACGCGGGCAACCTCGGTTTGGACTCGGGTGTCGAAATCGGTTTGTGCCGACTGGAGTTCCTCAATGCGGGTTTGCAGGGTGGTGGCATTGGCGTTCGCCGCATCGCGTTCGGCCTTGAGCGTGTCGATGTCGGCGGTGAGCAATGCGACTTCGCCGCGCAGCGAATCGAGGTTGGTGGAGGCTTCGGCCAACAGGTCGGCCTGGGCTTGGTAATCCCGCTGGAGGGTTTCCACTTTGGTGTTGGCTGCTGCCAGAAGGTCTTCGGGTGAGTCGTTCATCGCACGGGATTCCGTGTCAACCGACGCGTGATATACCCGCAACCGGCGCATTGCCTCGGCGCGGTCGGAAACCATGCCCGCCAGATTGAATCGTTGGGCCTGCCGCCCGCTGAATGTCTGGCCTTCCATGGCCTCGGGTGGAATCGAACGGCCCCGCGCCAGCACGGCGGCATGAAAATCCTGTGCCGTCTCGGCCAGGTTGGAGTTGATCAGTTCGCGCTGGTCGTCGGTGAGCGGCGTGCCTGGTGCGCCCATCGCCTTGTATTTGCCGACCGAAAACACCTCCACCTTGATCCCGCGGGCGTCGAGGGCGGCGGAATTGTCGATTACGGCCTGCACCACTCCGATAGACCCGACCCGGGCGGATGGTGTGGCGTAGATGGCGCGTGCCTGGCTGGCGATCCAGTAGGCGGCGGAACACATCAGGCCGGACGAAAAGGCATAGACCGGCTTTTGCTCGTTGATCGAGGCGACGGTGGCGGCCAATTCGGGCGTGCCGGCCACGGTGCCGCCGGGCGAGTCGATGTCGAGAAACACCGCCTTGATGTCGTCGCGCTGACCGGCTTCACGGAGTGCCGCGCCGATGTCCTCGGAACTGGTGGCACCCATCAGCACGCGGGCGAACACATCCGGCTTGCGGAGGATCGGGCCGTCGATGGACACAGTGCCAATGCCATCCTCAACGCTGAGCAATGGGTTGGATTGGGCAGCCTGGGGCAACGCGCCGCCACGCTCGCGGAACAAACTGACCGCCGCCGCCATTGCATGCAGCGCCTCTGGCTGGATCAACCACTCGCTATTTTGGAGAACCGGATTCACGACCGGTTGGCGGTGTCAACGCGGGCTGCATGACACTGGACCCACCCGACGGCTTCCAGAGCATATCGACCGGCACACCAAACTTGGCCGCGGTTTCAAGGATGAGCTTCGCATCGCTGGCGCGGCGTTCGATTTCCTCACCGAAGTCGGCACCCAACTCCTGAAAGTGGTCTGATAGAGTTTTCAGGCCCATTTCCACATCGGCGCGGTTCTGTTGGGCCTCACGGCCCGCGTCCACAGTCACGCGCTTGGGTGGGACTGAACTGATCTTCCACCATCCTGCGATGGGAGGCAGCAGGCCACGGATGATCGCGTCACCAATCACATACGCCCACACGGGCCGGATCAGGCGGCGTTCGAGGATCATCTGGCGGAATGAGAACCGGCGATCCGCTTTGGCCACGATCAACCGCACGCCCGCACCACCGACCTTGCTGGAATCCGCAGCGAACTCGAAGGGGATCATGCCGAGCGCGGAATCACGCCGCAGGTGTTCAAGAAAGCCCGTGAAGGTGGGCGATGGGCGGTTCGATTGAAAGCTATCTAACGATTCGTCGGGCTTGAGTGCAACCAGCTTGCCGCCGACGATGCGCTGGAGTGACACCGGGTCGCTGGATTCGTTGGCAGCACCGGCACCCCCGACCACAAAATCACCATTGTCGTCGATCTCGCCACGCGCCGTCTTGAGGATGCGTGACACGTCCGCGTTGTCCTTGACCGCGTGTTTCTCCAGGGCGAGCAATTCCATTTCATCAAGCACATGGTTGATCGAGTGCTGCATCGAGGGATGCGAGCGCACGCCGCCGGCCCATTCCGGTTCGTGGATATGGAGGATGGATGGGGCCGGGATGTCGCGCCCTTTGCCCCCATCCTCCAACACCCGATAGAATACCGGTGCGCCCCAGGCGTCGAGGCCCACGCCGTCAATGGTTTCCTTCGATCCGAACTCATCACCGATGCGGTGGGATTCGATCAACTGAATGCGTGGTTCTCCCTCGGAATCGCGGGTCTTGTGGATGAAGTATTCGCCGTCGATGTCCATACCCCGGCAGACGAGCGCCTGGCATTCCTCGAAGGAAAAACGCCGGGTAATCTCACAGCGTGCCGCCCACAGGGCGAAATAATCCTCGGCGGCACGGTTCCAGACGGGATTACCGGATTGCGACTGGACGCGGATGCCGTCGCCGGTGGAATAGATCGCCATGTTGGCGACCAGTTCACGCACGAATCCGCTGTTCTTGTGGAGGTAGCGCGACTTGCGGACCAGTTCGGTGCGCACCCCCGGCGTGAGTTCGTTGCGGGCGTCTGTCGGTGAGGCACCCGGCACCGTGCCTCGGCGGGGCGACCAGTTGGCTGCCTCGAATGGCGACCCCCACGCTTTGGGGACAAGCACAGGAGGCAGCCAACGGAGAGCGATGTTCTTGAGACTGATCATTTTGGGAGGTAGCCGCCGATGAATGAGGTGGTGGCGATGCGGGGTTTGCCATAGGTGGCTGGGTCAAGGACGCGCAATGCGTGACCGCATTCCTCAAGCACCTCGGCCACCGGCATCGCGAACTGCTTCGAGACAGACGTGTCCGCGTCGTTCCAGTTCATGACTGTCTTGCCCTCAAGGAGCAATTCCTTGGCGCGGCGCTGGATGCCAAGCACCTCGGCGACGGTGAATCCGGTGATGAAGAGTCCGCGTGCCATGCATGGCGGCGGATGTCAACGGATCACGCGACAGGATTGCTGTCCTTCCCGCATTGGCGTACCTTGGGCTGAGTGTTAGAATGGTGATCTGAACACTGCTCTGATGATGTCGGAAGAGATAGCGTGGCGGGTGATGCTAGCGGTGTCGTGGATATTGAGCTCCGCCATGACCCTCTGGCGGCGTTTTTCTCCGGCGTGTCGTCCATGGACTTGGCCATGCGTTGGTGATGGTTGTGTCGCTTGGTAATGCACGAGCTGAAGAACTGTCTGCCTTGGTAAACCTCACGTATCGCCCGTGCCAAATGTCGCGCGTCGGTCTGTTTGACCATATAGCCCGTCGCGCCCGTGGCCATGGCATGCTCTACGTAGGCATCTTCGCAGTGCGCGGAGAAGATGATTACCCTGATGGTGGGGTTGGCGTGGAGAATCTGCCGTGTCGCTTCCAGGCCATTGAGCATTGGCATGGCAATATCCATGACGACTACACTTGGACCGAGCTTGGCGGCCATCGTCACCGCTTGGCGGCCGTTCTTCGCCTCGCCGACAACTTGGATGTCAGCTTCTTGTTGCAACATGGCCCGCAGCCCTTCGCGGACAAACAAGTGGTCATCAGCCAACAGGACGGTGATTGGGTTCATTGGGATTTAATGTTTTTGGGCGAAACTCACGCGTAAAGGACTGCAAAATGTCCACGGATTTCTCCACATATCGTCGCACACATTCGGCAGGCTACCCATGGGGTATTCCCCTACTCTTGTTCCTGAAGCATTGGCGTAGTCACGTCCACCAGGTGCCGTCCTTCACTCGCTGCCGTGCTTCGGCCAGCGTGTAGCCGGTCTTGGTCTGGATATGCGGGGTGTCCTGGAATCCGGTCCAATGGCCACCCCATTCGAGGCCGAGCGATTCGGCGATTCTGCCGCAGCATTCCATCAGCGGACTGTTCCACTGCGGTTGGCCGTTGGCGTCGAACACCACGAAATCCCATCCCACGCCGAAATTGTGCCACGAGTAACCGGCCGGGGCGTTGGTCACGATAGGCCCAGGTGCGCTGCGGCCCTTGGCATACAACTCCGCCTGTTCCTGATAGGACCGGTTGCCGCAGATGATCTTCACGTTGATGCCCGCCTCCAGGCACTTCAACAGCCACTCGCGGGCCTTCGCTTGTGCGTCCTTCCTGAGTGTGGCGATGTTGCCAGCGGATCGGGAATCAATCGTGCCGCCGGTCGGGGCCGGGGCGGGTGTGGCGGCAGGCGTAGCGATGGCGATCCCGAGCTTGGTGGCGACGGCCCGTGCAGTGCGGGGACCGGGAATACCGTCGGCGGTAATCCCGAGGGATTTCTGAATTGTGGCCCAAAGTGATGCGCTCATGGTGTTCTGGGTCGTTCTGGTTGCGGGTTACTTGCCGGTGCGGGGTTCGATCACGATTTCGACTCGGCCGTCGGGCATGAGCTTGAGCATGCCGAACTTGTTGGAGATGCTGCCGCTCACGGGAGGGGGAGTCGTGCAGGCGGAAAGCAGCAGGGACAACGTGGCGAGAAAGATGATGGTTTTCATGGTTCCCCGTCCGGGGTGTCAACCGGATCAGGGCTGGCCGCAGCCTCCCGCCCGATGATCTTGAGCATGGTGGCCGCGGTGACCTGCATGGACTCGCAGTCTAACAGGTGGTTCGGTCTTGATCCGATTTGCTCCCACAACCACTTGCCGCCCTTCTTGATCCGGTGCTCGCTTTCCATCTGGGCGAGATAGTCGTCGTCGATGTCGTCGGGCACTTCCCACACCGGGCCGTTGTCGCGGTCCTGGTTGCGTCGTAGGCGGGCGAGCGTGTCCTTGATGTTGAGGTTTGACCAATAGAACACCGAGCAACTCTGGCCGCGACCCAACACCACCTTGCGGCGCGGCGAATAGAACCGCTCGATGGATTTCCGGCCCTTGATCTTGTGGGTGAAGGTGGCTCGTTTGTCGCCCATGAGGGCAGTCCATCCGTGTGCCGCACACTCGCGATACACATCGTAGGTGGCGTGACCCGCGTCCACGAAGACGAGATTCGGATGAATGCTGAACCGCTCCTGAATAGTCTCCACGTCGGTGTAGGTGAAAACCTTCTCGTTCCAGATGAGGCGACTGGATCCGTCATCGGCCCATGCTCGAACGACAAGGAACAAGTGGTCGATCTGGCAATCCACCGTGAGGATGCGCAGCGGGCAGACGGATGGCTCACCAGGAGGCACGATCCGCCCCGCGGCATCGACGCCCGCCTCGCCGTCCCATGTTTCCCCCTTGAGGTAGCCGCCTGGCACGATCTCCAATTTATAGTCCTCCAGATACTCGCGCCATGCCAACGCCAACCGCTTTTGATAGAACTGCTGGATGAGCGACACGTCACCACGGCGGGCAGCGGCTTTGGCGCGAAGGTATAACTCGGCCAGCCGCCCCCAACTCATGGCGCACAGTGCATTCCAGTGAAACCCGGCGTTTTCCTTCGGTGCGTTCGGATTGGTGACCAGATAGCGGCCCGATAGATTGAGTTCGCGGCGCGTCCGGTCACTGTCGTCGAAGTAGTGGTTGCACGATGCACAACGCATGATGGTGGTTTCCCGGACTCGTTGAAAATTCCACTCGCCGTCCTCGTCGCGGGCGTCCTTGCTCCATTCGACCTGTTCCCATTTGAATGGCTGGCGGTGATGGCAGTGCGGGCAGGCGAATGTCCACTCGCGCATGTCGGTTGCTTCATGCTTGCGGTGGGTGTCGTCGTCATCCTCGCCGCCCTGGCTCATGAACAGGCACTTGCCCAGCCAACCGAACGCGGTGACCCGCGCCTCAGCTTCCGCCATGTGTCCCTGCGGCCAACGCCACGTTTCGTCCCCGATGAGCCAGCGAATTGAGCGGCGCTGGAGGTTGGTTTTGTTATGGGCACCCAACACCCACAAGGTCATGCCATTGGCGAAATGCACGGTGGCAAGGCGTCGCTTGTGCCGGTTGGCCGGATAAAGACTCCTGACCGGCGGGCATTCGTCGAAAAGTTTCTGCAACCGGCTTTCGCTCTGGTCCTTGGCGTCGTCGTCGGTTTGGTCGAGCCACAGGGCCGGGCCGGGCAGGTTGGCGATGATATAGGCGACACCAAGTTCGCCGACGCTGGTTTTCCCGCTCTGGATCGCGGCGATGATGCTCACCAGGCGGATCTTCGGATCGACCAGAGCTTCCATCGGTTCGCGCATCCACGGCGAGTTGCCCGAACGAAACCGCCCGGGGATCGGCGAGTATGGGATCGAGGTGATATGATCCTCACACCACGCCCACGGGGGCCGACGGTCGGGCGGACGCCAGGCATCGCGCCAGATGCGTTCGAGTTTTTTCCGTGCTGGTTCGACTGTCTTCATGGTTCCTGATGGAGAATGGAAAGCACCTCGTCGATGGCGCGGCGGGCTTCCTCCTGGATGCCGGTGGCGTCGAGCCCTGATAGGATGGGCGGCAATTCCTGCTCGAACTTCTTGCGGAGCATCGACGTTGCCTGCGCCACGAACTCGGTCCAGATCTGCCGGACCTCCTCGACGGCCACATAGTCGCCACGCCGGATGCCAAGGCGCAGTTCCCTTTCTTCCACCTCTGCCAGCAGCTTGCGGGCCTTGAGCGAGGTTTCGATGTCGGCGGCATCCTGTGTTGCAGGCTCGCCACCCTTGAGGTCATGACGGCGCATGAACTCACGCCACGCGGCCACATCATGCGACCCGTTGGCGGCGGCCTTCGGCGCGTCCTTGCGCTTGTTCCATGAATACAACGATTGGCGGGCGATCCCGAGCACGGCGGCAAGTTCGACATAGCTGGCTGCCGTGGTTGGCGCGGGTCCGGTGCCAGTGGCCATCGTTTGCAGCATCGTCCGTTCGGTGCGCGTCAGTTTGCCCCCCTTCTGCACGCGACCGACAAGGTTCGCGAAGTCGCGGGTGAGCAGTTTTTTGGCAATGTCGGGGGATACGGCATCCATCTGCCGGGTGCGGACGCGTCAACTCGTTAAAGCAGATCCACCAGACCCGCGATATCATGATCCCTGGAAAACTTTCGTTCGATTGCTCTTCTGATCTCAGATTTATTTCCAGCATCTGGAATTCTGTATCGATAAATATCAATCACTGTATTCTTTACAATGGCCATAAGGTATTTTTTTTGATTCTTTGTAACCAGAATTCGATACTCGTTAATGATGTCTAAAATGGTCACGACCTGACGAGATCTAGTAGCAATTTCCTCCATGTCTTTACAAGACTCTGGAGCGAATATGATTTGATGATATCGATAGAATACATTCGCGACACAATCTGCGAGGTCGTGGGGAAGATCATGATAATCACCAAGGCATGAGAACATGTCAGTTTTTGTGAGATTGAGTAAGTGCTTGTCCGTTTTCACGGGCGTCATAATACCCATTCAGTAGCCTGATGTAAAGTTTTTACGCCCGGGGGAAAGTCGCTCTCCGCATGCTGCTTTCACGTTATCCGGGCGTAATTTTCGTTTCCGCATTGGCTGGATGACTTTCAGCAGCGCCTGAAACCCGAATCCCTGCGGCATTGCCCGCTCCTGGTCCCAGTTCTGGAACCACGGTTTCGAGACTTTGAGCACCTACGCCGCGTCGCTATCGCTGTAACCGTTACGTTCCCTCCAGGCACTGAGCAGTTGGGCGAAGATGGCGTCGTCCATGATGCTGTCATCAGACTACGGATGAACCCTGTGGTGGTGTCAAGGTTGACTCCCGGCACCGGGCCATGAGCATTCCCGTGCATTGCGCCCACACCCGGCTTGTCGATCCGAACACGCTGAAACCCAACCCGGCCAACCCGAACCGCCACAGCGCCCACCAGATCCAGCTTCTTGCGTCGATCATCCAGGAGCAAGGGTGGCGTAATCCCGTCACCGTGTCCAATCGCTCGGGGCTGATCGTCCGCGGCCACGGTCGGCTGGAGGCGGCATTGCTGATTGGCTGCGAAACGATTCCCGTGGACCAACAGGACTACGCCAGTGAGGCTGAGGAACTCGCCGATTTGCTGGCCGATAACCGCCTGTCGGAACTGGCCGAACTCGACGAGGACGACCTGCGGAAGGTGTTGCGCTCGATCCAGGATGCGGACCCGGATTTCGACATCGAACTGACCGGCTTCATGGAAGACGAAATCCGCAAGCTGATGGACGACGACGGCAAGCCAGAGGACGAGCTTGAAACCATTCCCCGGATGGAATGCCAGGCATTCGAGACGCACGACTACCTCGTGTTCATGTTCCACGACCTGCGCGACTGGATGCAGGTGCTCCAACTGATGGGCGTTCACGAGGTTGACTACTCAATCAACCGCAGAACCAAAAAAATCGGCATCGGCCGTGTGCTTCATGGAAAACGACTCATTGAACTCTGCCGCCGCGCCAGCCTGGCCGGAACTCCGCCCGTTGAAACTCCGTCTGGTGATCCTGTCGCGCAGCCGGAGCCGCTCGATCACCAGCCACAAGCTGTTTCCGACGGCGACTCTCCTCGTTCCCGCAAGCGAGGCTGAGCATTACTCCCACACCGGGCTGGAGATCGAAACCATCCCCGACGAGATCGCCGGCATCAGCGCCGTTAGGAACTGGGTGCTTCGGCGTTTCAAGGAGGACGCCATCGTCATGCTCGACGATGATATTTCCGCCTGCGTCTGCATGGTCAGCTTGCGCTGCCGCCGCCTCTCCGTGGTGGAAACCATCGCCATGCTGGAAAACTCTGCATGGTGCGCCCGCGGGGCCGGTGCCCGGTTGTTCGGCTGGCACCAGCGCAGCGACCCCCGGCTCCTGCAACGCAACGACCCGTTCGGGGTGAACCACTGGGTCGGCGGAGCGGTCGGAGTTGTGCGCGATGAACACGGCGGAGTGCCGAAGTGGGATGAGCTGCTCAAGTGCAAGTGCGACATCGACGCCACGTTGCAGGAACTCATGGACAACCGGCTCGTCTGGAACGAGGCGCGATTCTGTTTCGTCCAGGAGCGCGACAAGAACCTCGGCGGCAACAGCCTGTTCCGCAGCGAGGAACGCATCGCCACCGAGAAGCGCTACCTCAAGCGCAAGTGGATGGCGCACATCCGCATCGAAACCTACAAGAGCCAGGACCGCGTGGCGATGGATGCACCCCGCCGCCAACCGGTGAAGCTGTGACAAATGGCGTTCAATACTGCTTTCACCTTGTGTGCCAAACCGCTAATCTAGCAGACGATGAGTTATCACTTAAACACCAAGCGCGGATACAGCTTCCCGGCAGTTTCCAGCGCGATGCAGAAGGGAATCCGGCGCGGTGACGCGAAGCTGGCCGGTTATTGGGCGCTCGAACTTTGGACCAGCGGATTTGGCCAGTATGTCTGGCGGCGTCTGCTGACCGTGAGTGCGGAGGACTGTTGGGGCATCCTCACCCAGGAGATCAAGGCGCTCCACGACAGCTACACCGAGATCAACCGCAACACCCCGAGCAAAACGCCGAAAGGCCGCATCTTCATCTCCAAGGCGGTGATCCTGCTGTGCCTCGCCAAGAAAAGCCGCGACGCCGACCACCTCCAGAACTTCGTCTATGACCAGCAGGCCGGGCTGGAACCCGAAACCCTGACCGACGAACTTGAACAGGCGGGCGAATATATCCCCATCCCCGATTACGCCTATGACTGCCACACGCCGCAGGGCCGCAAGATGGGCAAGACCAAGGCCGAGTTCTTCCGCGCCGAGCAGGACGCGCTGTCGCCCTTCATTCCCGGCCTCTTC
>Ga0268284_1000696_pt1 | contig 20821 bp, 36 predicted proteins | sample saktaG_14_FD_190137 | JGI IMG/M metagenome (GOLD analysis project Ga0268284, IMG submission 190137) | Saline water microbial communities from Sakinaw Lake, British Columbia, Canada - sak_2013_06_06_40m | ecosystem: Environmental > Aquatic > Non-marine Saline and Alkaline > Saline ...
GATATCCGCTTCTTAAGCTCGTCTCCACCACCGGGAATAACATTAAGCTTATCTTCAGCGCGTTTGATTTTGGCTTCAAAGCTTTCCGCCCCAAACGCCCCTTTAAAGAACTGCGGACCACGGGACGCTTCGTCACAATACCCAACCGCCTTCACGGTCTCCCACGACGGATCGTGTATGATCCTTCTCAGGGTTTTGATGTTCAGCTCGTCCAGCTTATGTATAAGCATGTGTCTCGACACCGCCATTAGAATGTTGCGCTTGTCGATCTGAGTCAGATGGGCGAACCGCAGTCTTTTAAAAATGTTTTCCACAATGGGAACCCCCGCATCCTCATGCCCGTAGTAAGTGGAGTGTCCGTTTTTACTTCCGCGTGTAACAGCTTTCCCGAAGTCATGAAACATTACTGCAAGATTGATCACCGGATCGTTAAAAGGAGAAACCTTCAAACATTCATGGATATGCCCGAGAACGGTAGACCCTCCTTCGGGGTGATGTTTCGGGTTGTGGGTATACCCTGTCATTTGAGTAAACTCTGGCAGAATATCATCCAATATTTCCGCGTCTTGTAGTTTCTGTAAAAAATTGGATAAAGTCTTTCCACTCTTGGCGGCTTTATATAATTCCTGTGAAATGCTTTCTTGTGAGATCAGCTCCGGGTTCCGTAGAAGATGTCTCAGGTCTATGGCGGCTTGAAGGGTTTCTGGCGCTATCTCAAAGTCCATCTTAGCTGCAAATCGGAACACCCGAAGTATCCGGGTGGCGTCTTCCTTGAATCTTTCCTTGGCGTTTCCAACAGCACGTACTATTTTATTCTGTAGGTCTTTCAACCCTCCCTGATAGTCCACAATCTTACCAGTGTAATCCAGCCCGAAACTGTTGATGGTAATATCCCGTCTCTTCGTGTCCGTTTCAAAGCTGTCAACTTCCGTGGAGACATTTTGCTGCCTCCCCATCTGTGTCTGTGAGTCTTCTCTAAACTTCGCCAGATCGTACGCGTAGTTGTTGTGTAGAATAGTATAGACTGGTTGGGAATCATCCTTGCTGATATTCCGCAACTCCCAGTACTGGGACAGGTCTGTAAATGGAATATTGGTAGCCATGTCAACATCGTCGATCTCGTTGCCCATCAGTAAATCCCGGGGAACTCCCCCCACGATGTAAATCTCCCCGGACGGAAACTTGCCATGTATCTCTTTCATGAGATCCAACGCCACTCGTAACTCCTCTGAAGAGGATACCGCGTGTTCCCACTTGGCGGGAAAATCCTCCAAGTTATAATTTATGTTTTCTGTAAAGAAGTTTATAAAAGACTTCATAATAATTGTGCGTATTCTTTGCTGATATAGTGTCGGAAGTCTGATAAAGAGTTCATGTTATGGCATTGGTCGAACGCCCGCATTAGATCGGAGGAGTTTTCAAACTTGGATAGGATTATCTCTTGGGTATTATGGGTGGTGTTGTTTATACGATCTACCACGTAGAATATTTGTTTGGTTGTTTCCGCGTGTTCCAGCTCGATCACCCACTGGGCCAGATCGATCCATCGGGTATTCAAGCGGTTCATATCGGAACGGAACGTCTTTTTCATCTGAGCGTGTAATTCCTCTGGCGACATCCCTCCGTCCGACAGGGCGAAGTCAGGAGTAACTCTACCACGGGACTTGTATTTTGTCAACTGCTGGTAAAGCAGGGTTTTGAACACCCACAGGTACGTCTTTTTAATACTCATCGCGAACTCCTCAACCAAGAACGAGGAGAATTGGTACAAGCTACGGGTCTGTGACAAGGTATACAAGAAGTAGAAGTTGTATATCGTTCTTGGAGATAATACGACTGCCGAGGGAAATTGACTCTCGAAGAAGATAAAAAACGACTGCATACCTATATTTAGCGGTTCATGTATTTGTCGAAGACCTGTATATATCCCTCTATGTTCGATACGCGAAAGGCGCGATAGAACTGGGTTCTTATATCACCGGATAAATTGGTCATGCATTTCATATATACATGAAGATACAAGAGTTTACGGACATCCTCCATATGGGCGTCAAGAAAGTCGATTATCTGGAAGGTGATATCCGTGTAATCGGTTGGATAGAACTCAAGGGTTGTTAATAAGTAATGTGCGTTGAGATTGGTATTCGCGTCCACCACTCCCGATACGCCGAAGGGGAATGTGCGTATTCGCGACTGTTCCTCGTTATAGGATTCGAAGAACCCGTCAAATGTGGTCTGTTCGTCCGATGGGGGTATGATCCGCATGTTGTCTATCACATAGTTCCTCAGTACCATACGGAAGTTGAACCAGTTTGGAGGGAAGGAGTATGTACCAGTGGAGACGGCGGGGGGAAATTCCGTACCTTTATTGGCGAGAGTCAGCATCGTGCCAAGACTGAAGGTCTTCCTGCCACTGGAGTTGTCAAGACTTATATATTCCCACTCGTCATCGTTCGCCAATCGGTATCTGTCGTACTCAGTCGGGGTACGATATTCCTTGAGGATCGTATCCACGGACATCTGTAAATTCTCATACTCGTCATGCACCTGTTCCATACCATCCGCGAGGGAATCAAACTCATCCGTGTTGGAGGAGTCGTTATCCTCGTTCATGTTGAAGTAAAATTGTATATATTCATCCCGAATTTCAAACGCTTCCAGAAACAGATCACACGCGTCGAACAGGTTTTCGAAGGCTGTCGTCATATCCACATATGCCTCCCCCTTCGACTTGTCGATGTTGTTCATATGTACCAATTCCCATAGAGCGGGATCGCTCGTATGGATCGGAAACCGGACGAACGCTTCGATTGTGTAGTATGGCGGGTCGTCCATTTCCATCTCGTAATCCAAAGACATGAACCTGTTGGGAGATGCGGTATGGCGGCGATAGGTAATTCTACGACTATGCAACTCATCAGCCATCTGGTCGTATAATTCCTGATTCGGGTCCACGTTCAAATCATCCAGAAACTCCTGTGCTTCCGCGAATTCGTTATTGCTCCCGTAACGAATACCCGCGTTCATTATGAAATCCGCGTATTCCGGATCGTTGTCGTCCACACCGAAATATTTCGAGAGCATCGCACTGCTGTATGAACCGCTGTCGGTATACGAACCGCCAACCCTTCTCCATCCGCTTTCCGTATTGAAAATCTCCTTCGCTTTCTCTAGGGTGAAGTCCGGTTGCTTATCCTGAATAAATTCCCTCAAGGTGGGATAGAATTCGGAAGTCGTGTTGCGACCATAAACACGTACTTCGGGAAGGGCGATCTCCTCTGTCCAATCCTTCGACACGTAACGCCGAAGTCTTATACGCGCCAAGGGGTGTTCGATTCCCCACACCCGTCTATCCGAGTCCGAAAAAAGCTCGTCCGTTTGGAAATCCGCCGATTCCGTATCAATACCCTTAAGCGATTCCGTCTCCACAAGATACGCCAACGCTCCCCCCACAACCGCATCCGCGATGACATTGGCGAAATATTCCCTGTCGCGGGAATGGCAGGATTCTATATTATTCGTATCCGACATACGCACCACGTCAATCGGGGACCGTGTAAGTATGATGGTATACTTATGCGCCTCCATCGCCTTTTTAAGTTCCGCCCCGATGGTGTCCTTATATTTCGCGAACCAGTTGAGATAAAAACTCCTATCCTCGTTCGACACCTTCATCCTATGTATCAATTTACCGATTCCTATCTCCTGCGTCTTCGTCTCCCCCTTACCGTACTTCGGATCAAGATGGGTTGTAATAAGAGCGGTCAGGTTATCCGGGTTGAACTTATATAAATTGGGAACGGTTTTCAGAGCGTTCAGAAACTTCTCCGCTCCACGGTCCTTCAGAATCGGTATCACAATCCGCGTCTTGTTCCCGAATATATGATCGAACGCGGGGTCTTTGAACTCATAATTGATATGGTTGATCACATCCTGATCCATCTCTTGTAATAGAACGGATTCATATAGGGCGGCAATCGGGTCAGGCATACCAGTATTTAATAACAAATTATCTTCTTGCAACCCCGCCCTTGACAAAACCCGGGGGGTATGGTATACTGGACACTATACAGGATAACGTAGTATATATAAGACATTATGGACAGCGACAAAACAGACAGACCGGAAAAATCCTATAGACAACAGGGAATTGACAGAATTGAAGAGGAGCGGAACCGCCAGAATGAGAAATGGGGCGTACAGAACCATGATATGATGACATGGTTGGCGATTCTTCACGAAGAAACGGGAGAATTGGCGCAAGCCTGTCTCCATAATAAGTTCGGAGGACCAGCGGAAGGCGATATAATGAAGGAAGCGGTGCAGGTTGCCGCAGTAGGTCTACAAATCGTGGAGTTTCTTCTGGAACAGGAAGATATAGAACGTGCCAAAAGACGGGAGGAACGCGAAAATAAACGGAAGAGATGGGACGAAGCGATAGCTTTTGTTGACGCGAGGGAGGAAGCAAAGGACACAAGGTTCGCGGATTGGTGTCAGAAAGTACAAGACGATGAAGTGGAATCAAGCGTATATGGAATCATCTGGGATATACAGGAAAACTCAAAAAAGTGGGAACCGGGGGATTATCCGATCAATACGAGCAGGGGGTTAGGAGAAATTGGGGGTGGTCCTGAACAGGTCGGGCGGAAAATTCGGGAAAAACTTATAGGAAAAACTTATAGGAAAAATTGGGAATTTTTGAAAAAAAATATTTTTGGGGACATGGCCACCCCCCCCACCCCCCCCTGCCCCTCTAACCAAATCCTAACAGGTCTCTATCAGGTATCTAATGGTTAGAAGTAGCAGGTTTCTAGCAGGTATCTAGCAGATATCTATCAGGTGGCCTGTCCGGGTGCGGCACCCCCCCCATCACAGGGGGGGTACCATCCTACGTCATCGCGTAGGATACCCGAACAATCACCAATCAGATTCAGAAGAGGATGTCGCGCTTCAACTCGCGGGCTTGCACCGTGAGCTGTTGTGCTTTGAGGCGGTGAATCTCTCTCAGCGTTTGGCGGTGACGGATCGCGAGGATCTGTTCAACCGTTCCCATCAAGGACGAGAACTCGGTGCAGTTGCGGGCTTGCGCCATTTGATCTTCAAGATCTCGGGCAGCAACGCAAGCGCGATCAAGACGGCCATTCAATTGGTAGTCAGGCATGGCTTCATTCTATTGTAGTGTTTAATTATGGTTTTAACTTAAACAAGGCGGGCATGTGAAAACCATATTCACATGCCCGCCGCAGGGACGGTTTAACTACGCGCAAAGCGGGTCGTGACGCCGTTCAACTTCATCCAACGATAAAGCGCGACCATCACTTGCGGACTGTCGCCGTAGTGCTTACGGATCAACCCGTCACGTTTGAACAGGGTTTCAGCGATGATGCGCGTGGATGAATTCTTGGCGCTCCGCTTGATGAAGTGAAAATGAGGCGCAAAGTAGCGATCAATTCCATTCTTGCGGGATTTGGCAGTGATGAGAGACAACCCGTTATTCGAGCGGGCGCTAATCTCATCTTCCAAGTTCATCAGCGGTGTGCGCTTCACCTTGGCGGGTTGCGCGGGAGTGTGGGCGAGTGCGTATGCGATGGCATTGGCAATGATGGTGGCAAGTGCGATTTGTTTCATGGTAGGTGCATTTTAGGCTAGTGTTTAATCACGCCGTTCGGGGCGGTACTGACAATAGGGCGGACGGAAGCTCAGAACTTCCGCCCGCCGTGGGATATACACATCAGGAGACTTTCACAATCGCCCCCGTGCAAGGTCGGGCGGGAATGATTGCCATTCCCGCCCGCCAGAGTTTACTTCAGACCGAGCGCGGCGAGCTTCGCTTGAATCCGGACCATTTCCGCCCGTAAGACCGCAGGATCATTGTAATCCTTTTTCACCGGGGCGATTGCGCGGAGCGCGAATTGACGGCGACATTCAAGGTCAAGGTGGTCAACCTCGTCATAAATGATTTCGCCATCCTCGTTATATTCCCAATCGTCGCCTTCCGCGTTCAGGCGCGGCTTGATTTCGTAGCGGCGATTTTTCACGACGTGAAGCATAGCGCCGACGAATTCTTTTTCGGTGGCGGAGTATTCCTTCGTGGAACCTTTCCCCACAAACGTTTCACGGAGTTCGGTGATTTCCGCCTTGTCAGCCTTGGAACAACCAAGAATGGCGTTATCGGATTTGTTGGCAACGGCGGGCGTTGCGGTTTCAACCACGACGGGCGCGGCGGTGGTTTCGGTGGTTTCGGTGGTGGTGGTCATGGTTTCGGTGGCAGTGGTTTCGTTTGTGTCAGGCATGTCGGTATTCTGGTCTAGTGTTTTATCGGTTTCGGTTCTTGGTTTAGTGACATGCCCCCATCATGGTTGCTATGTCATGGATGACGTCACTTGGCGCGTCTGTGGATACGATCATTATCATGCACGCCCATTCTGGCGTAGTGTTTAATCGGGCGATCTCCCCGGAAAAGCGGGAAGAGCGGGGCGGGTTTCTCATGTGTCACGCGGGCGGGCGCGGGAATGAACGGCAACAGCCCGAGAGACTTCAGAAACAAAAGAAGCAAGTGGAGTAGTGGATTGGACGGTTTCATGCACGCCCATTCTGTCCTAGTGTTTAATCGGCCCGCCTAACTCCAAACGTGCGCGGGCGCGTACGCGTACGCGTGGGACGCACCATGACACTAGGCAGGCTATTTTTGGCCATGGCCATCTTACCCTAGTGTTTAATCGGGTCGCCTAGTGTTTAATGCGGCCCATACCCTAGTGTTTAATGCATCCGCCTAGTGTTTAATACCCATATCCGAAGGGTTTCACATATAATACAACCCGGTCAGATCCTATCTCATCGGGAGAAAGAACATATAAACATTCCCATTCCTCACAAATCACCATGGTTTCCCGACGTTCATCCGCCGCTCTATGCGCTCTTCGCAGGGCGAACCGAACAAACTCCAGAGTGTACTCCGGGCCTAAGCTCATAAGTACGTGTTCCTCGTAGGTGATCATGTGTGTATTCTAGGCTAGTGTTTATTGTTAAAAAAGGGCGCATTCGGCCCTAGAGCAAAACAGGTTCTTTCCCTACTCCCATAAGGATTCCAGAAAATGGTCTCTAACAGGAATCTAACAGCAATTGCCCCCGAAAACGGACATTCACGAACCGTTTTCGGAAGACTTTTGCCATGCCTACCAATCAAATCGTGCGCGTGTTATATAATACACTGCTAGTGTGCCACCACTGCAAATGTTTTATTACACTTAATCAAGAATGTCAAAACAACTTTTTTACCATTTCCATTAAGTTATATTATTATCAAGACATTCTGTGTGAGAGTTGCGGACTCTGAGAGGGTCTTTATCGTCTCGACCCCATTCTAGGCTAGTGTTTAATGAGGGTCACGGGTAGTCCGGATCACCACTATCTTCGTCCTTTTCCTTACGCTCTTCCATAATCACCGTTGCGGAACCGTGACAACTCGCCCAATACACGCGGATCGCGAGGCGTTTGAACTGTGTATCCTCCTCAACAATGACAATCTTGGTGAGATTGGATGAGTTGGACCCACCTTGTTCCCATGAGATAAAGTCGTTCCAATAGTGATGTAAACATGTGGAGGCTACCATCACCATACCCTCAAGATGTTTAAGTAGGGCTTCAAAGGCGGAAGTACCGATAACATACGAGTCTCCTTCATTCGTTTCGGTGGTTGTGGTGGTCTCAATCAGTTGTGTGTAGGTCAGCTTCATGTGTGTATTCTAGGCTAGTGTTTATCAGTAGTAATCCTCTTCATCTAAAGAACCACCATGATGTTTCTCAAAGATAGTGTCCAAATGGTTCTCCAGTGATCGCATCGTCTTATGAGTTGGGTCCATCATGGACATTAAAGCGTCCATACACTCAAAGTCAGGCAACCGATTGTTGTCATAAGTGTGGGTAGGAACCTCATGTTCCCTATAATAAGGGATTTTGTTGATTTTCGGTCTGCTCATATATATTAGTGTTTGTTGTTAGAAAATTGGTCGTTCCGACCTAGGATAGAATAAGTTCTTTCCTTACTCCCATATAGGTTCCAGAAAATGTCATCTAACAGTATTTTTGCTTGTTTTCTTCTTTAGAATGACGAGGGAAGAGTGTTTAGAACCTTTCCACCAGACAGCAACCGCGATTTTACCGAATTCTTCCGTGAGAAACTCGATTTTCACAACATCCACGGTATTTGTGCCGCCTTGTGTATGAGAAGGGAACGAATCCCACCTGAATAACATACAAGTTGTGGCGGAAACCTCGTAATTCTCTTCAAGACATTGAATGAATTGAAGGAACTCATCATGATTAGGTAAAAAAACAGACCCCGGTGTAAACTCAAATTCTTGTGTGATCGTAACAGACACGGTGTATTTCATATTCGTATTCTATTTTAGTGTTTATCGTTAAAATTCGCTCGTTCCGACCCTGCGAAACGGTATAAATCGGTATTTTTTAGCATTCTCGCTAGTCTTTATATTTTTCGCTATGCTTTTCGGTATTTTCTTATTCCCACCACTCATGCGTAAACATGGATACCACTCCATAAACGAATGCGACAATAATAATCACTTCCAATATAATAAACGACCATACCATCAGGAAGTCTATTATACTACCTCATGCTCATACACTTGCGCTATTCTAGTCCCTTGTGATAAAGTTCGCGATGGTATAAGAGATACCTACCAGTACAAGTACTATCGTGGCGGCACTGACCACACATCCACAAAACTCGATTAGATCGTTTATTGTCATATTATTACCTTATTCTAGATCCGAACTTTATTATGAAATGGGTGACAACATATCCCAAGGTGAATCCCGCTGCCGTTTTCAAAGACCCACCATACATATAAGTTCCCTGTATGAAAGCGAGTACTATAAGAAGTCCCAAATCTGCAATATCAAATCTATTCATATGTTTATATCCCCTTACCAATACTTCATTACAAAATGCAGTATAACGTAAGCTCCCCCGATCACAGTCGCCCCCCATGCGATAATAAAGATCAAGGCCAAACATCCGGTATAATCATTCCCGGTTCTATAATTTATTTGTTTGTTGTAGTGTCTCATGACTATATATTATTCCGGTGTTTATTAGCGATTCATATTAACGATTACGGCATCTTCCCCCGGTTCTCCACTGTTCACGATCGGCAACAACGCTTCCAACATATCGGGAGCGGCGGCAATCAGTACTCCATTGGCTTCCATTTCCCCAAGCTCTTGTTGGTCAAGAAGTTCAATGGATGAATGAGGGTCCGATACGATCAATAATTCAGGTCCACCATAGACAAACCCATCATTATCATAAAACCAAGGCGCGGGAGTATGTAGTAGTGTCATATGTGTATTCTATTCTAGTGTTTATTACAACCCATACCCGAATAGGGTTTGTTGACATTCCAGAAGTACCAAAAGAGCGATAATCAATCCGCCCAATATATAGATAAGCGCCCGGAATAGAAGTTCATCCCAATGGATTCCTAATATGCGCTTAATTATCATATTCCCATGAAGCACACGCTTCAACGGATAGCAGGGAATTTTCGTTTATAGTTACGATTACGTATTTCATATTAAGAGTTCTTTCTCCAAGCGGCTAGATAGATGTTGGGGGTGTTCTTGATACACCAGACTTCCTGACAGGAAATGTACCATAGATACACCAGACTTGGAATGGCAAGAATGGATGCGATAGCGAAGAAGATCGCCGGGACCGCCAAGAACTCGTTATGTGTAAGTTCCTGATTAAAAAACGCACATAGGATAACCAGAAGCGTCAGTCCAATCGCACCAAGCGCACCGATCCACATATTGCGTACGCTTTGGTAAAGATCCCACGCCAATAACTGTACGAGTTTGGGGGGCAGTGGACTCACTTGTTGGTGAGAGGGTTTGTCATTCCATGCTATAACTTCTTTGAGTAATGCATCCATGGTATTATATGTTGGGATTAGTCAGCGATAACTTCAAGACTGACAAGGGGATGGAAAAGTTCCTTGTTGCCATAGAAAAGGTCGCGGGTGGTGCATTGTGCATCGCCATAACTCACTCCGTTATCGATACAGACGAGAACATATAACGAAGAGTCGTCCTCGCGTGCCGTAGAGGTTTCGACAACCATATAAATCGTTCCCGCCGTACGATGGCGAAAACAATCACCAACCTTCGGGCTGGAATAGTCATAGGCAGGAACCAAATCCTTTTTAAATACGATTTTCTTGTTGGTCATGGTATTAGTATAGGCTAGTGTTTATTACAGAAGGGTTGGGGTGACTTCGATCTTGGAAAGGGGAGTGAAACAATCCCCATTTCCCTGAAAGATTTCCACATTCAATCGGGAAACGGGGGTACCATAGCACAACCCGTCAGCGATATCAAGAAGTCCATATTTGAAACATCCACTACTGTACATAAACCTATAGACGATATAAACCGATCCAAGGGTATGTCGGAAACAATCCGCGACTTCCGGACGGGTGTAATCATACGGAACGGCAGGATTCGTCGGATTTGCAAACGTTTTACTAGTCATTGTATTATATTGTTGGAGTTATAGAAGGGTTGGGTTTCAATAGGTGTGATTGGTGCTATGACTGGTAAGCGCACCCCGATAAGACAGGATAGGTGTTGCGCGGGAAGATAGGGACTTCTTAATGGTATAAATCCCTTGTTTACGGGGCTTTTTGAATGCCATGGAGACCCAACTTGATTGCAGCGGCTTTTGTGGTGCTTTGAACATGCCCTTATTATATGCTAGTGTTTAACGCACGATCATCGCGTACTTCTTAGGGGCGACGGTTCTGATAACTTCTAGGATTTGTCTCCACTTTTTATGGCTAATGCGTTGACAACCAACGTTGAACGACTCCGGAAAGACCGATCCAGTATAATCATGTACGGTGAAACCTCTTAGGGGTTGTATCTCTTTCGTGATCTTATACTTTCTGATCGCCCGTTCAAGATGACGGAGACTGGAATAAGATATGTCATACGATTCAATCAAGACATTCGTAGGTGTTACAACCAAGGTATTTTGGCTTGATCCCACGTTCTTCACCCATACGCATCTTTTCTCCAAGCTTTTACAATAGCGAACGAGGTTTCTCAGATCTTCGGTAAGATTGAAAATCTTCAGGCCGAGATTCATATGGCCAATACTTGTCATATGAAATTGTTTAAATGGAATGTTCACGATGAAAACTCCCCGATCACCATCCATTATAGGATGCCGCCGATTAAAGGTACTGAGCTTGATAGGGTTGCCGAATCTATCTATGAATTTATAGCCAAGACCCTGCAATGTTTCAAATGCGCGGGTTCGTTGTTCCGGTGTATTATATATTGTGTAAAAATGTGGGTCCATATGTGTATTATGTGTTAGGGTTTAATTGATAAGCTTCATACATCTTAGGGGCGACCCGTTTGATCGCTTCAAGAACTTCGTCCCACTTCTCATAGGTAATCTTCTGACAACCAACGCGGAACGACTTGGTAAAGGCTGTTCCACCATAACCATATTGGGTAATATCTCCCATTATCGGAACTCGTTTGGGAGTCTTGGATGCTCGGGACTCTTTAACCGCCAGTGAGATTTGATGGATCTCCCCATAAGTAATATTATACGACCCAAGCTGTACCGTCTTAGGCGTTACCAAGGCGGTGTACTTATCCGATCCCACATTTTTCACACACACATATTCCTTCTCAATCTTCTTTAGATATCGGGAAAGCTTTTGGGTACCCTTGGGTTCCCCGATAGAGAAACGCTTCCCATCCCTATAGACAGACGTGAGGCAGAGTCTTTTTAATGGGATACTCACAAAAAAGATGCGGTGGCTGGATGCCCCGTATACACGGGAATACCAATCACTGAAATTCCATAAGGACATTTTATTATTATCGTCATCCAAGAAGGAATAACCAGCGTTCTCCAACATTGTAAATGCGAGATCCCGCTGTGCCATAGTATCATATGTTACCAGAAAGTATGTATTGTCCATGTGTGTATTATAGTTATTGTTTAGTAATAGGAGTGAAAAGGTCACGGAAACCCGCACCAAAGATCTCATTGATATTTTCCCGTGGATCTGTGAAGCGATCACCACTAGACAGGTTGATCATGGCGAAGGTTTTTCGCCCGACCCTACACACCATGTACTCAGTACCATTATACATATACAAATCTCTCATATGTTTGTAGGTTACTGTTTTTCCTTCTTCGCTCGGGCGGCTGCGATCTCATCGAACTTCTCCCATGAGATTGTCTGACAACCCACCATCAAATGATCCTTATACACTTTCGCGCTATAATCACCGACTCCATCGATTACAATCGGAGCCGATTGATCCGATAGGTCCGAAAGAATAATATATGCATCTTGTGGAAACAGATGGGTGACGTGTTTATACTCGATAGGATTTCCGGATATCTCCATGTCCTCGTCCAGCATAACAACAGGATAGTCCTCTCATGAATACTTTTCATCGACATAGGGTAACGTATAATCCTCGTCATTATATAAGGATTATCTTCTAGTTTCATATGTGTAATGTGTTGAGGGTTAGTTACTTAACTTCGGTCCATTGGCCATCCCAAGGGCTACCGTTAAGATATGGAGTACCTTTGGCCGTATGTACCTGTAGTCCGCGAAGACCATTAAGACGCTCGCGGGTGACGGCAGTGTTATGCCCTGCCAAAGTAATAGATAGATTATCCTTGGAATCCAATCGGGCGATGGGGTGTCCATGTAAAGTCAGCAACGCGACCTTTCCTAATACGACAACCGCCGTATTGTTATCACACATCGGTTCACGGTTTAGAAACGACTCTTGAATCTTTGCGGTTCCCTTTCTCATGTGTCTATTATATTCTAGTGTTTAACAGTACAGGATGGACAAAACCTGTATGCTTGGTTATCCCATTATAGAATGGGTTGGGTTTGCTTCGACCTATAAGTTGAGGTTGACCCTTTGATATGTCAAACCTCCAGTGGTAAAACCTCATGGTATCCGTGGGCTTGAAAGCTGGAGAGGTTACTATGAGTACTTCATCATCATTGGATACCACATAAAACCTATATGGTATCCAATGAAAGAGAATCCAGTCACCAACTTGGAAGTCCCTACTGGACATTATCGGAAGTCCTTTGTAATCTTAACCAGTTCGTCAAGCTTGTCCCATGTAATATGTTGGCAACCAACATCGATCCCGTCTTTAGAAACCTTCGCACTGTAATCATCAGTTAGTTGCATGGTCACAGGAGACTTAGGGAATCCACCCGCCAAAAGATCCACAATCTCCGGGGCATTCTTCGGCCATTCGTACTCCATCATACCGCGTGACTTCCATGAATGACTACAGAAGTTGAGACGATTAGCGGCACGAAGTCTTTCTTCCAATAGAATATATTCCCACCCGGAATACTTCTCAGTAAGAGAGTTCACGTTGGAATCCCTAGAACCATCGTACCCATTTTGGTATGCGTATCCTGCTTGTACCAAGATCGACAGTAAGAATGGTTGACTAGTCTTATCACACTTAATTTTAATATCCATATATTTATTTGCTACGAATTTTGTTTACGGCTTGTGCCAATTGATCCCACTTTTCCCATGATACTGTTTGGCATCCAACTCGAACACCTTCAGTAGTAACCAGCGCATCATAATCGGTGGTTACGCGAGGTACGATAATCGGTTTAGGAGTCTTGGCGATCTCCAGTAAGGAGTCCATGATTAGTGTCGCGTCCTGCGGCCAACTATAAGTTTTCATATCATCACCAGTCCAACGTTCACTCACGAAGTTTAACTTTCGAAGAGGAATGCGGTTATTCTCCAGCAAGACGTACTTCCAGTTGGAATAACATTCAAGGTCTTCCACTGTCCGTTTGTCCTCGTAGTAAAACCCTGCATTGACGAGTAATGCTAAAAGGAACGGTCTTTGTTCCTTGGTACTTGTAATTCTAATGTCCATATATATTTGTTTGTTGAGATTTATACTTAACGGTTGACTTCGACGAACTCCACAAGTTCTTTAAACTTGTCATATGGAATTAGCTGACAACCCACCTTGATGCCGTCATTGGTTAGTTCCGCATCATAATCCTTGGTAAGCTTGAACCTAGGGCAAGGAGAAAGTTCTTCGATGATCTTGATGCAGTCAAGCGGCCAACTGTAATCCGTTTCTACCGTAGGCGCATAAGAAGTAATACTAAGAGTTTCAGTATTAAACCCTAGAATAGGCCAATCACTAGTATTCACGTCATCGATGAAATGTTCCCATTTCGTATATCCCCGACTCCTCCGGTCATACGCATACCCATACTTGACCAACAGTTCAAACAATGGCCTGCGATTCGATTCTTGGGGAATATTGATTTTTACGTTCATATGTTTAGGGGTTATTATCCACGGACTTGTTTGGAAGCTTCCACCAGTTCGTCAAACTTCTCCCATGTGATAGTCTGACAACCAACTTGAATGTTCTTGGCGGAAACGGTGGCGGTATATTCCCCCACATTATTCACCACGATAACCTTGGCTGTAAGATCCTCGATGATCTTAGCGGCATCTTGTGGCCAAACGTAGTCTTGCGTACATCCAGTCCCGCAAATAGATCCTGTAGGGTCCACGGCGATTCGTGGATACTTGCTAAAATTATATATGCTATTCACCAGAGCCGGATCTTGTGTGGTATCGTGTGAGTGTTTATGCCAGATGTATCCATATTGGAAAAGAATCGCCAGCAAAGCCGTACGATCTTCCGATGTGTTGGTTAGTATTACCTTTCGTTCTTGTATCATATTATTGTTTATCTATTGTTTGGTTGTTGTAAATTACAGATTACGAATTTTCTTCGCGATCTCTGAAAGTTCGTCGAACTTCTCCCATGTGATTGTCTGACAACCAACAACGATTCCAGTGGGAGTCACCGAAGCTTGATAATCATCAGTCAATGTCATGGTTTTTGCGGGAGTGATAACTTCTAGGACTTTAGTCGCGTCTTCCGGCCAATTGTAACCATCCGCATAAGTGTTATCCCGAATCCACATGTCCGAACAGAAGTTAAGATTTTCCGGGTCGGATACCTCGACAATAACATTGGGATAGTCGGCCCTAATAGAATTGTCAATCGCACCTACGGTATCCAGTTTTCCATAACTAAAGGAATTATAGCTGTATCCCATATGGAATAGGATAGCAAGAATAGTTCCCCGATTTTCGATGCCGTTGCATTTAATGTGTATTTGCTTACTCATGTGTGTATTGTAGTGTTTAATGATACTGGTTTGGAGTGGTGGGTCGTACGGGAATCGAACCCATATTGTCCGCTTAGAAGGCGGAAGTCCTAATCCATTAAACGAACGACCCTTTATGAAAACTTATGGCTTGTTTCGCCCGAAGGTAGATACATCTTCATCGGATAATCATTATCCTCCAATGTAACAACAAGTAACGCTACCATAATCATCATGGCGTCCTAGACGATGCGCGTCCCGATCCGCGAGATAAATATCCAAGTTATCTTTCGCAGTTTGTTTAGAGCTATAAACTCCCAATACAACGGTAGATTCGTAGTTCCAAGATGCAGTCAACACGTATGCTTTCATATGAGTATTTTAATGTAGCGTTTATTCCACTTCTTCAATCGTGATCATGACTTTCTTACCCACATAAGGAAGAAGAAGAAAATCGAGGTACTCTGAGTCCACGGGGGAAGTAGGAACGCTGAAGCCATAACAACTATTATCCAGAACTCCCACAATAACTTGCTTGTTGTCGATGTTGTCCATATGATTAGTTAGTTGAGATATTTGACAGAGTATTCCTGACATGCTTCAAGTCCTGACGGATCATTGATATTTCCACGCTCATGGATGGCAGGAGCGGCCCATGAAGCGGGTTTGTATAGATTGCCAGTGGCCTTGTCAACGAAGGCGTACGCGCTAACTCCACGACCATCACGGGCATCACAGATCTTCCAGTACCGTTTACCAGTGGTAAAAACCCGTGGACGGTTGGGATACTTCGCGTTGAGAGCAACCATGAAATCTTCAATTGTCGTTGTCATGTCCTTATTATATCCTAGTGTTTATTCCAGCAAGTTCCGCAAACTTCCTATCGAACGCAGGAATCTTGGAGTCATCATAGAAAGGGTCTGCGTCTGTATCGGTGATCTCATCGTATAAATCCCGGTGAGTATGAAACAGCGCAACCATATATGCTTGTCCCTTTCTACAATTAGGATCTTGCATATGTAGATTGGCGAGATAGAAAAAATCTGAGTATTCTTTGGTTGTCATAATGTTAAGAAGATAAGTTGGGGCGGGGGGAGTCGAACCCCCTATCGACCGATTATGAGTCGGCAGCATTTACCGTCCTGCTCCACCCCAATATTATTACACGATATCCCCTTTACTAAGGGATATAATAAGTTCCTCATCATTTTCACGAAGGATAGTAAAGGGGAGAAACTCGTATTCGTACTGTCCTGAATCGTTGGGATTATCCACCCATATACCAATTGCCAAACATGGATATCCCATAGGGACACAACTATATCTCGCGTGTGGCAAGCGGTCAAAATCTTGTGGGGTATATAGAATCGTTTGCATGTTATTATTATACTCTAGTGTTTAAATGAGGTAGCTCCAGTGACTTCGACATCACAATCCTTTCGGCGGCAGATTTTAAGTCTGCTGGGTATACATTCCCCCATGGAGCCATTAGATGGTATTTAACTTTATAGTAAGTTTTCCTCTACGAGTTTCTTAAAAGACATTCCCAAGTTTTCAGTCACATAAGTACACAGTGAATGAAGTTTGAACTGTTCACCGAAGATCTTGCCCCATTTACGGGACTCTTCTTTCATATATTCCTCCACCCCTGTTTTATGGTCGGGATGATTCTTGATAAAGACTTTCTCCAATGCCTTATACGAAGTCCAGTCCACATCGGGATTCTTCAAAGGATTGTGTTGTAGCCTTGAGAGCTTTCCAAGGTACAGTCGGGCGGGTAAAGTGTCAAGTAGTTTCATAAGGTACCCTTCCCAAATCTTCTTTCGAGTTCCTTCTTACTATCTTGCTTTCTTCTAAGTTCAAACTCATACCGATCAAGATATGCAATGGCTTGTTGACGTGCGGTTGCCCTCAACAAAGGGGTACAATTCTCCACGTCATCCTGACCTACAATAGATGCCAATGCCTGTTCATATAGATCAAACTCATCATCGGACAACTTACTAAGGACTGTATCCATAGCATCCAGAGAGGTTGCGTACGACAGACCATCGTAGAAGTGTCCGTCGTCCATCCATATTGAACGGTAAACTTCCGCCTCATGCGCGACATATTCGCTAAGTTGATTATCGGTTAGGTGATCCATGTGTCTATTTTACGCTAGTGTTTATCGTTCTTGATTCTATAATACTCATGCACCCAAGAAACGATCTTATCTTGGACAGACTTTGGATGCCCGAAAGTCTTTGCCCTTCTTCTTATACTCATGTCGTTGGGACATTTCCTCACATACTCCAACAGTCCCAATATATGTATCCCGAAGTTACACTCAGGGAAATTATAGGGATTGTTCATGTATACATTCTACGCTAGTGTTTATTGGTCCTTTAAGCGTGTATAAGAACCCCCCCGCTGTAATAATTATCATCTTTTTCTACAGACAGGTTATACACCATCCCGTAGTACTCTGTAGTTGAAAGTTCTATCCCTGCCCATTTTTTATCCCGCGTCATCATTTCCGAATTTTCGAGTAAATTACAAGCATAGACTTCGTGTGGTCTTTTAATCGATGTGTGTTTCTTTGATTTATTGAAGTAGGGGTATCTTATATCCCGGTTATAGTACTCAATAGCTGTTTTGGCATCATCTATATTAGAAACTTCTGACCATACATGGTCAAACTCTTTCTGTGTCCAAGATCCTCTACCTTCTTTAAACTTAAACATCGCTTGTGGTAGTCTAAACTTAATGGATATCTTACACTCTTCCAATAGTGCGTCTCTTCTTGTTTCAAACGTTTTCAATATCCAGAGTTTATCTGCTCCTTCATCCATAAGTCTCTTATACGGCCCACACCCATTACAATCATGCCATATCTTACTCATACCCACCCGAAAAGCATCCCCCCGCTGCATGATGTAGACACAGTAATCTCTAGAAGTGTCCCTATATCTAGCTATACATTTATGGGTTGGTAAACATCTACACTCATCCCTTCCCACCTTAATATTGACCAGCTTTCCAACGTATGAAAGACTAGTCGTGTTTAATAATGTTCTAGCGTAAACGGAAGCGTCGGTGAAATGGTAGGAAGATACATAGTCTCCCACCTTTAGTTCTTCTATTGGTACTATCTCTCGGCTACTAACCTTAAACTTGCCGTTCTTTATTGACCTCTCGACTAGCGAACCAATTGGTTGTCCTTTATTTGCATCTGTCATATAAACTATTTAGTACAGCAGTTGTCAGATGCAAATAAAGGGGTTACTTTTCATTCCATAGATCCAGTCGGCGGGTTTCTTTTGGTAGGAACGTCTTCAATATACACCAACTTTTTAATCGCCCGCGTCACGGAGATATACAGTAGGTTCTGCTCTTGTTCTTTTGCAGCTTCCGTGTTCGCATATTTAGAGGGTATGAACTGGCTGTTGCCAAGTAAATAACAGTTGGCGAACTCTAATCCTTTGGCCTTATGAATGGAACTAAGGGTAACGATATCCGCATTTTTAACATCACCGGAATCGGTGAACATGTTATTGATAAGAGTCTTAAGACTGTCCACCGTATGCTGGCCCAACGATTGACAACGCTCAATTAGAATAATAAGTGTTTCTAACTTATCTTCAAGAAGTTGCATCTTTGATTTAGAAGCTTTCTCAAACTCCCGATCAAAATACTTGACAAGCCGTTCCGTAAAAGTGTTGAGGTCTTTCACTTTCCACTTGTTACAAAGAGTGACCAAGCTTTGACCGATATCACGACCTTCAATCCTACACCCGATGCCCTTACGAATAAGAGCGAATGCCAACGCAACGTTGGGGGCATTGTTCCGACAGATAATCCCGTCTTTTGCCGAAAGATTCAGTGTTTCAGCTTGGGCGATGAACTCATCATACTTCATGGACGATACTTCACCATCACCGTTTTCCTCAAACGCTTCGATATGTGGTTGATACTTTTGAGCCTCCTTGATGATATTCTTTCCACACCGATAACAAACCGATAAGGGAAGTTCGGTGCAATTGAACATGTCTTTCAACAGTTTCATAGATCCGTTTTCCGCTCCACAAAACATATAAATACTTTGATTGGCATCTCCAATCAACAGCAGACGCCCACCATCCTTAAGAATCTTTGCGATGAACAACTTACGGGTAACGTTGGTATCCTGCGCCTCATCGACGATCACCCAATCATATTGAGTGCATTTGATATCATAGATAAGCGGGAGATAGATCATGTCCGCATAATCAATATTGTGGAAATCGCGATTGGATTCACGAAGAACATCCTTGGCGATATCGATAACTTCATAGAAGTCCACGTCCGCGTCAAGAGAGATATCCTGAGTTTGAATGATCTCCATCCAAGCTTCGTTGTCATCGATGGAACGTTGACCCTTAACGCCGAACGCATATTCCTTCGCAAAGCCGACAAGCTTCTTGATGAAGGGAATCGCAGCGATAAGTTCTGGAGTTTGGCAGTAACGTTCAGTGATGAAATACACTTTGGAATCGGTAACATTCACACGACCCTTGGACTTGATAAGATTCTGCATCCCTTCACTATGGAAGGTTGCGGCACGGGCATTAGGCAAGCCCATGTTGCCCAACTTAACTTGAAGAGTGTTGGCTATTTTTTTATTAAAAGCTAACATAACAACAGTACCAACCATGTGTACTACACTCTGGATCGCTGAAGTCGTTTTCCCCGAACCAGCTACCGCGGCTACAATACTATTTCCTTTCCCATACTGTACCCAATCATAAATGGCTTGTTGGTATTTACTGGCGATCATGACGTAATTATATCGTAGTGTTTATTGAACAAAGTCGGTAGAAAAGGATTACTACCGCACTAAATAATAGTATGACTAAAGTGTATAGTGAGGAAGAGTTGAGAGAGAAGAGGAAAAAAGCTTGTGAATACCAAAAGGCGCGTAGATTAAAATATCCGGAAAAGTATAAAGAGAAGGACCGGCTAAGCAAACTAAAAGATAAAGAAAAGAACGCCTTAAGAGAAAAGCAAAACCGTCTAGATAACCCCGACCATTATAAAGCAATAAATAAAAGATCATATCTAAAACGTAAAGATAAGATAGCAGAGCGAAAAAAGCTTGATCGTCTCAACAATCCTGAAAAGTATAAAGAGATCCGCCGTAGATATTTAGAAAATAATAAAGAACGAGTCAGGTCTATTAGGCTTAAGTGGAACGCTGAAAATGCTGATAAAATTGCTTTTTATACCAAGTATCATAACGACAAGAATAACGCTAAAAATTATGAACGTGATAAAGAAAAGCGAACAGAACGTAGAAGAACTGATCCCGAATACAATGAGAGGTGTAATCGATGGGCTAAAAATAACAAGGATAAACGATGTGCTATGGCAAGTAAACGCCGTGCCAAAAAACTCAAAGCCACTCCATCTTGGTTGACAGATAAGGATTGGAATGATATCAACAGATTTTATAAAGTATCCGCGTACCTAACAAAAGCTACTGGTATCAAGTACACCGTGGATCATATCCATCCTTTACAGGGAAAAGAAATTTGTGG
>Ga0268284_1000697_pt1 | contig 20819 bp, 37 predicted proteins | sample saktaG_14_FD_190137 | JGI IMG/M metagenome (GOLD analysis project Ga0268284, IMG submission 190137) | Saline water microbial communities from Sakinaw Lake, British Columbia, Canada - sak_2013_06_06_40m | ecosystem: Environmental > Aquatic > Non-marine Saline and Alkaline > Saline ...
GCAAAGGCCTGGAGGGTGTTGACATCCTTTCAGCCATAGGATAGTAATCCGCGCCCGACGGCTCATTTCAAAAAAAAATAAAAGGAGATTCATGAAACTCAAAATTCTGAAAGAAATCATAGGTGAGCCGCTCGCTGATGAGGCATTGCTTGGCATCCGGGAGCGCAGCGGCAAGAAGTTCGGCCTTTACCTGCCAAAGAAATGTTTTAGCCTGGCAAAGCTCAGGTCTGTGCTGTTGAATAACAGGGATTTCTTCCCTTTCTTCATCAAAGCCACAATCCACAGGACTATATTGGTCATTCACGTCTATGCCCGAGCAGATGTTGCTCCCTGGCTCAAGGATGGGCTCGCAAGTGTTTTCCACAAGCTGAAGCAGACCTTGAGAGATGGGTTGAATATGAAGGTAGCTTCCATCGAGCTTCTCAACCCTTTGGATGTCAGCGGCCTCTTGGAATTCGTGAGAACCGCCACCTATACCAGCAAGCTTTTCTTTCTTGCGAAGAACAAGGTGGAAATCCTGAGAAGGGATGATTTCCGTTGCAAGAGATGCGGCAATCCGGATGAGCTCACGATCGATCACATCGTTGACATGCATTCATTGGGCTATCATGACAGGGAAGATCCTTTCTTCTATCATCCAGACGCGTGTCAGGTACTCTGTACGCACTGCCACCTGTTGAAGAACCTGGAAGAGACCTGGTTCCTGAGAGTGAAGGTGATGGTCAACACATTCCTGTTTTGGCTTAAGCACAGCAAAGACGCGAAATGAATTATCGCGCCTTGAGCTTTTGGCATGCGGATCGCTATTCTGCGGCCTTGCATGATATTGATAGCATAGATTTCAATTTTTTTGATTCAAAAAAAGCATAATGGAGGATAATGTTTCAAAAAATCTGAATAAGGAGAAGAAAAATGAATAATATTATCATGAATTCGAAGGATGCTTTGGACCGCCTCTGTAAGATCGAGCCAGACAAGCCGATGCTATGCGGGATTTTCAGGGCTTTCATTGGTATAGAGATGCTGGTAGTCATGGCTTATATGAGCATCATCCATATAGGTCCGGCGTTGGCAGAATACTTCAAATACGACGACGTGAATGTCATTTTCTTATCGTTGTTATTCGGCGGGTTCATCTGCCTTGCGACTGTTCTTATCCTGCTCTACGCATTACGCTTATTGATGGATGGCTTGACCTCGATATTGAAGCCCTGGTGCGCCAAGCATGAAGATGCAGTCTATTACCATAACGGGGGTCTGACCAATTCGCCGACCCGTTGGGACTGCTTCTTCGGCAAGAAAGTCACGCCTGTGAAGCTTGCGGATGGCAAAACGCTCACCTTCAATGAGAGAGGTCGCCTATTCTTTACCAACTACGGGATAGGAGAGGAAAGCCAGTATATGGTCTCCAAGAAAGCCACCGGGAATTCCTTCAATATCATCATGTCAGGCCCTGCCATCAAGGATTAACTCAATAGTATAGGAGGAACCATGGAACACGAATCTGATTTTGTCAACTTCGGCCAGGTGGTGGCAAGCGGCCTGCTTGGCATGTCAGCCCAGTACGCGAGCCATTACTTCTACGGACTCAAGGGCTGCCCTAAGCTCGGAGAAGACCTGCGCTTCAAAAGAGGAGACCCTGATGACTATCATACCCTCATGATCCACCATGGGGATGCTTTTGAGTTCGCCCGCAGGGTCAAGAAGCACAGGGAAAATGAGGGTGCCCTGCTAACCAAGAGGATGAGGAGGATGAAATGAAAAAAACTTTTTTCAGGATTTTAGTCTCAACTCTGTGTGGTTTAGTTGCCAGCAGCCCGCTGAGCATGCTAGGAGTCTACTCCATCTATCACGCCCTACTCTACTCAGCCACCCACAGCGAAGGAGTGAGCTTGGTGTTCTGCATATGCGGCATCTTTGCTTTTTTCAGCTTCATTTACGCAGTCAAGTTCTACCGCTACTGCCGAAACTTCGTCATGAAGCTGCTACAAAGCTAGATGTAACGTTTCAATAAAGTGAGCAAGAAAATCTCAAAAAATCAAAAGTCCAATAGGAGGGCTTAATGAAAAAAATCTTTGTTTTCGCATTCGTGGTGTTTTTTGTGTTTTCAGGGCTTTCGGCCGATGGGTTTTTCAATGGGCTGAATGTCCAAGTAGAGGTTGGAGGAGAAACCTTTTCCGGCCCTGTCAGAATCAACAATTTTAATGCTTTCCGTTATGACATGGCCTATTCGTACACCGATGATGAATATTCTTATCTGGATATCTACACCCTTTCTTTCAACTGCATTAACGCAGTTGAAAAACAGAACAGGGTATTCGCCATGGTCAAAATAAGCGGCGGTGGTATATGTGAAGTATATGGAAAGATAGGGATGGTGCAGTTTACGGAAGTGATTCATGGAGGGTTAAAAGTCCGGTGGCATGATGAACTATCCTATCGGGATGTTAAAGGATACCAATATCTGGAATATATGGGAAATTCTATAACCTCCCAGCCGTACAATGCTCCCTTTTGGGGCATAGGCGCCAAAATCTATCTTATCAAAGCAAAAAAAATAACCTTCAGTGTTAATGCGGATTATTCCACATTCAGAGTTAAAAAATTCGGCATGGACCTTCTTTATAACAATGAAGAATTCCTGTGGGAAACAGACCGCTACATTGATAAAATCGTTGTGGATTTTGACGGCGCCAGGAATGAGACCCTTAAGCTCGGAGCGCAAATCGATATTCATGGAGAAAACATTTCTCCGTGGATGAATATCGGGTATGTTCTTTATGAGACTGAGCTGGAAGGGAAATACACCACCAGGTTTATTTCCAATGCTGAGAGTTTTGATCAACAAAAATTTTCCACCAAGTCACAACTTGTCAACAACATTCTCCTCTCCACCGGGATCAAATTCAAGGTGGCAAAAAACTTCGAATTGGAAGCGACTGCTTCTCTGGGAGCTTTCAACGGCGCAGGGCTTTATTGGAAGATCTTCCTGTAATCCGCAGAACAGGTTCGTGTTCTTTCGCCTAGGGAAGCACTTCTTTCTTCGAGAGGGTGCTTCCCTTTTGAATTCGCTCTCAGGGTTTTTCAACAAAAATCTATAGGAGGATATGATGAAAACCACAAAAAAATTATTTATCGGTGTGAAGGTTATCATCTTTGTGTTTGCAGTTCTTACCTGCGCCTCGGCCTACGCTGAGCAATTGATACGGGTGAACGAGAACGCAAAGGATCTCAACAGGGCTTTGAAAAGGGTCTATTATTGCAGGCTGGCAGTCCAGAATTTCTTGGATGCGACCAAGCAGTCCAGGCAGATGTCTGTCAGCAAGGCGAACGATGCTTCCGACAATATCGAGCAGATGCTTCAGGAAGAACAGCTCTTTCGCGCGATTGATTTCAAGGAGTATCTCTCTTACTTGGAGCGCAACAGCGAGTCCCTCGCAGAGATGGAATCCTTGAATAATGCAATCAAAAGCAGCACTTTCTATAGCTTCATCTACGTTTATGACCGAGGCCATCGCCTCAGCAAGTATTTTCGGGAGAAATACAGGGTTAAAGTCTATTTCACCAGCGAGAGGAATGCTTTCGATGGATTCCTTGTAGGTCTATTTTTGGCAGCCATAATCCATATGGTGGTCTGGGGATTACGCCTGATGCTAGAATCGTTTATCGGGGTAAATATTAAATCCGCCTTTTCCAAGGCCCTCTTTCGGATATTTGTTGGCCTGGAGATCGCTGTGATAATCTACTACATGCTCGTCTTCTGAATCCGGCGAGAACGTTATTTTTCTTGAAAGAGGAAGAGGGTTAATAAGGAGGAACATATGAAAAAACAAATTACCAACATGGGCGCATCGGAGTACAAGACTCTCGAGAACCTGGTCGTCGACAACGTCAAGTTCGGCTACCGCTACGCCGTCAAGCAGGTGCTTTCCGATGACAGCTATGACGTGACCGCTATCGAGAGCCTCATCATGAGCATCGGCCGACCAGCTGATTTCAGCTTCATCGACTTCATGGTCCTGTTCAATGAGGAGTTCGACATGCGAGTCAGGGAAAAGCTTCCGGTTCCTATCGTCGTTAAGAAAGCAAGCTCATTCATCAAGCACGCATTCTGAATAGTCCCTCAGCCGCGGATTATGTTGGCTTAACCGCGAAAGGAAAAAGCCTGATTTCCATTTTCTCAAAAAAAATCTGGGTTAATGTGAGTCCCGTAAAAAAACTCATAATCATAAGGAGATAATTATGTCAATCAACAAACCCTTTGTAAAAGAAAAAGTTACCGTGGAAAGCGCGGCAGTGACCAAAGCCAAGGCCATCCCAAGCCTGATGAACAACGCCCTGACCCCTGATAAAGCAAGGGAAGAGTTCGAGAAGAACTACACCCAGCTCCCCTTTTTCGCCAAGGCCCGGGTCGTGGTGAAAGAGAAGAAAGATCCCAAGAATCCCGGAGCCATGAAAACCACCACCCAATTAGTGGTCTGGACTCCTGAGTACGATTCGTGGATCAGGATCAGCAAGGCAATCGGCGGGAGCATGTTCGAGCGCGGCAAGAACTTCTACCTTCAGATCGAGCATGCCCAGTACTGCTTCTATGACAAGGAATTGCCCCGCGAATATTTCGAAACCCGCTCAAACTTCTTTGTCAGGGATGACAAACGGCTCATCGGCTACAAGAACAGCCTATCTGTGGATGAAATGAAGCTTCTGATCGAAAACCACCCTAAAGCTTTTCCTGTCCAGGGAATCATGCATGACAAGGTCAAGGCGAAGGACAAGGATGGTGTGGAGTGCATGAGAAACCGCATGATCCTTATCGTTAACGATTATATCAGGTTTAAGATGATATGGGTGGTGAAAAGCTTCCTCATGAACCTGCGGAATGATCCTTGGAACTTCGGCATCATCCACGTCGCCACCTACAAGGAGCTGAAAGCTGAGGAGATGAAGCTGCGCGCCGAAGAACTGAAAGACAAAGCTGCGCGGCGAAGGATTGCAGAGGAAGAAAAGCTGAATCTCGCCCAAGAGCGCAAAAACGACTTCGGCAGGCAGCTGAAAAGCATGAAGATGCTCGGAGTCAGCGAACCCATGGACCAGGAAGAGGCTGTTAAGAAAGCTGTGGAGAAGAGGCGCAAGCTGATATTCTTCAAGGAATTCGGATGCTTCTCTGTAGTGAGCAACAAGAAGTTTGCCCAGATCAATAACGAGCTGCATAAGCACCCCTTCTTCTCCAGCAAAAAGATGCTGCCTGGCTTTAAGCTGGAGCTGCCCGAAGAGGCCAGCATGAAGAGCGTCACCATCCACCAGCTGTAAGGAGGCTCTGAGGAACCAACCACTCTTTAAGAGAGCATTCGGAGCTTCTTCGTTTCTATCAAAATATCATTAGGAGGTAATCATGCAAGATTCAAAACGCCAAACATACTTGACGCTTCCCCAGCTCATCGAGGAACTCGAGAACAACGATACCAGCGGATTTCCACCCATCCTCGTCGTGAACGAGATCGGCGTGATCATGGAAGAGGATCCCAGCGTCTCGGTCAGGACCAATGCCGAAGCGTTCCTGGTGAAGCTCCTCAACAACACCAAAAACGAGCTTCCCCTGAGATGCAACGCATACACATTCCTTTCGCTCTCTGAGAAGCAGAGCGAGGACGCAAAGAAAGTCATTGAGGCCTTCCGCAAAGAGAACCCTGTCGCCGCTGAGGAGGTTTAACATGAAAAAAAAGTATTTTGTCCTGCTCGCAGTCTTTCTGTTGGTCTTCTCGGCTTCGGTCTTCTCGCAGGATTTCGTCGAGAAGGAAAAGCCCAAGCCTTGGAGCGGGATTTTCGAGACCTCGTGGGTATATAATCATGTCTATCACGGACTCAACTTCCTGCGGCATAACGAAGACATCTGGATGATCGGTTTGAGAATGGCTGATCCTTCAGGCGCTTTCTCTTCGAACGCCTACACCGCTTCAACAGATGATTATTCTGAATACGGAGCAGAGATTACGATCACCGGCAAGTTCTTCAGCTTGACAGTCTATCCGTTAACCTGGAAATCCTATGAAGTGGCTGATTCAGGCATCATCCTCGGAGCTTCGCTCTTTAAGAGCATAGAAAAGAAGAGTGATGTGAAGGTCGGATTTCTCGGAGCACTGGTCTCCAAGGCAAAAGAGCTGAACGGCACCTATTATTATATGGTGCTCTGCTTAAAAGACCTTATCCTTGGCATCAACCTGGAGCTGGAAGGAGGCATGAACAAGCACTTCTTTGCGCCAGGCGCAGACGGACCAGTAGGAAGCATTAAGCTATTCAAACAGTTGAATTTCACAGAATATCTCGGATTGAGCGTCTATGCGCAGAAGTACTTCATCAGCGACAAGCGCATCAACCCCTATAACGAGCTCTCAGCAGGAGCCTGCCTGAGCATAAAGCTGTTCTGAAATAAAACCAAATAAAGGAGGATTAAACATGAAAACATTAGAATCTGTCATGAGCAAGGAAAAGAAATTCGGTTTGGGGTACGCTGCATTGGCTTTCGCAGCCGGCTTGGCATTCTTCTTCATGAGAAGAAAAATCGCCCGGATAGAAGTTCCATACCAGGACGACGTGAACAATCTGTTCGTCGGTTCGACAAAAATTTAAAAGGAGGTAAATATGGAATACATGAATTTTTCTGCGTCAAAGCTTCCAAGATCCGCATGGGACCATCTCAAGAAGTACATGATGACGCCATTCTGGATCGGCACCGCGTCGATCTGCTTATTTTTCGGAACCATGATGTTTGTCGTGGGGCTTGTCAACATGCCCGGTCCTCATGCAGAGAAGGTGACTGTCATAGGCATTTTCCTTATGGTCTTCTTCGTGATCATCTTCTGTTCAGCTCTCGCGAGAGCCGCGGTAGAAGTGAAGTGCGGAGCCACCTATGAGGTGCACGCTCCCAGCAAGGATTCGCAGGGCATTGTCCGCATCAGGAAACCGAGATTGCTGAAAGCCGACCAGCTCGAGAACCACTTCTTTGAGCGCATCATCAACGCCAAAGCCAATCCGAGTGACAAAGGCTACTTTGATGTCGAACTTGTGCTTAAGGAAGCGAAGGTCGACAGTTACGAGTATTACAAATTGCTGCTCGAAGACGTCGAAGACGCATACAAATTCGTCGAGAAGATAAAAGGCAGCAGCTGGATATTCGGCGCCATTCACGAGGCTGATAAGCAACCCTTGCATCATCATATATAATCCAGATAAACAAAAAAACCTTAAGGTTTAAGGAGAAAAAAACAATGACCTATCAAACAGTCACCATTCCGAGAGATAAGCGCTCCCTGCTGAGCTACTACGTCAGGTACGGAAGCACCTCGAGCTTCGTGGGTAGAGGCCTGGTGTGCAGCATCATCGTATTGCTCATAGCCGTGTTCGCTTATTTCACCGATGACAGCATCTTTTTCACCACTGTCGTGGTTTTCTTCGCCCTGCTCCCGGTGATCGCAGTCGCCTTCATCATCGGCCTCGTGCTCTCCTCCAAAAAACGGAAAGTGGGCAGGGTCTACCACTTCCTCAAGCCAGACCTGGACGGGTCTTTCCCACCGACCGTCATCATCAAGGACAGCCATAACGATGTCTTGAAAGCGTTCAGCTACGACTACGCCATCAGCGTCGAGCCTGTGGCCAGCGATAACTTTTTCAGCATGGGTTTCTGCGACATCAAGCTGCACCTCGTAAAGGAAGGCACACCTGGAAGTTTCAAACATTTCGAGTACTTGCTCGAAGATGTCCAGGGCATGCGGGAACTTGTCCAGGAAATCCGTTTCGAGACCACTCTCAGCAACTGGCTCGTCATGCTCAAGGACGTCCTGCCCGCAAAGAAGGCGAATTCATGACTTCGCGAGCCTGGAAGCTACTCGGAGTGCTCGCAGTCGAGGTCTTTGTTCTCTTCTGCTTTTTTCCTGGCAAGATAATCCTGCTCGCCCTGGTTGCTTTCTTTTCCTCTGTTGCCATCTACGGCCTTTACATCTGCGGCGGAATCTTGCTGGATTTCATAAGGAATGAGGTGAAGGGACGCAGCGCAGTCCGTGCTGGCATCGGCAACATAGCCATGTGGGCGACCATTGCAGTCGGAGCATTGTATTTCACAGCCCACTGCATCATCCCGATGCTGAAAGGATGAGCGCTGTAACAAAAACAAAGAGGGCTAAATAAAAAGCAGCCCTTGCATAACAATTCGATAACAAAATCAAACAAAAACGGAGGATATCATGTATTTTTGGATTCTTGTTATTCTCTTCTCTGCCATAACAGGATATGGCATCAGTCATGAAATCGCAGCCAAGAAGTTCTTCTGGCTGGTGTTCTTCATCATATTCTTCTTCATGCTCGGAGGCTCGTGTTTTGTCCTCAGCTTTCCCATCGGCACACCGAAATTCATCATCGGTATCATCGGCGCGTGCTTCTGGCTCACCATCTCAGCCATTGTCATAAGCGTATTGATCTGGCTGGTGAAGAAGTCCAAAAGCAGAAAGCGCATTCTCACGCCGGAGCAGCGAGCAGCCGCGTTCAAAAGAGCTTATGACCAGTGGCAAAAGGAACACGAGCTATGGAAGAAAGAACACGAGCTGTGGCAGATACAACACGACGGCTGGGAGAAGCGCCATCAAGAATGGGAAGAACGCGTGGTCCAGGGCAGTAACGAAGAGGAAGAAGAAGAGCCCGAAGAGCCAGACGAACCCCAAGAGCCCTGCCTGGTCACAGAATAAGAGGAGGAAAAGATGAAAAAATTCATCTCGTTGTTTGTCGTCTTCTGCCTGGCTTCGTTCCTTCTATGCCAGGGCTCGTGGGTGAAGGAAGGATTTTATTCTATCAGTAAAGCCGTTGAGAAGCTCAACAGCCTCTCTGAAAGGGATTCCTTGAGTGCCAAGTTCATGACTCCCACAGAATATGGTTCAGACAATTGTTACCTGTTCTACCAGGACAAAGGCAAGGGCCTTGAGAGGAGCGGCCTGATATGGACTTACAAGGAATTCAGTTGGCCCAACTTAGTTCGCGAATTCCTCGACGACCTGCCGAGAGAGCGAGCCAGGGAAGCAAAGCTTATCCGTCCGAATATGGGCAGGAATGACTATTTCGTGGTATACCGGTTCAAGAAATAACCAAAAAAAAAGGAGGTCAATATGACTGAAGAAGAAAAAAGATTACGTAAAAGGAAAATCAGAATGGCCCTGGTCGTGGTAGCGCTCATATTGCTCTTACTCCTCCTGTTCCCGCCCGGCTGCGGCAAGCAGGAAAAAGCGCCTCCTCCGATGCCTGTCGAAGAGCAATTCCCGCCGCCGCTTCTGATTGTGGAGATCGATGAGCATCCGCTCAAGCTCTCGGAGAAGTTCAAGGGGCTCACCAAGCTCTACAGGACTAGAGTCGACACGACTTACGCTGTCTTCGACAACTGGACTGACATTAGGCAAGACCTGGTGAACTGGTCCAATAGCAGCGCCGGCATGTTACTTTACGAGCTAGTCCTTCCCGACGGCAAAACCTACGCCATCCCTGAGGCTTTCTGCGGAAAGCTCATGGTCGTCTTCGATGACAAAGCTCTCGCTGAGAAGTTCGTCGCCGACAACAGACTGGCGGTGGAGATGGGTGTGAGCATCAAAGAACTCCGCATCCCTGAAGAAGAATAAACTAATAGGAGGATTAGATGAATCAAGGCAAATTCACTCAACCGAGTGAGAATAATCCGGATTACTTATTGCGGGCGATCGTTGCCAGCGCGTTGTACATGTTCCTATTCGTAGTGATAGCAGCCATCAAGTCATGCTCGACAGAGCCGTCTACACAGGACATGGCCGACTACGGCACGGGAATCATCTTTATCGGCCTTCTGCTCGGCTCCCTGACTGTCTTCATCGGAATGATGATCTACGGATGGCGAAAAGAAAAGAAGAAGAACAAGGAGGAAAATGACAAATGTAAAGAAGACTTTGCGTAAATCAGTCATCAAGCTCCACAATGGAGTTTGGTGCAGGTTTGAGTTCATCGACAATGTGGGTGAAAAGTTCACTGGCAATGATGTGGTTTATCTCCGCTACGACGGACCCTCTGAAGAAGGCCGCGCCTCGTTCTCCTATCGCGTAAACAAGACCATGTGCGAAGGAAGCTTCGAAGTGCTTGCCAAAGAGGTGGTCATATTCAAAGATTATGAGTTCTACCTGGAGAGGTTCGGCATCGACGAGGATGACAACGATACCGCCACCATCATGCCATCAATCATGACCAAGAAGGCATAAGCCAAGAGCTAAAGCCAGATAACAGCGAACCGTCGCTCGAGCCTAACCTTCGGACTAAAGTCCGAGGTTTTACGGCTCTCGCATGGATAGACGGTTCGCTGGGATGAGAAATTTCGCACTAAAGTATGGGGTTTTCAACCCAAGTAAATTTTGCGAAATTTCCCATAACCAAAAGGGGCCCGAAACTTTTTCCCGACGAATATGAATCGCCGCGAAGGAGCTAGGGCCTCTTCAACTTCAAAGAATCAAGGAGGTAGACCCGTGACCAAAAAAGAAAAAGAAGAAGATCTTCATATCACGACGTATTCCAGGCACAACTCCTATTTCAAGCGGTCTGTCTCGCTTAAAAGCATCGGCGTGAATGCTCTTCTCAATTACATCGAGGTCATCACAGAGGACAACCAGATTGAGCATCTCATAGAGCGCCTTTTCCCTGGCAGGAATCCTGAGATGATACTTTGCACTGGCATCAGGGGCAACACCGCAGGCCACAAGTACATCATCCTCGATTTTGTCTATAAAGGGAAGAGGATCAGGGTGAGGATTGACGGCCGGCTGTTCTTCGTCGACACGACCTTTGATTTCAGCGACAAGCTCATGATCGAAGACGGGCTTGTGCTTGTCTATGACCGCATTCCCGAACAGCAGAAGGAGCTGCTTTTCCACTGGCTCGAGGATGAGATGAAGCCTCTCCTGGAGGAGAAGGCCTCACTTATGAAAAACAAGAAGGTCAAGAGGCATAGCATCTTCTTCAACGCGGCCAAAGCCATCCTGACGATGGGGGTCTGGAGCATCTCGCTCATCTGGACCAAGGTCAGGGATTTTCTCTTCGGTAAGAAGAAAAAAAAGGAGATTCTCAAGGGAGCGACTTGTGTTGCTGTCGAAACAAAGATACTCTTCGACATCGCCAAGTTCGACCCAATCTACAAGAAGAGGCCGTGGTTCCCTTCTGCGCTGCTCAACATTCTGGCAGAGAAAGGCCTGAGCAGCGGCGGAGCCCATCTTGAACCCGAAGTCTATCTAATCAACAGCAAGATAGGAGACTTCTGGAACAACCTTCCCAGATGGAGGAATATAACTGGATACATCGGCAAGGTGCTGTTGGATCCTCGCACATCCGGCAGCTAGAGTGATTAGTATTAAGGAGGTACAAGATGAGTATCATCAAAAGAATATTCTTCGCAATCCTGTTAGTGCTGGTGCTCGCGGTGCTCACCTACCTTGGAGCATACATCTCTATCCTGATGAAGGATTCCAAGACCGAGAACATTGTACTCTACAAGGATGAAGGCTACAGGCAGGTGCTCTTCGTCAGCATCACTTCCCCATCGCAGTGGGATAGGCTTCGCCTTTTCCGAATCCATTACACCTGTTCGGCAGTGATACATATCCATGCCAAAGCTGCTCTGAGCGAGGTTCAGGAAGAGAGTATTGAACTGGAGCCACTGCTGGGCAAAAACATCAGAGGGATTATCAAGAACCCGGATGGTATTATTGATATCATCCAGATAGGGCCTGAGACTCTGAACCGGAAGACTCTGAACCGTGAGGATGATTTTGTCAAGTACAAAGGCCTGTACGAGGAGATGGAAAAGCTCCTCAAGGATTTCAAGGAGGGTAATTATCTGGATTTTTCAAAGGTAGGTATCCCTGAGGCTGAGCCGAAAAAAAATCTGCAGAAGCAGAGAAAAAGCCGGATATGCGTATAGGCCAGACCTACAAAACTCCAAGGAGGAACAAAAGTTAAGTTTCTCAAAAACCAATCAAGCAAAAGGAGGTTTTCATGAAAAAAGTATTTATTTTCGTTCTTTTCATTTCAATCATCACCAGCATCGTGACTTTCGGCGCAGAGGATCCCTGGCGCTTTCTCCAGTTCAGCTCCACGATGGGAAAAGAGAGGATGAGGGTTGAGGAAAAGTACTTCGAATCCGATTTGGGTAGGAAAAGATGGAAGTTTAACCACTCATTATTGTTCAATGTTTCGCATAACGCGTTACTGCATCTCAACTCCACCTTTCTGGCTGATAGTAACACTATCAATAATCTGAAAGGTGGAGTGCTGTTCAACCTCGGCGGAGTGTTTATCGTCGGAGGAGAGGTCAGCCATTCCTTTATAATGGAAAATGGGGAAACCGAATGGGGTGGGGGTATAGGTCCAGAACGCTACGGCACAGACCCTAATGGGAGGGACTACAACATATATTCAAGTTCAAAATACAGCCAACAGTCCGCGCTCCTAAAGGCCGGCTTCGGAAGCTACTTCACCAATAATATGTGGTATTTCGTCGGAGTCTTCGGCATAAACCAAACGATGAGTTCACAGAGGTCTTGGTTTGAGACCGTCGGTAAATTCCATGATTACGATGGCCATGATTACCAGGAACCTAATGAATACCATGAAGTATCCCTGGTGGTCAACGAGGAACGGCGCGTGAAAGGAGTCGAAGCAGGCATCTTGCTAGGGCGCGCTCCGGAGAGCAATTTATTATTCTCCCTGACAGGAAATTATCATCACTTTGAATTGACCGATTCCAGCTCTGACAACTCAATTCCTGTCTTGAAGAACGGCTCTTCCTGGCTTGCAGAAGCCTTGATCGCCCTCAGGCTCAAGACCTACGAATTCGACGATGATAGCACCGCCACTACGAAGTTCGTACTCAGCGTCACCTACGGCAAGCAGGATTTCGAGTTCGCAAGAAAGCAGTTCCGCCACCGGACCCTGAAGAGCATAAACGCAGGATTCCTCTTCTCTTTCTAAGGCATCAAATCAAAATAAGGAGGCACAAAATGAAAGCATACTGCGAAAAATGCAGATCAATGCTCGTGAACGGCGCCTGCCCCAGATGCTCAACTCAGGCTTTGCCAGGCAAAAACATCAACAACAAGAAGTTCTGCCTGGATTGCGCGGTGAGAGGGATGGGTGATTTTTGCGCTCATTGCATGCAAGGATCGCCTGTGCAGAGTGCTGCGAAGAATGGTGTTCCAAAGCACGCCTGATGAAAGGCCTTTGCCAAGAATGCATAGCCAAGGCGCAGTGATTCGGATGAACATCATATCCAAACATACCTTTCATACAAAAAATTTCATTCCAATTCATAGCCCAAGGAGGTGCTCATGAAAAAATCAACAAAAATCGCCATCTGGACCCCGATCGGGATCATACTGGCCGCTGTGGCGTTGTTCTTTCTTTGGATTTCTCCGAGCCAGAAAGCCAATGCCGCAGAAAAAGAGCTCGGCGTCATGATCCAAGACATCTGGAAGCAGACTTCCGCTTTTGCGAAGAAAATGCCTGCCTTTTCTGATCAGCTGAAGAGCGCTTATGTTTCCACACAGGAGGAGGAAGCTATGGAAGCCGCAGCCCTGGCAAAGAAGCAGCGGAAGCTCAAGAAAGCAAAGAAGGAAGAGAAGCCGCCTGAAAAGCCGTATGTGAGGGCCTATGAACTCATGGTGAAGGCTGAAGAGAATTTGCTTGCCAAGTCAAAAGAATACCTTCCCATCAATTCCCACAAGTCCTTCGATAAGATCTATCATACCCTGAAGGAATACGGCCAGGCGCTCGACAATCTCAAACAAAAGATGCCGGGCATGCAGCAGATCAAGGCAAGGGTAATCTACGAAAGTGTGTTCCTCTATCGGCTGAAACTGCTCGATAAATCCATGGCCAAATACCAGAACTATCGCGACGGCCTGGGGTTTGCCGACAACTACGTTGATTACAAAGAATACCCCAAGAAGTATCCCCCTACGATTATTTCCGAGGAAAAGCCGAAGGAGAAATAAGCACAACACATCTTGAGGCCGAAACTTTCAAGGAAAGGAGTAGGCCTTCTTTTCAAAACCAAAGGAGGTGTTTTTATGTGTCAAGCCACAAGTTATCATGCCACGATAGTTACTGTGTTCTGCCCGAAGTGTGAAAAGGCTAGACCTTACGTCGAATTCGATGTCGAAGACGACAACGATGAGAAGCCCAAGTGCAAGGTATGCGGTACAGAATTGCATGTTGTCCGTGAATTCTTCATCGGCTTGGTATGCCCTGTGTGCAAGAAGCCCATGGTGGAAGGAGTGCTTAGGTGCTATTTCTGCCAGGAGAAGTATCCAGAGGAGTTAAAGAAGAAAATCACCCTGGCCTGGAAAATGCTGTACAGTATCGACGTCTCAGCGTTGATGCCGATGAAGACTTCGGGAGGGAATCAGAGAAAATCTGCATAAAGTACGGTATCTTCCACATGGAAAGAATAAAAGGAGAATAAAATGAACAAAGATTTCCAGAAAATATTCATTTTCGCCTTTCTCATTGCCATCGTCGCGAGCACCGCAATCTTTGGCGCTGGTGAAAGAGCTGTGATCCAGTACAGCAGCAACCTACCTATGCGCCAGCACGAAGTCAATGGTGTCCTGGTCAAGAACCAATTCGAAATCAGGAATCCAAGCGGCAAAGCTGTGGATGCGTATCTCTACTGGACCGGCACGGTCTATTTCAAGGACGGGGCAAAGAGAATCAATTCTGGCAAAAAATACATCAGCCCTATCCCTGCGCGTTCCATCATTGTCATCGGCCCTTACATCGACAAATCATTCTCTTGGTTTAAGTCTGTGACCTTCATGCTGAAGCCTAAGCCTGCCAAGCCCGCAATCAGCAGATCAAACGGCATCAGGATCATCAAGCGCATCACCGTTGGCCAGCTGGACAAGCCGACAGTGAGCACCGAGAAGTCGATAATCAATCCCATCGATGCCAGCAGCGGCAACGACAAGTTCTACGGGATCAAAGCCGGCGATAGCATCGTAATCCACAACGACGTCCTCATCATCAATGAGCAGAAGACCAGGATTAGCCGCGACGAGTTCTCTACAGAAATCCTCATCAAGCGCCTCTACAACAAGACCAAGCCCGATGACAAGAATTCCTGGCGCTACGTCACAGATAAGAGAGCTGGCAACAGGCGGGTCTATGGCTATGAGCTCCTTCCGCACGAATGGATTTACCGTTTCAGGAGTGCGGCAGGTGAAGGCGGATTGCATTATATCAACGTCCGAGAAATCGGCATCGTGCCTGGTGAAGAGTTCATTGTCCAGCCGACTTATGAGCTCCCGAACAAATGCTTCGTCTCAACAAGCTTCAAGGTCACATATGAGCCCCGGCGGTCTACTATTCAAAAGACTGCTCCGGCCAAAGAGAATTATGATGAAGCCGCAAGGAGAGCAGCCTACTCTCAGATAAAATCCGACGAGAAGCTCATGCGCGATGCTATTCCTCGCGCGCCGAAATACGGTAACCCATGGAAGTTCACCCAGATAATCGGTGAGTTCGGAAAGGAAAGCGTCAGTGCAGAGGACAGTGGCTCTGACCCTGCGCTGAGCTTCAACAAGTTCAGCCTCTCGGCACACATCAACGCCTCGCACAAGGCTTTCTTCCACCTGAACTGGACCCGCATGAGCATGAGGAACACCTACACCTCGAACTACACTGAGAGCATCGGAGTCACCCAGCTGCGCGGCGGTGCATTGCTCAATCTCGGCGGAGTATTTGTCGCCGGCGGAGAGATCAGCCATTCCTCAACGTCAGAAGCCGCGAGCATCAGTCTTTACCGCAATTACGGCTATGGCCTCTCGCTGAACAACAGCAACATGTTCCTGCTTGTCAAGGCCGGCTTCGGGAGCTACTTCACTGACAACATGTGGTACGTTGTCGGCGTTTTTGGCGTGCAGAACGTGAAGAGCAAGCTGACGGACAGCTATGTCTACGCCGACTACGACATCCCATTGCTCGACGAGAGCCGGACTGTTTATGGTGCAGAGGCAGGAATCCTCGTCGGACGCGCCCCCAGCAGCAAGTTCTCACTCTACCTGACAGGCAACTACCTGAAGTACAAGCTCCTGGAGACGACATACAACAGCACCAACTCAGCGAAGCTGAAAAACGGCAGCTCATGGAACGCAAAGGCATTGTTCGCCTTCAAGGTCAGCCGTGTGCTCAAGCTCGCAGTCAGCGCCACCTACACCAAGCAGGATTTCGAGTTCGGGAAGAAGCAATACCACCGCCAGACGCATAAGAGCATCAACGCCGGGTTCGTTTTCAGCTTCTAAAAAAATCAGGAGGAATCTTAGCATCATACTTCGCGATCGCTTTTCTGGTCGGGGCCATCAACTTCACAGTCTGTCGACGCCTTGGTGAAAGGAAGCGCAAAGCTAACCCGCCAACTAAAGCCTGAGCAGAAGAGAGCATATTTTCCTAGAAGAAAAAATATAAGGAGGTGAACCATGCGCATGCATAAGACCCGTTTCAGACGTTGGTATGACAGCTTCCAGCCAATACCGCTTGCCAAGAGAAAGCGTGAAAGGGTTGAGTTTCCTGGGAGAAGATGTGAATTCATGCGAAGCTTGTACGTCAAGTACAGCTGCGCTCAGATGGATGACTCTGCCAAGAATTCTATCTGCACTCTCAAGGTCTATTCATCTTGCCACTTGCTGGATTTCTGGCCGATCGCAATCCTCGAAGCTCAAATCATGAAAGTCACGCATATCAGGAAGTTCCCTGGCTTCGCGATCCTGGTGAAGGAAATCCTGCCGGATGAAGTCATCATCAGGGCTCTCCGGAGGCGCCGCTAAAGCAGCCTTAGTTGCAAAGAGCAGAGCAAGTAACAGTCTATAATCTCTCATATCACTCTAGAACAAAAATTAAAAAAATCTTTTTGGAGGAAACACATGGACCGATTGAAAAATTCTTTGAAGAAACGTATCAAGATCTGGTGGAAAAAGCACAAAGGCTTGATCATCGAAGTGAAAGCCGGCGAGTTCATCCAGGACCAGCTGAGCATCATCAAACAGTTAAACACGCGGCCCTCTTCGATCGAAGAGCATTCCTGGGGCATGTGCAGCGTCACTCAGAGCGTCGTTCTCAAAAAGACCGATGTGCCTGATGGACTTGTGAACCATCGCTGGATCGCCAATTTCGGCAAATTCGTCATCCCAAGCAAGAGCATCGCCCTTGCCGGCGAGCCAGAGACAGTGGAAGCCGACATCGACGCGATCATGATTTCTGAGGCCGATGCCATAGCAAAACGCCAGGCAGCGTACAGCTCATTCAAGAAGCTGGCTTCCGGCTGTATGCGCGACCTGAAAAATGCCCAGAAGGCCAATGATTATGGCCAAATTCTCTCGGTGCTGAACCGCATGGACCAGGCGAGCATCGAGCACATCCGCGGCTATGTCAGCATCAGCTTTGACAAGGTCCTGGGCATGAGCGTCTTTGTGAGCTTCTGGCACATCGGGACCTACTTGTCCGAGTGCACCTCGCTCAAAGCCACCAAGAACCTTGGAGTCCAGCTCAAGAGCGCGGCCGGGAAGTATGTCTTCAAGAACCGCAAGGGCGAGGTCCTGGCAAAGGAAATCGTTATTGAAGAGATGCTCACCAACACCGACTACGCCAAGGTCAAAGCAGCCAAATAAAGCGACTATGATACGATAACTGATTCCATGCAGGAGGGCTGCGGTTCCCTATGGAAGGAAACAGCCCTTTTCGCACACACCCAAAAAATCAAATCATCAAAAAGGAGGTCAACATGAGTCAAATTCTTAAGTTTGTTGACTTGAATACTTTCTTGGACCGAATGCGCTCCGGACAGAAGGTTGCCAATAAGCTCCTGAGCCGCATTGAATTCGCGAAGGCAGAAGGACAGTTGAGCAAAGAAGAGTTCGAGGCGATAAAGGAAGAGTTCACTATGCTTTCGCCAGAAGCGAGCTTAACGCGCAACATCGTGGATGAGATTGCCATTGAATACAAGAAACTGTCTGAGTCTTTCAAGAAAATCGAAGAATTCATCAGAGAAGCGGATAACAAGGGTAAGAATGACTTGGATTTCTGCACTGATTGGCCCGATGACCCTGCCAAGAAAGGCGAGGAGAAGTGATCATGGAAACAATCTATTCACTCATATTCACCTTGTCATTTTTGTCATGGCTTTTCGCCACAATCAGGGGTAAGCTGGTGTCGAACTTCCTGTTGCCGGTAATCTCATTCAGCGGCCTGTCAAATATCATTATTCACCTGTTTAATGATGTGAACTGCCCTCGACCCATATCATCGCTCCTCTCAATCCTTGTCGGCCTGATAGTCGCATACTTCATTCTCAAGCTGCAAAAGGATGATGATGCGGTGAGCCAGGCTCTGAGAGGCGGCGAGAATTAAACAACTCATTGAAGTGCATCAATAGCGCTTCATACAACCAATCAGATGACAAAAGAAAAATAATCTATCTGGAGGTGCCTAATGAAAAGGAAAAGAAATGGCAAAAGAAGTGGCCGCGGGTCATGGACTAGAGAAGAACTCCAATGCGGATGCAGCTGCCATGACTTCACAAAGACAGAAACCATCACCCTCGCTCCTACGGCTGGTGCAAACAAAAGAAAGTTTTACCAGAGAGTGTGCAGAAACTGTTGCACGGTATTCAGAAAAATTCCGGGACAAGAAGGAGAGGTGAACAAGGCTCTGAGCCACCACTTGAAAGAGCAGTTCCGAGATGGCATGAAGTGGAGGTGATCAAATGAACAACATCAACACGATTACCTACGCCACCCTGTTCCTGGTCCTCTCAATAATCATTTTTGCCTATGCAAAGCGCTTTTCAAGGAAAGGACGCCTAAGCAAGGATGCTAATCAACTCATCACAATCTTCATCTTAGCCAGCGTCATCAACATCCTGCTTTTGCTGCTCTCTCCGCAAAAGTATTTGATAGGGATAAGCGGCCTTCTCCTAACAACACAATTCGTTATCCTGATACTCTGCCAGCATATCTCTCCGAATGAGGCTCAAAAGCTGTTGGCAGGGCAGAGAAAGGGAGAGAAACGAATGCATTAGCTGCTAATATAGCAGAAAGGAGGAATTATGAACAATGAACAAACACGGCTCGGGTTCTCGCCGTATGAGAAGTTAATAATCAAAGCTGCTCACCTCACGGTGAAACAGCTGAGCCGCGCATATCCAGATTCCATGTTCGGCACCCAGACCAACAACGTCAAAAACAACGACGAGCTCGAGGTTCGGGTGCATTGGATGCAGGGAAAGAGCTACAGGGAGATCTCTCCTTCCATCGCCACGGTAAAGCAGAACAAGGTCATCGTAGGCTGGGGGGATAAGAAGACTGAGATTGACAGCTTCTTCCTCATAGAGCTCCATAAGCAAGTCCCGCCGAACAGCATCAAAGAAAATTTCAGCAATAAAAGGAGGTAAGATGAAAAAACAGAAAGGATTCACACACATCATCAGGCTGCTCTTCGTGCTCTTCGCCATCGTCGCCATGTGGATGATAGCCTACGCTTTTTTTCCGGATCAGGTAATGCTGCTGTTCATCAACAAGCCGCACATCATATCCCTTATCTCGTTCACAATCATCGGCCTGTACATCATATTCAGCCCTGGACGACGCCGGTAAACACGAAAAAATGAGAAGAGAAGGGCGAATCTCTTAATCAGTCTTAGGAAAAGGAGAGTAAGCCCCTTGTTCTGAAAAAAATCTATCAAGGAGGAACATGGAATTATTGACCAACATCAAGCAGATCAGAAGCTTACACCAATCCCTACTGAAGAACCTTCCGTTGATGAAGAGGAAGCTTGAAGCGAAGAAGAGCATCTGGCCTTGGAAGAAGCAGCTCTCACGGAAGAATTGCGTTTTCCTAGCTGACTTCATGGGTTTCAAGCACCTCTATTCAAAACTCATCGAATATTTCAGGAGGCATCCTGAGCTTGAAGAGAGCTATCGAAGGGATTACACCAATGATATCATGAACAAGTACCTTATGGTGTCTTCCTTGATGAGCGAGGTGGAGAGGCTAATTGTCAGGCACATACTAGCAAACCATCCTCCCAATCGGTGAGCCCTATCATGAACAGGAGACTGAGTTAAAAAAAATTCTAGGAGGAAAAGAATTATGAATCAATTAAACATCGGTGATGTCTGCGTCATCAAACAAGTTCACATCGCAGACAAATATGTTTCATACGAGGAAATCCTCACTGGTAAAAGAGTCGAGGTGATGGAAGCCCACAGTCTCGGCGAAGAGAGCGTCTTCTTTGCAGCCACAGTGAAGCTCCTCGAACCAGTGTCGGGCTACAAGAATGCAGGATCCATCCTTACGTTCGATTGCGGCGTCAAGCTCGAAAAAACAGAATAATCCTGCTGCCGAAGCCAAAGGCTAAAACTGATCAAAGCATCAGCCTAGGCCCTTGCTTGGTATTAAACAAGGAGGCATCATGATAATTTCCGCAGCCATCTGCCTGTTCCTATTGGCCTGCACAGTCGCCATGATATACGCAGTCATCACCATCAGTTTTGACAGGAGAGGCGCGTCGATTTTCACAATAGCATTATGCTTGCTGCTAATCGGCTCAGCCTGGTTCTACATATCAATGCTGATACTGATGCTAAGAGCATGGCTCAAGATATAGTCAATATAAAACCCAGGAGGTAAAAAATGTACATATCATTTCTCTGGATTGGATTCTTGCTGTTCATAACAGCTGCGATAACGTTCCTGTACATAGGGAGATGTGTCTTTTTCAT
>Ga0268284_1000698_pt1 | contig 20810 bp, 16 predicted proteins | sample saktaG_14_FD_190137 | JGI IMG/M metagenome (GOLD analysis project Ga0268284, IMG submission 190137) | Saline water microbial communities from Sakinaw Lake, British Columbia, Canada - sak_2013_06_06_40m | ecosystem: Environmental > Aquatic > Non-marine Saline and Alkaline > Saline ...
AGAACAGGCAACCATTGCCAAGGGTTTAGGAGCAGGCATTCCCTTCTTCGGCATCTGGTGCGCCGGTGAAGTCGGCGTTGCGAATGATTCCAAAGGCGTGCCTGTGGGCCGCGGCTGGCACATCATGGCGACCGGGATTTATTGAGAGGTTAGGGGTCAGTCTTGTTTGGATTGAGGACGCAAAGACAAGAAGACCCCAAGACTCAAAATTGAGACGCAGGACCTCGAAGACCATTTGGGGTCTTTTAGTCTCTCTGCCTTAGCAGTCTATCACAGGGGCACGGACTTTCCTGTCCGTGATTCAACGGGTTGGAAACCCCGTTCTCCTTTTGGTGTTGCCCCTTTCCCAAATGCGAGTCTTGCTTCCGGGTTGCAGGCATATTCCCAAATGAGCATAATCCAGGCATGATGCATGTAATTATTTTATTTTTCTGGTTTAGGCTTATATCTAAAGGGTTGTAAGTCGTATTCTTGAAGTGATTCGAATGAATTTAAGGAAAGGAGCGTCGTATGAGGCCACTGCGCATCTATCTGGACACGTCGGTGATCAACTTTCTGTTCGCCGATGATGCGCCAGAGAAGAGGGATGCTACTTGGAAATTTTTTGACCGAGCGAAACGGCAAGGGCTTCCGTTGTTGATATCCCAGGTGGTCATCGACGAAATTTCCAGAACCCAGGATCTTCGCAAACGTGGTCAGCTCTTAAATGTTGTCGCTGAACGAGGTTTCTGTATGCTTCCTGACGGGATGGGAGAGGATATCGAGTTGCTGGTTCAAGCCTATATGCAGCAGGGCCTCTTTCGTTTGGAACAGATCGATGATGCGATGCATGTAGCCCTTTGCACAGTGAATTTGATCGACGTGTTGGCGAGTTGGAATTTTAGACATTTGGCAAATGTCAATCGTGAACGGCGTATCATGGCTGTCAACGAAAGTTGCGGGTATGTCTATCCGTTGCGGATTGTCTCGCTAGAGGAGGTGATGGACGATGAATGAGTTTGCTGAGTCAAAAGCACTCTGCGAGGTGCGTGAGTGGAAGGCGGCGTGTGCACAGGATGTCGCTGGTCTTGATATCGGAGCGGCGGTTCGTAAGCGTCTGCGCGACTCTACTGAGACAGCCAGGAGACTGGGTTTTCCGAGCGTAGCAAGGCATCCGATGGCGGCCACGAATGTCGCCGAAACGGGGGAGGTGTATGGTGTGTCTAGAGGAACCGTTTAACGGATTCTATTTTGTTGCAACTCCTTTCCCGGCGTCTCAAATCCGAGTCTTGCTTCCGCCTTGCAGGCACATCCCCAAACGAGTATATTCCGGCGCATGATGAGAACGGGAGTGTGGCGTTATAGTGTTTTATTTGGTGACTCGATAAATGAAGGAGGACTATGATTGAAAAGCAGAGCAAAGACATTAGAATGTCTGTTTCTATTGTGTCTGGTTTGGTTTTTGGCGCCGTGGTGGGCTATCCGTTATCTTACTTTTTTGGTTTATGACTTATTAAGATTCTAAAAGTTTCATCCTTTGAAGGAGGAGCTGCCTTTGCTTTGATGTATATAATGATGATTGGTATACCCGCACTCGCCATAGTACTTTCCCTTGTAAATACTTTGCTTGCTCTAAAGGCATGGCCAATAAAAACGTTGATCGTAGAAGCTGCTTTAGCCCTATTTTCACTTGCTATGGTTTCAAAAGTTGACTTTTAGTAAGTACGCCTGGCCCCACGTTTCCTATGGGCAAGGGCGCAATAAACAAGAAAACCCCAAGACTCAAAATTGAGACGCAAGACCGCGAAGGCCATTTTTATTCTTATAGTCTCTCAGTCTTTGAGTTCTGACTTGTCCGCCTAGCAGGAATCAGGCGTTTGAGAAAAAGGTTTTGGACGGTTGTGCTCATGCGACCACACAGTGATCGCATGGGTGTGGTTAAAAAGGAGCGTCCGATGCTGGGCGATAGGGGCACGGACTTTCCTGTCCGTGATTCAACGGGTTGGAAAACCCGTTCACTAGGGAGTGAGGGAGGTAGAGAGAGAGGCGACTCCCCCCGACTTCCGTCGACCCCCGTCGACTCCGCAATAATGGGAGTCGATGGAAGTCGAGTCAGACGATGTCAGTCGAAAAAAACCCAGTTTCACCATGCCGCTATTCCGCTTTTCCATGCCCCTTCGTCTTCCTTGTGAAAAGCGTGTAGCAGAGGGGCAGGATGGTGATGGTCAGGATGCCGGCCATGATGACGCCGCCGACGGAGGCGATGCCGATACCCACGCGGTTTTCAGAACCAAGGCCGCTGTCAATGGCGAGCGGCAGCATGCCGAGGCCAGAGGCGAGCACGACCATGATGACAGGACGGAACTGATCCGCCAGCGCGGCGAACATGGCGTCACGCTTCGGCATGCCATCCCGGATGAATTGCCCCATCTTGTCGACAATCAGGATTGCCGCATTGACCACGATGCCGATGAGCATCAGGATGCCCAGCAATACGAGGATGCTGATGTTGTTGCCCGTGCTGACCAGTCCGATGAGTACGCCGATGAGTCCCATGGGCAATGTCAGCAGTACGACCAGCGGACGGCTCCAGGATTCGAGGATTGCACAAAGCGTCAGCAGGGTTAAGAACGCGCCAAGCAAAATGGCTTCCGCAAAGTCAGCATTGGTCTCTGCCATGCGTTGACCGTCACCGCCCACTTCAAACTTGTATCCCGCAGGCAAGAGACTTTTCTTGGCGACAGCTTCTGTGAGCTTGCTGCCCGCTTCGCTGACTGTAGCCCCCTTCTTGATGTCCCCTAATATTTTTGCGCCGCGCATCTTGTTGTAGCGGTAAATCTGAAGCGTTGTATACGAGTCAATGACATCTGCGACCGTTTCAAGCAGAATGGGTTGGCCAGGGGTTCCAGGCAGGAGGAATTGCTCAATTTGTGCCTTGCCTTCAGCCTCTGCGAGTTTCACGCGAATCTTATACGTGCGGTCGCCCCGGCGGTAATCGGCCACTTGTAGGCCGTCAATATTTGCACGTAAGAGCGTCGCAAGCGATGCTGGTGGAATCTTCAGATCGGAAAGGACGGACCGTTTGGGCACGATACGGATTTCCGGCTTGGGATCGCGGACCGTTGTTTCGATGGTGTCTACGGCTGGGATATCACGGGCTGCGTCTGTAATGGATGTTGCCGACGCAGCGACTTTGTCCAGCTCGTCGCCGGAAAGGATATACTCGATTCCATACGCACGGTTGCCCATGGCGTCAGAGACACCCGCGCTGATACGGCAGTCGGATTCGTTTGCGAGCAAGCTGCGGATTTCTTCAGCGCGGTCAAAGATGCTCCACGTACGATCAAATTTCGGAATGCAGAAGAGTTCGATTTGCCCAAGATAGACACCGGTGTTCGCTTGACCAGCCGCTGCGATTGCACTTCCGACCGTCACTAATACGTGTTCATTGCCAGGCAAGGCAGCCAGGCGTTTGGCAATCGCGTCTATCCGTTTTTCTGATGCCGCAAGATTGTAATACGGCGGCAGTTCCACGCGGATCGTCATCCGGCCTTGGTCTTCGTTTTCGATAAAGTTAAACCCGAGACGTGAGCCACAGACTTTCATCGTCATGAGAAACACGGCAATAAAACCAAGGACGATGAGCAAATTGATGATGCGGCTTGCGGCAAGGTGGCGCAGGAGATTGGTGAGTATGCTGCCGCCTTGTTGGATCCACACGTCAAGCGCCTTTGATATCCGCAGAAAGAGCGTCTGCTTGCGCTTGCTCGCGGGCTGAAGCAGCAAAGCGGAGAGGATAGGGGTGAGTGTAAAGCTGATCAAGATGGAGACGGCATTCACAATGAGGGTCGTGACTGCAAAGGGCGCCAGGAAGCGTCCGGCGAGGCTTGTCATCATGGCTATAGGGAACATCACCACGACGTTCGTCCCGGCTGAGGCGAGCACGGCAACGGTCATTTCGGAGGTGCCGATGCGGGCAGCCTCCCAGTGGTCATTCATGGTTTCAAACTTTGAAACAATATTTTCAAGGACGACGATGGAGTTGGACACCAACACGCCTGTCGAGAGTCCGATGGCCATGAGCGTGACGACATTGAGCGACTGGCCAGCGATCCGCATGAAGAAGAGGCTGATAATCATGGTGATCGGCATGGTGATCGCAACGATGATGGTTGTGCGGATGTTAAAGAGGAAGAGGAAGAGAATGGCGGCGCAGAGGATGATGGCCTCAATGATGCTGGAGAAGGTCGAGTCAACGACAGCCTGAATGGTGGCGGCATCATCTGACACCCATTTGAGTTCCATGCCTGAAGGAAGATCCGCCAAGACCTCTTTAAAGCGCCGACGTGTCTCATTGACGACCGCGACCGTGTTGCCTTCAGCCTTCTTGACGACCTTGATGATGATGCCCTTTTGAGCATCCAGCGATGCGCGTTCGCGCACTTCCTTTGAGGCTTGTCGAACGGTTGCAAGGTCGCCGAGCTTGAGGCGCGCGCCATGGCTGTTAGCGACTTCAATATTTGAGATGTCAGGGATGGTTTGATATTCCGCATCGAAACGGACCGAGAGTTCACCGCCTTGTTCGCGGACATTGCCGGAGGGCAAGTTCAACACCCCTCCTTGAATGGCCGCACAAATGTCCATGCTGGTCAGGCCGGCGGCGGCGAGTTTGTCGCGATGTAACTCAATCCAGACTTCCCGCTCGTTTCCACCGATGACTTTGATTTCACCCACGCCTGGAACGGTTGCGAATTTATCAGAGAGCTTATTGTTGGCATATTCATAAAGGTCATCGAGCGGCGCATCACCGGTCAAAAATAGGTTTACAATTGGCGTCGCATTGATATTGATTTTTTGGATAACCGGGCGGTCAGCATCCTTTGGCAGATCAGCGAGTACGCCATCCACCTTTTCGCGGATATCCTGTGCGGCGATATCGATGTTTACGGAAAGGTTAAACTCCACCTGTACTTGGCTGACATTCTCCATGCTCGACGATTCGATCGTCTTGAGTCCGTCAATTCCCGAGATGGCATCTTCGATGCGTTTGGTGATGTCTTTTTCAATATCTTCTGGAGAGGCGCCGATCCAGGTGGTGACAATGACCGCGTAGGGGATGTCGATGGCAGGCATCTGCTCCAGCGGAATCTTGCGGTAAGAGTTTAGACCGAGGGCGATCAGTGCAATGAGTAAGCAACTGACAGCGATTGGGCGTTTGGTTGAGGCGGATGCTAAAAACATGGGGACTCCAGATAAAAATGAATTGCTGAATGCGTGCGACTATAAAATTCTGACAGCCATGCCTTCTCGAAGCTGTGTCTGCCCTTCTGTGACAACAGCGTCAACGGCTTCAAGGCCGGATCGTATTTCAGTCCATCCTTCATTGATTAGTCCGGTCTTGACCGGTTTCAGCGTGGCTTTTCCATCTTTTGCGATGAAGAGTGAGGGCGTGTCATTTCGGATGAGCAGACTGTTTGAAGGGACGCCAATGGCTTGTCGAGACTCAAACACGATGGTCATGTCAGCCATGGCGCCGGCAACAGCCTCCTTGGATTCCACCTTCCCTTTGATTTCAAATGTGCGCAACGTTGTGTTGATGACCGGACTCCGATAGGTGACGATAAAGGTGCCGCTGTCCCGTCCTGCGATGGTGAGGCGGGCCTGTGTTTTGCCAGGCGTAACATCTGCAAAATATTCTGCTGGGAGATAAGCAACCGCTTCGATATAGGAAGGGTCCTCAATGCGCAATACAACTTCGCCGAGACCGACTTGCTCGCCAGGTTCCTTGCTTCGAAGGGTTACGAACCCAGAGATCGGCGCCATGCTTTTGGAGTCCTTCAGATTCTTACGGCTGATTTCTAGCGTGGCGACAGCCTGCTCAACTTGGCTTTCTGAAAGCGCGACTTGCGCCTTCGAGACGGCTAAGCCGGCTTTGGCCTGCACATATTGAACCTGACGAAGCTCAAACTCATTGGGCGTGACACGGCCATCCTTATAGAGGCGTTGGTAACGTGCAACATCAAGCTCGGCCTTGCCTGCCTCAGCTTCTGCTTTTCCTAAAGTTGCACGGGCGACTTCAAGGGCTGCTTCCATGACGGCGAGTTGCTGCTCGGATGCGGTTACCGCGTTTTGTAGGGTCACCGGATCAATTTGAAAGAGCTCGGTCGTATTAGCTTCGACAGGGTCGCCGGCATCCACGAAGATGGTATCCAGGTTGCCTGCAATGCGCGCCGCAACGTTTGCAACGTATTTAGATTGCAGGTTGCCTTGTACGGTGATACGACGCTCAAAGGTGCGAGGTTCAGCCTTTAGCGTACGCACAGCGATCGCTTGTGTTTTATCCTTTATGGTTTCGTTCACTTGGGATGGCTTTTCGCCACATCCGGCAATGAGAAGTCCAAAAAATAAGGCAATAAGGCAATAAGGCAATAAGGAACAAGCGTATTCGCTTCGCGAAATGCCATTGAAGTTATAGTTAAGTGTCTGTTTCATGATGTATTGTTCCTACTGTGTAACTGCGTTGTTCGCGGGCAAGGCTGTTATGCCCATGGCGAGTTCGAGTGACGAGATGGCCATTCGTTCAAGATAGGCAGACTGGACAAGCTGAATTTGTGCCGCATCCATGGCTGCGCGTGCATCAAGGGCATCGCTTTGAGGAAGGAGCCCCTCCTTTGTTTTGGCATCATATTCATCAAATTTTTCCTGGGCAACGTTATAGGTGCTTTGCGCGACAAGCCTTCTTTCGGCGGCATCGCGCAGCACGGACTCAGCAGTGATGACACGGACGATCACCGAGAGGAAGGTTGCCTCACGTTCGCGTTCACTCTTTGTGCGTTCTGTCTTGGCGATGCGCAGGTTGTTGTAATGTGCAAAGCCGTTAAAGACTGTCCATGCGGCCGAGAACCCCGCCATCCACATCGTACTGGAAGATGCAAGCTCGGGAAGGATCGTCGCGAGACTGGAAAGGTCAATCCACCGTAACTCCGCAAATGCGCCGAGCGTGGGAACAAACTGTGCGAAGGCCTGGCGAACTTGATTCTCCCGTGCGACAATCATCCGATCTGACAGTGAAAGCTCGGGATGCGTCTCCAATGCCTTGAGTACCAGCTCCTCAATCGTCCCTTCTGGTTTCATGATCCCGGGCAGACGGGGGTCCAGCGTGAGCGGTGCGAGAGGGGATAACCCTAATGCGTGAAGCAGGTTTGCGCGCATGACATCGACTTGACGTTTAGCTTGGCTCAACTCAGCCGTGCGCAACTCTGCCAGCAGACGCGCCTGATTGCGTTCCCAGATCGCGACGTAGCCCTCTGCCGCTAGCCCCTCCATGCGATTGGTGAGAGACTGTGCCGCAATAAGCTGAGATTCAAGTGCGCGCACGGTGTCAAGTTGAAGCAGGAGTTGGTAGTAGCTGAGCGATGTTTGGAGCACGATATTCTGTCGGGTATACGCTGCGGCAATCTCTGAGGAGGCATAGCCATCGCAGACAGCTCCATACAAAAACCAAGTGGTTGGCGCGAAGAGAGGCATGCTCACGGTTGCTGAGGCCATGTGAAGGTCCATATTCTGTGTGCCGGGAAACGTATCGAAGGTATTGTATCCATAAGAGGTTGCCACTTGCGGCAGAAAGGCCGAAAACGCCACTTTTTTGTTCAGCTTGGCCAATTGCTTGTCGAGGTCTGCTTTCCGGTTGGAGTAGTTGTTGGTCATGGCGATGCGGATGCAGTCATCAAGGGTCAACGGGCGAGCGAGCAGGTTTGTTTCCATCTGCTGGAGTTGAGCCGTAAAGGCCTGTGTATGCTCCTTGCGTTCCTTGTCCGGATCAAGGGTGGCGCAGCCATGAAGAAGGGATATACAACAGGCAAGCAGCAGATAGCTGAAACAACGATAGGCCTGTCCGCAGACCGGGGTATCCATGAACAAGCCGACGGGTAGCCTTTTAAGGTAGGGCGACGTTCTCCGAACGCGCCGCGGCAGGGTCGGAGACCCATGCCCTACCTTCTCAGGAGCAGTCCACAGGCGTATCAGAATGGCCAAGTTAAAGAGTTTCATGTTACAGGTCTCATGTGAGGCGGGTCATGTTTCCCGCCAGTTTTTCAGAAAGCGATTTAAGATGGAGGCATTCATTTGCTGGAATAGCCGCAAAGTCTTATTTAGGATAGGCATTAAACCGCGTCATCGCCAGTTGAGCATAAGGGGTGTTAGGCTGACCGTAATTGGCAAACGGAATAATTGAAATGCCGCCACGCGGATTGAAGGTGCCCAGCACCTCGATGTAACGGGGGTTCATCAGGGCCACAAGGTCATTGAGGATCATGTTGACACAGTCTTCATGGAAATCGCCATGATTGCGAAAACTGAAGAGGTAAAGCTTGAGTGATTTGCTCTCGACCATCTGCTTGCCTGGAATATAGCGGATGGTGAGCGTTGCAAAATCAGGCTGCCCAGTCATGGGGCAGAGCGAGGTAAACTCTGGACAGTCGAACGTGACCCAGGTGTCGCGATCCTGATGCTTGTTGACAAAGGTCTCCAAAACAGATGGATCATAAGTGTTGGAATACGTCACCTTGCTGCTGCCAAGTTTTGTGACGCCTGTTAATTCTTTTTTGGTGCGGGCCATATCCATTCCCTTTCTACGGGGTTAATCAGTGTGTTGCCGAAGCGAGGAGTTCGCGGGCGTGACTTTCAATGACGCTGGTGAGACCCTTGCCGCCGAGCATTCGAGCGATTTCATCAACGCGCGCATCCCCTGTTAACAACTGGACCTGCATCCGCGTTCGGTTCTTGACGACATCCTTGGTCACGCGGTAATGCTGATGTCCATAGACCGCGGACTGCGGCAAGTGGGTGATGGAAATAACTTGGTGGCTTTCGGCAACGTGACGCAGTTTTTGCCCGACGGCTCGGCCGATTTCGCCACCGATGTTGGAGTCAATTTCATCGAAGACTAATACAGGAATGCTATCGTGCGCTGCAAGGACGGCCTTGACCGCCAGCATAACACGGGCGATTTCGCCGCTGGAGGCAATGGCTTTAAGCGGACGCATCGGCTCGCCCGGATTCGGCGCAAATCCAAAAGAGATGTCGTCTGCCCCATGCGTGTCGGGTTCAATGGGCGAAAGGTCGACCGAGAAGCCAGACTTGAGGAACCCAAGGTCGTGCAATTCAGCGGTAATCGCTTTGCCCATCCGTGTTGCGGCCTGGATGCGTGCTTTCGTTAGGTCGGCACCCTGTTTAACAAGCGTCTGGGTCAGTGCAGTAATTTGCGTGTTGAGCTCGCTAATCTGTTCAGTCCGCGTGAGCAGGTCGTTGAGGCGGCTGTCATGCTTCTTGCAGGTTGCGAGCACGGAAACAATGTTGCCTCCATATTTGCGCTTGAGCCGCTGCACAAGCGCCATGCGCTCTTCGAGCTGCTGGAGGCGTTCGGGATCAGATTCAATTTTGCTCAGCCGATCCTCCATCGCGCGCCCAAGCTCCTGAAGTTGCGTGGCAACACTTTGCGCCTCGCCTTTCCACTCGCTTGCTTCTGGAAGCATAGCGGCTAATGCAGTTAATTGACCTTGCGCTGTTGCAAGGATGTCGAACGCAGAGGAATCGCCATCCAGTAATGCGTCTGTGATGGTAGAACCGAGCGTCAGTATCTGTTCTGCATTGGCCGCTTCCCCGTGTTGTTGGATCAACGTTTCTTCGTCAGCCTCGGACAGATTAGCAGCCACTATTTCATCGACCATGAATTGGAGACGGTCGATCTCTTCCGCCACATCCGAGGAATCATCCTGCAATTCAGCGAGCCGTTGTTTCGCGGTCTGGCGCGCACGCCAGGTCTCCGTGTAGGCATCCAGACGGGATGTGCAATGCCCATACGCATCAAGCACACGCCGTTGAAAGTCCGAAGCGAGCAGGGACTGATGATCATAAGGGCCATGAATGTCCACGAGATTAGAACCGAGCTTTCGCAAGGTCTGCAGCGTGGTCGGAGCATCATTGACCAGGCAACGGCCGGTTCCTGTTGACGAAATGGTCCGGCGAATGAGCAAGGTGCCTTCTTCGCAGGGGGGCAACCCGCTTTCATCCAGTAAACTATCAAGCGCCTTGGAATCTGAAAACGAAAAAGTAGCCTCGACTCCAGCCTCGGTTGCGCCTTCACGGATGGCTGATTTGTCGGCACGTCCGCCGAGAACCAAATCGAGAGCACCCATCAGTACCGATTTGCCCGCACCCGTTTCGCCGGTGATCATGTTCAGCCCCGGACCGAATACCACGGACGCCTCTTCAACGATGGCAAGATTTCGGACTGACAAGTGTGTAAGCATCAGGCTTCCTTTTCTACCGCAGGAACAGCAGTTTCCTCGACCATACCGTGGAACTTCAAGAACGCTTCTGCTTCATTGCCCATGTATCTGCGCAATGTTTTCAGCGGGGTACGTGCAAGGTCAACAACAATAAGGCCATCCACAACCGAGCTGAAATCGGGATCCAGGTTGAAGGCTAACAGCTTTCCGCCCAGCTTCAGATATTGACGCAAGAGCACAGGGATGTCCTTGCCGTCAGGTTCAATTTCCGAAACATAGTCTGCGACGTGCTCAAAGTCGTTGAGCAACGGGCGGTACTCCGGCAGACACCATTCAGAGCGCTGGGGCGGGTGTGGAGGGAATTTAGGTTTGACTAAGGTTGCGAGTTCTTCATCCATGCATGTCTGACGCATCGCTGCGAGAATCATGCATCGAGACGCTTCACGATATTCATTCGTAATGCTGACCGGGCCGAACATGGCGCGATATTTGGGGTTGTGAGCGATGAACATGGCGATGCCTCGCCACAAGAGGAAGAGCGACGTATAGGCTTTTTGATATTCAAGTCGGATGAACGAGCGCCCCATCTCGATCAGGGGCGGCAACTTTTCCATCAAGCGCAGGTCAAAATTAAACAAGGTGTTAGTGTAGAGCCCCTTGACGCCATGCTCTTCGATAATTTTGTCAGAGAGCCCAAGCCTATAGGAGCCAGCAATTTCTTTACGCGCTACATTCCACATGACCAGGTGCATATAGTAGGAGTCGAATTTGTCAAGATCGATCTCGTTGCCGGTTCCTTCGCCGACCGCCCGGAAGGTTATTTCACGCAAACGCCCGATTTCACGGACACAGGATGGAATCTGCTGGGCCGTGGCAATGAAGACAATAAAATCACCTGCGGCAACGAGCCTAGAAGCGTCTGGCAGTTTCGCTATTTCTTTCTCGAGTTCCTCTGTCGGGACGGACGAAACAATCGGCATCGCCGGCATCATGGGCGGATGAAGCGTGATGAAATGACGCGCCCGGCGTAGTTTGCGTTCGTGGAGCAAGTAGGTCCGGAACCGCATGTACGTAACCAGTTGGGCATCATCCGTTGAAAAGGGTTCAAGCGCTTTTTGTGTCAGGGGCGTTCCAATCAGGGTCTTCAGGACACGTCCCTTCTTGTTTGAAACTTGATGGGCTAAGAGCATGGTACGCAGACGAGGATGAATTAATCCCATCAGGTAAAAGAAGAGCGAGTTGCGTCCAGGAATATACATGGGGACTACGCAAGCACCTGATTTCCTCGCGAAGGCGGCGACGGTCGGACTCCACGCCGGGTCGCGGATGCGTAGCGATGTTTTGTCGAAGCTGGATACTTCGCCGGAAGGAAACACGATCAGCACGTGACCGTCTTTTAACCACGAAAGACTCTCTTTGATCGGGCGTAAATTGGCTTTGATCGCGTTTTTTGAACCGAACGGATCGACAAAAATAAAATCGTTTCTCATTTCAGGAATCGTGCTGAGCATATAGTTGGCCATGGTTTTTACATCAGGCCGGACTTTACGCAACAAGACGAGCAGCATCACGCCCTCAATACAGCCGAATGGATGGTTGGCAACCACGATCACGGGACCCTCTTTCGGGATCTTTGACAAGTCGCTTTCTTTATAGCCCAGCCTTACACCAGAAGCTTGCAGAACACGCTCACAGAAGGAGAATTCCTGAGGCAATTTAAAAGTGTCGGCGTAGATCTGGTCTGCGTTGCGAAGCCCAGACAGACCTTCGCCGAGAAACCCTAAAAGGCGCAGGAGCGGATTTTTGGACTTTGAAAAAGGCAATTGGAATATACGTTCAACAGGGATGTCAGGTGCAGTACTCATATAAGGGATGTCATTATACGGATTTTAATGGGTGTCAGCAATCAGGAAATCAGGATTGTATGACCGTGTTGCAGAAGGCGTCAATGCTGGCCTCAGTATGCGCCGCCGAAATAAAGGCTACTTCAAATTGCGCGGGCGGCATGTAGAAGCCAGCATCCAATGCTTTGTGGAAGTAGGTTGCGTAAGCTTTCGTGTCGCTGCGCTTGGCATGGGTCAGCGTTGTGACAGGGGCTGGCGTGAAGAACATCGTGAAGATGCCCTGAAACTGCGCACAGTGAAATCCCTTTGCCATTGGGTTAATCGCATCTGAAAGTCTTTTGCCCAGCGATGCCATGCGCGGATAGGGGTTGTCCCGTTGAAGGACCTCTAATGTCTTGAGTCCTGCTGCCACAGCAAGCGGATTGCCGGAAAGTGTCCCAGCCTGGTAGATTTTGCCGGAGGGTGCGAGCTGATCCATCAGGCAGGCCTTGCCGCCGACCGCAGCTAGGGGAAGTCCGCCGCCAATGACCTTGCCCAGCGTGACCAGGTCAGGAGTCACGCCGCAAATCTGCGCATACGAGGAAAGCCCGAAGCGGAACCCCGTGATCACCTCATCAAAGATCAGCACAGCGCCGCTCGCGTCCGCCAATAAACGTAAGCCCTCAAGGAAGCCCGTAGCCGGCTGCACAAGCCCCATGTTTCCCACCACAGGCTCAACAATGATGGCAGCCACCTCGGAGCCTTTTTCGCGCATGAGTTCCGTGAGTGCAGGCATGTCATTGTATTGCACCACAAAGGTGTCGTTGGCGACCACCTGCGGTACGCCTGGTGTGGAGGTGATGCCGCCAGTCAGCAAGCCGCTGCCGGCTGAGACAAGCACGCTGTCGCTGTGACCGTGATAGCACCCGTCAAACTTGACGATTTTGTTCCGCCCCGTTGCACCCCGAGCCACGCGAAGCGCAGTCATGACGGCTTCCGTGCCGGAGTTGACAAGACGGACACGTTCTAAGCAAGGGACCAGTGCGCATAACCGCTCAGCGAGTTGAACTTCGATTTCCGTGTTGATTCCGAAGGTGGTCCCTTTTTCGGCCTGTCGTTGGATGGACTCGACAATCTCTGGATGTGCATGCCCCAGAATCATCGCGCCCCACGAGCAACAGAAGTCGGTAAGCGTCCGTCCGTCGCAGGTTGTAAGCGTCGAGCCCTTTCCCGAAGCAACATAAACAGGTGTTCCTCCCACACTGCCAAAAGCGCGCACAGGGCTGTTCACCCCCCCAGGGATTTTCGCGCAGGCCCGCTTAAATAATACGTCGTGATTCATGTACTATTCCATCTCAATCGTTGCCTTGGACCGAAGCTCGTCGACGTACGCGGTCATCGCTGCGCCGCGCCGGGCATGGCGGATCAAATCCCGAATCTGTTCGCGGACATCGTTGAAATCAGGGTCACCGCCTTTATTGAGATCCGTTTTCTTAATAATATGGTATCCAAACTGCGTCTCGATGATCCCGCTGATTTCATTGAGCGCCATGGCAAATACTTCACTGTCGAACTCTGGGACCATCATGCCACGTCCGAACCAGCCAAGGCTTCCGCCCTCTTTGCCGCTGGGGCAGGTCGAATGTTCCGCTGCTTCGCTTTCAAACGTCTTCGCACCAGAGACAATGCGTTCGCGGATCGCACTGATTTTTTCATACGCTTCGCTTTTAGAGGCTGGCGCATCTCCATCAGGCGTGACAAGAATGTGCTGAGCCAGCACCTGCTCACCCTTTGAGAATTCCGCTTTGTGTTCCACAAAGTATTTTTCAATGTCCGCCTCGGTGGGCTCGTCGCTTCCCGCTGTTGCCTGAGCGACGAGCTTGTCGACGCGCTTACCCTGTCGCATTTGCTCGCGGAACTTCGCTTCGGTTGTCTTTTGGGCTTCCAGCGCTTTGCTGAATGCCTCGCGTCCCCCGATTTGCTCGATAATGCCTTCAACCTGCTTATCCACCTCGGTTTCGCTTACAGGAATATCCAGCTTGGCCGCTTCGTCCAGCAGAAGCTTTGCTCCGACAGCTTGGGTTTGCGCCTGTTCAATCAGTTCGGGGAGGTTTGCCTTGATTTGGTCATTTGACCAGCCATGCTCTGAGTAAAAGCGCACAAGACGCTCAAATTCAAATTGAATAGCTTCGGCAGGAATCACCTGTCCATTGACTTTAATTATTTTGTTTTGCATGCCGGTATTTATATCATATTTGGGGCTCTCGTTCAACCACGAACAGTGTCTCATTTGCCTCTGAATTTACGCTCTGAAATGCAATGGACAAACAGGTAGGGTTTTCGGTATAGTTAGTTCCAAGGGGGAAACGTATGAAGTATAGTCAAGTCATCGCAGCCAACCTGTTGGTTGCAGGTTTAGTTTTGGGCGGTGATGTTGTTGAATCTGGGAAACAATTGCCACTCGTCCAAGATACGGATGTCGTGGTGGTTGGCGGATCGTCCGGTGCAGTCGCAGCAGCGCAGAAGGCGGCCGCCTCCGGCGTGAAAGTATTTTTGGTCGCGCCTCGTCCCTATCTGGGCGATGACATGGCCGCACATTTGAATCTGCGCGCAGATGTGAATGAGGATACATCCTCAGAGCTTTATGCGAAAATATTTACGTCTGCCATTCCTAACAATTCACAGTCGCCCGAGTTGAGCCGTTCTGCAGAGGCGACCCCCTTTAGAATCAAGCGCACCTTGGACGAAGCCCTGCTCAACGCCGGTGTCCCTTTTTTGACAGGCGCCTTTGCAACGGAAATCCTCACGGATCAGGCAGGCAAGCTCGGAGGGGTTGTCATTGCGAGCCGAAGCGGACGCCAAGCCATTCGGGCGAAGGTGGTGATTGATGCGACGGAACGGGGCATGATTGCCCGGATGGCAGGGGCAAAGGCAACGCCCTTTCCAAGCGGTAACTACACGTTTAAGCGCACCGTGATCTCTGGCGAACCTCCGCCGAAGGCCGAAAACATGCGCGTGAACGAATTGTTGGGTATTTACAAGACAGAGGTGAAGGGCGTGAAAGCACCCAAGGATATGCAGTCTGTCGTCACGGGACGTACGTGTGTGTGCGAAATCACGCTGCCGATGAAGGATGGGTCAGCGCGCTCATTCGCGGAAGCTGAACAGAAGGCTCGCGATCAGATGTTTACAAAAACGCAACTTGATGCTTCGGACGCGCTGGAGTTTCTTCCACCGGATCAGTTCACTTGCAAGTCGTCATCCAAGGCGCCTTGGATTGGGACTGCCGCACTTGACTTAGGCGTGTTCCAGCCCCTGAACGTTGACAATCTCTATGTGTTAGGGCCGCTGGCGGATATTTCGCGGGATGCTGCTGAAGCATTAATGAAGTCTGGTAATCTGATGGCTGTTGGTGCGCGCGTAGGGGAAGCCGCAGCCGCACAGGCCAAAGAGCGCAAGGACGTCGGGCCTGTCAAAGTTGCCGGCCATCACCAGAATCCCAATGCCACAGGAACCGTAGGTGAGGGTGGACAAACATTGCCCTATTACCTTTCAAACACGAGTGGTGTTATTCTCTCTGGACCGCGCACGTTGCCAACGCTGGCGGAGTGCGATGTGGTGGTTGCAGGCGCGGGGACGGGCGGGGCACCGGCTGGGATCGCTGCGGCCCGGCAAGGTGCCAAGACGATTGTGTGCGAATACCTCTATCACATGGGGGGCGTTCAGACAGAGGGGATGATTGGTGTCTATTACTTTGGCAATCGCAGAGGATTCACCTCTGAAGTCGATGCAGGCGTCGCGAAGATGGGGTCGGTACTTGCGCAAACAAAGTCAGAATGGTATCGCCAAGAGAATCGCAAGGCTGGTGCTGAAATTTGGTACGGGACCGTGGTCACGGGTGTCGTGATGGAGGGTAACACGTTGACGGGCGTTATCGTGGTTATGCCAGACGGTACGCGCGGCGTGATCACCTGTAAGGTCGCTATTGATGCCACGGGCAACTCGGATCTCGCGGCTATGGCAGGCGAAGAGACCGAGTTCATGCGCTCGGATGAAATCGCCGTGCAAGGGGTCGGACAGACCATTCGCTCGCTGGGGAACAGTTATGCGAACAATGATTTAAGCTTTGTGGATGATACGGATGCGGCGGATCTCTGCTTTTTCTCCCTCCGGGCACGCATGAGTATGCCGATGACGGCGTGGGATCAATCCCAAATTGTGAATAGTCGTGAACGTCGTCGCTTACTTGGCGCGTTCTACATGACACCGATGGATGTCATGAATAATCGAACCTATCCAGATGTTGTCGTGCAGACAAGGAGTAATTTTGATTCGCATGGGCACACCGTGTGCGAGCAATTCTTTATTGATGATCCAGGTCATAAGGCTATGCTTGTCAATCTCCCATATCGTTGCTTCCTGCCGAAGCGTGTGGATGGTCTGCTGGTGGTCGGACTTGGAATCAGCGCGCATCGCGATGCGATGCCGATCCTGCGGATGCAGCCCGATGTGCAGAATCAAGGTTATGCAGCAGGCGTGGCTGCAGCAATGTCACTTAAAGACAAAGTCACGGTGCGAAAGGTCGACATTAAAAAGGTGCAGCAGCACTTAATTGAGAAAGATGTGCTCCCGCGTAATGTGTTGGACATGACGGATTCCTTCCCGCTTTCCGCCCCTCAATTCAGCAAAGCCGTCAGCTCGATTACGAACAATTACGAAGGGCTTTCTGTCGTTCTCACCGATTATTCCAGGAGCGTCCCATTGTTGCGTGATGCACTTGCCAAAACAACAATGCCCGAGGCACGTTTAAAATACGCGCATGTCTTGGCCATGATCGGTCAGGCAGATGGCGAGGATTTACTCATCGAGCAGGTGAAGCAAATGAAGTGGGATACAGGATGGAACTTTAGGGGTATGGGACAATTCGGCCGGAGCGTGAGCTGGGTGGACAGTTATATGATTGCGTTGGGCCATGCGAAATCGAAAAAAGCACTACCTGTATTACTTGAAAAGGCACGTGAACTCGGCGTGAAAGATGCTTTTTCTCACTTCCGTGCACTGGCCATTGCGCTGGAGGGAATAGGGGAGCCGTCCGCTGCGCCTGTTTTTCGGAACTTCTCGCAAAAAAAGGCATTTCAGGATTTACTATCACCATGGACAACGCAAAGACAGGATTCCCGGTTTTTTCGGCCTTCCAGGACACGGCGGGCAATAAAGAGCGCACCGATGTATTAAGAGAGCTTTGCCTTGCCCGTGCGCTCTATCGGTTAGGCGACGACAAAGGGGTTGGCGAGAAAATCCTTCAAGCGTATGCCCGCGATCCGCGCGGCATGTATGCCAACCACGCCAAGCTTGTGCTCGCAAAGAAATAGATTGCTTCCTTCTCGTTTATTCCCGCGTGACATGCGGCGGATTTGCCTGTAACTTCAACTGGAATGTTGGAATGACGGGGAAACTGAATGCCGACTTTTGGAGGGCCACGCTTCGTCGTGGCCGGACGCGACAGAGCGCGTCCCTCCACCTAGCGGATAGACACCGGCCAGACTCACGGACATGGAGAGTTTCATAGAGGTACGCATAGTGACTTGCTTCGATAAGCGCTTCGACAACCCACCGAAAATTAGATTGTTGAATTTCAACCCAGGGTCCATTCCCGAAGTGTGGCCTAATATGGGAGGCAAAGGGACTGAAGCGACCTGAGGGACCGTAGGGTCAGCAGGGACTTTCTCTGCTTGGGCGTGTATGTCCCTCACGTCCCTATCGTCTCTCGTGTCCCTACTCCCGCACCGCCAGAATCCCAACAGGATCCTTGATGTCGAAGGTGCCGGTGCTGTCAATCTTGCGTCCTGTTGTCCTTGTGTCAATAGCCCAAGTCCCACGTCCAATGTCCCAAGTCTTAAACGTGACGCAGGCTACAAAGCTTGAGACAAGGTTTCCACCTCCGCCCTCTGGGCTACGGCGGACAGGCGCGACAATGTTTTTGGGACTTTGACGCCTGGCGTCCAAGGTTCTAAAAGGATGTCCCTTTGTGTGCTGGCTTGCATTGAGGACGCAAAGACGTGAAGACTCAAAAGCAAGACCCAGGACGGTAAAGCCCCGTTGAGTCTTGGAGTCTCTCCGTCTTTGAGTCCTTGGCGAAAGAAATAGCGAGCATTTTTGGTGTTCAAAATGGCATAGCCTGTGCCGTCAACTATCAAACGCGGAAAGGTTATTTACGAAATTTGTATCTTGAATATCAAAGCATCAAACGAGTATAATCTGACGCATGATGAAGAAGGTATACAGTCCTATTCCATATACAAACACGATGAAACAGAATGACAGAAAGGCTGCTTATGTCCTATGTCGAAATGCGACCCCTATGCCCTCGATAGCCACCTTATATAATTGGCTGGCGGTAAATTGGGCTATACCTTTTAACGGAATTTTAGGTGCTACACGCCCAAGAACGACGGGGATATTTGAAAAGAAGTGGAGTACAGAAGTATGCAAGTAAGAACATTTTTACTGGTAGGACTAGTCCTCCTTGTTGGATGTGAGAACACTAGTCAAATCTATGTGCCTTATAAGGATACTAAAAAGGGTTTACTTGCTGAGCAATTGGTTGGCGTTTGGATGATTGACGATGCATCGTTGCAGTATATAAAAAAAGTACTCGGTTACAGAATATACATTAACACTTCAGATCATGTCTTGTTGTTAAATGATGATTTTTCATGTGCGTATAAGGGCTTTATTGTATACAAGAAAGCCAGTTGGACTTGGACAGAGCATGACGAGAGTAATGGAATGGAAAATGCTTGCTATAGTAGCGATGTTGAGTTAATACATGACCGATTCTGCTGGTGTGAATCATTACTGGATTTTCCTTTTCTTAAAGGACCTTATTCTCAGAAACCATGTGTCACAAATGATGTCGCTAGGATGTTCAGAAAAACGCTATGGACTACTTGGACTCTAACTAAGCGAACAGAAAAGATTAATTATGAAGATTATACGCAATTTCATGATTGGCTGTACAAAATATGCCTTTTTCGACCAGAGGTTCAGGGTGAGCATTATTATGGCGATTCGGTAAATCTGTATGTCGGTCTCGACAATATGGGGTTATATTTATTAGTGTCGGCTATTGTGGATGACAATCCGTTGTTATACGGTGTTAAATTTCGAAAATTGAACACGGGCTCGCTTAACAGAACGGACCCGGGTAACGGACCCGGGGTCGCTCATCCCAGAGCGGGAGTCAAGAGGCAAATTAGCTCCGCTCCCGCTTTTTTTAGCGGGTACTTTCTTTTTTGGAGGCAAAGGGGTCGTAATTTGACATTAGACAATTAGGGCTTGATCTTCGGAGTTAACTTTGGTACGGAGTGACCCGGGGTCGTAGATTTATATTCTACAATTGAGATAGCAGTGAGTTGTCTCGGTACTGACCTGACGAAAATAGTTCAGGGAAATTGCTTCTTGAATACGCAAAACAAAAACAGGTATACTCGTTCGCATGATGATGAACAAGACATCCGTGTCGCAGGCCGCGATGCGTATTGAAGCGCGGCTGAAAAGAGAAAAAGGATTGAGCACGGCATACAGGAAAACCCTCAAAATGCTCGGAGAAGCAATGGTATGATTTCTATTTGTAGAATGTGGAACCCCGGGTTCACACCTGTGTTTGAAAAGGATTTATGAGGAGATAAAATGTGTAAAAATTTTATTAAGATAGCATCACGTTTCGGTTTAAACAGTCTCGGTTGGACATGCCTTATAGTGTGTTCTTCTTGCATATCAACAAGATCGAATACTGATCACATATTGCAGGAGTATGCTGACCAATACAGGAAGTATGGAGATCTCCATTCGTTCGAGAATAGTCTGGATCGCCTGACAGGCGCGAATTTGGAAAGAAATGCGGTGACCGAATTACTTGGGCCAGGTGTCGATTTGTCTCCCCAAGAAATTGAGAATGTTCGCAAGAACAAAAAGTATCAAGACCTATTCCCTGCTGGGATACAAATCTCTGATGAATTTAGAGGATTTGTAATCCAAGAATATCCGTTGAAACAAATTATTGTCCTGCAATTTCGGTCTGGTCTTCTTGTTCATACCCCAGGACAAAGTTATAATATTCTTACGAGAGAACCGACACTTAGAATCAATGGCCAACCATGGTGTTTGCTAGCCTTTTGTGCTCCAGGCGCTTTTGACATCTCACCTTGGTGCATGTTGGCTGATACGAACAGAACTGGTTTTGTACTTTCATCTAATCACGCCTATCCGTTCTCGTTCAGCAGTGATGAATGGAATGCGCTGACTGAGATCGCCTTATTACCTGAGTTGCAAGCAAGCGAAAATGATGATGGGAGCCCAGGCGTCGATGTTGGATCCCGGGCACTTACTATTGCAGTGAATGGAATTGCTCGCAACGTTGTTATATATGGTAATCATCCGAGTGAAGAGGAACAGAGAAAGCGCTATATGACTTTCGACAGAGCATGGAATTTTGTGAAGTTGTTTAAAGAAAGAGGAGAGCGGAATCAAAAGAGGTCTTTAGATCGCGCCAAGATAAATCCATAAAGAGGCAAAGGGGTCATAATTGAAGGGAACGGTGTTTGATTTTCAACTGATGTAGGCCTTCATATACGGACGCAGCACTTCGATTTCGAGACTCCAACGACGAGGGTTGCCGAGGCAATACCGTAGCCAGCGGATGAATTGGAGGCTGCGC
>Ga0268284_1000700_pt1 | contig 20760 bp, 18 predicted proteins | sample saktaG_14_FD_190137 | JGI IMG/M metagenome (GOLD analysis project Ga0268284, IMG submission 190137) | Saline water microbial communities from Sakinaw Lake, British Columbia, Canada - sak_2013_06_06_40m | ecosystem: Environmental > Aquatic > Non-marine Saline and Alkaline > Saline ...
AATTAATACAAAACTAATTAACCAGCAAATCAATTAACTAGCTAACCAAATGACTGGTAACCGATAATTGAAAACTGATTTTCTTCACGCAATACGCGATACGCAATACGCAATACGAAAATAAAAAAGGAGGAACAGAAATGTTTAAAGGATCTTTTGTAGCTATGATCACCCCATTCACAGAAAGCGGGAAAGTTGATGAAAAAGGAATAAAAGAATTGGTGGAGTTTCAAATCAAAAATGGAACCAACGGTATTGTCCCCTGTGGCACTACCGGTGAATCGCCTACTCTTTCTCATGAGGAACATAAAAAAGTAGTGGAGTTAACCATAAAAGCAGTAGCGGGAAGAGTTCCGGTCATTGCCGGTACCGGTTCCAACAGTACCTGGGAAGCTCTGGAATTAACTTCCCATGCAAAAGAAGCCGGTGCGGATGGAGCGCTTATTGTGGTCCCTTATTATAACAAACCTACCCAAAAGGGATTGTATATGCATTATAAAAAATTAGCAGAAGAAATTGATATACCCATCATCGTATATAATGTCCCCTCTCGAACTGGAGTTAATATGTTACCTGAAACTTTAGCAGAATTAGCAGAATTAAAAAATATTGTGGCAGTAAAAGAAGCCAGCGGGGACTTAGATCAGATGACCCAGATAATTGAATTGTGCGGAGACAAAATCACCCTTCTCTCCGGAGATGATAAATTATTACTTCCTGTGTTATCCATAGGAGGAAAAGGAGTGATCTCGGTGGTAGCCAATATTATCCCCCGGGATGTTTCCGATGTAGTCAGGGAATTCGAAGGAGGAAATTATCAGGAAGCTAAAGAACTTTTCTTATCTAAGGTCTATCCCTTAAGCAATGCCATGTTTTACGAAACTAATCCTATCCCGGTTAAAACCAGTGCCCGGTTAATGGGGCTGCCTTCCGGCGATTTACGGTTACCTCTAAGTCCAATGAGTGAAAATAATCTGGCTAAATTAAAAGTAGACTTGATAAAATTTGGTTTACTGGAGGAATAACAAATGATTAATGTCATTGTCTGTGGTGGTTGTGGAAAAATGGGTTCCACAGTAGCCCAGTTAGTTCGTCAAAACGAAAATATGAAATTAGCAGGCATAATTGAATCCCCTTCTCATCCTAAGAAGGGAAAAGATTGGGGAATAGTAATGGGCCTGGGAGAAACTGGAATAATTATCAAAGATAATTTGGAAGAAATAATTCAAAATACCAACCAGGTAGTTGAATTTACCAATCCCCAGGTTTCTCTAAAGCATTTGGAAATTGTTTCTAAATATAAAAAAGCTATGATTATGGGCACTACCGGGTTCTCCTCAGAAGAAATCAAAGAAATTAATAAATTAGCTCAAGGCATTCCTTTTCTTCTCTCGCCAAATATGTCTTTAGGAGTTAATCTACTCTTTAAACTTGCTGGTGAAACTGCTGCTGCTTTGGGTGATGATTACGATATAGAAATTGTAGAAGCCCATCATCGTTTCAAAAAAGATGCCCCCAGCGGAACGGCGAAAAAATTAGCCCAACAAATTGCTAAAGCCAAAGGAATAAATCTGGATGAAGTAGCAATCTATGGGAGAGAAGGAATAATTGGAGAAAGGGGAAAGGGGGAGATCGGTATCCACTCGATTCGTAGCGGGGATATTACCGGTGAACATACGGTAATGTTTACTGCCTTAGGTGAGAGATTGGAATTAACTCATAAAGCCCACAACCGCGACACCTTTGCTTATGGTACCATTCAAGCCATAAAATTTATGGAAGGAAAATCTGCTGGATTTTACGAAATGAAAGATGTACTGAAGATATGAAAAAATAGTAATAAGTAATGTGTAATGAGTAATTTGTAGGGGTTTGATTTATCAAACCCGCTAGAAAAATTATGGAAATAACCCGGGTCGAATAAATTCGACCCCTACATAAATAATCAAAAATCACCTTCGCTATACATTTTGTATATAAAATACAAGAGAGAATTGAAAAGGAAAATATCATTATGAAAATAGATTTTGTTAAAATGCATGGATTGGGAAATGATTTTATTTTAATAGACTGTTTAAGTAAACCATTGGGCGATTCTTTATTTCTTTCTTATCTGGCAAAAAAACTTTGTGATCGCAATTTTGGAATTGGTGCGGATGGACTAATACTTATCTTGCCCTCATCTAAGACAGATTTAAGAATGAGAATTTTTAACTACGATGGCAGTGAAGCCCAGATGTGTGGAAATGGAATTAGATGTTTCGCTAAATATGCCTACGAAAATAAATTGGTTTCAAAAAATAAATTCACTGTAGAGACCTTAGCGGGTATAATAATTCCAGAATTAACAATTACAAATAATAAAATTTTGGGCGTCAAAGTAAACATGGGCACCCCAAAATTAAGACGAAGAGAAATACCTATGAACGGTAAAGATACCTCCACAGTTGTAAATGAAACATTGAAGATAAATTCAGAGCAGACTTTTAAAATCACCTGTGTCTCTATGGGAAATCCTCATTGTATAACCTTTGTCAATGATGTACAATCTATATCAGTAGATGAAATAGGCCCAAAAATTGAAAATCACCCCCTCTTCCCTGAAAAAATCAATGTAGAATTTATTCAAGTTTTAAATAAACAAGAGATAAATTTCAGAGTATGGGAAAGAGGAGTTGGAGAAACTTTGGCTTGCGGAACCGGAGCATGTGCAGCTTTAGTAGCTGCAGTTTTGAATAAAAAATCTGAACGTCAAGCTATTATCCACCTGAAGGGCGGAGATTTAGACATTGAATGGATAGAGAACGGCCCTGTTTTTATGACTGGACCGGCAGAATTAGTATTTAAAGGAGAAATGATAATTTAATTAGCTGGTTAGTTAGTCATACAGTTAATAAATTAGTATATAGTATATGGTTACATAGTCTATCGCATAATAGCGTTTAACGTATAAGCTTCCATGTCATTGCGAGCGACTATAAGGAGCGTGGCAATCTCGTAAAGAAAACCGGATTTGAAAAATAAGATAATATCATAGTAATATTTTCTAAAATTTTAATAGAAAGGAATTTTATTAATGAAGATAGCACAAAGAATAGAAACTATCCCCCCCTATCTATTTGCAGAAATTGATAAGAAAAAAGAAGAAGCTATAAAAAGAGGAGTGGATATTATTAACTTGGGAATAGGCGATCCTGACCAGCCTACTCCTAATAATATAATTGAAAAATTAAGAGAAAGCGTTAAAGACCCTAAAACCCACGATTACCCCCCCTATGCAGGAACAGCTGAATTCAGGCAGGCAGTTGCTTTATGGTATAAAAAAAGATTTGGAGTTGACTTAGACCCGGATAATGAAGTTATGGCTCTCATCGGTTCTAAAGAGGGGATAGCTCATATCTTTCTGGCTTTTATTGATCCGGGAGATTTTAGCCTTATACCTGATCCTGCTTATCCGGTTTATAAAACAGGAACTTTATTTGCCAACGGCTTCCCCTATATCATGCCTTTGTTAGAAGAAAATGATTTTTTACCTGACTTAGAAGAAATAGATGAAGAGATTGCGCAAAGAGCTAAATTAATGTTTATCAACTATCCTAACAACCCTACTGCTGCAGTGGCCAATAAAGATTTTTTCGAAAAAGTGGTAAAATTTGCTAAAAAATATGATATCTTGGTTTGCCATGATTTTGCTTATTCCGAGATGACTTTTGATGATTATAAAGCTAACAGTTTTTTAGAAGTAGATGGAGCTAAAGAGGTGGGCATAGAATTTCATTCTTTATCCAAAACTTATAATATGACTGGCTGGAGATTGGGTTTTGCAGTGGGAAACAAAGAAGCTATTTCAGCTCTTTCTATTATCAAGACTAATATCGACTCGGGTGTATTCAAGGCAATACAACAAGCCGGGATAGAAGCCTTAACCGGTCCTCAGGATAATATAGAGAAGATGAATAAAGTTTATACCGGTAGACGAAATGTAGTAATAAATGGACTAAATAAATTAGGATGGAATTTAAAGCCGACTAAAGCTACTTTTTACATCTGGATTCCTACTTTGAGCAAAATGAGTTCTATGGAATTTTCTAATCTATTATTAGAAAAAACGGGAATAATTGTAACCCCGGGAATCGGCTACGGAGAATATGGAGAAGGATATGTAAGAATTGCTTTAACCGTAGACGAGAAAAGATTAGAAGAAGCAATAGGAAGATTAAAGAGTTTACTCTCTATCCCCCTCCGATAATTGGAAACAGTTTTACCTCAGCAGACTTAACAAGAAGATAATCTTCTTTTACAATTAAATCTACTACTTTAATAAAAAAGACATCTGCGGAAGTCTAGAGTATCCAGCACTAAAAATAAAGGCTTCATGCTTGGCAAACAAACCAGCTTCCATGACACGCATAGCATCCAGTGTTGTTTTACAATTATTTAGTTTTTCAGGAAGCTTATTTCTATACTTATTAATATTAAACCACTGATATAGCATTGGAGCCCATGGTATACGGTCAATTTCCATACCAAGGCAGGCCCTTTTTAATCTTTCTTTACCTGTCATAGTTAATCACTCCTCTTTAAAACCATCCGGTAGTTTGGGCAAGTTGCTTTGCATATTCCACCATATTCGGCCAGCTAACATCAGCAGGAATTCCATGGTCACAACTGGGAATAAAACCGCCGGATTTTATTATAGGTTTAAGCCTTTCAAGTTCTGTTTTTATTGCATCTTTTCCCTTTGCGATTTCTCTTTTATCAACTCCTCCAAGATATGTCATTTTGTTACCAAATTTTTGTTTATATTCATATAAATCATTTCCTGCAGCTATTTCAACTGGATCGGTTATGTTAAAACCCGCTTCTATCCATATAGGAATAAGTTCACCTATATATCCATCCGAATCAATATCAAATATAGGACATCCAGAACTATGAATAATTTCTCCCCATTGTCGCCACAATGGTAGAAGAAACTCTCTTGTCATTTTAGGTGAAATCATGCTTTTAAGCTTATATGCCATGTCTTCGCTAATATGTACACAGTCTGGTTTAACCAGCTTCAAGCTCTTATCCAACATTACTGATACATACTCACACCAAAAATCAATCATATCCCTTATAAGATCAGGCTGTTCTATAAATGCAATACAAAATCCCTCAAATCCCATCCATTCCCTCAACTGCATAAACGGTCCGTTAAACGTTATACTTACAACTCTTTCCTGGTTTGATAAAAAACTGCATCTTTCTTTAAAGTCCTCAGGAAACCTGGCAGGATCGTTAGGATTATATCGCATTTTTATTTGCTTCCAATCTTCCCATCCTTCTACAGGACACTTAATCCATCTCCTCGTTACAAAATCGATTGCACTTCGAAGATAAGATACGTCAAATTTATCTGAAATTTCACATATATTACCTTTCCAATCTTGAACTACTAATGTTCTTTCTTTTCGTTCCAGAACCTTTTCTTCAAATTCAGGTATCATTTTAAAGTTTATACCTGGGTCTATTTCAGAATAAAGCCATTCGGTTTCAATACCTAAAATTTTAGTAAGATATCCAAACCATTCTTCACCCTCGGGAAGGCCCTGCCTATACCAATTTTTAAGGGTTGGTCTTCTGGCATTTCCGGGGAAAAACGGAACACGGTCTACATCTTGATTTAACACTGTTGCTACATATCTTTCACGTATTTTCATATATTTCAACTCTCTTTTCAAAAAATAATCTATTTCTGCTAATACAATTTTGTAAAATTAACACTTAATATGCGTTAGTAGGGAGGGCACATATATAAACTCGCGCCTCCGGCAAGTAGACAGTACTAAAGAAAAGTAGGCCGTATTAAGGTGCCCTTATACAGATGGATGAAATTCTTTCAAAGTAAAATTACCAAAGTATGAAACCGAATCTCCGGGTTCTGTCAGACTGCCATAGTGGAGCGCTATAGTAGAGAATCCAAGGAACTCTCCTTTTATTTTTTCGTTATAATATGGGATTTTGTATCCTGGAGTCCCTATCCCCGGAAATGAAAAAACAGTGCCAGTTTTAGCAACACCAGAGAACTGCATAGGAATATCATTTACCCACCATGAGTAATATCCATCAGCCGAACAAACGATTCTATTAGAATAAACAGTGTCCGGTTGAGGTTCTACTTCGTGAAACCAAGCTTGTTGGCTTTTCCAGAAATACTTTTTTAGTTTTTCGCTATATACTATAGATGCAAAGCCTGAAAAAAACTTCTTCTGTAAAATACCAACCTTAACCGGCAGCATAGCCTCTGCCATAGTTCCATCATCTGCATGCATCTCTAGACAAGTCTCTTTCTCAACATCGGGTGTTTTAATATCAAAACACAATTCCCATGTTTTAGCAGTGATACGCTGCGGTAAATACCCCTTAACCCAGCTATATCTGCCGGAACACTTTAGCCATTTGTAATCGGAAGGGTAAGTTGCGGCAGAGTATATGTTATCATCCGGGAATCCTTCGGGAATTCCCTCAATAGGTTCCCAGTATATAGGAAAATTTTCTTCTTCAAACAAACAATCCTCTCTATAATGGGCAAACCTTTTCACTTTCACATATTTCCCCATAACCTTTGTGGGATAAATGACTATCTTAACCTTGTCAATTTTAGCCACAGCTTCATTCATGGCTCCAAAGATTTTTTTTGTTTCATTATCAAAATTGAAAGTAAAAACACTATTATCAAAATCAAATTGTTGAAATCCAAAAATATGTTCATCGCTTTCAACCGTTTTATAACCTGGTGTTCCTTTATCCATTACCAGGAAAGATGGATCAACAACAGGTCTGCCCCTGAACCACGTTAAAAAACATCCCGTCTCTATCTCTTTATCCTTACACAGGAAAACAATCCATCCATCCTCTTTGATAATCAGTTCGAATACGCTCTTCTCTCCATCACACAGTCGAATCCCATACCTTTTTCCCACAACAACTCGAAGCTGTAATTCCAGCAAAGAGTTATCACTCTGTACGGCATCTTTCAGCATTCTTGAGCATATAATCCCGGATGAATCTCCACTTTCTATAACAAAATACTCCTCTCGTCCAAATACAAAAAGACCTTTTTCAGAATGCCATTTAAATGATTGCTTCAGTTCCATATGTTTTCCTCCAGCAAGGTTAAGTACAAATCTTTTTCATGAGATTGTACATATACTTAATCGCAAACATAAGATTCTCCTGCGAAATTCTTTCATTAATTCCATGGGTTATGCTATTCCATACATTATAGGGAAGATCAATTACAGAAGGGAAAAATCCATACACCGTGCTATTTTCAGAACGTAAGAAGCGTACATCGGTAGCACCCCCGAGCAACCAGGGAACTGTTTTCACACCCAAATTTAATTCTTTATTCATCTCATCAATCATATGATAGAGTGAAGTATCAATTCCTGATTCCGAAGGTTTTGCTTCCTCGATCATTTCAATTTCAATATCATCAATTCCGTTGAAACGATCCATAAGAAGAGAGTATATCTCTGCTATATCCTGCCCTGGTAAAACACGTAAATTACAAATTAATTCAACTTTAATCGGATGGCAATGCGGCGACTCACCTCCCTGTACCATAGTTGGGCAAATCGTATTGAATATTGTAGGTTCCAACCACTTAGCCAATTCAGGAGATAACTCCTTTATCCTAGTTATATCCGGATCATCGGAATGCAAAAGAGCCAGAAGTTCTTCTTTTAATAAAGAGCTCTGATCTTCTGCTATTTTCTTAATTGCATCTCTTGCCGATGGACGTATGTCGTGGGATAGTCTATGTACCTTTAATGAATTCAGGACTTCCCCTAACTTCAGCAAGGCATTGTCATCTCGAGGTTTGTATGAATGTCCCCCATTTCCGCGTATCTTGATAAAGACCTTATATGAACCTCTCTCTGCACATCCGATCAAAGAATATTTACCACCAGGGGCAGGGACTCCGCCGCCTCCCCCCTCGCCAAGAACAAATTCCGCTTGAACCTTTTCAGGATAGCTTTCACTCAGCCATTTCATACCATAAAATCCGCCAAGTTCTTCATCTGCACAAGCCGCAATGACAACATCTCGTTTAAGAGGAATATTATTACGCTTCAGCAACAATAAAACCATAGTGTGAGTAACGACTCTATATTTGCAGTCCATAGCTCCCCGCCCCCAGATGAAACTATTCTTCAGCACTCCCGAAAATGGATGGACATCCCATTCAGACGCAACTGCTGAAACAACATCCAGATGGGAAACCAGGAGCACAGGACGAGCACTGCCATCACCAAGCACTCGGGCAATCAGATTCTTTCTCTCTTCCATAGCCCCCAATAAATCTACTATTATTCCTTCACGATTAAGAACATCAGCAATATATTCAGCTGCCGGGCGCTCATTTCCTGGAGGATTTGTTGTATCAATACGTACCAGATCCTGTAAATACCTGGTAGCTTCATTCAATATATCTTTAGAAAACTCATCTTTTATCATACCTGATAGTTGCCTCCTGTAATCAATTATACTTCTTCGCCTAATATCCACTTCTCAGAGATTCTTACATATTTGATACAATGCCTGGATGCATAACTATAAGAGCAATGTATAATATTTCCATCTTCATCCTGAAGAATGATAGGATAAGAATAAGTCTTATTAAGATGGTCATTTTCAGGTTCAAAAAAACCATCCCCCGCCTCCAGATGTCTTTTATAAGGCCAGCTCAATCCATTATTCTCTGAAAGAGCTATTGTGAGAGGATAGCGCTGTTTGGGCCAAACGACTTTGTTAACATCGTCATTGGCACTATAGTGGTTGTAAATCATCGCGATCCTTCCACTTTGCAAACGAATAGCTGAAATAGAAGCATTATTATTGGGTAATGCTATTCTTTCAGGAATACTCCAACTTCTTCCATTATCAGTTGAAGCTGACTTATAAATCCGATCCGCACTTCGACTACGGAAAAAGGCAAAACAGCGTTTATCCTCTCCTAAAACTATAGAAGCATGAACAAGCCCTTTACTGCCTGGTATCTCATATTCAGTCCATTCCTCTTCAAAACTTTTTGTAATACGCACAACAGAATAATCATTACCATATCTATTATTGTAATCTTTAGTATCACTACTATAATACATAGGTAATAGAAGTTCTCCTGTAGTTAGATGTACTATTTTGTGCCTAATAAATGATCCTTTCCGAGAGAATAGTATGTTGCTATCACTCCAACTCTTCCCGTTATCTTCTGACGCACAATACAGGATCTGTGAGGTATGCTGCATTGTAAAATTACCTGTCACTTTATTCCTATCCAACTTTTCTTTCCATTCTTCTTCTGAACAGCCTCTACACTCCTGAGCTGTGTATAAAACAAACAACTTACCATCTTCATCCTGATAAGGTACAGGGTTCTGAAGCGAATGTGTTGAGTCAGCAGCGATACTAAAACATGGCCCCCAGCCATTGCTATCTGATCTAAGTATTGAACCAACTATATTCATTCCGGGATTACCTTCAAAGGAGCCTGCCATCCAGCAACAGAATAAGTCACCATTTTTCAGAAAAAGCAAATTCGAAGAGTGATTACTGTGTCCTATAGTAGGAATAAATGCCTCAACTCTTGTATCTGACCCTAATGGATAAAAAAGCTGTCCCTTATCTACCAATTTCTGTAAATCCATTATTTCATTTGACATATATATTCCTCCTTATTATTACAATGTTTAACCTTGATGTTTAAGGTGGGGATCGAAAGAGTCTCTTAGCCAATCGCCGAACAGATTTGCACCAAGGACAATCAGTGTAATCATACATCCGGGAATAGTTGATAACCACCAAGCCATTTGAAGATAGTTTCTCCCATCATTTATCATAGACCCCCAGCTTGCTGTTGGTAGTGGTACTCCAAGACCTAAGAAACTTAAACTTGATTCCACAATTATTAAAAGAGCAAGCTGAAATGTCGCCAATACAATTATAGTCGAAAGAATATTACGGAGAATGTGGGAATAAAATATTCTAAAACTGCTTGAACCCATAGCCTTAGCCGCTAGAATGAACTCCTGTCCTTTAATTTTCATTGTATTCGCTCTGACTAAACGAGCAAACTGTACCCACCCGGTAACACCAAGTATGATGACGACATTTACCAGACTTGGTCCTAACACAGCCACAATGGCTATTGCCAATACAAGAAATGGGATTGATAATTGTATATCCCCAATTCTCATAAGAACATTATCAATTACTCCTCCATAATATCCTGCTATCATACCAAGAGGAACTCCAAATAGGATCGATATCAGAACAGCACTCACGCTCACCATCAAAGAGACCCGTGCGCCTTGCATGATACGACTGAGTATATCCCGACCTAACTCGTCTGTACCAAACGGGTGCTCCATGCATCCTCCAAAAAGGGCAGGAGGTTTTAATCGGTTAGTGATATTTGTCGAATTTGGATCTACTTTATAAAGAGAAGGCCCCAATATTGCCAGGAGCACAATTATAATGAGTATTGTACCCCCTATAATTCCCTTAAGATTTTTCATTATTATTCTGGATCTCATTTTTTTATTCCCATCAATTCTTCTCGTTTTTGCATAAATGGTATTGATCTCAGCATTATTCATACTTTATGACAGGCGACCCAATGGTCGCTGCCAACATCTCGCCATTGCGGCTCCACTTCTCTACAAATCTTACCATCTGCTATAGGGCAGCGTGTATGATACCGACACCCCTTTGGTGGATTTGAAGGATTGGGAATTTCCCCTTTCAGGTATACTCTTTGTCTTTTTCTTTCATTGATCGGATCAGGAGTCGGAATCGAAGACAATAACCCTTTAGTATAGGGATGTAATGGATGTGAATAGAACTCATCCTTTGACGCCAATTCAACGATTTTCCCAAGATACATGATCGCAACGCGATCTGAAATATGACGAGTCATCCTTAAATCATGAGCGATAAACAAATACGTCAGCCCTAAATCATCCTGTAACTCCTCAAGCAAGTTGACTACCTGAGCCTGAATAGAAACATCCAATGATGAAATTGGTTCATCACACACCACAAACTCAGGCTCTGTTGCTAATGCACGAGCAATCGCTATCCGCTGACATTGACCACCAGAGAATTCGTGGGGATACTTTTTGTATGCTTTTGTAAGGCCTACCTTATTCATCAAGAACTCGACTTTTTCCCTTTGCTCTTTTTTTGTGCCCAGTTTATGGATAGCCAGAGGCTCCAAAATTATTTCACCTACAGTCATTCGGGGGTCTAATGACGCAAATGGATCCTGAAAAATAATTTGTAGATTCAATCTGAGCTTCTGAAACTCTCTTTGCTTGAGCATTAAGAGATCGTAACTTTTATAATAAACCTTTCCTGATGTTGGTTCATAGAGCTGGATAATAGTCCTTCCCAAAGTTGATTTACCGCTCCCACTCTCTCCAACCAAACCCAACGTTTCACCACTTTTTATTGAAAAAGATACATCATCGACAGCCTTTACTGCCCCAATTGTTCTCTTCAAAATACCACTGTATATGGGGAAATACTTCTTCAATTTGTCTATTTTTATAAATGATTTTTCGTCACTCATTGCTTTACTCCTTTCACATACTCCCAACAGGCAACCTTATGAGTATCCGAAACCTGAATTAGTTCAGGTCGTTTCTCTATACACAATTTTGAATTATATTTACACCGCTCAGCAAAGCAGCACCCTTTGGGAAGTTGAATTAAATCTGGAGGGTACCCGCTGATTGTTTCAAGTTTTTTATCAATTCGTCCTTCCACGCAGGGCAGTGATTTCAGCAAGGCTTTTGTGTAAGGGTGTTTAGGATGATAAAAGAGATCATCAACCAAAGTCTCTTCGACAATACACCCTGCATACATGACAATAACCCGGTCAACCAATCCAGCGACAACACCAAGATCATGGGATATCCAGATTAAGGCCATATCTAGAGAATTTCGTAAATCTTTTATCAAATCAATAATTTGAGCCTGAATAGTTACATCAAGAGCCGTGGTAGGCTCATCTGCAATTAAAAGTTCCGGGCTGCATATCAACGCCATCGCTATCATAATTCGTTGCTGCATTCCTCCTGAAAGCTCATGAGGATAGCATTCCAATATTTTGACAGCATCTGGCATTTTAACTAGTTCTAATAATTCAACGGCTTTCTTTTTTGCTTTATCTTTACTAATATCAGTATGTATTATCAGTGGCTCAATTATTTGCCTACCGATTGTTAAAACTGGATTCAATGAGTTCATAGGATCCTGAAAAACCATCGAAATTTTATTTCCGAGTATTTTCCGAAGTTCTCTAGTTGAAAGGTCTAAAATATCTCTTTCAAAAAATCTAATATAATCCGCTGATATGCGAACTGATTTGGGCGGCAACAAACGAATTACGGATTTTACTGAAACACTTTTACCGCATCCACTCTCTCCGACAATACCGAGAGCTTCACCTTTTCGTAAGGAATAAGAGATCCCGTTAACAGCTTTCACGATCCCATCTTTTGTGAGGAATTGTGTACTTAATTTTTTTACATCAAGAATAGTTTCAGTTATTTGTCTCCCTCCCCCTTTTTTTTAGCGGCCTAGTTTTATTCGTGGGTCTAAATAGCAGTAAATAAAATCCACAACAATATTTGTTACTGCAACCGTCATCGCGAGAATTACAACGCCAGCCTGAACAATAGCATAATCCCGATTAAATACCGCTGTAACAATAAACCCACCGATACCTGGCCAGTTAAAGATAGCCTCTGTCATAACGGCACCTCCGATTAAAGAAGGAATACTAAGTCCAATAATCGTTATAACCGAAATAGCTGCATTTTTTGCTATATGAAGTGTAAAAACTCTTTTTTCATCTGCCCCTTTTGCTCGGGCTGTCCAGATGTATTGTTGAGCAATTATATCAAGAATTGCTGCTCGAGTTATTCTTGCAACTCGAGCAGCAAAGAAGATTCCTAAAGTAAATCCCGGGAGTATTAGGTGCTCAATACCTCCTGCTCCAGTAGCAGGAAGAAGCTTCAACTTCACTGAAAACAATAGAATAAGCATGACACCTATCCAGAAGACAGGGGCCCCCTGACCTATTAATGTTATTGTGGAACATATGGCATCCAACACTGTCCCCTGTTTTAAAGCGGAGACAGTGCCAAATAGGATACCAATGAAAATTGAAATAAATAAGGCAAAGGATGCTAATTGTAAAGTCGCTGGCAATCGTTTCGGCAATAGATTGAAAGCCGGTACTCCATAGCGCATTGAGTTACCAAAATCCAGACGAATCACATCACCAAGATATTTGCCATATTGCACTATCATAGGATCATTAAAACCCATTTCCTCTCTAACTTCTTCTATTTCCGCAGGGGTGGCATCCTGACCAACAAAAAGACTGACAGGATCACCAGAAAGTCTAAGTATTATAAAAACAATCGTAACCACTCCAAGAATAATCAGGGGAATTAACGAAACCCTATACAAGAAATACTTAACCATATCTACATCTCCTATTTTACGACAGCATTTGTAAGATCAATGGTGTAATCAGGACGCATTTTAATGCCCTCAATATTTGGTTGAAGAACATAGACTCCAGGGACCTGCCACAAGAATAAGGCAAGAGCATCATCATGATAACGCTGTAGAAGCTCATCACTAATTACTTTCCCTTCTTCAGGGTTAAAAATTGCCAGCCATTTAAGGTACTTTGCATCAAATTCTGGATCTGCATTACTCTTGTGAGCCGTAAAACTTGTCGCATTGTTTAAAGGACCATACGCATCCATCGTGGGAGCATAATTGAGAGAGATTGCCCAGAACGGGGCCATTTTTGCATTAAATAGCTTATCGAGATAAACACCACGTTCATTTAAAGTGATTTTCATGGTTATCCCGACTTTTGAAAGCTGATCCGCTATCAATACTGCAGCTTCTTTGTCTTTTGGTGTCAACCCGGCGGTTCCATCAAAATCAATGGTAAAACCATCGGGATATCCAGCTTCCGTTAATAATTTTTTTGCTTTTTCAACATCATATGGGTAGGCTGATATATTTGGATTATATCCACTGCAATCTGGCCCAACCGGCTGTCCATCGAGCTTCCGTGTTTTTCCCATGAATATCTCATTCACAATAATGTCTTTATCAACTGCGTAGTTAATTGCCTGACGCACACGAACATCAGAAAGTGGAGAATCAAGGGTTGTGCGGAAAAAATAGATATAAGCTTGTCCTATTGGCTGACTAATTAATTTATATCCTAATCCTTCCATCATAACAGCCTGTTCAGGATCAATAATAAAGGCCATATCAGCTTCACCTGCTTGTACAGCATTGATACGCGCGGTTATGTCCGGAGTATGTCGCAAGGTAATCTTCTTTATACCTGACTGTTCCTTTCTCCAATAATTCTCATTTTTTTCCAATACAAGGTAATCATCCTGTTTCCATTTTACAAATTTATACTCCCCACCACCAATCGGATTCTCAGAAAAACCCTGAGGGCCGACCTCATCAAAATATTTTGTTGGATACATCCACAGACGAGAGAGTCGATTGACTAACAGCGCCCAAGGTTCTTTAGTTTCAATCTCAACAGTATAGCCATCAATTACACGCACTTCTGAAATCAACGATACTTGTGCGCTTTGTTTACTCTCTGGTGCCGTTAATGCTCTATCGATGACGCTTTTTACCGTATAGGCATCAAAATTCTCGCCGTTATGAAATACAACATTCTTTCGCAATTTGATAGTCCAGACCTTCTCTCCTGTAGGCTCCCATGAAAGAGCCAAACTTGGGATAATATTCCCCTTTTCATCAATATCAACCAGCCGATCATACAGCAGATCGTATGTTGTAAGTGCACTCAGGCCAGAATCCTGCAGCGGATCAAGACTTGTGGGTAAGTTTGTTAAAGCCAGGACGAGCTCCGTTTTAGCATCAGATTTCTCCGCAACACCTATACCAACTGTGCCAGTCAGGAGAACCAAAAGAGAAATGATAAGTATTAATGTTTTCTTTAGCATAATTTTACCTCCTATAAAATGTTAATTACTTACTAACCTCCAGTTAAAAAGTTCATGCTTTTTCTCGCTTTAATTTACACCTCCTTTCATCTTAGTAGACACTCATTTTATTTAGTACCATAATTAATAGTTCGCCAGTAAGAGAGCGTCTAAAAATTAACTGCTTTCTTAGACTCCCACGCCTTTATAGACGTGAAACTCACTTTAATAGACTATCGTCTTTCCCGACTTGCTGCTAATTTTCTCTCATCCGACCGTAACATATGAGGAGTTCCCGTTAAATTAAAATAACGCTCATAAAATATGAAATAATTCTATGTTCTTTAAAAAATATAAATTATTAAATTTTATATTTTTTTATTTAAAAGTACCTTTCTATATATCTGCCGAGCATCTTCATATGAAATAGGCCGTGGGTTATTCTTAAGAAGGCGTTGCTGTTCCGATATAGCCAATGTTGCAAGATTGTCCAGTAGTTTTTCAGAAACCTCGAATCCTTCAATAGTAATACCAACATTGTTAACTAATTTTCTTATTTCATCCACAACAGATTTTACAACCTTTTCTCTGGAAAAATTAGTAGTTCTAATTCCCATTACATCAGCAACTTTAATAAATTTTTCTGGGACTGCCTCTGCATTAAATTCTATAACATCAGCTAGCAGAATTGAATTTGATAATCCATGGCTAATCCCATATTTACCTCCCAGGGGATAGGCAAGGGCATGTACCCCTCCTGTACCGGAATTTGCTATAGCAATCCCAGCAAAAAAACTTCCTAAAGCCATATAATACCTGGCTTCTTTATTTTTCCCATCTCTTACAGCCGTACGGATATATTTGCTGATCAACTTCATTGCTTCTAAAGAATACATATCGCTCATTAGATCGGACTTATTACAGATAAAGCATTCAATGGCATGTGTAAAGGCATCTATACCAGTTTCAGCAGTAATTTTAGCCGGAAGAGATATGGTCAGTTCCGGGTCTAGAATAACCAGATCCGGCAGCAGATACGTGCTGACTACCACTTTTTTACATTGCGCTTTTTCATCCTTAACAATGGCATTGGGGGTTGCCTCTGCCCCTGTTCCTGAAGTTGTTGGCAGCATGATCATTGGGAGTCCGGGGTTTTTAATTTTACCCGTCCCCACATAATTAATGATCGACTCTTCAATCTGCATGGATACAGCCAGCAATTTGGCCATATCAATAGTGCTGCCACCACCAATTCCAATAATCCCATCATAATTTTCTCCGACATTTAGCTCACCTATCACCCGATCTATTTCATCTACAGTAGGCTCGTTTTTGATATCATCGAATATGGCAATTAGAATACCGTAATCTTCCAGATTACTCATAATCTGGTCGATGAGACCGATGGCCCTTACCCCATTATCCACAACTAATAGTACTTTTTTCAGACCCATGTTTTTTAGATAGACTGGGAGTTCCTTACTTCTGGAATAACCTATTTCAATTTTATTTGGTATTTGAAAGCTTATACTTTTCAATCTTCTCCCTCCTTTTATGAATAAATTTGATCTTGTCCTGGAGTTTTATTTTAAAAATACGGGTCCATCACAATATCTGAAGTAATAATTCCCTTCTCCTGCAGAAATCTCTTGCAGATTCTACGTGAAACCCCCTTAAAATCGGGATAACGAGTATATATCTCCCTGTGTTTTTTGTTCAACTCCATTTGCCTTTTTCTGGCATCAATGAAGCGCCCCTCTTTAGCATCTTTATAAATTCGAACACAGAGCTCCGAGTCCAGATGGGCATCTGAAGGAACCACACCATCTGCTCCCAGGTAAATAGAGATGTCAATCATATCTGAATGACCGATTATTAATGAAAATTTACGATTCTCTGTAAATTCTTCAGTAATCTGGCGAAATTTTCTTATATCTCCGCTAGAATCTTTCAATCCTATTAAATTATTATGATCGGCAAGTTTAAATAAAACTGAAGGATATACCCCAGTTCCCACTCTCGCTGGAATATCATAGATTATTACCGGTAAAGGGGATTGATCTGCTAAGATTTGAAAATGGTTAAGTTGCTCTTTTTCGCCGGTAGAATCATAAAGGGGCAGGGTACTGACTACAGCATTAATACCTGTAGAAGTCAGATTTTCAATATTATCAAGAATCTTTCTGGTAGATGAATCTGAAACACCGACAATAACCGGAATCCTCCCCCTGACCTGGTTTACAACTATCCCGGCAAACTCTTTCTGCATCTCCATAGTCAGAAGAGGACCTTCCCCATTAGAACCGAGTATAAATAGGGCGTGGACGCCACCGGAAATAAGGTAATCAACCAGCTGGCAGGTTGAATCTTGATCTATCACCTGCTCCGGGGTAAGTGGAGTAACCATCGGAGGTATAATACCGGATAATTTGAAATTAACTTTTCCCATCACTTTTTCCTCCCGCTAAATCGACCGCTATCCTTATAGCTTGAACTATACTCTCTTCGTTAGCTCTACCCTCTCCAGCTTTACCAAAAGCGACTCCATGATCAACCGAAGTTCGAATAATCGGTAATCCTACAGTAATATTTACTCCATTCATTGTTGACCATTTATTAGTTTCTTTATTATATTTAAATCCAATAACTTTCATAGGAATATGTCCTTGGTCATGATACATAACTACCGCAATGTCGTATTGTCCGCCTATCACTTTAGAAAAAATCGTATCTGGAGGAATCGGTCCCTCAACATCTATCCCTTCTTTTTTAGCTTGAACTATCGCGGGAATTATTTCTTCAATTTCTTCTTTACCAAAAAGTCCTCCCTCTCCAGCATGAGGATTTAATCCAGCTACTCCAATTTTTGGATTTTTAATTCCTAAATCTTTCAATGCTTTATCCGCCAAATGAATAACTGTTAAAACTCTCTCCTTTTTTACTAAATCACATGCCTGACGTAAGGAAACATGTGTAGAAACATGAATTACCCTTAAATTTTTGTCTGCTAACATCATAGCATAATTTTTTGTTTTAGTGCGAAATGCAAATATCTCAGTATGGCCAGCATAAGGTGATCCAGCAGCCTTAATAGCTTTCTTATGAATAGGCCCGGTTACTACCGCATCTACTAAATCTTTCATAGCTAAATCAATCCCCTTATAAATATAATCCAATGATGCCTGGCCTGCTTTAGCACTTACTTTTCCATAATTAAATTCATCGAGTTTTATATTGTCCAAATCTATAAGATCTATTATTCCGAATTCTCCTTTTATCTCTTCTGTATTTTTAATAACGTTCAACTTTAAATTTGAAGGAATAAATTTTAGTGCATCATCTATAACACAACTACTTCCAATAACCACTGGTTTTGATTTTCTATAAATCTCTTTTTTGCTTAAAGCTTTAACTATAATCTCTGCTCCTATACCTGCTGGGTCTCCCATAGTAATACCAATAATTGGCTTTTTCATTGTAAAATATAATCTAGTCCACTATCAATGAATAATGAACCCTTTCTCCATTCTTAATAGTTTTTTAATTTATTAATTAAATTATATAAGGCATCTTCTTTACCAAATCCCCCTGCTTTAGTTACAATGTTTAAATTATAATTTTTATAATTAGCGATAGCCAAAGGAATGCCTGGTAAAAGTTCGCCTAAAATATTCATATTATATATGTTTAACTCTTTACAAACTCCTAAGGCTACATCTCCACCAGTTAAAATTAAATTCCTTACATAACTATTTTTTATTATTTTAGAAGTAAGTTCTCCAAGAAAAGTTTTAATCTTAATCTCTAATTCTCTAAAACCAATATTGTATTTCAACATCAGCTTTTTATTTATTAATTTCTCTTCATTATAAATGGCATCAGTATGTATTACTAAATCGTGATTGCCTTTTATAGCCTTAATACATTCAGCAGCATAATTATCTAAGATTCTGTCTTTATTAGAAAAAATCTGTTCTAAATCTATTTTTAATTCAGTAAAATTTAACCTATTTTTAAGATAATTTACTTGATCTTCCATTATAGAATTTCGCGAACCCGCAACTACTACAACTGAAACTTTATTATTTTCAATCTTTATTTTGAGATCTTCATTCTTATTATTTATATTAGAAAAATGATTGGCTAAGCCTGCAGATCCTGAAAATAAAACTGGCCTATCAAGCTTTAAGCTGCTTGCAAATATATCCTTTAAATGTTCCTCGTTAGTAGAATCAATAACTATTATTTTATTTCCTTTTTGATATAATTCATTTATTTTTGATAAAATAGTTTTTTGCCCTTTAGCAACATCTTTTAAGTCAATCTGCCCAACAGGAAAATCAGTCTGCTTTTTTAATAAAAAGGGAATAAAAGAATTTTCTACCTGCGTTGAATTGTCGCAAGAATACTCACTCAAACTTAAAGGTTTCTGGCCAACAATTAGATAACCACCTATAGTTATTCTTTGATAAGACGGATAACTGGGACTAAAAATACAGATATCTCTATTTAAAATTATCATTATTTCTTCGATCTCATCACCCATATTACCTCTTAGAGTTGAATCTACCTTTTTATATACTACATCCTTTTTATTTATATTTATTTTTTCTAAGATACTTTTTAATCTCTTTCTGGCTGTTTTACTTTCTAATTCGCGAGTTTCAGTATCCATTACAAAAACATCTAAATTATCAGGAATAATTATTGTTGATTGTTCATCCAATACTGATACTATTGTGTTGTAACCCTTTTTTGTAAATTGCACTCCGGTATCATTAGCACCAGTTAGATCATCTGCTATTACGTAAATCATCCATCATACCTCGGTAATATAGTTTTAATTTTATTAGAAATAATATTAAATTACTTCTAAATTTATAATAGAAGCAATTTTCATGCCAAGTTTATTTCTACACAAGCGATCATCTTTAATTCCTATACAATTTAAAGCAATTTTTAAATAATAAAAATTATATCCTCAAATAATAAATTTATTTTTAAAATATGAAAGTTTCACTATGGAACTGCTAAATAAATAAAAAATACTATTTAGCCTTTATCTAATAAGCAAAAAATCCGCTATGTTTCATTATGTTATAGTTACATTATGAAACCGCGGGCTTTACTACTTCCTTTAAATTTTATTTATTTACTTTTCCTTATTACTTATTATTCATTTTTCGCCATAAAGTTGTACGGCTAATGCCTAATCTTCTTGCTGCGGCAGCTTTATTCCCTTTTTCTTCTTGCATAACTCTTTTAATAATAGTTTTTTCAATATCTTCTAAATTACCACTTAATGGATAATTTATATTATCTTGCTTTTGGTAATTATCTATGGTGCCACCTCCATACTGCAACTTCATAATTTCTTTTACTAAATTGGTCATAATAAAATTTTTATCAGTTCTAACTACTAATCTTTCTATAATATTTTCTAACTGTCTAATGTTGCCAGGCCAATCAGAATTTTCTAATATTTGCATTCCTTCCTCAGAAATACCTTCTACAATTTTTTTAAATTTATATCCGCACTTTTTAATAAAAAAATTAACCAATAAAGATATATCCTCTTTCCTTTCTCGCAAAGGAGGAATCTCTAAATTTAAAACGTTAATTCGGTAATATAAATCATCTCTAAACTTATTTTCCTTAAGTAATTGAATAAGTTTCTTATTAGTAGAAGTAATAATCCGAA
>Ga0268284_1000701_pt1 | contig 20758 bp, 10 predicted proteins | sample saktaG_14_FD_190137 | JGI IMG/M metagenome (GOLD analysis project Ga0268284, IMG submission 190137) | Saline water microbial communities from Sakinaw Lake, British Columbia, Canada - sak_2013_06_06_40m | ecosystem: Environmental > Aquatic > Non-marine Saline and Alkaline > Saline ...
ATGCGGACAGCGGCCCCAGAATCCAGGTGCCGCCCTGCTCGACAAAGCGCCGCATGCGCTGCATCAAGTCCGCGTCAATCGCCGGCAGGTAGGGCGAACAAACAACCTGATAGTTGTCAACCGCCGCACCCGGCATGATCACGTCCCGTGAGACACCTGAATCAGAAAGCAGGCGATGAAACGCGGTGATGGATGAATCATAGCTGAATCCATCCGCGATGGGACTGGCCTCGAACTGCCATTGAACCGGCACCCCGTAATGCAGGGCGACCGCGGCTGGCTTCGGACGCGTGGTCCGCATCCAGTCGGCATGTGCGGCCAGTTCTGCGGCCACGGCGCGGATTTCGCGAGTGTTGGCGCACTCATCACCCCAGGGATAAACGACGCTGCCGTGTTCCAGTTCCTGCCCGGCCCAATGTGCCCGCCACAGCCAGAAGCTCACAGCCTCGCCGCCAAGCGCGTAGGTGAGCCACATTTTCGCGCGCAGTGCGCCGGGCGCAAAGACCAACGAATCCCGATCGCCCACCGCGGTGCCGGCGCTGTGGGTGGCGGCGGTTTCCGCCAGCCAGAACCGCTTGCCCAGCGGCCTCATCCAGTCGGCCTCAAAAGCATAGCGCAACAGATCGTCGGCGCCGGCATAACTGTCAGTACCCACAATATCCAGATCCGCAAAGAGCCTCTCGTAATCGATTCGCTGGTAGACCGGATTATGCGCGTTGGTGGTCACGGGCCGGCCGGTCTTGTCGCGCAGCACCCGGGCCTGGGCCATGCAGAAGGCGACATAGCTGTCGCTCATGAAATGCTGGTAGGCCGCCCGCAGGGACGGATGATGGCTGCCCCTGACACGCTGCGGATTGGGAAGCGGCACCTGGTCGAAGGATTGATACTCCTGGCTCCATAAAACCGTGAGCCATGCCTGGTTCAGCGCCCCGATCGATCCAAACCGCTGCTTGAGCCAGGCATGGAACGCCACTTCGCAACGGGGGCAGAAACAATCATCCCATAATTCGTTATCTATCTGCCAGGCAATGACCGAGGGGGATTTGGCAAACTCATCTGCAAGCCGCCCGGCGATACCCGCGGCGTACTTCTGATAGGTCGGCGAGTTGGGACAATACTGACGCCGGGCACCGTGCCCGATCGTTTGTCCTGCCGCATTCACCCGCAAGATGTCGGGATGATTTTCGCTCAGCCACACCGGCGGCGTGGCGGTCGGCGTGCACAGCACCACGGCGATGCCGGCCGCCGCGAATTTGTCAACCGCCTGGTGCAGCCATTTGAAATCGTAAGTCCCCTCGTCCGGCTCCATGCGGCACCATGCGAACTCCCCCATGCGCGCCATGTTGACGCCGATCTCCTTCATCTGCCGGATGTCCCGGTCGATTTCGTCGCCGGCCACTTCCGGGTAATACGCCACTCCCACATAAGGCGCTTGCGGGGGTGGCGGTGCGCCGCGCAACGGCTGCCCGGCTGCTAACAGACCCGCCATCAAAGGAACCATCCACCCTGACAATTGCAACCTATGTATTTTCATTTTCTCATTCCGTGTTTTCATTATACAACCTCCATTTGCTGCTTCATCCTCATTTCACCGGGATTCTTCCCGTATTCCGGCGCGACCTTCGCGTTGGCATCACTTTCGCCCTGCACCCGGACAAACGCGCGCAGGCGCAATTGCATTCCCTGCCCGGTGGCTTGCATTCATGTCGTGAAGCTCAATCCCCGAGTTCCAGGCAGAGCACGGTGGCGAGACCGCCGGGGACGCTGGGCGGCAGCTTGAGCAAGGGCTTGCCACCGGTTTGGCTGTAATCTAACGGCTTTCGGTCGGCCAGCAGGTAGGCCTTGCGGATGGTGCCTTTCACCTCCGGCAATTCAAACGTTGCGCCGGGCCATTGGAAGAAGTGAAGGTAGATTTTGCCGGGTTGGGTGGTGCAGCGCCAGGCCTTTTGTTCGGTGAATGCCGGGCCGCCGCGCTCATCCTTGCGCTGGGGATCAACCGTGCCGAGTTCCGCACCGAACGGTGTACGGCCCGCGCCGTAGATGGCCTCACCGTTCACCTTCAGCCAGGCGCCGAGCTTGCGCAGGATGTCCTGGCTGGGCTGCGGGATGAGACCGTCGCCGTCGGGGCCGACGTTGAGCAGGTAGTTGCCGCCCTTGCTGACGATGTCCACCAGCTTGAAGCAGATGTCCTCCGGGGATTGCCAGTTGTGATCATCTTTTTTGTAGCCCCAGGTATCGTTGATGGTGGCGGCGGTCTCCCATGCACCGGGGGTCACGGTGTGGGGGATCTCATTGTCACCGCGCGACTGATAGTCCTCAAAGCCGCCGGGGCCCAGCCGGCTGTTGATCAAGGTATCGGGTTGGATCGACCGGACGAGATCGGCCACCCGTTTGCTGCGCTCGGGTGTCATCAACGTGGGCACATCGAACCAAATCAGGCCGATCGGGCCGTATTGGGTCAGCAGTTCCCTTACCTGCGGCAGCGACTTGTCGCGCAGGTATTGGTCGAAATCCTTTTGCTCATTGGGTGGGAAATCCCAAGTATTGTTAGCGCCGTTGGGCTCGTGCCAATCGGTGGCCTGCGAGTAGTAGAAGCAGAGTTTGATGCCGTGGCGGTCGCATGCCTCGCGCAGTTCCTTCATCGGGTCGCGCTTCCAGGGTGTCGCGTCATAACAGTTATAGCTGGAAACGGCGGAACGGTAGAGTGCGAAGCCGTCGTGGTGTTTGCAGTCAAAGACGAGGTATTTCATCCCGGCATCCACGGCGAGCTGGACCCACTCCTCGGCATTGAACTTCGACGGGTTGAACTGCTTGGCGAGTGGCTCGTATTCCTTCACGGGAATCCTGGCGTCGTGCATGAGCCACTCGCCGATGTTCGGGTATTTCTTCCCCTTCCACTCGCCCGCCGGGATCGAGTAGAGGCCCCAGTTGATGAACAGTCCGTACTTCGCCTCATCAAACCACTTGAGCTTGGGATCGCGCGGCTGCGCCGCGGTCAACGGCACGGTCGCGGTCGCCGCAGGCTGGATTTGCCCTGTTGCTGGAGCCGCTGACGCCGGACCCGCCGCAGCCAACCAACCAGATATTCCCATGAGACATGGAATGCCACCGATCCTCACAATACTTGTCTTTGAATGTTTCATTGTTTCTTCTGTTTTCTGATTTTCTGCAATGAGGAGATGCTGCATGTTCCTTCCCCCACAGGATTTGACCTACCGGGTGAGGTCGAGCTCTTTCTTCTTGAGGCCTTCGAGAAAGAGGTCCATCTGCCCGACAGGGTGATACGTCATGGTCTGCGCATCCTGTTCATAGCGCACGTTGCAGTAGACGGCCAACGTGTTGGCACCTTTCTTCAGATGACTGATTGCCTCCTTGCCGAGCATGATCTGGACATACTTCGGGAAGTGTTCGAGCCAGGGGAATGAATGGATCCTGTGGCCGTTCAGGTAGATGTGATACCCTTGGTCTGCCAGGATGTTGAGACGATAGTAATCATCGTCCAGATCCGTCACATTGAAGGTCGTCCGCATCAGGAGAAACTCGCCGTCCCCCCAGTCGGAGTTGTTCTTGAAGCTATGGTCGGGGGTGGCTGTCCACATGAGCCCGTGGCTATGCGCCTTGAACACGCCCACCCCGATCGGGGTACGCCCGCTCTTCCATTTGCTGTCGTCAAACCCGGGGCTAAACCATGGGTCCATCCCGGGCGGCAACGCGATATCCCGGAAACGGTTGCTTTCCCGCGGATGCAGCTTTTCCTTTTCGGTCATTGGATCCAATGGGTAATAGCGCCAGATGCGTTCTGCTGGCGCGGGACCGCCGATGGCATGCCAGCCAGCAACCTGCTTTTTGAGCTTGGTCAGATCGATGATCATGTCTAGCAACTTGCCGTCGTCCGGGTCTTTGGCCGCCTCGTGGCGCCTGATCAATTCCGGACGAAAAACCTCGAAGAGGATGTTGGAGAGTTTCTTTTTCTGCTCGGGGGGGAGCGTTGCGAGCGCCGGATACAAGCCGACGAAGCGGTCACTCACGTCACCATCCTGGCCCTTCACGATCTTCATGAGACTCGTGGTATCCATGACGCCCAATTGGCCGCCAGCGGCGAGCAACTCCGCAAGAGTTGCTGCGGACTCGGGCGCTTGCCTGATCAATGCCAGAGCCGATTCAACCATGTTGGTCGCTCCCTCGCGGGAACGCGGGAGCGCGCCCACATCCGGCACGACCTTGCTCTCCTTGGCAGCTCGTGCAAAGCCGGCAATAATCAGCTTGCCCACCGGGCTGTCGTTCTTCCACTTTTTCGATGCCATCCTGAGCTGTTGGATCATCTGGAAATGTGGGTTGTAGTTATACTCTTTGGCCATGATCGCGGTCAGGGTCGGCAGGTATTTCGTGAAGAGAGCCTCATCCTCCTGCAGCCCCATCAAAGCCATGAACGCGGACTCACGCAGCCACCAGTCCTCGTGGGTTGCCCATGGAAGGATGTTGGGGATGTTCTTCCTGATCAACTCGACCGGGGCATGGTGCAGTGCCTGCAGCGCGCCATCCATGACATACCACGCCTCCTTGGGATCACTCAGGATCCTGGTGATCGCCTCATTCATGGCGGGCGTGTATTCCCCGGCCTTCAGAGCTTGCCTGCCCACCGCAGGCTCGAGGAACCACGAGTGATAGTCGTTGATGCCATCCAGCGCCGCGCGGCGGAGGCGCGGATCCGGATCGCGCAGCAGTTCCTCCAACTCGCCGAATCGTTTGTTCATGCACAGGGCTTTGGCGGCAGCCGTGCGAACTTCATAGCGCGCATGCCGCACGTTTTTGAGCATCATGTCGAGTGCCAGCCCTTTCACATCCTGTGGGCCATACTGCAGCCCGACGGGCAGCTGCCAGAACGGAACCTGGATTTCGTCTTCTTTGCCATACTTGTAGAAGTCCTTGTTGGGCTTGGAAGATAGAAACGCCAGGTCCGCATCCGTCCCCCAGAGATGCTCGGGCAGGGTGAAGTCCTTGGCATACTTCGAGCGCGGGGCACCCGTCATGTGCAGGGTCTTCAGTGGCGCGGTGTAGGCCAGCGCCAGCGAGATGCCCGCGTCGGTGGCATTCAGGGATTCGTGGCCTGGCTGAAACCAAAAGGCGCCCGACGCCTGCCGGTAGAGATCATACGACCAGCGGAAGCGCTGCTGCGTCTGATAGTACATCTCCGGGTTGTAATCGAGCATGTATGGGCTGGCCAGGCTATCCCAGATGACCTCCCAGTTGTATTCCCTGGACGGCCAGCTGGTGAGCGCGGTCATGGAGAAATATTCATTGGCCCGCTTGTAAATGGTAGCGTTGCCCTTCGCGCCGCTGGCAACATGCATCACCGCGGCGGTCGCGCCGTCGCGGCCGCCGGATCGAAAGACGTGCCAGGGTCGGTTGTCGGCAACGGGGATGGTGCCATGGCCGGCAAAGCGGTACCAGTGTTTGAGCGCACCCAGCAGGGTCTTTTCATCAACGTTGACTCCACACGCTTTGCTCAGCACCAGGGTCAGCAACACCTGGTTGCCGGCGGAATGAATCATGCCACCGCCAGCCTCATAACTGGGACTGAATCCATAATCCCAATGACTCCAACCAATGTTGTATATCTGCCGGCGTTTGGCATCATCACAGTAGTGCTGCAGGATCGGCAGGACGGAGCGGTCACCCGTGCGGAGGTAGTACTCGGCGCACGCGATGCCGTTGTAGCCGTTGTCCCAGGTCATGGCGCCGATGCCCGTGATACCCCCATCCGGTTTCAGAAACTGGGAGAAGTACTCTTTCACACGGGGGACGTACTGGTCATCGCCGGTCGACAGGAGGAACAGACACGCGAGGCCATTCATGAAGCCGTGCCCTTTCAACCGATCCTTGCCTGAATAGAATTCCGCCGCCCGCCTGATGATCGTCTTCGATTTCCCGCAATTCAACGGGAAGGTCTTGCTGTATGCTCCCAGCACCGGGATCTTGATGGTCACCTGTTTGGGCGCGCCGTCTTTGCCCGGCTTGATATCAAATGTTAGAATCCCGTCGGTGGCCTCGGCCTCCGTCAGCGCCGTGCCAAGCACTACCAGCGGGTTCTTCCCTTCGAGCATCGCGCCGTTGATGCCAAGAACGACGTCGCCCTTGCTCACCTTGCCGTAGGCCGGGGTGTTCGGCTGAATGTTCTCTACGGTGACCCTTACACCAGGGTAGATCCGCGCCTCGATCCCGGTGGCCCCGATGGGTCCCATCTCGGTCTCCGTGTTGGGATTCGGACGCATGCCATAGAGTTGCGGCTCCGTATAGTATTCCGATGCTCCCGGCGCAGCCGCAGGGACCAGCGCCATGATGCAAGCCAGCAACACCGACCACCACGGCCCCGCGCCGCGTCCGTTAACGTTGTTCTTCCGAGTATTCATGTCCAGTTCCATTTTCCGTGTTTTAATTGTTAGAAGCGGGCCGTGCCGGAGCCGGCTGCAAGATGCCCATCATGGCCAGGCCCATGCTCTCGCCGATATTGAAGTAGCTCTCGCCATTGAAATACCAGTGAAAGCCCTGATCGTTGGCACCCATGAGTTCGCCGTAATCAAATGGACGCGTATCGACCGTGGCCACGGTGCCGGCCAGCTCGGGATGCCGTGTGGGATCGGCCACATTCGCCTGCGCGGTGATCAGATTGCCCGCATTGACGTCGCTATCGGCATTGGCCATGCCGGTGTTGGCGATGGCGACCCGCATGTCAGGCGCATGAAACTCGGCGCGGAGATCCTTGATCAGATTGACCATGTTCGTTTCATATTCGGCCACAAAGGGCGGGCTGCAGCGATCATTCCAGCCCTGATGCCAGCCTAACCCGACGAGCTCGTAACCGCCGCCGGCATAGGCCGGGAATTCCGCGGCGATATGCTCGAGCACCTGATGAACCATCCCTATCATCTCGGTATAACAGGGTCCCACCGTGCCGCCCGAGCTCGGCGGACGGAAGTCCGCCCCCAGCGACCTGCCGCCATGGGAGTATTTGATGATCAACACCTGATCGGCCAGTTGGCTGCCAACCACCAGACCGAATCCATACTCCGGCCCGATGAGCCCATCCTTGGCGTTTTCGCCGTAATTCGCATCGAGGTTGCCGCTGCGAAGCGCCTTCTTTTCTGTTAGCTCCCAACTGGCCCCGCCGTAATAGGTGATCCAAACGTCGGGACGGGTGATCCACCCAGGGCTGCCACCGGCGATGGGATGGGCCGGGTCGGCGAGATAACCGTATTTTTGCGGATTGGCGTTGAGCATGTGCCGCAGACTGCCCAAGCCGCCGGGGATGGCCGGCCCGGTGAGATTGTTAGGATCCCTGCCGTTTTCGACACTCCCCTTGCCCACCATGTTCGACTGGCCGGCCAGGATGAATACCTTGAGCTTGCCGTTGCCCGCAGGCGGATTCACGGTCTGGAAGCATACCTGGGTAGAGGTGCTTGGCCTGTTAGCCGAATCGCCCACATAACAGGCGCTGATGGGGCGCCAGCCAGCCGCGAGGCTGCGGGTGGAGAAGCTGGCCTTGGTGCCGGTCAGGGCTGCGCTGCCCAACGCGGTCGTGCCGTCATGGAAGGTGACTGATCCGGTTGGCGCCTTACCCGTCACGGTGGCGGTGAAGGTCACTGGCGCACCGAAGTTGGAAGGATTGGCGCCGCTGACCAGGGCGGTGGTCGCCGCGGCACGCGTTTCATTGACGATCTGGGACAATGCCGCAGAAGCACCGGGCGCATTGCCGGCATTGCCCACATACAGGGCGGTGATGGCGTGTGTCGCGGCGGCAAGGGTTCTGGTAGTGACGCTCGCCTGATAGGAACCATTCAGCGGGCTGGTGCCGATGACCATCAGCCCGTCATAAAAGATCACGTTGCCGGTCGGAGTGGCACCCGTAACAGTCGCGGTGAAAGTCACGGCCTCACCCGCCTTGCAGGGGCTGGTGCCGCTGGTCCGCGCCAGCGCGATGGTGGTGGGTGCCGCAATGGGGCCGACCGTCACCGTGCCCAAGCCCGCGAAATGGACGTCATCCTTGTGAGTGGCCAGGGAAAGCGAGGAGCCGTAGGTTCCGTTAGACATGGCGGCACCCGCGTTGAATGTCAGCGCGGCAATCTGCCGCGTGCCGATGAAATCCAGTTGCACCTTGGCGCCGGTGCTGATGTCCAGGGCGCCAGCGCCCAGGGATTTCGCACTGGTGAAGGCCAGCGTTCCGGCCTTGACGCTGGTGGTGCCGGTATAGGTGTTCGCACCGGATAGAGTCCAGGTTCCGGGGCCGTCCTTGGTCACGCTGGTGGCCAGTTGCCCGGCAGTTCCCAGCAAGCTGTCGCCGATGCTGCCGCTGATTTCGCCCTGGCCCACATGCGGTCCTGTTTTTGAACTCATCGTGTGGGTCAAGGTCAGGGTCTTGCGGTTATCGGCTCCGGGCGTGCCGGGAAGCGCAAGGTTGCCGGTGAACTTCAGAAGCCCGCTAACACCCCGTGTCGTGGGCAGTCCGCTGGCTGTTCCGGCCTGGTTGATCGTCACGCCGCCGGTGGTGCCGGCCAGTTTGATGACGCGGTCGGTGGTTTCTCCGGGGCCACTGTAAATCAGGGTGCCTAGCGCATTGTTAGCGCCGAGGGAGATCGTGCCATTGGCCGCGGTGGTTGGCGCGCCCAGACTGCTGGCCGGCGTGCCTCCGCTGACGCTGTTGAGCGAAGTCACCAGCAACGAACCCGCATTCACGGTCACGGTACCGGCAAAGGTGTTGGCGCCAAATATCTGCAATGGGCCGGCGGGTCCTTCCTTCGTCAAACCGCCCGGTCCGCTGATAATCCCCGAAATACACATGTTACCCGTGGTCGTTAGATCGATGGTCGAGGTGGCGGCCAAAACGACCGGGCCATTGAGGTTGGCCGAGAAACTGTTACCGTTGACCACCTTCGCGCCGTTGAGGAGAAACGTATTGGTCAGATTGTCGTTGCCATTCAGATTGAGGGTGGCACCGTTGTTAGCCTTCACCGGCCCCGTTCCCAGCGGGGAATTGACCTTTTCCACCTGGATGGAACCGGCATTGATCATCGTGCCACCGCTGTATGTGTTATCCACGAGAAGTTTCAAACCATAACCCGCGGCGTCCATGGTCAGGCTTCCCGGGCCGGAAATCACCCCTGCCAGCGTGAGCGCGCCACCGGTGCCGGTCCCGGCGCAGGTCGTGTTGCGATTCAGGCTGATCGGTGCCTTGATGGTGACTGCGCTGCCGCCATGATGGATGATTTGCGGCAAGGCGGCGCCATTGGCGGCAAAAGCCAGGCTGTTGCCTTCGATTGTGACCGTGGCCCCGCCAAAAACCAGCTTGTTGAGCAGGAATCCCGCGTTCAAATCATGGTTAACGGTATAAGTGCCAGCCTGGTTAAAACCAAGGGCGTAATCCACCCTGCCGGCGGCGACCGGCGCCACTCCCTTGGTCTGGCCGCTCGTCCATTTGGCACGATCGCTCCAGTTGCCCGCCACCGGGGAGTTCCAGGCGAAGGCGTCGGGAGTCGCCGCCGGGCCGGCGGCCGCCGACATCAGGCCGACAACTACTACCATCATCGTATATTTCACGTTCTGTCCCGTGTTTCTCATGGTGTTCCTTTCTTCGTGTTGGTCGAGCCATCGCCGCTCCTGGAGGCGTGCGCGATGAAATCCTTCAGGCTCACAAGCGTTGGCGCATCGGTGCTCGCTTCGATCTCGGCGATGCTCTTGTTAAAAGATTCCAGGCGGTCCTTGGAAGCTCCACGCGCCATCTCCCGCAGTTGCGGCAATAGCGCCTTGGCATGGACACCATAACGCGCGAGATATTTCAAACATGGCGGCATACGCGCCGAGTCACCCCATCGGGTCATTTCAATCGTGGACACACACAGTGGCATTCCTTCGCGGATGTGCAAACGCGACAGCACATCGAGACCGGCCAGGCGGATGACGTCGGCAAACATCTCGTCACTGGGTGCCAACTTCTCGGTCGCCCTGACGATGGCCGGCATCAGTGCCCCCAGATCGCGGTCGCTCAGTTTGCCATAATACTGCGCGAGTGTCAGACGGGCCGCGCCATCATCATTCTCCAACACCGACTGGATGGCGGGATAGAGCAACTGGCGGTCAACTCCCGACAGCGAGCCGGCCAGGATGCCCTGTGGTCCGCCGGAACCGGGATACGGTTCGAACAACGCGTTGGCCACGGAGCGCTGGCTCATTCTCCGCGGGTCAGCCGCATTCTTGCGTGCCGCCAGCGCCAGCAGATCGTTTGCCGCCGCCTTGCGGGCCTCCGGGCCGAGACGCGCGATGGCGTTGCACGCCAGACTTTCCATCCACGGGTCCGGATCCTTGAGCAACGCGCGCAACTGCGGCGCGGCCGCGTCGGCCCGCTGCCCCAAACAACCCAGCGCCTCGCACGCGCCGTAGCGGGCGTAGCGGGCGGCACCGTCTAACAGCTTGAGCAGCGGCGGTACGAAATCGCCCTCGCGCTGGCCCAGCGTCTGGGCGGAGCGCTTGCGCACGGTCGGCGACCAGCTCGACAGGCCGGCCAGCAACTGCCCGGTCGTGCGCCCATCGTAGGAGAAACCGTTCTTGCCGGTCGCAGAAAAGTAATCTCTTCCGGCGGCAATGACATCCTCCACTTCCTTGGGATTCAGAGGTGGCACCGAGCAGGGCTGTTTTCCTGTTAGATAGAGGCTCTTGAGCGGCAGGGCATAAGTCAGGAGATAGGCGCCCGTGCAATCCCACTCGGTGTACTTGTTGTGTTCCTCCTCACCCACCGGCGACCCCTGGTAACCAAAACCGCCTTTCCAGTTGCGGGCCAGATCATAGTACCAGCTCTGCTCCTTGAAGTAGGTGCCCGTGGCCAGCGGACCGCAGCGGGATACGCCGGGCAGTGCCCACTGGATATTGAAAAAGTTCCCCGTGTGTCCGCGTTCCCGCTCGGCGTAGGCGGCCGTGGACATCCGGGCGAAAAACGCCGCCGCCTCTCGGTCGCCTAACAGATCAAAGAGCACCGCCGCGACCGAGCATTTTCCATTGTCCTCATGCCCGGGCCATGGCTGGTGATCGCCATAGGGAATGGCGCCCTTGTTGACATAATAGCGGAGGAACTTGGCCGACTTGTCGATCGCCCGGTCCACCGCGGGATCCTTGACGCCCGCCTGACGGGCCAACACCAGCCCGGTAGTTTGCACGAGGCCCGGCAGGTTCATGCAACCATAGCCGTTCAGGTTGCCGCTGGGCGTGGCATGGAACTCGTGACCCCAGGTGCCAACGCCACTCTGGCCCATGGTGGCTTCCTTCGCGGTGCGCTTCAGCTCATCCAGGATGGCCTTGTCGCCGGTGGCCAGCACATACTCCGCTAGAAACAGGTTCCCGTAACCGTAATACCACGTCCACACGCCCGGGTGCAGCGATGCCGCCACCTTTTTGGCATACTCGGCGAGCATCGGGTGATACTCCTTGTTGCCGCTGGCTAACAAAACCAACGCGTTGAGGTCGATGGGGATGTCGGCATTTCCCAATCCGTTTTTCGCAATGAGCCGGCAGCCTTGCTCGAAGATCGCCTTCGACTTCGGACAACCATACGGCGCGGTGTCGCTGTAGGAGCCCAGCACCGGCAACTTCAGGTCCGCATTGGCGCTCTGGCCGTCGCGCCAACGGGTCAGCCGCAGCACGCCGGTCTTTTCTTCGGCCGCGGTGATGGCGCGGGCAAGGCTAATGCGGGCGTCGTCCGCGAACGGCTTGCCGTTCACGCCGATAATCACGTCGTTGACGCGCAGAACCCCATCCGCCGGCGACCCGGCGTCAACCGCAGTCACCAAAATCTGCCGGGACGCGGCCGTCTGGCCGTTCCCGCCGTAGATCCAACCGCGTACCCCGGTGGGCCCCAGCGTCCAGTCGTGATTGGCGTCCTTCTTGCCACCCTGGGTGAGATCGGGGGCGGGAGGCATTGCCGCGGCGCGGGCGGTGCCAGTGATACCCATGCAGCCGAGCGCCAGAGCGCCGAGCATGATGCCCGCGTTGGAAAGCGAACCGACAGCCGGCAACAGACCCGCAACCACGGAAAACATCGATACTGACATTGGTAATTCTTGCCTTTTCATTGTCTCAACTTTCTTTTGTTAATCAGAGGGTTTCTTCCTCATGTTCAGGGACCTGAATCCGCACGAGTTTTCTCATCGAACTTCACGCTCCAGGCCGCGTCGCTCGTGGTGCTGTTCTCAATCACTAATGTCGCGTACCCGGTGCCGCTTTGGTGCGTGTCCAGGTGCGTCCGGCCGGTCGCGGTGTTAGTGCCGGCAGGTTTGAATCCGTTGCAGGCCAGCACGATCCGGAACGGTTCGCCGCCTATTACCCTGGCGGTGCCGGCGAGTTGCCTGGTCGCGGCGTCCCATTTCACGTTGGACAGATCCACCCAGCCCTGCAAGACGTGGCGGTTGGTCGACAGCACTTGCGGATTCGGCTGCGCTTTGCGGACCGAAAGCATCGCGCAGACGGAAGGCTCCAGCATCTTCTCCACCTTCGCCGTCCCGGGGAACTTGCCCACCAGCGAATCGTTCCAGAAATCGTAAACATAATAATTCGCGGCGGCGTCCAGCCCGATCGCGCCCGTCGTCACCCGGTCGCCGCTCAACGGTACCACCATCTTGTCGCTTTTGCTGCTGCTGTTGAACAGCGCCACTTGATGCCACTCCGGCGTCAACTCCAAGTCGTACACCCGGGGATCCGTCACGCCGGTGAAGGCGTCCAGCGGCCGGGCTGTGAAAGGCTCGCGATAGGCTGGATAAATGCGTGTGAAATCGTGAACAATCTCCGGCGTGAACAGCGTGAACGACGTGGCCAGGTCAATGCGCCCGCTAGTCAAATACACCATCGTCAGCATGGACTGCCGGATCTCCTTCGAGACATCATGCACCGTCTTGCTGTCGGGGTAGTAATTGAACACGGTGCGGTTCTTGTACCAGCGCAACCCGCCAATCGTGATCATGCCCGGGACGAACTTGTTAGAATCGCCCCAATTGCGCTGCGTGTCCACCAAACCTGCGGTCAGATCCAGACACGGCCGCCCGGACTCGCCAAGATTGCGCTCGTCTATCAGCGCGTCGGTCCCCAATCCTTCGCGGCACAGCCGGAATGATTCGCGGTATGCGGAGGCCGTCGTGGCATGGCGGTTCTCAAACCCACCCTCCGGCCGCCAGCCGGTTTCCGGGTAATCGAACTTGATCCCGCATATCCCATCCTTGCGCAGCCGGCTCCAAACCTCCTGCATGTGCTTGCGGAACTCCGGGTCGGTGTAATCGTAACTCACCAGCGGCTGATAGTGCGGATGCTTGACCTGCAGGCGACTGATGTCGTTGAAGAGCATGTGCCCGGGAAACGCCCGCGCATAATCGTCTGACGGCATCCCGACCTGGAAATACGTGTAGGGAATCCCGTCGCGCTCCTTGATCGCCGCGCACCACTTGCCGAACGTCTCGTAGGGCGGCACAAGATGCCCGAACCGGGACCAATGCGCGTCGTCCCACCAGCCCTGCTCCGTGTTCCCATCCCTGTCGCAATACGTATCCGGCTCCAGCCGGATGGCCACCTTGGTGTACTTGGTCACGCCCGCCTTCTGTGCGGCCTCCAGTTCCCCCACCAGTTTCATGGAATTGTTCACACCCGGCAGCCCGCTGAGCGCGCCGACGCCCCAACCGCAGAGCACCGGAAAATCATACACATTCGGCCTGGCATGATTGGCCAGCCGCATCGCCCGCCCGTATTTCTCCAATGCGGCGAAAGGGTCGGTGGTCGTGACATCCAGATAGAACGAATCCTCCGTCCAATACGTCTTGCCGGCATCCACCAGCCGCCCCACGGGATCCTGCGCGCTGAACCCGAGCCTGTTGTTGCCGAGCGATGCATATTTGCCGAACTCCTTGTAGCACAGCCCGCCCCAGACCACCGACCGCCGCCCGCCCCGCGCGGTGCAGGTCAGCATCAGGCTGTTAGGAGAAGTCCGCTCCGGCCCGTCCTTGACATGCGTCGCCTCCGCCCCCGCCGCCCCGTTCAGCGTCAGCAGGTTCTCAAGCATGGTTCCGGGCATCAGCTCTGCCCCGCTCATCGGCGCCGCGCTCATCAAGCGCACCTCGCGGGTTGTCTGGTTGCGGACGCCGAATCCCATGAACACCGCGCCGGCATTGTCGTGCAACGCGTAGCTGAACAGATATGTGGGCAATGCCTCCCGCTTCGGTTCGGTCATCGCCAGCACCACGCGCTGGCCTTTGCCGAAAGCATCCTCCACCGTTTCCACGGTCAGCGTGGTCGTCCAATTCCTGAAACTGTCCCGATTGGTCTTCTTGTCCGATTCCCCGCCCCAGCCATCGGCCGCCACCCAGGCATCGTCCACCATCACCGCACCGCTTGTCGCATCGGTGACGGTGATATTGCGTTTTCCGGCATCCACATTCAGCGTGACTATACCGTTAGATAAAGTGACTTCAGTGGGTTCCTGCTTGGCGACCACGGGATTGCCGCCATCCGGGGGTTCCTGCGCGCCCCACGTGATGCCCTGCAGCAGGCATACAGCTCCCGCGATCCTTACTAACTTCACATTCTGTTCTATGTATTTCATGGGTATCATCTCCTCATAATATTGTAGGCTGGAATCTCGGATTTCGCTTTGAGTGAGACCGGAAGGCTGGATCAAATCGAACCGGACGTGGGTCAATGGCAGGTAAAACACCCGTTATTTGTTCATAGATGCTTGTCATACCAGTCTGCGAACAGCTTCAAGTCCTGATCCTGGCCGGGCCAGCTGTGGCCTGCGCCCTCCTTGATCACCAGTTGGGCGGCAACGCCCGCCTCCTTCAATTTCCTCACCATCATCCGGGCCTGCTCCACCCGCACGATCACATCCTTGTCGCCATGAATGATAAAGGTCGGCGCCGACTTCGCCGACACATGGTTGATAGGAGAATATTCCGCCAGGATCCCATCGATCTTCTGCGGATCCGTTTCCTCCACATACTCCTGCTTTACGGGATCAAAATCGCGGAATCTGAAACCGTCGATCAGACCTAACCTGCGGGTTCTCGCCAAACAATTGGACCCGTCTTCTTCCCAGTGTACCCAGTCCACTCCCGGATAGAAACAGGCCACCGCCTGGACCTCGCTGGATTCACGGTTGATCGGATCCTTCGCCGCAGGATCGCCCGCCCCACCCTGCGTACCCAGCCATAACGAAATCACGCCACCGGCCGAAGCGCCACTGATTCCGATTCTCTGCGCGTCGATACCGAAATCACTGGCATGGTATCGGATAAAGCGCAGCGCCCGATGCATATCCGCCGAGACTTCGCGCAGGTCAAACTTTGGATTGCTCCCATGCACCACCGCAAACACCGTATAACCGCGATCCAGAAATGCCGCCATATACTTGACAAACTCCGGACCGGCCATGTCGTCATGATCCGACTTGAACCCGCCACTGACGGCCCACACCACCGCCGCCTTGTTGGGCTGCCTGGGACGGAGCACATCCATCGTCAACGCCATGCCGAACTTCCGGCCATAAATGACATCGGAAATCCGCGTGACCCCGTCCGCGGTTTCGGTCTGGTGATCCCTATCAAGCGCAATGCCGGTCAATGCCCTGGCATCAATCGCCCGCACCGACCGATCCGCCGGCGCATCCGCCTGTCCGGAACACGGCCCGCCCGCCACAAGAGCCAGAACACATCCAAACGGCATCACCCAATCATGCAACTTCATTATCATGTTCATATAGTATCCTATTTACTGATCAACCCGCATCAATTGTCCGTGTGCACCGCGCCTGTCTTATCCGGACACCACCAAAGTGACTGCCAGTATTTCCTGTCCATCGCGTAGCCATCGATGGGATCCTTCACCAGGTCGAACCCCGCCGGCAGCAGACCGTAGCGCTGCATCTCGCGCACATACTGCTCGTTCGGCCTGAATCCCGGCATGTCGAACCGCTTGATCTCATCGAGGCGCAGCCCGGCAGCCCGGACATGTGCCAGGATTTTCCGGTAATCGGAATCATCCGCCGACTCGAAGATCACCGGGTGTCCAACCGCCTTCGGCGCATGCGCCCGATCCTCCTTGACGGTCACCTGCTCCGGCTTGCCCACCGCGTAACCGCCGGCCGTCTTCGCCAGCGGCGACATCAACACCAGTGACTTCTCCGGTTGTGTTAGATTGAAGATTGTGTGACGCGAGAACCGGCTCGTCGGCCGCTGCCAACCCTCGAAGTCGCCGTATGCGTCCACGGGGATCTGGTCGGTGACAAACCGTGGTAACATATTGCCGTGACAAGCGGCGCACCGGCGTTCGACCGCGTCCTTGGCGGGCGCGGTGCTTGGCCACGCGTCGGCCATTTCTCGGATGGGTTCGTTGTTATGCCACCAGGCGCCGATTTGGCCGGTACCGAGGGCGGCGTAGGTGCCGGCATACTGGGCGGCGGTGTCGATCCAAAGTCGCACCCATATTTGTTCGTTTGCGGTGAGCTTGGCGTCGTGGTGGAGGCCGCCGATCTTATCCATGAGCGGTGATGCGGAGCTGTACATCGTGTATGGCACATCGTTGCCGACGGGGCGGCCCTCGACGTTGCTCACACCTTCCCAACCATAGCCGGCGCCATCCGTGACCTGGCGATGCAACATCAGGTTGTAATAGGCCAACGAGTAGGTCGGCCCGCGATCACCGGTCAACACGACACCACCGGCGCGTTTTCCAGCACTGTGGCACCTAACACAATGGCGGTCGAGAATGGGCTGGATGTCGCGTGGAAAATCGACAACATCCGGCACGCCGTCAATCGGCTCGATGCGGCTTGGGCCGTGCCGCAATGCGGTCAAACTCGGCCGGGATGGCGGCGGTTGGGTGCGGACCTCGTGACAGCCGAGGCAGCCGCGCTGCTCGCCGGGTTGGAGCGTCATGAAGCTGCGCATTTGTTTGATCGACCGGTCGTTGGCGTCGAGCAGCGCGAGGTAGAGGCTGCGCAACGGCGGCACCTCGAAGCAGGCGGAGCCGTCGTCGGCCACCGGCACAGTGCCGAGGATGCGCTTGAGCGACCATGTGCCGCCATGGGCGATGGGGGTTGAGCCGCCGCCGTGGTAGTTGGCGGGTTTCGGCAGGTCTTCTAACACGAGCAGTTTCTTGATGTCACCGCGGTTGATGCCATCCATGTTCCGTCCCTGATAGACGTCGGCCACGAATAGCGTCGCGGTGTTCATCGACAAATCGACGCGCGCGGGAATGATTGGCTCGCGGACGCGCGGCTTCAACAGCCGCGGTTCGTGAACCAGCTGCCGGCCCGTGTAGAGGGACGTCGTCGTGCCCGCCTCATCGAGCAGGAGGATGGAGTTTTCGCGGGCGACCAGAAAACCGTGCGGGGATACCGGATAGGGATCGCGGAAGCCACCTTGCGGGGTGATGTTCTTCACCATCGCGGTGGCGTTCGGCCCGCTCAACCCCGACACAACCATCACTTGGCCGGCATGTTCGGGCGTGCCGTGATAGCCGGCATCGATGAATACCACATTCCGGCTTTGTGGGATCGGCTGCGCATCAATGAACACCTCGCCCGGTGTCTGGTTGCCGAAATAGACCTGTTGCTCCGTGCCGTCAGGGTTCATCGTCCACAAGTGATGGAACGATATTGCATCGCGGTTCACATACTCCCAGCGTGTGTACAGGATGCGCCCGTCCGGAAGGATCGCCGGCGTGTTCTCCGTGACTGAATTCGACGACAGCATCCGCATCGCACTCCCGTCCACTTCGCACCGATACATCACCGCCACCGGTGCATACCAGCACATGACATAGCGTTTGCAGCGGCTGGAACAAAAGGCAATCCCACCATCCGGCAGGTAACAAGGTTCGACGTCGTCCCAATCGCCACTGGTGATCTGGCGCAGGCCGGTGCCGTCGGCGTTGATCTCGTAGAGGTTGAAGTGGTGAGTCCCGCCTTTCCGATATGAAAACAGGATCCGTTGCGCATCATAGCTGACCTGCGGGTCGCGGATGCCGCCGCGGGAATCCTCCAGCAACACCGTGAGTTGGCCGGTTTGAGGATCGAGACGGCAGAGCCGCGCGCCATCGTCGCCATACAGCCATTCATTGGTATCGGTGCACGCATAACCGAAATTCGAATAGTAATGCCCGCCCTTCGCGCCGGGGTTGCGCTCGGCGAATATGACGTCCGCGTCAATCTGCGACTTGTCAGCCATCGCCTGCATGGCGAGCAGCAGAACGCATAGTCCTATGACAGATCTGAGCATGCTGGGTTTCTCATGGTGTTCCTTTCTTCCTGTCATTGTTCTCGACTTTGGTCTCGGTACAGGTGGGTTCCAGCCGGATTTGAATAGCGCCGCCGGGAGAGCGGTTCCCAGTCACGGTCAGCCCCTTGACACTTTTGGCTGACACGCCTGCGCCGTCGAAATAGTTGTCCGTGATTCGGATGTTCTCGTGCACGGGCTCCTCAGGCTTCACCGATCGGGTTTGCGGATTGATATCGATGCCGCAACCAATGAAGGTGTTGCCGCGTATCAGCATATCGCGCAACGGACCGGACTCGAACCACCCCTCGGCGTCGTCCTCGATCAGAATGGCCGACATGGCGCAGCGGTGGAAAGTGTTGCTTTCAATGATGACCTTGCCGCGCGTGGTCAGGAGAAAACCGCGCACGGGATCCATACTGACATGATTGTTGCGGGCGGTAAGATTCGGATACCATGTGATGTTGTCGAGCACATCGTCCTGCTCGAAAGCCGGGACGGGGCCGTCGAGGGTCAGCAGCCAATCCTTGTCCGACTTCTTTTCGACGGCAGTTACTTTGCGGCGCGGGTTGTTCGCATATTCCCGCAAGTTGGAGTGACAGATGACCGCGACATCATCGCCCGGCGTAAAAGCGGCGAACCCGTATGTCTGCGGATGCATGAACCTCATCAGCACCTGATTGCCGCCGGGTTTCCCGATGATCCGCAGATGCGTCCCGTGGCAGTTGATGGCGTCATCCTGCATGCCGGAGAGACGGCAGGAATCCACTAGGATTTCGCCCTTGCAGTTGGAAAACTGAAAGATGTCCCCCCACGCGGTACAGGTGCGGTGGGAATCCTTGGGCGGAGCGACATTCACCCGCAGATAGGTGATGTTCTCCGTAAACTGGCTTACGAAACCCATCCCGGTCAGGGCATAAAAATCACAATCACGGAAAACGATGTCCTTGCTGCGGGCATTGTGGACACCCACCGAATCACGGGTCGTATTGCGGAAATGGTACTGGTGGCCTTGACTCAATCCGCTGCCGCCTGTCGCGTAATCGAGGCGCACTTTGCGCCCTGCGAGAGCGGTTGCCGTCGCTTCTGCCTGGCCTTGAGCGTTCCAGCTGCGAGGTGTCCTGGCACGCCAGCAGCGGCCTTCTTCGGGAATCGCCTCCTGGCAGAAATCGCCCGGATTCCAGTCGCCCTTCCAGACGAACTTCCCGTTATCAACGGCATACTCGGAACCCTCGGCGATTTCTATCACCGCATGGGACTGCCCCACCTCAAGCGCGCGGAATTCCGACACGGTGGGGCGTTTGAGGTCGAACACCAGTCCCGTAAAGGTGATGTCCTCCGAATGATCATTGAAAACCTGAACCATACGACCCTCATAGAGGAGGGTGGTCTTGCTCGAACCCTCAACGCCACCGCCCTCCAACCGCAGATGTTTGACGTTCCGCACCAGAATGCCGACCGGCTTGGGTGCCGGCGAATCACACGAATTGGAAACATACATCGGGAGGCGGATCGCGCCTTTCACTCCGATGGTGTGTCCGCCGGGCAGGAACCGGATCACGATCGGCTTTTCAAGCGTGCCTTCGCCCATAGGCACGAGGCTTTCTTCCTGCCGGCCAGGAGAGATCACCACCGTGTCGCCAGGCGCCAGCTTGACGGTATTCAGTTTCGCATACGTTCGCCATGCCTTTCCCGCAGGGTTGGCGTCATCCCCCTTGACCGGATCAACCAGGTAGCTAACACCTCCCTGTTCCGCCGCTGGAGCAGAACAGGAGAGAATGAATGCCAAAATGATGCAACTGTGTGATATTTTCATGATTTCCCTCATTTTTCCGTCCCGGTGATGAATCCGGCGTCCACCCAGTCCGCGTGATCGGCGGCATTGCCGTCACCGGCGTCGGTCACGACGAGGTGCAGTTCCTTGAAACGGGTGTTCAGTTCCAGATTGAACGTCCAGTTACGGAGCGACTTGTCGGAAAGCACGGGAGACTTGGCGATCAGCAGCGGTTTTTCGCCCATTTCCTTCACATCGCCGATAACCTGGAACACCACGCTGGAACGTGGATCGTTCTTTTGTGAATCGTCGATACCGACCACGGCGACAAAACGCGTGGCATTTTTCGGGATCGGATAGATGGAGATGGCGTTGGCGTGGGTGCCTATACCTTTGGCGTAGGTTTTTCCGTCAATGAGCAAGGGCCCGCCGCCGATGGATTTGTTGGGCACGGGCTCGCCCCATCCGTTATTCACCTGGGTGGCTTTCAGGTCGCCAAGGTGGATCGTCGGCGCGGGCGGTGTGGCAGCACGTTCCGGAGTTTTCGGGGTGGTGATTTCCACGGTAGCGATGGGTGATGCGATCTTATTCCAGCCTAGCCCGAGTTTCCTAGTTATCAACGAAAACAGTCGATAAGTGTCTGCGCATAAAGCTGTTGCGTCTACGGAAAACTATCCCCTAATAAATAATA
>Ga0268284_1000705_pt1 | contig 20701 bp, 14 predicted proteins | sample saktaG_14_FD_190137 | JGI IMG/M metagenome (GOLD analysis project Ga0268284, IMG submission 190137) | Saline water microbial communities from Sakinaw Lake, British Columbia, Canada - sak_2013_06_06_40m | ecosystem: Environmental > Aquatic > Non-marine Saline and Alkaline > Saline ...
GCGAAACACACCGAAATCGAGCAGGCGCGAACAGTCGAACACTCCTCTTTCTCCATTCGTGAAGAGGATGCGGAGCCGATAGTTTGCCTCGGCTTGAATAGAGGCGACGCGCGGATTCATCGCTTATTTCAGTGGTTCGATTTTGTAAGGCTGTTGGCCACTCGCCGCGAGTTCCCAGTCAGCGAGAAGTTCATCCCGGTGGATCTCCATCCATGCCAGCGCCAGTTTCAGCTTGCTGCCTGGGATCGACCCTTCCAGGATTTCACCGTCTGGAATTGCAAGGACAATTTCGTGCTCCTGATAACGGACGTGGACGTGCGCTCGCTTGTGCCTCCTGTTGTCAAGGAAGTACATCGACACAATGATCCCATAAAACATCGAAATGACCGGCATGTTTGTTCTTTCCCGGCATTACCGTGCTCGAAAGGTGGCCAAAACGCAACCTTAAATTCGCTTCCAGCCATGATCGATGATCCCATCCCGCCCGGTCTTCTCCAGCATCCGCTACGATCTGATTCGTTGCCCAGCTTGCTTCTGTTAGTCCATCTTCCTTTCCAAACCGAAGGCCATTCCGCTAGTTCTTCGGCGGCGGCACTACCGGGACCTTTGTGCTCCACCGCTCCGCCCGCGTGAACTCCCGCGCCGCGAAAACCCAGATGACCCATTGCTTGTTCTCCCAATACCCGCTAGCCTGCGGGTTGAGTGCCCCCCTTCGGTAGAGATTGACGCGCGCCTGGTGCACACCGTCGCCATGGCTCGCGACGACATCCATCGGGTAGCCAAACTGCATGAGCAGATAGTCGGGCAGGCCGCCACCGGCGCCGTGCAGTTCCTCGGTTCCCTCGCTGAAGACTGTCACGTGACTGTCTCCTAACAAAACAATCGGGCTCGCAGGATCACTCCAGCCCACGACCGGCCCGTCATCCCCGTAACTGACCCGATCCAGCGTGACCAGCTCCTTCGGGAGTCCCGTGTCGCCCGCCATCCTCGCCAGATCACCGCGAATCTCCATGCCCTGGTTGGGCACCATTCGGATCCGTGTCGAACTGTTGCGGACGCAATTCTTCAAGCGCCGGGAAATTGCCGCCGCCGCCACCCGGCAGCCCTCCGGTGACCAGTGCGAATCCTGGGCCAGATAGAGTGGTCGGTTTGCGGGGTCCTTGCGGTGTTCCGCGAAGACCGGCTCCAAGTCCAGAACGTTGAGTCCGGCATCCTGCAAGCGTTGCAAGAAGGCGGCCTGAGGCTCGACCTTGATGTTCTTTCCCAGGCGCTCCGGATAGATTCCGACCTTCGCCGGCACCGGCACGATCAACAGCTTCGTCTCGAGCGCTGCGAGCCGCCTCTGAAAATCCAGCATTGCCGGCAACGGATCCACTCCTGCCCGTGATACCTCCTTCCAGTCCTTTTCCCAAAACCGACCTGTCCCGACATGGCGCAACTCATCCGCCAGGAACAACCACCCCGCCGACCCGCCTCTAACAACCACCCCCGCCGACTCCTTCCCGCGTCCTGCGGGCGGCGATTCTCCCGCCGCCGGTTTCGATCCTCCGTCGTAGTAGATGACGAGGTCTTTCTCCCCGATCGCATCGACGATCCGCTCGCGCACAAATTCCGGATGGTCGATCCATCGATCGAGATTCAGCCGTTCGATCGATCCGATCTCCGAGGGCAGCCGTTCCAGCCTCGCCTTTTTCCACACCGCCCACTTCACCACCAGGATCTTATCGTCCGCGTACGACCCTGCGTGCACCTTGCGCACCTGGTAAAGATAGGTGCACAAGGCCCGCGGATAGGGGGCGACCTGCTCCGCTTCCGGGGTCGGCGTGGCTTGCAACAACTTCGCCTCGATCTCCAAGGTAGCGGCCGCCAGCGGTGACACAACCGCCAGCGCAAAAACCACCACGCGCATTGTGACTTCCACGCAACACTATTGATTCCGCTTCCCCCACATGTCAATCCGGCATCCGCCAGCCTTGACTCATGGAGGATTTTTGCACGGGCAAGTAACCCGCGACAAGGGGCTTGGTTCCTCGTCATGGCGCAGCGAAGACGGGTCCCCATGGACGGGAAAGGTTGGATCAGGAAGGGCGACCTGTTTCCCAAACCCGTTGCGATCCAAGGGCGCAAGGCCCATGGCGTCGCCCGCCGGAAACCCATGCGAAAATCCACCGTGGTCTTGACCTGGCCAGATCCGCCGCCATGGTGTCAGACCGTGTTTCGCTCTATCCTCTTTTGCCTCCTCGCCCTTTGCATCCTCCCGGCCGGTGCCGCTACCAAGGTCGGCCGGTGGTCGGAGCAGACCGGCCGCGAGTGGTGGACGCAACACGCCACCCCGGAGAGCTGGACCGGGGAGCGCAACTCGATCCACGAACAACTGCTCGCTATCCACAAGAACCTCGGCACTGCCAATGCCATCGCGAACTCCCACTTCGTGGGCTGGATGAATCACCTCAAGTGGCTCTCGCTCTTCCCCGCCGATTGGAAGGGGCACGACTGCTTCAAGGACGAGTCCGCGCGCACCGCCTATGTGCAGCTCGCGCAGCAACCCATCATCCGCGACTCCTTCCTCAGCTCCCTCTCGCCCTACGACGATCATGCCAAGGCCCTGGAAGTTCTCTGCCGCATCTATCGGGCCCACCCTGCCGACGCGGGTGACTTCTGCGCGCTCGCCGTCGCGCTCAGCATCGTCTTCGATCAGCCGTTCCCCGGCACCTGGCCGCATCATTTCGTCAATGCCGACTCCGTCCCCCGCACCAACGAGAAGCCCGAGGACCGCTTCGCCTTCTTTGTCCAGTCCCAGAAAAACGGCGCGTTGCTTTACGACTTGAAGCGACTTTGCGTCTCGGAACTCAAGTTCGTGGTCGATACCCCTGTTTCCATCAGGGAGCTGCAGTATGTTCAGGGCGTGAAGCTGCGCGATGTGAAGCAATTCCACATTCTCTTCTCGATGATCACTTACGACATGCCCCGCATCGAGAAGAAGGTCTACCTCTGGCCGCACGGGTCCTATCAGCTCGCATCCATTGCCGAGCACGGCGGACTGTGCGTTGATCAGGCCTACTACACCTCCCACGCCGCCAAGGCCAAGGGCGTTCCTAACATCATCTTCCTCGGCCAGGGAAATTCCGGCGAGCACGCCTGGCTGGGATACCTCGAAAGCTACGACCACTGGAAGTTCGACCTCGCCAAGTTTCGCAACGAAGACTACCCGGTCGGCCAAGCCTTCGATCCGCAAACCTGGCGGCGCCTCACCGACTCCGAATGCGAGTTTCTCAATCGCCGTTCGCTCACTACATCCAACATCGTGATGGCCCGGCAGTTCCTGACCTGGGCCGAACTCAATCCCACCGCAAGCTTCCATTCCGAGGCTCTTCAGCAAGCCCGCAAAGCCGCCCCCGAATACCTATGGGCCTGGGAACTGGAGGCCGCCAGCCTCGACCGCAGCAAGGCCGGCATTGCAGAGCGCAGCCGCTTTTGGAACGACTGGATCAATATTTTCAAGGACCAACAGGACCTCCGGTTCCGCGGCGAAAAACGCCTCCTCGGCCTGCTCGAGGAAGCGGGTGAGACCGCCGAGTACAACCGCCTCCTCTCCAGGATCGTCGCCGACAACAAAAACCAGCGCTTTGATCTCGTCGTGAGCGTCGCCGCGGAAAAGGTCTTCGTCCACATAGAGAACCAGCGCTGGGAGGACGCCCGCGAAACCTTCCGCAACGCCATGCAGCAGCTCGCCAGCAAAGCGGGCGGCCACCTCTTCTATCAACTCGTCCAGCCCTACGTGCAGTCCTGCCTCGAAGAGGGCAAGACCGCCTACGCCGCGGAAGCAATGGAACGCGCCACCAAGTCGTTCGAGGCCCGGAAAGGTTCCATCCTCGACACGGACCTCAGGGAACTGGCAGACATCGTCAGCGCCAAGGCAAAGCTGCAGGTCACACCCTGACCGCGCTTTTCAACCTGAATGGGAAAATGGAATCGGTTAGCCGGGCAGCAGTTTCCACTGATCATACGGATTGATACTGATTTCACTGAAAGTGGTCCTTAGACGGCACGGACCATCACATCCACATCCGCGGTGGTCCGCCTTACGCTGCCGGGTAAAGAATCGCCTTGAGATCGTCCTCCACCTCAGTGATGGGCATGAGGTTGAAGGTGTCGGCGAGCACTTGGCGCACCGCAGGTGTTAGAAAGGCCGGGAGAGTAGGGCCGAGGCGGATGTTGCGGATGCCCAGATGGAGCAGCGTGAGCAGGATGGCCACGGCCTTTTGTTCATACCACGAGAGCACCATCGACAGCGGCAGGTCGTTGACCCCGCAACCGAACGCGTTGGACAATGCAAGCGCAATCTGAATGGCCGAGTAGGCGTCGTTGCACTGGCCAATGTCAAGCAGGCGCGGAATGCCGCCGATGTCGCCGAAGTCCAGCTTGTTGAAGCGGAATTTCCCGCAGGCCAGGGTGAGGATGACGCAATCCTGCGGCACCGTCAGCGCCAGGTCCGTGTAGTAATCGCGGCCGGATTTGGCGCCGTCGCAGCCGCCGATCAAAAAGAAATGGCGGATGGCGCCACTCTTGACGCTGGCCACCACCTGGTCCGCCACCCCCAACACCGCGTCGCGGCCAAAACCCGTTAGAAGCGTTTGGTCAGAGCCATCCTCCATAAACCCCGGTGCCGCCAGGGCGGCTTCTATCACCGGACTGAAGTCGCGCCCGGTGACATGTTTGACACCCGGCCAACCGACGTGGCCGGCGGTGAAAATGCGATCGGTGTAGCTTGGCTGGGGTTCCTGGATGCAATTGGTGGTCATCAGGATGGCACCTGGGAATTGCGCGAACTCCACCTTCTGATCCTGCCAGGCGCCGCCGTAGTTGCCAACCAGATGCGGATAGGCTTTCAGCGCCGGATAGCCATGCGCGGGCAACATCTCACCGTGGGTGTAAATGTGGATGCCCATGCCATGGGTTTGGATCAGCAGCGCTTCCAGGTCCTTCAGGTCGTGACCGGAAACCAGTATCGCCTTGCCTTTGATTGGCTCGACGCGCACCGCAGTGGGCACCGGATGGCCGAAGGTGCGGGTGTGCGCCTTGTCTAACAATTCCATGACCTTCAGGTTCACCTCGCCGCAGCGCAGGCAGAGGCCGAGCCACTCATTCATCCCCAGCCCGCCGTCCGCCAGCGCGGCGAGCGCATCGCGGAAGAATGCGGCAATCTCATCGGACTCGTAGTTGAGAATGGCGGCGTGTTCCGCGTAGGCCGCCGCGCCTTTGATGCCGTAGGTCAGCAACTCCTTGAGTCCGCTGATGTCCGGTCCCGCCGGATCCGCATCGAAAAGAATCGCCACCTGCCGGCCTTGGCGGATGAACCCCGCGAGATCCTCCGCCGGACGCCAAACAGCCGGCCCCCTGACGGTCTCCGGCTCTTGCCCCAGGGCACGCGCGGCGGTTTCATACACGCTGCGCGCGGCGTCACGCACCGTGGCGGCCCGCTGCAACACTTCCAGGAAGCGCGCGTCGTCGAAGTTCACATTGGTTACTGTTAGAAAAAGCGCCTCGACAAGGAAGTGATCGCTGTCGCGGGTTTTGGCCCCGAACCTGGCGGCGCGTGACGCGTATTGGGCGATGCCTTTGGCGGCATGCAGGAGGAGGTCCTGAAGACAGGCCGTGGAGTCGGTTTTGCCACAGACCCCCTGAGTGGTGCAAGCGGTTGCCTTGGAGGTTTGTTCACATTGGAAGCAGAACATGATGATTGGATATGGATGGTTGGATGTTTGGCAATCGCAGGGCGGCAGCGCCATGCGCACGGTGGATTTAGCGTGACCGTGTCAACCCCGCCTTGACGCAGGTCAAACTTTTGAGAGTTTGACCAAGCCGCCGCCGTCCCGTAGAAACCGTCCGTGACCACCTCGCGCGCCAGGGATTTCCGGGCAATCGCCCATGCCCACGCCCTGCGCGCATGCCAACTCTTCAGCGGGTTGCCACCGGAGGCTCTGGAAACCATCACGCGACTCTGCGTGGTGCGGCGACTGGCAAAAGGCGACGTCCTGTTTCGCGAGGGCGCGCCAACCGAGGGGTTTTATGTCGTCCAAAGCGGTGCGGTGTGCGTTTTTCGGGTCAACGCGGCCGGCAAGGAACAGGTCATTGCCGTGTTCCGCGCGGGTCAATCGTTCGCCGAAGCGGCGCTGGCCAGTGCCGGCGGTTATCCCGCCAATGCCCGCGCGGAGGTGGAATCCACAGTGCTGTTAGTTCCAATGCTCCCGTTTCTCGAACTGCTGCGCCGCAGCCCTGAACTGGCATTGCGCATGCTCGGCGCCATGAGCCTGCACCTGCGCGACTTGGTCGGCCGCCTGGATGATCTGACCCTCAAGGACGTGGAGTCGCGCCTCGCCCACTGGCTGCTCAAGCAATGCCCGCCCCCTCTAACCGATGAGCCGGCCGAAATCCGCCTCGGCCGCACCAAGCGGGTGCTGGCAGGCGAACTCGGCACCGTCGGCGAAACCCTCTCGCGCACTCTGGCAAAATGGCGCGCCCTCGCCCTGGTCCGCGTCAAGGGCGGCATCATCACCGTGATCAACCCGCGGCAGTTGGACGCCTTGCTGCGGCGCAATCTCGGTGACTGATCTGGGGCTTAAGAAGGCAGATGCCGCGCGCTTTGCCGCATTCATCCTAAAAACAGAAATGAATTTGAACAGGAGGAAGCAGAGAGAGCAGAGGTTCAAGAGCTTATCACTAAAATTGCCACCTGCTGATTCAACTCTTGCGGGTGAGGCCATCCATGTTTGTATGCCATTCATTCTCTGCTTCCTCTGCTTCCTCCTGTTCATCCATCTTCCTTTCTAGGTTCATTCCTGCGGGAGGTGTTGAGTGCGGCGAAGAATGGCTTCCGCAGCCTTGACACCCGGCGAGCGCACAGTTACTGTGCGGCACAGCCATGAAGAATATTACCTTGAAAATTGACGACGAGACATACCGCAAGGCGAGGATTCGTGCGGCGCATGAGGGCACGTCGGTGAGCATGCTGGTGCGGGGTTTCCTGGTATCGCTTGCAAGCGGCACGGAGGCCGAAACCCAGCAACGAATTGTTGCCGCGCTGCAGGAGATCTATGCTGAGGCGGATGCCCGTGCCACGCCCCGCAACGAACCCCTGCGCCCCCTCACTCGCGAGGAAATCTATGCCGAACGCCTTCGTTGACACCAATGTGCTGGTATATGCGGCGGCGGAGGAAACCCCACTGGCCCGCAAGACCACCATTGCCCGGGAACTCCTCCTACAGCCCGGCCTGCATTTTTCGGTGCAGGTTTTGAGCGAGTTTGTCGTGAACGCACGGCATCCCCAAAAGCTCAATCTGCTGCGGGAACGGGAGCAACGCTGGTTGCAAGGATGGCTGCTCCGCCCGGTCGCGAGCATCACCACCGCAACCTTTCTCCGGGCCCTCGCCATGCACACCCGCTATCAGGTCTCGCATTGGGACTCACTCATCCTGGCGGCCGCACGCGAGATGAATTGCTCCTTGGTTTACTCGGAGGATCTCAATCAGGGTCAGGACTATGATGGCGTGAAAGTGATCAACCCCTTCCTCTGACGTCTTACCACTACGTCACCCTTGAAGATGCCCGTACGGCGCGCCAACACTCGACAACACCCGAACCCATGAAATGGACCACAATTCTCATCATCGCTGTGGTGATCGCGATCTTGCTTCTGCTCAAAATGGCCGGGCGGATACCAACCAAAGACGCGCTGGGTTATCTGCATAAAGGTGCTCTGGTGATTGACGTTCGCAGCTCCGGCGAGTTCAACGCGGGTCATCTTTCGACTGCGATCAACATTCCGCTCGATGAGATTGAAACCGCCCTGCCGCGTCAGGTGAAAGACAAGAACCAAGTGTTATTGCTGCATTGCCAGAGTGGAATGCGCAGCGGAGTTGCAGCCAGAAAATTGAAGGGCATGGGCTACACGAACGTCTTCAATCTTGGTTCGTTTTCCCGCGCCAGGGAAATCGTTGGCACTGCGGATAGTGAATGATTTGCCCGGGCCTGCTGGCGACGAGCGCTGCCGTGGCGGCCTGCGCAACCTTGGCCTGGCTGGTGTCGGGCTCTGAAACGGTTCTCGCGGCCGGACTCGGCGGCGGGGTGCTGTTAGGACTGGCCGGGGTGTGGCAATTGCCGCGCCGGATCGACCAGGCGGCCAAGCGGTTGCGGAGTGAAACGGCATGATGGCGTCAGGCGAGGATGCCGGTGACGATCTTGGCGGGTTCGAAGCCGGTGAGGCGCAGGTCGATTCCCTGGTTGCGGATGACCAGGCGTTGGTGATCGATTCCTAACAGATGTAACAGGGTGGCGTGGAAGTCGCGGAGGTGGACGGGATTGTTGACGATGTTATAGGAAAAGTCATCGGTTTCGCCGTAGCACATGCCGCCCTTGACGCCGCCGCCGGCCATCCAGATGCAGAAGTTTTTCGGGTGGTGGTCGCGGCCGTAGTCGTCACGGGTGAGGGTGCCCTGGCTGTAAACGGTGCGGCCGAATTCGCCGCCCCAGACGACCAGGGTGTCATCTAACAATCCTCGGGCCTTGAGGTCCTGGACGAGGGCGTAGCAGGCCTGGTCCACGTCCATGCACTGCGAGCTGATATGTGCGGGCAGGGTGCCGTGCTGGTCCCAGCCGCGGTGGTAGATCTGGACGAAGCGCACGCCGCGTTCGGCCATGCGGCGGGCGAGCAGGGCGCAGTGGGCGAAGGTGCCGGGTTTTTTGACGTCCGGGCCGTAGAGTTCGCGGATGCGGTCGGGTTCCTTGGAGAGATCGGTGAGTTCGGGCACCGAGGCCTGCATGCGGAAGGCCATTTCATACTGTGCGATGCGGGTGAGGGTTTCCGGGTCGAGGGAAGCGTCGGCCTCCTGTTGGTTGAGGGCGGCGAGGCTGTCTAACATCCGGCGGCGGGTGGCGCGGTCCATGCCTGGCGGGTCGTCGAGGAACTGGATGCCGGCACCGGTCGGTCGGATGGCGACGCCACTGTGTTGCGAGGGGATGGGGCCGCTGGACCAGAGGCGGGCGGAGATCGCCTGGACGTTGGAAGCGGGGTTGGAGTGCTGGGCGTGGAGGACGACGAAGGTGGGCAGGTTTTCGTTCATCGAGCCGAGGCCGTAGGAGAGCCAGGAGCCGATGCTGGGTTTGCCGGGGTTCATGTTGCCGGTGTTGATGAAGGAGTTGGCGGGCTCGTGGTTGATGGCCTCGGTATGCATCGTCTTGATGACGCAAAGGTCGTCGGCCATTTTGGCCGTCCAGGGCAGGATTTCGCTGAACCAGGTGCCTGCCTGGCCGTGTTGGGTGAACTTGAACTTGGACGGCGCGACGGGGAAGCGCGCCTGGCCGGAAGTCATGCCGGTGAGGCGCTGGCCCTTGCGCACCGATTCGGGCAGATCGGTATCGAAGAGCTTGTCCAGGCCGGGCTTGTAATCGAGCAGATCGATCTGCGAGGGCGCTCCCAACATGAACAGGTAGATGACACGCTTGGCCTTGGGCGCGAAGTGCGGCAACAACTTCTGAATCGCGAGGGCGGAGGTGGTGTCGCCACGCAGGCTGTCGCCTAACAGGCTGGCCAGGGCGGCCACGCCGAGGCCGCGCGCGGACTGGCCGAAGAAGTCGCGGCGGGTGAGGGAACGATAGTAGGATTCGCAGGCCATATTTTTGTTAGGAATGGAGGTGGAGGGTGGGACGTGGCGCGGTGGTTTGGTGACGGCTTGGCGTTTCTAACAAAAATTCGCGCGTTACGGATCAGCGGTTGAGGGTTTCGTCGAGGTTGAGGGTATTGCTGGCGATGACGGTCCAGGCGGCCAGTTCGGGAGCGCTAAGAGACGGGTCGGGGGCGCGTTCGCCATAGGCGACGAGTTTTTTGGCGTCGTCCAAGGAGTTGCCGAAGGTGGCGCGGAAATCCGATAGAGCGGCGGCAAGGACGGGCAGTTCGGCGGCTTTGGGCGGGCGGGCCAGAACGATGCGGTAGAGGTAATCGAAGCGCTCGTCGTCGGAGGATTTCTGTTTGAGGATGCGTTCGGCGAGCACCCGTGCGGCCTCGACGAACTGGATGTCGTTCAAGGTGACGAGGGCTTGGAGCGGGGTGTTGGTGCGTTCGCGGCGGACGGTGCAGTTTTCGCGGGACGGGGTTCCGAAGGCCTCCAGCGAGGGGTGCGGGGCGCTGCGTTTCCAGAAGGTGTAAAGGCTGCGGCGGTAGAGGGCCTCGCCGGAGTCGCGTTCGTATCTGCTGGTGTTGGATTCCTTCATGGCCACCGCTTCCCAGACGCCGTCCGGCTGATAGGGTTTGACGCTGGGGCCGCCGAGCTTGTTGACCAGCAGGCCGCTGACGAAGAGCGCCTGGTCGCGGATCATCTCGCCGTCCAGACGTTGGCGGGGGCCGCGCGCGAGCAGGCGGTTGGCGGGATCCTTTTCCAGCTTGGCGGGAGTGGCGGCGCCGGATTGGCGGTAGGTGGCGGAAGTCACCAGGAGTTTCATGAGTTTTTTCACATCCCAGCCGTTGTCGCGGAACTCGAGCGCGAGCCAGTCGAGCAATTCGGGATGGACGGGACGGTCGCCCTTGATGCCGAAGTCCTCCGAGGAGGCCACCAGGCCGGTGCCGAAGAGTTGCTGCCAGAAGCGGTTGACGGTGACGCGGGCGGTTAGAGGGTGGTCGGGATGGACCAGCCAGCGGGCGAGGCCGAGGCGGTTCTTGGGATCGTCCTTGGCGATGCGCAGGCCGAAGACGGCGGGGATGTCGGCAGCCACCTTGTCCTTTGGCTGGGTGTATTCTCCGCGGCCGAGGATGTAGGCGGAGGGCTCCTCGTTGTTCTCCTGCATCACCAGGGTGATCGCGCCGCGTTTGCTGATAGACTCGCGTTCGGCCTGCAGGGCGGCGAGCTCGCGCCGGAGCAGGGTGGCGGGGGAGTCGTCGCGCTGGATGTTGGCGGTGAGAATCGCCCGCAGGGACGGCTCCAGTTTGTCCCCGGAGATATTTGTTAGATGGGGGCGGAAGGCGGCGAGGGCGATGGCCGGAACCTCTGCGGCGGTGACCATGCGGGGGTAGAGGCGGAGGTCGTGGAAGGACGCGTTGCGCAGCGGTTGGCCGGGGGTGCGGCGGGCGAGTTGGACCCTGACCTGGTTGGCGAGCGTGCCGGTTAGAGAATCGTTTTCAACCTTGACGGGAACGTTTTGGCCGTTGAGGAAAAGTTTGACTCCGGCGGCTTTCGACGAACCGTCATAGGCGACCAGGACGTGGCACCATTCGTTAGGCGGCAGTTTTGTGCTGGAAACCACCTTGATGGCATTGCCGGGCCAGTTGTGAATCAGGTGGGCGCCGAAGGTGTTGTTTTCGAACCAGAGATCCCAACCGGTGAAGGAGCTGGTTTCATCCATGCGCGAGAGCAGGGCGCCCGCCAGGTTTTCACCCCGGACCCAGGCACCATAGGCGAAGGCCTGGGTGTTAGGGTAGTTGGCGAAGTCGCCCAGTTCCGCGGAGAAGTTCTCGCCGGGGGCGAGGGCCGCAACGGGTCCGTGCATGACCCATTGGTAATTGCCCCCGAAAGTGGTGTTGGCGGGCTGGCCCTGGAGGGTGAAACCCGCGGACGCGCCTGTTCCTTCGGCAGCGGGAAAGGCCAATATCAGATCGGCGGGGGCATCCGGCAGGTTGGCGCTGGCGGCGCTGGCGAGGGCGGTCTTGAGCTGTTCGGCCTCAAGTTTCTCGGCTTCCTTCAAGGCTTGTTCCTTGAGTGGTAACAGTTGCGAGAGTTCCTGCAAGCGCGGGACGTCCTCCGCTTTGGGGACCATCAGGTTGGGCGGGTGCTCCGCCGAGTTGCCGTCCAGCGCGGACATCGGGGTGTTGCGGAAAAAGGCGCTGAGTTGATAGAAATCCTTTTGCGTAACCGGGTCGAATTTGTGGTCGTGGCAGGCGGCGCAACCGGTGGTGAGGCCGAGCCAGACACGCGAGGTGGTTTCCACCCGGTCCTTGGCGTAGGTGGCAAGGTATTCGTCGGCGATGGCGCCGCCTTCGCCGGTGGTTGCCAGGCAGCGATGGAAGCCGGTGGCGATCCGTTGTTCGAGGGTGGCATTGGGCAGGAGGTCGCCGGCGAGTTGTTCGATGGTGAACTGGTCAAAGGGCTGGTTGGTGTTGAACGCCCGGATCACCCAGTCGCGGTAGGGCCAGATGCTGCGGTAGTTGTCGAAGTGAATGCCGTGGGTATCGGCGTAGCGGGCGGCGTCCAGCCAATAACGCGCCTGGTGCTCGCCGTAAGCGGTGGAGGCTAACAGCCGGTCGACGGTTTTTTCATAGGCGTCCGGGTTGTTGTCGGCGAGGAAGGCCGCCACCGCTTCCGGGGTTGCCGGCAGTCCCGTTAGATCGAGGGTGACGCGGCGCAGCAGGGCGGCCTTGTCGGCTTCGGGGGCGGGGGCGAGGTTCTCTTGTTGCAGGCGGGCGAGGATGAAGTGGTCGATGGGGTTGTTGGGCCAGGCGGAATTTTGGACGGTGGGGACGTCCGGGCGTTTGGGCGGAATGAGCGACCAATGTTCCTCGTAGTTGGCGTCTTGGTTGATCCATTTCTCCAGCAGGGCGATCTCACGTTGGGAAACAACCTTGTGGGTTGCCGGGGGTGGCATGACTTCCTTGGGGTCCTTGTGGCGCATCCGCTTGATGAGCTCGGAGGCCGCCCCCTGGCCTTTGAGGATTACGGGCTGGCCGTTTTCCATGGGTTTGAAGGCAAACTCGGCGCGGTCCAGGCGCAGATCCGCCTTGCGGGAGCCGGAGTCGGGGCCGTGACAGAGGTAACAATATTCGGATAGGATCGGCTGGATGTCGCTGTTGAAGGTCACCACTTCCGGCAGGGCCGGCCCGACCGATGCGGGCGCGGTGTAGATCGGGGGGGGCGTTTCTTTTCCGGCGATACGTTTCCAGGAAAATCCGGGGATGAAGCCGACGGCACTGACGGCGGCACCGGCAACAACCAAGGACCCGAGAAGGGCAAGCGAGCTGGGGATTTTCATGCTGGGGAACGGTCAGGATTTGTCAGGCACGGCGGCGTTGGCGGGGGCGTTCTTGTTCGCCGCTTCGTCCGGCTTCGGAGTATCGGATAGACCGAGGTTGACTTCCACGCCGGGGATGGCGTCGCGGAGTAGTTTGGCTCCGTTCTCGGTGACCTTGGATTGCCAGAGGAAAATCTTCTTCAAGTGCTTGAGGTCGGTGAGGTATTGCAGGCCGGCATCGGTCACGCCCGTGCCATAGAGGTTGACGACCTCCAAGGCGGGCAACTGGCCCAGGTGCAGCATTCCGGCATCGGTGAGTCCGGTGTTTTGGAGTTGAAGATTGCGCAGTTTGACGAAGGGAGCGAGCAAGGCCAGGCCGGTGTCGGTCACCTTGGTTTGCTGGAGTTCCAAGGACACCACGCTGGAGGCCACCGGGGCGAGGGCCTGGAGTTGGGCGTCGGTCACTGCGGCCGCGTTGATGCCGGGCGCATACTCGAGTTCCGGTTTCCCGGAGACCACGCACGAGAGACGGCCTGGCAGGTTTTTGCGGAGTGATGCGAGGGTCGTTTCGAGGGCCGCGCTTTCGGCCGCGATTTTGGCGTCCAAGGTTTTGCGCTGGGACGGAGTCAGGATGGCATCGAGGGTGGCACGGAGCTTGGGCGGGAGATCAAAGTCACCGGCCATTTTGTCGGCGGGGGCCCCCATTTCGATCCAGAAGGTGAGAGCGGCGATTTGTTCCCCTGAGGGTTGGGGTTTGCCTTTGGGTGGCATGTGATCCTTGTCTTCGAGGTCAAGCAGCATGCGCGTCAGCAGCAGGCTGTCTTTGGGGTTGGCGGGCTCAAGGGCTGGACCCGTGGCTCCACCTTTGAGCAAGGTGGCAAGGGTATCGAGGCGGAGACCGCCTTTCCTCTTGCCCTCGTTGTGGCAGGAAAGGCAACGTTCCTCCAGAATCGGCTGGACGACATCGTCCCAGAGCAGGCGTTGTTCGACGGGCTTGATCCCGATGGTGTTGGGATCGCGCCTGGGTTTGAGGCCGGCGAGTTTGCGGATAAAATCGGGGGCCTGATCGGTTAGGTAGGTTTCGCCGTGGGTGAGGTTGGCTCCATAGTGGCCGGCAACGGTCATGACCCCGCAGGTGAGGGCCAGGGTGGCGGTGGAAAGGCCGGAGAAAACGCCAGTCCCGATGGTGCGCGGGCAAAGGCGGAAGATGAGCGCCAGATTGGCACCAAAGGCCGTGGCGACCCCAGCCCACAGGTGGTTGTCCAAAAGATCCGTGTCATACCCTCCAGATTGGGCCAACAACCAGCCACACCCGACCGCGAGCGTGCATCCCGCTGCGCCCCAACCGAGAATCACGGTCACGGTCGAGCCGTCGGGACGCGGCAGAATCCGCCGCAGTCCGGGCAGGCGGGCGGCCTCAAAGGCGAGCGCGACGAGCAGCAGCACCACCGGGAAATGCAGGACCATGGGGTGGAAGCGGCCTATCCACAGGGCCATCTGCGGCGGACCGCTAGCCCAGGCGACCGGATCGATCCAAGGCGCGGCAACGGATAATCCAAGGCCGAGAGAGGCGACCACGAGCCAGCACAAGCGGGCAGTGGGCTGAACGGGAGTGGCAGTCGAAGATTCCATGCGCAATGGGAAATGTTGGGGATATCAGTCATGCAGCAACCCTTTGCTGTAAAGGGAGAAACCTTGCCCCGGTGATTTATCGCTTGAACAAACCGGCACTTCCACCGATCCCTCGCCCATGAGCCAAGCGCCCGAGCCAGAGAAACACCATAACGAAACGACTCTGGATGACGTGAAACAACTCGGACTGTGGGCTGCGCTGGGCAGTTTGGGCTACGTGTTCTGGATCGTCGGCGGCATGGAAATGATCGAACGCCTCGCCTTTTACGGCGTGCGCACCGTTTCCACCCTGTATGTGACCCGTGCCAAGAGCGACGGCGGGCTGGGCGAGACGATGGCCACCTTCGGTTGGCTGCTTTTCGCCTGGACCCTGATCCAGTCGGGGGGCTCGATTTTCACCGGCGGACTGTCGGACCGCTACGGCTACAAGCTGACGATCTTCATCGCCACCATCATCCAGTGCTCGGGCTACCTGCTGATGGCGTTTTTCCACAGCTTTTGGGGGTTTTTCGCCGGGGCGATGTGTCTGGCCGTGGGTACCGCCATCTTCAAGCCGGGCATCCAAGGCACGCTGATCCTGAGTTGCAACCGCCGCAACAGCTCGGTGGCCTGGGGCGTCTTCTATCAAACCGTCAACATCGGCGGCTGGATCGGGCCCTTGATCGCCATGCAAATGCGCCAGATGGACTGGAAATACGTCTTCTTCACCAATGCCGCCTTCATCTGCCTGAACTTTGTTTTCCTGCTGACCTACCAGGAGCCCGGCAAGGAGGAGCGGCTCGCCCGCCGCGCCCAGGTCAAGACCGGTCAGGTCAAGGAGAATGACTTGGTTTTGGAGACGCTGCGGGAACTCAAGAAACCCCACCTCTATCTCTATCTGTTAATCTTCTCGCTATGGTGGTTCATGTTTCCGATGCTGTGGGACGTGCTGCCGAAGTATGTCGAGGATTGGGTGGATACCAGCACGATCGTGCGCTCGCTATTCGGGGCGGATGGCACCCGCAGCAGCGTCATCCAATTCCTGATGGGGATGCCCAAGAGCGGCATGAAAATCGAGCCCGAAGGGATCGTCAACATCAACTCGGGCATCATCATGTTCACCTGCTTCATCGTTGCCGGTATCAGCGCCAGAATGCGGGCGACTAACAGCCTGCTGCTAGGCACCATGCTGGTGGTGGCCGCGCTCACGCTCTTCGGTCTTACCAACCTGGCCTGGTTCTGCGTCGTGGCCATGGTCATCTTCAGCTTGGGCGAAATGCTCACCGGGCCGAAATACAGCGAGTTTCTCGGCAACATCGCGCCGCCCGACAAGAAGGCGATGTGGATTGGTTTCTCGCAGGCACCGATTCTCATCGGCGCGACCATCGAGGGCAAGGTCGGACCGCAACTCTATTACATGTGGTCCGACAAGGACGTGTTCTCCCGCCAAATGCTCATCGAGCGGGGCCTGGACCCGTCCCAAGTCACGGTGGAAGTGCTGCCCCCCGGCGAGGCGTTTCACAAGTTGGTGGCGGTCACCGGGGAGACCCCGGCGGCGCTGACGAGCCTGCTCTATGAGACGCACCACATCGGTGCCACCTGGTTTTTCTTCGCATTCGTCGGCGTGGTCTCCGCCGTTCTGATCTGGTGCTACGGCCGCTGGATCCGCCGAATCGCCGCGACCGAAAAGCGCGCCCAGCAAGCCAGCGTGAACGCGGACTCGCAACCCTCCCAACCAGTCTAAGCTACTTATGAACACACCCACATCCAACATCATTCACGGTTGCCATGCGGTGGCCGCAGCCTTGTTCCTCTGCCTGCCCGCCATGCACGCCCAGACCTATATCCACGACCCGCGGCTCGACGAATCCACCCACGATCTGCAAGGCCCCTTCAATTATTTTCTAACGCCCAGTGACGCGCTCGGTTTCATGGACGCGCCCAAGGCGTTCCAACTCACCGGCGACGGGGCCTTTAGCGCCTACTGGGGCGAACTGACCTTGTGGGCCGGCACGCCGCTCAAACGCCTCAACAGCCGCGTCCGCACGCTCGACGGCGGCTGTCTGCCGGTGATCAACTACGGGTCGCTGCTCGACGGCATCGAATACCGCGTCAAGGCCTTCGCCGCACCGGTCGGACTTGACCCGCTCGGAAACCTGTTAGGATTTGTGCGCATCACCGCCACCAACCCTGGCAAGAATCCGCAACGGGCCGCCGTGGGCGCACGGGTGTTCGATCACGAGGGGGCCTGGCGGCATCCGTTTTTCGACCACACCAAACCGCTGTGGTGGACCGATCGTTTTATCGACCAGGCAAGCTGGCAACCATGGAAAGTGTGGGAGCCCACCGAGGTGCGCAACGGCGGCGAAGTCCACCGGACCGACAGCAAGCACCTGATTTTCCACTATCAGCCGGATCAGTCCGGATGGAAAGTTCTCGAGGCGGCCGCCAACGTCGAACCCTTCGAGTTTGTGATCCAGTTGGCCCCGGGGCAGTCGGCATCGGTCGATGTGACCGTGCCGTGGGTGCCCGTTGCCGACGCACGGGCGGAGCAAGTGAAAGCCGTGGCAGCCGCCGGTTTTGACGACTACCTGGAACGCAGTTCCAAATTCTGGCAGAAGCAGTTGAACCCGGAAGCGGTCTTCGAGGTGCCCGAGCAAAAGGTGATGGACATGCAGAAATCCTCGCTGATGTATGACCTGATGGCCCGCGACATGCAGGAGGACCGCAAGTCCTTCATCCAGACAGTCAGCGACGTGCAATACAACCAGTTTTTCTCGCGCGACGCCGCCTTCATCATCCACACCTATGATATGTTAGGTTTGGCCAAGGTCGCCGAGGAATGCATCGAGCACGTGCTGCTCAAGGACGAGCAGGGCAAACTCACCGGCCTGCGCGCGACCCACCCGGATGCCTGGGGCCAGGCGTTGTGGACCCTGGCCGCGCACTATCGGATCACCGGCGACCTCGCCTTCGCACAGCGCGTCTATCCGGCGGTGCCCGGGCACATCGCGAAACTTGAGGCGGAAACGGCCAAGGATCCATGGGGCTTGTGGCCGGCCTCCGGTCCCTATGACAACGAACGCATCGACGGCCACTACACCGGCCACAGCTTCTGGGTCCTGCGCGGTTTGAAGGATGCCGCCGAACTCGCCACCGCCGTCGGCAAGGATGAGGACGCCCGCCGGTTCCAACAAATCCATGATGACTACCTTGCCAAGTTCATGGTCCGGCTCAAGGACATCACCGGGCGCACCGGCGGCTACATTCCGCCCGGGCTCGACGATCCGCTGGCCGGCATGGACTGGGAGAACGCCTCGGGCGGTGTCTATCCGTTCGGGGTGATCGCCGCCAGCGATCCGATGGTGAAAAACACGGTCAAGACCGTGCGCGACTATGCCTATCAGGAAGGGATCATGACCTACGAGCACAACGCCTTCAAGGTCCGCCAGGCCAAGGACGCCAAGGGGGCGGATTGGTCGCAGCCCGAACACACCGTGATCCACCACTACGAGACGTTCCAGGTTCTGGAAACTCTGTTAGCCCTGGGCATGGACCGTGAGGTGGTCACTGACTTCTACTCCTTCCTCGTCCACACCGGCAGCACCCATACCGGCTTTGAATATGATATTTGGGCCTGGCGCGACCGCAATTTCCATAACAACTATCCGCCCCACGGCTGGTGTGCCGCCCGCTTCAACGAGTGCCTGCGCAACATGCTGGTGCGCGAGGATATGCAGGAACCCGTCCTGCATCTCGCCTCGGCCCTGGCGCCGACCTGGCTGGAAGCCGGCCGCCGCGTGCGGGTGACCAAGGCCCCGACCGATTTCGGTTTGCTCTCCTATACCATCGACACCACCGCCGAGGGTGCCAAGGTGAGTCTCGACGCCCAATGGCGCAAGGCCCCCAAATCCCTGCGCTTCCACATCCCGTGGTTTATCGACCTGCAGTCGGCGAAAGTGGACGGCCAGACGGTGGCGGCCAAGGACCGGGTGCTCGAATTACCGGCCACCGCACGCCAGTTAGATCTGCAGTGGACCCGCAACTCCTCGCCAGACCTGAGCTATCGCACGGGCGTGGACCGCTACGTGGACCGCTACTGGAAGATCCAGCGTGGCGAAACCATTCCCGGCTTCGACAGCCGCTGGATCTTTCCCGAGTGATGTGAGATCAACTGCAACCCTGGCTGGTGCCGCATTGGGTGCAGCAGCCGCAGGCGCCGGCGCGGATCACCTTGTCGGAGCCGCAGTTCGAGCAGGTGATGCCCATGTAGGCGGTGCCGAGAGCGGTTCTCACGCGGTCGATTTTTGGGGCGGGCAGCTGGCTATCCGGGTTGATGCTGAGTTCCGGCACCGGGCGGTTGAGTGCTTGTTGTTCCATCTGGGCGATTTCCGGCATTGGCAGATCGGCCTGATGGTTGTCCGGTGAGGTGGCTTCGCGGTAGCCATTGATGAATTCGCAGCCGAGCCAGCGGAAGACGTAGTCGGTGATGCTGAAGGCGGTGCGGATGTCCGGGTTTTTGGTGAAGCCGCTGGGTTCGAAGCGCTGATAGGCGAATTTCTTCACCAACTGTTCGAGCGGCACGCCGTATTGCAGTGAGATTGAGGTGAGTGTGGCGACGGTGTCCATGAGGCCGCCGATGGTGCTGCCTTCCTTGGACATTTGGACGAACAACTCGCCGGGGCGGCCGTCCGGATAGAGGCCGACGGTGATGTATCCTTCGTGGCCGGCGATCTCGAATTTGTGGGTGAGCGACATGCGGGTGTCCGGCATGTGGCGGCGTGCGCGGGTTTCGGATTTCTGGCGGAGATCCTCGTTCTCGCGGATGAGCGCCGCGATGCGATCCGCCAGCACTTCACTGCCTGGCGTGGCGTCATCTGCCAAACCGCCCATGCCGACGGTTTTTTTCGTGTTGAGTGGAGCCGAGCGTTTGGAACCGTCCCGATAGATGGCGACCGCCTTGAGGCCGAGTTGCCAGGCTTCGATGTAGGTTTGCATGATGTCCTCGACGCTGGCGCTTTCCGGCATGTTGACCGTTTTGGAGATGGCGCCGCTGAGGAACGGTTGGGCGGCGGCCATCATGCGCAGGTGGCCGCGGTAGTTGAGGCTGCGGGTGCCGAGGTGCGGTTTGAAGGCGCAATCGAAAACCAGCAGGTGTTCCGGTTTCAGTCCGCTGTGCACGGCTTTGCCGGTCTCCTCGTCGATGACCTCTTCGATGGTATCGTATTTTTCGATATGCACGAGGATGGCGGCGATTTCATCCGAGGTGTAGCCGAGACGGATGAGTGCCGGGGGCACCGTGCGGTTGACGATTTTCAACATGCCGCCGCCGGCCAGGAGTTTGTATTTCACCAGCGCGATGTCCGGTTCGATGCCGGTGGTGTCGCAATCCATCAGGAAACCGATGGTGCCGGTGGGGGCCAGCACGGTGACTTGGGCGTTGCGGAAGCCGTGGGCGCGTCCCTGCTGCAGCGCCAGATCCCATGCCGCACGCGCGGCATGGATGATGGGCGTGCAATCGCCGTGGCCTTCCAGCTTGTGAGCATGGTCGCGATGGAGCTCGATGACTTCGAGCATCGCCGCTTCGTTAGAAGGGGCGGGCGGATGGGTGACATCGCCGTAACGGGCGTCCTGATAGGAAGGGAAGGGGGCTTTGGCGGCGGCCAGTTCGGCGCTGACGGCATAGGCATGGCCGGTCATCAGCGCGGTGATGGCACTGGCGTGGGCGCGGCCATCATCGCTGTCATAGCCGAGGCCGCGGCTCATGATGAGAGCGCCGAGATTGGCGTAACCCAGGCCGAGCGTGCGGAAGGCGTGGGAATTTTCCGTGATTGGTTTGGTCGGATAACTGGCGCGGTCGACGAGGATTTCCTGGGCGACGATGAACAATCGCACGGCCGACTTGAAGCGCTCGACATCGAACGAACCGTCGCGTTGTTGGAAGCGGACGAGGTTGAGTGAGGCGAGGTTGCAGGCGGTGTCGTTGAGGAAGAGATATTCCGAGCAAGGGTTGGTCGAATTCTGGCGGCCGCTGCCCTTGCAGGTGTGCCAAGTGTGGATGGTCGAGTCGAACTGCATGCCGGGATCCCCACACGTCCAG
>Ga0268284_1000708_pt1 | contig 20650 bp, 11 predicted proteins | sample saktaG_14_FD_190137 | JGI IMG/M metagenome (GOLD analysis project Ga0268284, IMG submission 190137) | Saline water microbial communities from Sakinaw Lake, British Columbia, Canada - sak_2013_06_06_40m | ecosystem: Environmental > Aquatic > Non-marine Saline and Alkaline > Saline ...
GGACGCTATATCTCTTTTAGACAGAGGCCGTTGCGCATGCGGAGCGCTCGAAATGTCGCTGGAACTTCGGTTTAACTACACTGCGGACGTGCTGCATGACCATTGGGTTTATCTTCATCAGGAAAAGCGTAAGTTTGACCCTTGGCTTAAACACAAAGATCCCGGGGTGGTTGCGAATGCACTGATCGTGCTGATCTTACGGACCATGGGGATGCTGAGTAATCAGATGACTCGGCAGGAAGAGCAGTTTATCCAAGATGGCGGCATTTCAGAGCGTATGCATAAGGTCCGCACATCTGAACTCGTTAAAAATCTGCCGCAATGTCCCGAATGCGGCAAGCCCATGAAACAGCGTGTTTCAGCGAAAGGCCCCTTCTGGGGGTTTACTGGCTATCCAACTTGCAAGGGCACACAGCCGATGCAATAAGGTCTTTTCGGTCTTCATCCTTTGAGTCTTTAAGTCTTCCAGTCTTTGCGTCCTTGCGACTCTATTTCACCGTCAGAAACCCGACATATACCCATTTGCCGTCGGGTGTCGAACTGCTCCCGAGCAGGACGGTCTTGCCGGCTTGCACCGTGACCTGCGTCTCGAAGCTTGTCACCCCGAAAATCGGTTGCTTGAAGGGGAGCGTCGTGTGCGTCCAGCCCGATGCCCGATCCGCGGGATAGGATTGCCACCCCTCTAGCGTGACCCATTTTGGGATCAGCCCTACGTAGATCTGCGTGCCACTCTGCAAGAACTCAGGTTTGACCTGCAGGGTCATCCCCGTTTCTGTCGGGCGAAAATTTTCAGGCCCCAAGGCCCAGGGTGCACCCATCAAATCAATTTTCTCCGGATAGATCACCTCCTGAACAGCTTTCACGGTGGCCTCAACCCCTGATTTCGTCAACACGGTTGCCGAGGCCACGGGCTTGGATTTCCCTTTTCTTCGCAGGTCCATCAGCGCCTCCACCGACATCTCTCCTGAATGACGCAACCGCTCGATGTCTTCAGAGGAGAAGGCGTTTATCTGCACATCCACCTCGACCATGCGGGGATAAACTGTAAGGTCTTCAAGCACCTTCTCAAACACCTCAAGATTTTCTGGCGTGTTTGTGACACGTAAAAAGCTGATTGTGGCCAGTTCATGGCCAATCGCCGAGGAGCCTGTCGGCCAGTTCACGCCCATCTGTCCAAAGAAAGCGGTCAAATCTGAGTTGTGAATGTTGGTCGTACATTCGTCTATACTTGTACGGAACCGCTCAAATAGAGTAATCGGCAGCGGATAGGTCCGCGTAATTAAACTATCGCATGGAGCACTCACGGGCATGATGCTGGCAACACCTTTATTGATGCGGAACTTCATGCCCGTCACGTCACACACGAGCTTCAAGGCATCGTACAGGTTGATGAAGCGGGCACTCATGGCAGGAATGACGGGCACACTGTTCGTGCCGGTGGCACTTGCTGTAAAGAGAGCTACCCGTGCATCGTGCTCTGTCCAATTTCCAACATTCGCGGACAGGTTCAAGACGAAGTTGACGCCTCGCTGTGTTTTGGGGAGCTCAGGATCGTCATAATCGACACTGGCCTCCTTAAAAAACCGGAACGCGTCAATAATCGTGCACGGCGGGCGGAACGTCACCTCCGGGATGACGATATTCTGCATCTTCTTCTTGACCTTCTCATCCTCTTGCGCGGCCTGCTGTTTGGCCTCGGCCTTCGACAGCACTTTTTTATCCACGAACTGGGCCGTCAGAAAACCAACCTGCACCCACTCGCCATCCGGTGTCGAGCAGCTCCCGATCAGGACCGTCCCGCCATCCTTCACTGCGACCTGCGTGTCGAAGCTTGTCACCCCGAACACGGGCTGCTTAAAAGAGCGTGTGGTGTGTGTCCAGCCGACAGCCAAGTCCGCCGGATAAGGTTCCCAGCGATCCAGCGAGATCCATTGAGGCTTTATGTATAAATGGATGAACAGGCCATTTTGATCGGCTTCGGGTAAGACCTGCAGGATCATACCCGTTTCCCTCATTGAAAAGAGGCACGGCACCAAGGCCGGTGCCGCACCCTGCACGGTCATATTAGAACCTGCCTGAATATTCGTCAACAACTCCGTCGGGTAGTTCACCTCGCGCACGGCTTTCACGATGGCCTCCTGCCCTGATTTCGTCAGCACAGTGGACGTCGCAACAGGTTTGCCCTTCCCTTTCTGCCGCAAAGCTATGAGTGATTCCAGCGACATGCCCCCCGAGAGACGCAGGCTTTCGATGTCCGCAGTGCGGAAGGCATGTATCTGCATCTCCACCTCAATCATGTATAAGGAGAACCGTTCAAAGATGGCTTCGATGACCGACAAGTCCTCCGCCGTACTCGTGACGCGCAGCTTACCGATGCCCGGCAGGTGGCTGAACTCGGCCCATTTCGGCACGGAAACGCCCAGTTGCTTGAAGAACGCTTTCCAGACCTTGTCCGGCTCGGCATTTGGAGTTTGCCCGTTACTACTGCTAAAAAGATACGCTTCGAGCTCCTGAGGGACGGTGTACGAACGAGTAAGCGGTTCTCCCTCCGAAAAATACCTCGGCTCGAACGTGACCCTGCCATCTTCGGAAAGTAAAAAACTCATGTCCGTCGTTTGACACACGAGAAAAATCGCATCATACAAACTGATAGCGCGCACCGAGATCGCTGCGATACTCGGAGCGACAACGTTGGTAGACGCTGAGGGCAGGTTCAGTTCAAACCGCAGATTGCGCTGTTTCGAAGGCGTTCCCGGTTTAGAATAATCGCGGCTGGCCTTTTTAAAGAATTCGACTGCATCGACAATCGTAGCCGGGGAGTAGAATGTCATCTCCGGGATGATGATCGCTTTCAGCTCACGTATCACGTCCTGGATTTTATCAGAAGAGGTGGAGACCTCTGCAGTATCACAGCCCTTTTCCGGACACGTCCGACAGGCTGGCAGCATCAAGCCTGCAGCCATTGTGAAGATCAACACACGCAACCGATACACACTGTTCCTACTCATGGGCAAGCTCCTTTTATGTTTTATCTGCCTCGCCATGGCCTAGATGTTACCGAATCACTTGTTTCAGCGCAAGCTGGTTTTTCCGCGAGTCCATCTTGTTTGGATTTAGGACGCAAAGACTGATAGACTCCAAGACGCAAAGGATAAGACCGAAGGACTTTAAAGACTGTTTTTTGAGTCTCTAAGTCTTCCAGTCTTGGCGTCCTCAAAACAGAAAAAGGGCCAATGGCCCAGTAATGGGTTGATCAAGGACGCAAAGACGTGAAGACACCAAGACTCCAAGAATACACAGAATAGGCGATTGACTATTTCCCCCCCCCCCGTATAATAGGTGCTAATAGCGAGGGCTGACGGATCGTTCCGTGGTGAAAGTAACGTGGTGGGCGGTCCAGGTCAGGCTTTGGAGGATCGCAACAAATTTTTTACAACTTTTTTACAGGCGCATGACAACTGAAGCGGACAAATATGGTCTCATGATACCGCGTAAATGGATGCGCTTATGGGTGTGTCTGCTCAGCAGGGCAAGGTTTTGAACGGAGGAGGAAAGCAATGAATGCAAAATGGTCGATGAGGTTCGGATTTGTTTCAATGGCGGCGTTGTGTCTGGGTGGCGGGTGGCTGATGGGCCAGCCAGCCGCAGCCGCGGAGCCTGGTAAGATGGATCAACTGCAGGCCGAGATGCGGGCTTGGCGCTTTGACGAGGCGGTGGCCGTAGCGGATCGGCTCGTGAGCTCTGGCGATCCCCGGGCGGACGAGGCGTGGTATCTCAAGGGCGTCGCGCTCTTGAATGCGAAGAAATTCGCGGAGGCGGCTGAGACAGCCGCCGCGTTGCCGGAGCGCTTTCCGCAATCGGCTTGGAAGGATAAGGCGATCTTCCTCAAGGCGCAGGCGCTGGTCGAACAGAAGAAATTCCAGGAGGCTGCTGAGATCTTCGAAAAGGAAGCGGGGCGCATCTTGTCTGCGGAGCGCAAACAGGCGCTCGTGAGTGTTATCACGGCCTTTGCCGACAAACTCGCGGCTCCAGCCGACCCGTCCGTGCCCGATGCGCCCAAGCCCGACTTTGCCAAGGCCTACAGCCTCTACATGAAAGCGCTGGGCATGGAAATCTCGCGGGATCTGCGCGATGACATTCTGCTCAAAAAATGCCGCGCCATCCAGGGGGCTGGCAATTTCAATCAGGCGGTCCAGGACTATCAGGCCTATTTGTCGGAATTCGATCCGGCCTGGACCGGGCCTGCGGGATCCGGTGCTGCGAGACTGCCCATGCAGAATCCGCCGCCAGCCGGTAAGCACATCTTCGAAGCCCGCTACGGACTGGCGGAAAGCCAACTCCGCGCAGGTCAGGTCGTCCAATCCCGTCTCGAGATTGAAGATTTGCTCAAGCTGTCCGCCCCATCCCCAAAAGAGCCCATCTCGACCTCGCTCGTCAAGCTCCAAGCAGATCTGCGATGGCTTTTGGTTCAGTCCTATTTCTCCCCTCGCAATGCAGCCGTGGCGGCAGCCCCTAATGCCATGGCCAGCATCGGCGATACGGGCGGCCTCTCTTCCGGCGACACCGTCCTCTTTGTTCTGCGAGATCCCGACCTCGATGCCGCCCTCAAGGCCTGCCGTGAATTTCTCTCCGCCTTTCCAGAGGGTAGCCGCGCGGTGCGCACGGCCTGGATGATGGCCGAGGCGTATGCTGGTGCCGGACGCAGCGACGACGCCCTCATTGCCTATCGTGATTTCATGGCGGGCAAGGGCTTCACGATCCCCGCAGGCGACTCGGCCGCAAAGGCTGATCCCGAACTGGGTGCCGCACCTGCTACGCATTACGCCACACTCAAGATGCGTGCGCTCTTCCGGATTGGACAGCTCTTAGGCGCTCAAAAGAAATACGGGGAAGCCATCGCCGTCTGGCAGTCCTACATCAAGGAGTATCCCAACGGGCCGCAGTGGGCCGAGTGCCAGGGGGCTGTCATTGATGCCGAATTCCAGACCGGCATGGATGCTTTGGCTGAGAAACAAAATGCCCTGGCTACAGAGCGCTTTGAACTCTTCCTGCGCACCCATCCGCTCGATCCTCGCGCGTCGAAGATCCTTTATGTTTTTGGGGCGTTGCATGAGTCCCGGGCCATTGAGTTGGAGGAATCCAAAGGCGAGAAGGCCGACATCCGGGCCAGCTATCAAAAGGCTATCGACGAGTGGGCCAAGCTGGTCAGCAAGTATCCCGGATCGAGTGAGGCTAACGTAGCGCTCTTCCGGAGTGCGGTCATTCTGGAGGAAAAACTCGGAGAATTCGAAAAGGCGCTTAAGGTACAGCAGAGGCTCGCCAGCGACTCCAGGTACCCCCAAGCTTCTGCCCGCATCACGGAGCTCACTCAGAAGTCGCTCGCCCTCACTGCTGAGCGCACCTTCCGCACGAATGAAAAACCAGTCATCCATCTCAAGACGCGTAACATTGAAAAGGTAGCCGTGCGCCTGTACCGATTGGACCTTCAGGCCTACTTCCGAAAGATGCACGACATCGGGGGCGTCGATGCCTTGGATGTCTCCCTGATCCAGCCCGACAAAACGTGGGACCTTCCGCTCGCAGCGTTCGCCAAGTACAAACCGTTGGAGCAGGACATCGAAATTCCGTTTGAGGAAAACCATCCCGGTGCTTTTGTGGTGACTGTGGGGGACGATGCTCTGGAGTCCACCGTCCTGGTGCTCCGCTCCGATCTGGAGATCGTCGTCAAGTCGAGCCGCCGCGAAGTCCTCGCCTTCGCACAGAACATGCTCACGGGTAAGCCCGCCGCTGGGGTTGAACTGCTCGTCAGCGATGGGACCACAGTGGCAGCTACGGGCAAGACCGGTGACGACGGTGTGTTCAAGACAACGCTCGAGACGCTGAAAAACCTCGCCAACGTGCGCGTGTTCGCCCTTCACGACAGACATGCCGCAGCCTTCAACCTCGACCTTGCCGGCTTGCAGATTTCTTCCGGCCTTACACCGAAAGGCTTCCTCTACACGGATCGTCCTGCCTATCTGCCGGGCGAAACCGTCTCCCTGCGCGGCATCCTGCGCGAGGTCCGCAAAGACGCATACAGTGTACCTGAAAATCCAGAGTTCAAAGTGAGCATCGCCAATCCCCAGGGCCGGATACTCTCCGAGCAGACTGTCCGGCTCAGCCGCTTCGGCACCTTTGATGCGTCACTCACGCTCCCGTCCGATGCGCCGGCCGGAACCTACACCCTCGCCGCACGCCAGGAACTCAAAGGCGGCGCGAGCCTGAATTTTACCGGCACCTTCGAAGTCGGCTCTTTCAAACTCGAAAAAATGAAACTCGCGATGGACTTCCCGCGGCGTGTCTATTTTCGCGGTGAGCAGATCGAGGCCACGCTCAAGGCGGAGTATTACTGGGGCGAAGCCGTGGCTGGTCGCACGCTTCGCTGCACCCTGCCGGACGGACGCATCCAGTCCGTCACGACTGATGACTCCGGGATGGCCAGATTAACTTTTGACACCTCTGCCCTGCGCCCCGGCTCGCCCCTCACCTTCGTCGCCTCGCTAGAAGGCGAGAATCTTCGCGCGACCGAAACCCTCACCCTCGCCCGTCTCGGCTTCGGGATCGCGGCCAAGCCCAGCCAGCCTGTGGTCATTGCCGGAGAACCTGTCGATGTTGATTTCACGACCACGGGCGCCGACGGCAAGCCGGTGGGAGAAACGCTCAAGGTCGCCATCCTGCGCCGGGAAGTGACGCAAACAAACCGCCTTCTCTCTCTCCTGCCCTGGATGAACCCGACGGCCCATCCCACTGCCGAAGTGAAGGTCGAAGAGTCAGACGTGAAAACCGATCCTGTCACTGGTCAAGGACGACTCTCCTTGAAGCTGGAAAAGGGCGGCGCGTATGTCATCCGTGCGCAGGGAACCGATCATTTTAAACAGACCATCACGCGCGAATGCGCCCTCACTGTTTCCGACAATGATGACACGGTCAAGCTCCGCCTGTTCGCGGACACCGCCACGCTGCGCGTCGGCGAGGAAGCGAACGTCCGCCTCCACTCCCGTCTCGACAAAGGGCTGCTTCTGCTCACGTACGAAGGCGAGACCCTCCTGCGCCATCAGATCATCGACCTGAAGAAAGGCGACAACCCCATCGCCATCCAAGTGGATCACGACCTCTTCCCCAACTTCCGCCTCGCCGCAGTTGCGATTGATGGACGTGAGTTGCGCACCGCGTTCAAGGAATTCACCGTGGAACGCGAATTGAAGATTGCGCTCAAATCCCTCAAGGACTCTTTCCTTCCCGGCGAAGAAGGCAAAGTGGAAATCATTGTCACGGACCAGACTGGCAAGCCCGTGGTAGCAGAATTGAGCCTCGCTCTTGTCAACGAGGCGCTGTTCGCGATCTACCCTGACCATACCCCGGGCATCCTGGACTTTTTCCAGAAAGAAGCGCGGCGCCATGCCGAGTTCAAGGCTGGCGCGACGTGTGGTTTCCACTATGATGGCACGACGCGCTCGGTCTCCAAGGACGTGATTGCCGAGGCAGGCCGACTCGTGCGCAACAAAATAGAGGGCGAACAAATAGAGCACGCCCAACATATCGTCTCAGGAGGCAACTTGGCCTTTGGATTTGCCCAGCCCCCGGCACCGATCAGCGCTCTCGGAAGGAGAAATAATAGACGTGACGCCCCGGTTGGAGGAGACGAGCAGAGCCGGCAACTCGGTATCCCGGGTTTGAACGTAGGCGCAATCTCCAGTCTGGATGCGGACACGGATGGCTTCGCAAGCGAAGGCGTGCTTGTCAACCTGAGCGACAATAGGCCGATGTCTTCCGAGAAGTCGGCTACCGCGCCCCGCCGCGAAGTGCGTGGCGAAGGGCGCTGGCTGCCCGCGGTCATCACGGGTGCTGACGGTAAGGCTGTCGCCACGATCCCCATGCCTGAGACCACCACGGGCTGGCGACTGACCGCCCGCGGCTGTGCAATCGAGACGCTTGTCGGCGAAGCCCGCGCACAGACCCTCACGCGCAAGGATTTCTTTGTGGAGCTAAAAACGCCGTCATTCCTGCGCGAAGGCGACGAACTGCGCGTGGTCGGCCGTGTCCACAACCTCACCGCCACTGCCGGACCAGTGACGCTGTCGCTGCGCGTGCTCGATGCGAAAGATCCATCCAAGGTGCTCGCCACCCAAGAGAAGAAGATCGAGGTGAAGGCGAAATCAGGGGCTGAGGTAACCTTTGATGCGATCACTGCGCCTGCCGCCTTGGCCATCGCGCTTGAGTTGAAAGGTTCCGCAGGAACCCAAACGGACATGCTTGCGCAGTCGATCCCTGTGAAGCCCTGGGGCATTCCCTACGTGGCGCACGCGGGAGGTGTCGCCGAAGCGGATACTGTCGCGGTCCTCGGCCTTTCCAGCAACCGACCTTACTCCTCGACGTGGATGTCAATCGCCCTGGGTCCCGACATCCGGACATCCGTGCTCGACATGGCGCTACGCCGTCCGGAGTTCGGACTGTGCGCAGACATGGCGCGTATCGCTCCGCCATGCTGGGACGGGCATCCAGCCAATGACCTGCTGGCAATCGCTGCGGCGCTCGCGTATGCCAACAGCGGACGGGTAGAGGAGACGTATGCCCGCCAGCTCGCCGAACGCGCACGGGCACTGGTGGCTGGTCTGGTGTCGAGCCAGGGCGCGGATGGCAACTGGCCGTCCCAGGCGCTCGGTCACCTCACAACCGCCCGCGTTTTCTGGGCGCTGACCCAGGCACGGCAGGCCGGAATCGTGGTCAATACAGAGACCCTCAACAAGGCGGCGGCGTTTCTGCAAAAGCAGTTTGAAGGGTGCGACGCCAATGACAGCGACAGCAAGGCTGTGCTCCTCCACGCATTGTCCTGCGACAAGCGCGCGGACTTCGCCAACTGCAACCGGCTCTACCGCGACCGCAACACGCTGGGCAACGCCACGCTGGCCTGTTTGACCCGCGCGTTCTTTAATCTCGACCGCAAGGAGATCGCGACGGAACTCGCCGGCCTTCTCGAAGCCAAAGCCAAGACCGGGCCTGATCAGCCGGTGTGCTGGGAGAGCGGATGCAAGACCGCTTGGATGAACGACACGGACGAGACCACGGCAATGGTTCTGCTCGCGCTCGCCGAAGCAAAGCCCGACTCAAAAGCCGTTGCTATGGCGGCACAGCATTTGCTCAAGGCTCACGGCTGTTTCGGTTTCGTCACGTCGCGCTCCCGCGGTCCGGCTGTCGCGGCGTTGTCTGCCTGGTTCGGCAAGGGCAAAGAGCATGCGACGGATCTTGAGATCGGCATCGTCGTCAACGGCCGCGAGCTCGGCACAATCAAAGCGGTCGCCGCGCAAGGGCTGCACCTATTGCCTGTTCCGGGCGATATCGTCAAGGCCGAGCGGAACGTCGTGGAATTCAAGATGCGTGGACGCGGACGCTACACGTACGCCGCCACCCTCTTCGGCTTCTCGCCAGACATCAAGCCGACAAGTGACCAGATTGTTCCGTCCATGCAATATGTGAACCTCCTTCACGCCCAGCTCGACTATCGGGGACGCCCGATCGGTGCAGGGAGCAGTTCGCCGGTCAAAAATCTGGAAAACGGCCAACGCCTCACGGTGCAGATCGGCCACCACCGAGGCTGGAATCAGGACGGTCGCCGCTTTGCGCTGGAGATCGCCCTGCCGCCCGGCGCGCGCCTGACAGTGGGCTCTCTGGCTGCTAACCCTGCATGGTCGACAGGTCAGGAAATCACCGACTCCAAGATAATCCTCTACTTCGAACGCTGGCTGCAGACCGTGTCGTTCGAACTCACCGGCTATGTTCCCGGAAAATTCCGCATGCTGCCCCCGCTGATCCGAGAACTGAACAATCCGGCCTTCCTGTCTATCGGACCGCAGTCAGAACTCACGGTGCTCGCGGCTGATGAGAAATCGCCTGATCCTTACGCGATGAACGACGGAGAGCGATATGCGCTTGGCAAGTGCCACTTCGATGACGGCGACTATGCCACAGCGCTGGAGCATCTGGCCGTAGTGTTCAAAAACAATCCGAAATACAATGAGGCGGAACTCGCCCGGATGCTATTGTGGATTTACACGGCACCGAAGTTTTACGAGGCGCGGAAGATCGTCGAGATGTTCGAGATCCTGCGTGAACGCTATCCGCAACTCGAGATCCCGTTCGACCGAATCCTGACCGTGGGCAAGGCCTACAAGGATATCGGCGAGTTTGAGCGCTCGTGGCTCGTCTTTCGCGCGGCCATCACCGCCAGCTTTGCCAACGACTCGGCCATCAGCGCCGTGCTTGAGGACGAAGGGCGGTTTCTCAGCTCCATCGACTTCCAAGAGCGCCTGTGGCGCGAGTATCCCGATACCGCCGAAGTGGCTTCGGCCTACTTCGCCCTGTCGCAGGTGCTTTACCGCAAAGCGCCGAAGGCACACGAGTTGCCCAAGGAAGACAACGTGCAGCCGGAAAAGATAGCGATGCTCAAGCGGACCGCAGAGCTGCTCGCCTCTTTCCTGGCGCATGACCCGAAAGACCCGCTGGCGGACGATGCGAGCTTCAGCCTCGCCAACTGCATGCTCGACCTGAAGAACTATCCGCTTGTCGTCAGTCTCAGCCGCGACTTTGCCAAGCGTTTTGCCGGCAGCGCGCTCGCGCCGAGCTTCCAATACATGACCGCGCTCGGACTCTTCTGGCAAAGTAACTACGCCGAAGCGCTTGCGGCGGCCAAGGTCGTCGCCGACGGGGACAGCAAAGACCGCGACTTCGCCCGCTACATCCTCGGCCAGATCTACCATGCCGAAGGCAAGCCAGCAAAGGCCATCGAGTGCTACAGCAACGTCAAGACGCTCTACCCGGACGCAGCCGAGGCCATTGCCTACTTCGAGGAAAAGCGCATCGCTCTTGACGAAGTGACCGTGGTCAAGCCCGGCGAGCCGGTCATGCTGCCGGTCAAGTACCGCAACATCAAAGAAGCCTTTCTTCAAGTCTATCGAGTTGACCTCATGAAGCTGTACCTCCAACAGAAAAATCTGAGTAAAATCACCAGCGTCCAACTGGCGGGTATCCGTCCTGAACTTGAGGAAACCATCCACCTCGGTGATGGCAAGGATTATGTCGAGAAGGAACGTAAGGTCGCACTCAAGCTCAAGAGCGAGGCCGCCTACCTGGTGATTTGTCGCGGCGACGACCTGTTCACGAGCGGCCTGGTGCTCATCACGCCGCTTAAAATCGAAGTGCAGGAAGATTCGGCCAGCGGCCGGGTGCGAGCCAACGTGCTCGACACTGTGAAGGGCGGCTACCGGCCTGAGGTCCATGTCAAGGCCATCGGCAGCGCGGACAGCGAATTCAGCGGCGGCGAGACGGATTTACGCGGACTGTTCATCGCTGATAAATTGCGGGGCAAGGCGACCGTTATCGCCCGCGAGGGCGACTCCCGCTACGCCTTCTTCCGAGGCGAGAAATGGCTCGGTGCGCCGGAGAACGCGCCTGCCCCTGCCGCGCCTCAGGGCCAGCCGTCATCGCTGAAACAATCGATTGACTATCAGGGCAACCTGAACACGTTCAACGATTCCATCCAGAGTCTTAACGCTGAGCAGTTTGACAAAAGCCGCCGCGGTGGCCAAAGCAAAGGCATCCAAGCTCAGAAGGCGTACTAGGTGGGAACAGCGTGACAGGTCTTATAGCCATTAGAGGTGGGGGCTGATCAGGAGTCTCACACTTCATGAAGTGTGAGACTGTAGGGTCATGTCTATGAGCTTCGCAGTGGATCGACGAAGGAGAACAATTATGTTACAACTCCTCCCTCCTACTTCCTCTCTCCTCCCTCGGGTGTTGATTCAACAAAGGTGAATCGCACCCGTTATACTTTTATCATTGTTCCTACTTTTGAGATAAGGTATACTTTATCACATGAACACACTTATACTATCTCCTGTGTCCTTCACGGCGAAGGGACAGATAGTGATTCCTGTGCAGCTTCGGCGCATGTTTGGAATCACTCAAAAGACGAGGGCCATTGTGAAGCCCACGCCTGAAGGTATTCTAATCCAGCCCATGAGCAAAGCATCTATCGATGCAGGTTGCGGCATCCTGAAAAACGAAACCCCCGAAAAGGTTTCCAAAGCCCGGGCGCTCTACAAGATTGAGGAAGAAAAATTGGAGGAACGCCGTGCCCGTCGTTGTATTGGATAGTTTTGCGTTGCTGGCCTATTTGCGACAGGAGGCTGGATGGCAGACCGTCCGTAACGCTTTGCGTCAGGCGGCGGAGGGGCAATGTGATGTGGCTATGACTGAAGTGAATTATGCTGAGGTCCAATACATCATCCTGAAAAAAAATGGTGCGCAGAAGTGGGCGGATGTGCAGGCGCTGCTGGCTGTATTGCCGATTGCCTTCTATCCAGTTGATCGTACGTTGGCTGACCTGGCAGCATCTTTCAAGGCTCGTTTCAAAATGAGCCTAGCAGATGCCTGTGCAGCGGCATTGGCAAAACAACTTTCAGCTCCGCTTTATACAAATGACCCTGAATTCATTGCGCTCAAGCATGAAATTAAGCTGGTGAAAATCTAACCCAAAAGCATCATTTATGAAACCATCGGAACTGACAAAAGCTGGATTGATGAAGTGGGGCGGGGAGTCGGTCTATCAGCAGGCGGAGGCGCTGGTCAAGCGCGGTGGTGTGCTGAAGGCTGAAATGAAGGACGATGGATGGGTAACCGGGGTCATCGCACGCGAAACTGGCGAGATCCATACGAAGTTGCGGGTGATCACCCCTGAACGCATTGACAGTCATTGCCCTTGTTTTACCAATCGTCACAGCGGCCAGGTCTGCATGCATGTCGTGGCCTTGGGTATTAACCTGATGATGCGCTATACAGATCCATTGCGTCAGCAGAAATATGTCGAGGATCAGCGGCGTGCCAAACGCATGGAGCAATTGGATGACGTGACCATTGTCCGTGATCCGCGTGGCACACCCGCCCGGCTTGCCTTGGCACTGCCAGCAACCTGGCTTGAACTTTTTCGCGCTGGGCATGTTCCCTTGAATCTCGTGGTCCTGACGGATCGCGAACTGCTGATGCCTGAGCAGCTACCACGTGACAGGACTTTTGCTCTTTCCGATGCGGATGACAACTTGCTGGGGGTGCTGGAAGATATTTGCGAAGGTCCGCCGAAAAACACAAATGATATAGCGGCCATTGATTTTTGTAATGTGCTCGCCGTCGCATCGCATACGCGCATTGCCGTTGCAGGGCATGGCGAACTCTCGATTCATCCGGTGCCCGTTGAGACGCATCTACGTGTCACCGTGAATGAGGCGAACGGGGAATTGGCGATCTCTTCGGAGGCGACGCTCCCCTTCACCCTCGATACGGAGCCGACGTGGCTGGTGTGTCATCACACGGGCTGGATGTTGATCGAGGATGAGCTTTATCCGCTTAAGAACGTGTTACCCATTCCCTATCACGGCATTTATGCTTCAAAAGAAATCATCCCGCGTAAAGAGGTGATGAATTTCCTCAAGCGCTCGCTTCCCAGTCTCAGGACAGTCATTCCAATCGAGATGTCAGTGACGCCTGACCTGTTTGTCGAGATTCCTGGGAACCCGCTCTTCAGGCTGGAATTGAAGGGGTCGCGCGCATCCTTGAGCGCCCAGTTGAAGGCGGTCTATGGCGATCAGGCATTTGTTGCAGGTGCGCCCTATAGCCAAACTGAATTCGCCATGCCTGATCCGGAGGACATCCTGACCTATCGTACGCGAAATCTGGCTGTGGAAAAAAACGCCGTCGCAAGGCTGTTGGCGCAAGGGTTTGAAGCGGAACCAGATTCGGCTGCTGACGGAACCTATTCGATCGCGGGTGTTCGAGAGGTACTGAACTTTTTGGGCACGGGCTATCAGACCTTGGGACGATTTGGATGGAAGATAGAGTTTTCGCCCCGCCTACTGGAGATTGTCGAGTCCCTGCCCGCTATTACGCCAGTGGTGCAGATCTCTGAGAAGCGCAAGGGATGGTTTGATGTTGGCTTCGCCTTTGAGCTTCCCGGACGAGGCGCATTTCCTGCCGCTGATATTCAACGCGCCATCAACCGTGGAGATTCTTGGTTGGAGAGCAACGGCGAAACCATCCTGATTGACCGCGATGCGGTTGAATCCATGCGCGGCATCTTTTCGGACTGCCGCAGCCGGCCGGGCGAAACAGCCGGACATTTTGAAATGTCCCCGATTTATGCGCCCTTTGTGCAGTCCTCGCTTCAGGTGATCGACGGGGTGGATGTCGAGGATCCGCCCGACTGGCGCGACCAGGCTGCCGCACGGAATCGTTCCGGCAGTACACGTCTCAAGCCCGTGCCGTTGGGAGTGCTCGAAAACATTTTGAGACCCTATCAAAAAGAGGGCGTGTATTGGTTGAGATTTATTGAAGAGTCTGGACTCAACGGTATTCTTGCGGATGAGATGGGACTGGGCAAGACGCTTCAGACATTGACTTGGTTGAGTTTGCCGCGTATCGACATCAAGGCGCAAAATAAGCCTGCATTGATTGTCTGTCCCACGAGTTTGGTTGAGAACTGGAAACGCGAGGCTGAGCAGTTTGTGCCGCACCTGAAATGCCTTGTGATCTCCGGCGCAGACCGTGCAGAATTGTTTGCTAAAATTCAGGATTATGACATGGTGATCACCTCGTATGCGCTCTTGCGGCGTGATATGGAGCACTATGAGGCGTTTCAATTCAGCGTGGCCGTGCTCGATGAAGCCCAGCACATCAAGAATCGCTCTACGCAAAATGCGGTCGCGGCCAAGCAGATCAACGCCATCAACCGGCTTGTGCTAACCGGCACGCCGGTTGAGAACAGCGTGGCGGACCTCTGGTCTATCATGGACTATCTCATGCCGCAGTATCTGGGCGAATACGAGAATTTCCGTTACGATTATGAGCAGCCCATCTCAGAGGGTGACCGCACAGGCGAATTAGCACAGAAGAAGCTGCGGCGAAAGTTAAATCCCTTCCTGTTGCGGCGTTTAAAGAAGGACGTGGCCAAGGACTTGCCGGAGAAGATTATCAAAGTCTCGTTCTGTACCTTGACGCCTGACCAGCAGCGCGTCTACAACCAGATGCTCAATGATTGTCGGCGCACGATTGATGGGCTGGTCAAGACAAAGGGTTTTGACCGCTCACGCTTTGAAATCTTGGCGATTCTGATGCGGTTGCGTCAGATTTGTTGTCATCTCGATTTGCTCAAGGATCATCATAAGCCAGGCACGTATGAGGCGCCGTCCGCCAAGATGGATGCCTTCTTTGAATTGTTGGATGAAGCGGTCGATGGCGGCCATCGCATTCTGGTCTTCAGCCAATTCGTGACCATGCTCAAGGTGTTGCGGGATGAATTTGAAAAACGCGGCATCCAGTACTGTTATCTTGATGGCAGTACGCAAGACCGACTGGCACAATGCCAGCGCTTCAATCAGACACCGTCAATTCCGGTCTTTCTGATCAGCCTCAAGGCGGGCGGAACAGGATTGAATCTGACAGGCGCGGACATGGTGGTGCACTTTGATCCGTGGTGGAATCCGGCGGTGGAAGATCAGGCCACAGACCGCGCCCACCGTATCGGGCAGAAGCGCACGGTCTACAGCATCAAACTCATTGCAGAACACACCGTTGAAGAGAAGGTGTTGGCCATGCAGCAACGGAAGCAAGCGATCATCAACGCAACCATCGGCGTCACGGATGAGGCTGTCATGTCTAAGCTCACGTTTGACGATATTAAAGATTTGATTGGATTGTAGTTTAAGAAAGAGGCGAGCTTATCGAGATTGTCGGGTTTATCGGAATTAACGATAATCTCGATAAAATCAGAGTTAGTAAAGAATGAATTTGTGTTGTCCGCCTACTTCTATCGGCGGGGCTGGTGAAAATAGGCCGTCCCAAAAGTCGAGGAAGGGTAAGGCAATCACTGTTGCAATGATAATGACGATGAGGCTAACCCACCACCGGCAACTCCGCAGATAGGAATTAAGAAAAAGCAGGGATGCTGTCATTGATGAGAACATGGCCAGGGCACCGATGATGAGTCCGCATAAGCGGGGATAATCGATGATCGCCGGTTGAGACGGTGGCTTGATCATGGGGATTGATCCGAGTGATTCAGGCACAAAGAGTCCGGTAAAGAACATCAGCAGGATATTGCCCGTCAGGATGAGGGCGATTATCCTGAGGGAGAAGTCCCGAACAGCAGTGAATGTCAACTTGCGCATGATTTGTTCCTGTCTTATCCGTCCACGGGATGGTCAGGCGTCTTGAGAATCAATTGATAAAGTGCCAGATCCAACCACCTCCCGAACTTAAAGCCTGCTTGGGCAATAGTGCCCGCATGGGTAAAGCCAACCTTCTCGTGAAGAGAAATGCTTATTGAATTACCTTTATCAATCGCAGCGACCATGACGTGATAGTTTTGGGAGACGGCACGTTCGATCAGCCTCTTCAGGAGCATTTTTCCAATACCTTTGCATCGATGTGAGGCATGCACATAAACAGAGTGCTCAACCGTATATTTGTAGGCCGGAAACATTCGGAAAGGAACATAGCTTCCGAAACCCAAAAGCTCACCCTCCTCGGAGACCATGCCGATGACTGGATAAGCTCCTGCTGACTTTCCTTCAAACCACTTCACCATGTTTTCCAGCGAGCGGGGCGTGTAGTCATAGAGCGCCGTTGAGTTGACAATCGCCTCATTCAAAATGTCGAGGATTGCTGGTGCGTGCTTTTCGTATGTGCAGTCGATCAAGTACATGGGATCCTTGTTTTCAGGTTCAGGGTAAAAAGTATACGCTGTTTGTCTGAAAGGCGGCAAGGATAAAAGAGAGAGAGTTTCCGCTTGGAGATGGGGGGGTAATACGCTACAATCTTCGCGTTATGACTTTTTCACTCTTTTTGGCATTGAAGTATTTGAAGCCCAAGCGGACGGTGACGTCGGTGGTGACGTTTGTCTCTGTGCTCGGGGTTGTGCTGGGCGTATCCATCATCATCATTGTGCGTGCTGTGATGACGGGCTTCGGCGATCTCTGGCGCGAAAAGATCTTGGATTTTAAGCCGCATATCACGGTTACGGCCGGTTATGGCTCATCGCGTGTCATTGAAAACGAAGAGTGGCTGTGCGGACAGTTTGAAAAGATTCCAGGTGTGAAGGCTGCTGCTCCGGGCGTGGAGATGCGCGTGTTGATTGAATATAACCGCCGTGTCCTCGCCCCATTGATTGTGGGCACTGATCCTGTGCGGGCGCAGCGCATCATGAAGCTGAACAACATGACCTCCGGTAAATTTAATCTGGAGGGTGATTCTGTTGTCATCGGCGTTGACCTGGCCATCTCGCTGGGCGTGATGGTCGGAGACGACCTGATGGTCTATTCGCCGATGAATCTAGTTTCCAAGGACGAAGTCTATTTCCCGGAGCGGTTAAAGGTGACGGGCATTTATGAATCAGGCCAGCGCGATTTTGACTCGGGATATATTGTGACATCCTTGTCGGTCGCGCGCGATTTAATGGGCATGAAGAAGGGCGTCTACTCCATTCATCTCAAGGTCGATAATCCGCAGGACACGAAGGGGTTCAACGCGCTCCTGGCTCAGCTCCGTTCCACGTTTCCGCAATATACCTACCGGACCTGGCAGGAGATTGACAGCCAGCTCTTTACTGCGCTGCAGGTTGAAAAGAACATGATGGTGATCCTTCTGATGTTTATCACAATCGTCGCAATATTCTGTGTCATGAATACGCTCATTGTGCTGACGGTGGAGAAGACCGATGAAATCGGGCTCCTCAAGGCATTGGGATTTTCGTCTTGGCAGGTGATGTCCGCCTTCGTGCTGCATGGCTGGATACAGTGTCTGACAGGAACCATCCTGGGCATTGGCGTGGCCCTGCTGGTGCTTGAGAATCTGCAACGGCTGGTCATCTTCCTGGCCAAATGCGGCGTGGAAGTGTTTCCCAAAAACATCTATGGCTTAGCCGAAATCCCCTGGCGTGTAGTCCCGAGCGAAATCGCTGTGGTGGCCGTCGCGGTGATTGTGTTTTGCACCATTGCAAGCTTCCTGCCGGCTTGGCGCGCGGCGCGGATGGATCCCGTGACAGCCTTGCGGAAGGAATAGGAGTTTTCCAATGCCGATTTTAGAAGCCAAAAATCTTTATAAAACCTATACCTTGCCCCACAAGAAAGTGGAGGTGCTGAAAGGCGCAACCGTGGAGGTGAATGCGGGCGAGCGGATCGCGATTGTCGGTCGAAGCGGGGCTGGCAAGAGCACGTTGCTGCATGTGCTGGGCGGACTTGACAAGCCAGATTCCGGGGTGGTCTCGGTGTTAGGTCAATCGTTGTACGATTTGTCCGCGCGTAAGCGCACGGCTTTGCGTGCGGAGAAGATCGGGTTTGTCTTTCAGTCCTACCACCTTCTTCCGGAAATGGATGTAACCGAGAATGTCATGCTGCCAGCGCTGACCGGCGTACGGAATATCAGCAAGGCGCAAATGAGGAAACGTGCGCAAGAGCTGCTGGGACAGGTCGGGCTGGGGGATCGTATGAGCCATACGCCGCTGGAGTTGTCAGGAGGGGAGCAACAACGCGTTGCCTTGGCACGTGCCTTGATGAATGAGCCGCTGCTCATTCTGGCCGATGAACCCACCGGAAATCTTGACCGTCTGACAGGTGCGCAGATTATGGATATGCTGTTGGAACTTTCGCGATCGAACGAGATGTCTGTGATTATGGTGACTCATTCAGCGGACACCGCTGCAACGTGTGACCGGGTGTTTGAGTTGAAGGACGGCGTGTTGACAAGAACTTAGTTTATGACAATTATCAAAATTACAGATTTACCTGCAAAGGAAGCGAAGCAACAAATCTTTCTGGATAAGAGCGTGTGTGTGGTATCGCACTCGGGGTTGCATCGTACGGAAGCAACGTTGATTGAACAACTCAAGGGCATTGAAGCAGTACCCGCTCGCGTGCTCGTCACGGGAAGCAGGACAGGCGCGCTGGCCATGGTTGTGGCGCATCTCTGGCCATCTGCGCAGGTGATGTGTCATGCGCTGGATGTGCATCATACAAAGACGATGGAACGGAATATCGCAGCTAATGAGGGCAAGGGCGTGGGCGTCATCTGTTCCGCCCAGATTCCTGAGCAGGCGTTTGATCTCTGTTTTTTCTCAGGGACGGATACAACGACTGCGTCAGAGCTGATGCTCGACCAGTTGGAAGATCTTCATGAGCGGATGGCGATAGGGGGCGTATGTTGGATTGCCTACGAAGGCGACACCGGCGCATTGATGAAGCAGATTCGTCAAGTCTTTGGGAAGGCCTCTACGGAGATCGACCAAAGGGGATTTTTCTGTGTCAAAGCGAAAAAGACGCGCCCCTTGGAAAAAAGGCGAAACTTCCGTGCGGAGTTTCAGGCTTCATTGCCAGGCATGGAGGCGATCACGTTGGCGTCATTGCCAGGCGTCTTCTGTCATCGCCGTCCCGACATGGGCGGCCTTGCTCTGGCGGAGGTTGCTGCCAAAGAATTTCAAAGTCTCGATCGCAAACTTCGAATTTTGGACATGGGCTGTGGATCTGGACTCGTCGGCATTCTATTGGCCAAGGCGAATCCTGCAGCGAAGGTGACATTTGTGGATTCGCATAGCCGGGCGATTGAAACCACGAAACAAAATCTCGAAGCGCTTGGGTTGAGTGGTCATTCGCTGGTGCTGTCTGACTCAGGAATAGACGAGACAGGCTTTGATCTGTTTGTCGGGAATCCGCCGTACTATTCAGACTTCCGTATTGCCGAACTTTTTGTGCAAACAGCCTATCAGGTGTTGAAGCCTGGCGGGGTCGGAATGCTCGTTGCCAAGGCAGCACCTGCTCTTGACGAGTGCATTAAAACCTGTTTCCCTGAAACCACCATTACTCCACGGCGCGGGTATAGCGTCATCCGCTTCGTGAAGTAAGAGAGGACTACACAACCTCAGTCATGTATTTCTTCTTGAGCAGTCTCCAGAAGACGACAGCGAAGGCGGTCAAGGGGATCGCGAGCATCATGCCGAGGATGCCGCCGAGCGCGACACCCCAGAAGAAGACCGAAAAGATGATGAGGGCTGGATGCAGGCCTGTGCGATTGCCCATGATTTTCGGTGTTAGGATATAGCCTTCGATGGACTGCACCACGGTGAAGACAACCAGCACCAGGACCACCTGCGTGAGACCGCCATCCGCGCCAAAATTGGCAAGGGGCAGGGCAACGCTAAGGCCCACGATACTTCCTAAGTAGGGGATGATATTGAGTAGTCCCAGTGTCATGCCGATCACAATGCTGTAGGGAAGACCAATCAAGGCAAATCCGATGGCAAAGAGCACGCCTTGAATCAAGGCAATGATGATCTGGCCACGGAAGAACGTGACAAGAATGCCGATGAACTGGTCGAACAGATAGCTGATGTCCTCTCGGGTTGCCTTCTTTAGGAACGGCAGGAATGTGCTAATTTTTTTAGGGTCGAATGGTTTTGCTATGAGAAAGAAGGCTAAATAGAGCCTGTCCGAAAAGGTTTTTGAGCATGATTTTTCCGAAGCCGGTCTCCGGATCTCGGGCTTAAAAAGCCCTGCGCGCTTGCGCCAGGGGCAGGACG
>Ga0268284_1000713_pt1 | contig 20569 bp, 16 predicted proteins | sample saktaG_14_FD_190137 | JGI IMG/M metagenome (GOLD analysis project Ga0268284, IMG submission 190137) | Saline water microbial communities from Sakinaw Lake, British Columbia, Canada - sak_2013_06_06_40m | ecosystem: Environmental > Aquatic > Non-marine Saline and Alkaline > Saline ...
TTTTAATATCAGTATAAATTATTCGCCTAACACCTAATCTCTCCATTTCCCCCGCAAAATCCAGGACATCAACAGAAGTAATATTTTGCCATCCTTCTATGGCTACATACCCATCTCGGGCATCAATACCTGCTATTATCTTTTCTGAAAAAACCTCAAATAATTTCTTGGCCAAGGTCTTATCTTTCCAAAGAATTGTACCTAAAATTACCCGGCTTGCCCCAAGGTCTATCAGACTTTTTACGTCTCGATAATTCCTAATCCCTCCTCCAACCTGGACCGGGATATCAACTTCTTCAATAATCTGTTTCAAAATTGGAATATTTGTCAATCTTCCATATCGAGCTCCATCTAAATCTACTACATGGAGTATTTGCGCTCCTTTATCAGCCCACTTTGCGGCCATCATTACCGGGTCATCAGAAAATATCTCCACATCTTCAAATCGACCTTCTGTAAGTCGAACACATCTGCCTTCCTTAATATCTATCGCCGGAATTATTAACATTTAACTTAACTCTCCAAAATTCTTTAAAATTTTTAAACCTTGTTTACTGCTCTTTTCGGGATGAAATTGGACTCCGTATAAATTGTCTCTCCAGATGGAAGAGGGGAAGACCAGGCCATAATCGGTGGTAGAATATATTATGCGCGAATTATCTACCTCACAATAATAAGAATGAACAAAATAAAAATAAGATTCATCCCAAACATCCTTAAAGATAGGATTCATATTATTAGAATTATGAGTAAATTTTATTTTATTCCACCCCAGGTGAGGACATTTTACCGAAACAGGAAACCTTTTCACTCTACCTGGTATAATATTCAATCCGTCAAAAAACCCGCCTTCTTCACTAAAAGTAAACAACAACTGCATCCCCAGACAAATACCCAAGAAGGGTTTGCCTGCCTTTATGGCTTTAATTAATTCCTTATCTATTTTTTTGTCTTTTAAGAATTTAATAGCATCCCTAAAAGCCCCTACTCCCGGAAGCACTATAGCACCGGCTTTCTTGATCCGGTTTGGGTTATCGGTTATTACCGTTTTATATCCAACTTTAGCAAAGGCATTTTGCACGCTCTTTAAATTTCCCATCCCGTAATCTACTATCACAATCATTCCCTTATTCTCCTGTGTAGGGGTCAGGTCTTCACATTTGACATATGTATTTTATATGTCAAATGTGAAGACCTGACCCCTCTTAATCAATAACCCCTTTAGTAGAAGGTACATCATCTGACCGGTCATCTTCCCTGGTTGCCTCATATAAGACTTGTCCAAAGGCCTTGAATATCGCCTCGATGATGTGATGGGAATTTTTCCCATAAAGCAAATTTATATGTAAAGTCATTCCGGCATGGTAAGATAGGGCTCTAAAAAATTCCTCCACCAAACTTACTTCAAAAGAACCTACTCTTTCCTGCTCGAATTGAACTTTATATGTTAATTGTCCTCTTCCACTTAAATCTAAGGCCACCCGCACCAAAGATTCATCCATGGGCAAGATTGTAAATCCATATCTTTTTATCCCTTTCTTATCTTGCAGGGCATTCTTAATGGCCTCACCTAGGCAGATTCCTATATCTTCTACTGTATGATGATAATCTACTTCAAGATCTCCCCGGGCTTTTACTTCCAGGTCAAAAAGACCATGGCAGGCAAATAAAGCAAGCATATGATTTAAAAAATGTATTTCTGTTTCTAAATTACTTATCCCCTTGCCATCTAAATCCACCTTCACTTCTATTTTAGTCTCCGAAGTCTTTCTTTTATATTCACCTTTTCTTTCTTTCAAAATTATCGACACCCACCTTTCCATTAAGATCTACTATTTTATCTCTTTCCAACCAATCCAAGATACAATTAACATCCTGGGCTAATAAGTCCACCCCTTCATTTAAATAAAAGTTTACCAATTTATTTTCTAAGTTAAATCCTTCTGCTAAAACTATCGCCGATAAGAACTTTGTTTTTCTTACTTCTTTATTAAAATTTTTTACGGTGACCAGGTCATCCCGAATGTCACCCACATAAATCCCCAATTTAGTTTTTAAACTGGCAGATAGCCGTTTTAATCCCTGAGGATGGGGTTTTTCTAAGCCATCATCAGCAGTGGTTATCTTTTCCTCTGAAATAATATCATCCCAGCCTAATATTTCTAAGGCTATCCTGGCCTCTCTCCTGTTTCTACCGGTTAAGATACCGATAGAGAAATATTGTTGTAAAAAGTCTTTTTTCTTTTTATCTATAATTATTCTTTCCTGTTTTATCAGCCCATCCTTCTTAATTAATGAGGGACGAAATCCGTAAATATTAAAACAGTATTCTTCTCCGGCATAAATCTGCTGAAATATTTTGGTAATTAAATCTTTATCCCACAGACTCAATATCCATTCTTTTACCTGCCCATCTTTTTCGATTAAATCTATTACTTTAGCTAAACCTCCTCCGGGAGATAACATCTTAGTAGTAAAGGTTTTTATATCTGGCTTTATGCTTCTAAGTTCATCTACCTCCTTTAAATTATTTTCTCTGGCTTTCATCAGATAAAACAAAACGACTGCTGAAGTTAAATCCCAATCATTATTAAAACCCCCGACCATTTTAAAATATTCAACCTCTTCCGGGTTTATTAAATTTTGGGAACCTTGAAATCCTAATATCTTTTTAAAATAAAATTGAACTGTTTGGCATACAGCTTTCCTAAAAGAATCCCGCACATCAATTAAGACACCATCAATATCAAAAACCAGGGTATCTACCCGAGAAAGTTTATCCAAAATCTTTTTATTCAAAATAATATCTTCGCTAAATAAATAATTTGAATTTAATTTTTCTGAAATTAACATTAATTAATCAACCTTTTTTCATTGCAAATTTCTTATCTCTATAGAACGGGCATGGGCTTCCAATCCTTCTAATCTGGCAAAACTCGCGATCTTTTCACTGGCTTGTCCTAATCTTTCTTTATCATAGAAAATTATACTACTCCTCTTAGTAAAGTCTTTTACCGATAAGGGCGAAAAACATCTTGCTCCGCCGGAAGTAGGAAGAATATGATTGGGCCCTGCCCAATAATCCCCTAAAGGCTCCGGAGAATAAGCCCCCACAAATATTGCCCCAGCATTTTTTATCTCTCCCAATATCTGCCAGGGACTTTCTATTTGTAATTCTAAATGTTCAGGTGCAAAACCATTGACAAACTCTAAAATTATCCCTTCATCCTCGGCAACAATTAGCTTCCCTTTTTTCTTTAAAGACTCTTGAATGATTTCTTTTCTATTTAAATTCTTTAACTCGTGTTCAATCTCTTCCCTCACTTTATCAGCCAACAGGGAAGAAGTAGTGATTAAAATTGCCGAAGCTTCCACATCGTGCTCAGCTTGAGAAAGCAGATCACAGGCTAAATATCGGGGGTTAGCTTTATCATCAGCCCAGATAAGGATTTCACTTGGTCCTGCCAGCATATCTATATCTACCTCTCCAAAGACATTCTTTTTAGCCAAAGTTACATAAATATTCCCAGGCCCCACAATTTTCTCTACTTTCTTTACAGTTTCTGTTCCATAGGCTAAAGCAGCTATGGCCTGGGCTCCTCCTATCTTATAAATCTCTGATATACTTAATTCTTTAGCAGTAGATAATAAGTAAGGATTTATTTTGCCATCAGGAGAAGGAGGAGTTACCACAACAATCTCTTTAACCCCTGCAATAATTGCTGGTACTGCTGCCATAATAAGAGAAGAAGGATAGGCAGCCGTTCCTCCCGGAACATACAAACCCACTCTCTTAATGGGATTCACTACTTGCCCCAAAATAATACCCTTTTCTTCTGTAGTAAACCAGGAATTTTCTTTCTGATGCAGGTGGTAATTTTTAATCTTTTTTATCGCCTCTTTTATTACTTCCAATAAATCTTTCTTCACTTCTTGGCTAGCTATATTCCATTCTTCTGGACTAACCAGTATCCCTGAAGAGTTTAGCTTTGCCCCATCATATTTTTCTGTAAACTCAAGAAGGGCTCTATCGCCTTCTTTTTTCACACTGAATATAATTTCTCTAACCGTATTTTCAATATCAGCTACCAAGTTATCTTCAGAATACCCATGTCTGCAGACCTCTTTTATTTTTTCCTTATTTTCTCTGTTTAAAAAAATAGTTTTTATCAACTCTAAACCAGCCCTTTCTTCCCTAATATTTTAAAAATCTTTTTAATAAATTAGTCGATAGTGAATAGTTGTTAGTCGTTAGTTCAAAACTCAAAACTTTTTTCGTATAAAGTATTGCTTTTAAACCCCACTACCATTCTGCAATTTTATCTGATTCTAAAGATATAAATTTTTTAATATCCTGCAAAAGCCTGGTAATTCTTTTATGTTTAGTCTTGTAACTAATCCTATTAACGATAAGCTGGGCACTAAGGGGGATTATCTCATCAACTATTTTTAGCTTATTTTCCTTTAGGGTACGCCCGGTAGAAACAATATCGACAATCATATCTGCTAAGCCTATCTGAGGGGCCAATTCTACCGATCCATAGAGTTTAATTAATTCTACATATATCCCTTTTTCTTTAAAATAATCTCCAGCAATGCGGGGATATTTAGTAGCTACTCTTAAGCGATGTCCGTTATTTTCATAATATTTTTCTTGCTCTCTTTCCTCCGGGACAGCTAATACCATCTTGCAATTTCCGAACTTTAAATCTATGAGCCTATAAACATCTTTTTTTTCTTCTAATAACACATCCTCCCCCACTATCCCGATATCTGCCGCCCCGCATTCAACATAGGTGGGATTATCTTTAGGCCTGGTAATAATAAATTTAATCTCCTCTCCCTGGTCAAAAAATGTCAACTTCCTGCTTATCTCTTTCCCGCCTTTTAAATCTATTCCAACCTCTTCAAATAATTGGATAGAAGGTTTAAGTAATTTTCCACTGGGTAAAGCAATAACTAAACAATTAGCATTCTTTTCTCTACTCATAATTTATGATTTCCTCTTTTCCGGATACTACTTCAACTCTTTTGATTTTACTTAATTGATTGACATCTACTATCACAATATATTTTACTCCTTTAGAGCGAGCATAATTTAACACCTCGGCAAACTCTCTTTTTTCTACCTCTAACTCTACAATTAGTCCCTTTTTTCTCAAATTTCCAGCTACTTCCAGAGCTTTTCTAAAATATCTTTTATCGTTTTGGTAATATACTAAATACTTATCCGGTCTTTCTAACTTTAATGAATCCACGTTCTCTTTCTCCAAAATTATGGCCAATCTCTCCAGCCCAATAGCAAATCCGGTGGAGGGTAGGTCTCTACCAAATTTAGAACACAGATTATCATATCTCCCCCCACCACAGACCGGAAACCCTAAGTAGTCAGTATAACCCTCGAATATAATTCCGGTATAATAATCAAAGTCGCGTATAATCCCCAAATCTATTAAAATATATTCCTCTAATCCGTAATCTCTCAAAAGATTATAGATCTCTTTTATTTCTCTTAGGGCAGATAGCGATAATTTATTGTCTATCATCTTTTCTGCCCCCTCTAATACTTCTTCTCCTCCCCTTAGGGTTGGCATCTTTAAGATAAATTCCTTTTCCCTATCCTTTATGTCTTCCAAGGATAATATTTTTTCCAGTAACACAAAATCTTTATTCAAAATTGCTTTTTTAATTTCCTGTTTTCTTTCCTCTTTAACTTTTATCGATTGCATAATTCCATTAAAAAAATTGATATGGCCTATATCTATAAAAAATTTTTTAAGGCCGCTGTTTTTCAAACACTCCACTGCTAAAGCAATAACCTCTGCATCCGCCTCTTTGCTATTTACCCCTATCAACTCTACCCCTGCCTGGCAAAACTCCCTCTGGCCTCCCACTTTAAAATCATCATACCTAAATACATTGCCCATATAATAAAATCTTAATGGTTTAGGCTCCCCTTTTAATTTAGTTGAGGTTACTCTGGCAATAGGGGTGGTCATCTCCGGGCGAAGGGCAACAATATTTCCTTTTCGGTCAAAAAACTTGATCATCTCCTTTTTCATAATTGTCCCTGCACCTTTGGCTAATATTTCATAAAATTCGAAAGTGGGAGTAATTATCTCTTGGTAGCTCCACTTAGTAAAGACTTGACTTATTTTATTTTCTAAAAATCTTCTTTTGAAAACTTCTTCTGGTAGCAAATCATTTAAACCTTCAGGAATATTCATCTACCTCAACCCCTCACCAGTTATTTTGGTAATTTTTTTACGGGCTTGATGAATCAAGCCCCTACATTTGTCATTCCCATGAAACCTGTCCTCGACCTGATCGGGGAATGGGAATCTATCTTTCCTTTTTTGCCTTTGCTTTCTGGCTCCTGTGGGCACGATGCATCGTGCCCCTACCTCTTAATTCTAATTTTCTTCACACAATACTAACGACTAATTTAATTTTCATTCTTTAATGCGTTAAAGTATTAACGAGATAAATTTAAAGAAATATTAACATTGTTTTAAAATTTTGTCAATAGTAACTTGCGCGGTTTTTTATAAATTTGTGAGTCTTGCGGGTTTATGGATTGAAATTTTAAGAAAGATCAATCCTGAGAAAGAGTCGAGGTGTGTGATTCCTTAAAAAAGAAGGGTGAGATTTGAATATCTATCTGAGTGGGTTTATGTGTAAACAGGGGCACCTAGAAAAACCTTTTAGCGATTTTTAACGCTCATATTTTCTGGCTAGAAGGGCTAGATTCTTTTCCATTTCTTCTTTAATATCTCCTTTTTTGTATCGCCATACCCAATTGCCGCCAACTGTTCCCGGGTAATTCATCCTCGCTTGGTTATCAAGGCATAAAATATCTTGAAGTGGAACTATTACAAAATTTGCATTTGTTTTATAAACCACTTCAATCAGTTCCCAACAAACCTTTTCTTCACTCATACTATTATTTATGCCATAGTGTTTTTCTAACATTTTTAATACTCTCGTATTTTTTGATTGTTTTAATCCTCTGTACCAAGCCAACAATGTATCATTATCGTGTGTTCCGGTGTACGCCACGCAGTGTTTTCCATAACCGTCTGGTCTTGATTTTATAGGAGTTTTTTCGTCAAAGGAAAATTGTAAAATCTCCATCCCCGGAAAGCCAAATTTTTTCTTCATTTTATTGACTTCCGGAGTTATAAATCCTAAGTCTTCAACTATAATTGGCAGATCTCCCAAGTGCTGTTTCACTGCGGAAAATAGTTTGTATCCGGGGGCCTTTATCCATTTGCCTTTTTCAGCTGTCTTTTCTGATGCATCAACCTCCCAGTATGCTTCAAATCCCCTAAAATGGTCTATTCTGCTAATATCTACCTGTTCAACCAGTTTCTCAAAACGTTTCTTCCACCACAGGAAATTATCTTCCTGCATACGTTTCCATTTATAGTGAGGGTTCCCCCAAAGCTGTCCTGTTTTGCTAAAATAGTCTGGCGGTACGCCTGACACTTTTTTAGGATTACCTTCATCGTCTAAATCGAATAACTCAGGATATGCCCACACATCACTACTATCATGTGCTACAAAAATAGGCAAATCCCCGATAATTTTTATACCGTTATGATTTGTATAATTCTTTAATTCGCTCCATTGCTTTGCAAAAATATATTGTAGAAACTCTTGGTAACGTATTTTATCTGTCAATTTGCTTTGATATCTTTCTACCGCCTGTTTCTCTCTGAAGGAAATATCTTTATCCCAGCGGTTCCACACTCTATTATCAAACTGTTCTTTGAGGGCTATATAAAAACAAAAATCTGGCAGCCAATATTCATTTTCTTTTGTAAACTGCGCATACTCATCGCCTTCTGCTGATTTATCAAATCGATTAAATGCTTTTAAAAACAGTTCATTTTTGAATTTAATTACCTTGGAAAATTCAACTTTGATTTCTGAAAAGTTCGGAACATTGGTTAGTTCTCCCACTTTTAGTAAACCATCTTCAATTAGTTTGTCTATACTAATCAGCAAGGCATTTCCTGCAAAAGCAGAAAAACAATTATAAGGAGACCCTCCGGATGCAGGAGGATTAAGCGGCAATATTTGCCACAGTTTTTGATTTGTTTTTTTTAAAAAATCTACAAAATCATATGCTTCTTTGCCGAAGTCACCAATTCCATACTCAGAAGGTAATGAGGTAAGGTGCAAAAGCACTCCGCTTGCTCTGTTAAATTGCATTTTGGTTCACCGTCTTTTTCTGGTCGTTTAGAAATTTTTTATTTTTTATATAATAATTCGTAATAATCATTCATCATTCTATCTACAGAAAAAAAACTTTTAGTTGATTCTATACTTTCTATCATCATTTCCAGCCATTTTTGATGATGGTCATAATATGTAGGAATTACCCTTTCAAGTAATGTATCATAAAGAGCTCTTGCATCTCTTTCATCTTGTTCTTCAATTGTTTTGGGTATATTTTCGTCTCCAATCGCCCAACCGTTAAAGCCATCTTTGCATACTTCTGCCCACCATCCGTCTAAAATCGAACAGTTTAGCACTCCATTTATCGCTGCTTTCATACCGGAAGTGCCACTTGCTTCGTTCGGTCTTCTCGGATTATTCAGCCAAACATCGCAGCCTCTGGTAAGTATTTGTCCAATCTCCATATCGTAATTCTCAATAAATACTACGCTATCAGGATATTTTTTTGACATTTCTACTAAGTTTAACACGATTTTTTTACCCATTTTATCCAATGGATGTGCCTTGCCCGAGAAAATAATTTGAACTTTCCCATCTTTTAAATGTTTTTCCAGTCGTTTTTCTTCTTTAAATATTAAGTCACTTCTTTTATAAGAAGCAGCCCTTCTGGAAAATCCAATTAATAACCTATTAAGATTCAGCCTGACCCCACATCGCCTCTTAACAAAATTAATTAGTTCTTTTTTAATTTCCTGATGATTATTCCACATTTCATCTAAATTTACAAACTTCTTTCTCATCCTTTTGTCTACCCATGTTCCGATATGGATTGCATTGGTTATCCTAATGATTTTTGATCTGTTCTTTATTTCTGCCCACATTTTATTTGCCGTCTCAGCATGTAATTCAGATACCGCATTTGATATTTTGGATAATCTTAGTGCTGCCACCGTCATATTAAACGGTATCCCACCAATACTACTCATCTGTTTTGCCGAAAAACCTAAATTCGCACCCATATACATAAGCGTCTCTATACTATGCTTTTCATTTCCTGCTTCGACTGGAGTATGTGTTGTAAAAACTATTTCTTTACGTGTTAATTTCCACGCTTCATCAAATGACCTGCCTGCGTTTATTTTTTCATTCATCAGCTCTAACCCGGCAAAAATTGCATGCCCGTCATTAAAGTGATACATATCTACCGGAATATTAAGAGCTCTTAAAGCTCTAACACCGCCAATGCCCAATACTATTTCCTGGGCTATTCTCTCTTCAGCGAATCCACCATATAATCGTCCGGTAATCCAGCGATCACTATTCTCTTTTAGGTCAGTATCTAATAAGTACAGGTCCGCGTTTCCAAAACAGTCAACCTTCCAAACTTTACAGCAAACATCATTTTGCCTAATTTTTACTTTTACTTTTGTTCCGGTATCTTCTAAAAAATCATAATCATAATCTCGAAAACAGTCGTATATATTGCCTTCTTCATCTATTCGCTGTTCAACATATCCTTGTTTCCACTTTATCCCTATTCCCACCACCGGCAGATTATTGTCTTTTGCTCCTTTTAAGTAATCGCCAGCTAAAATCCCCAACCCTCCTGAATATATTTTAAAGCTGCTATCTAATCCGTACTCCATACAAAAATAGGCAACTTTAGGTAACTGTTTTTTCATTTATTATTTCTCCTTATACAACCAGAAAAATATTATCCCTTCACCGAACCCAGCGTAAGCCCAGAAATAAGCCATTTAGAAGAATAAAGAAAGAGGACCATAACCGGGACAGCCACTAAGATAGAAGCAGCAGCAAAGGAACCCCACTCCACTCTGAATTGCCCCGCAAAAGTCCAAATGCCCAAGGGCCAGGTAAACATATTCTCTCTCTGTAACATAATTCGCGCCATCATCCAATCATTCCAGGCCATCATAAAATTAAATAAAAAGACGATAGCTAAAGCCGGGGTAGAAAGGGGCAGGATAATACGAAAGAATGTCCCCATTTGCGAAGCACCATCTATCTTGGCCGCCTCTTCTAACTCCCGAGGGATAGTGTCATAATATCCTTTCAAAATCCAGATACTAAAAGGCACTGAACTAACCGAGTAAGCCAGAGCTAATCCTCGATAGGAATTAATAAGTTGAAACTTTACTGCCAGAATATAGATAGGCACAACCAACATAGCCGACGGAATCATCTGAGTAGTAAGCAGGAAAAATAAACCGGGTTTTCGACCGGGAAAATTCCAGCGGGAAAAGGCATAAGCCGAAGTAGAAGCTAAAATAAGGCCAATGAATGCTGTAGTTGTAGTTATTGCCAGGCTATTCCAAAGCCATAATAAAAAGGGTTTTTCAAAAATAATTCTGTAATAACTATAAAATGAGGCATCCTTCGGAATAATAGCCAGAGAGGTAGAAAGTAAACGGTCACCGGGACGAAGTGATACACTGATAATACGTAATATAGGATAGACCGCAATAATACTTGCAGTTATTAAAGTTAGGTGAATAATCATCCTTTTAAATGGGCTATCACCACGGCTTGGCGATACAAAAAACCGAGAAATATTATTTTGCTTAGTTTTATTTTTCATATTTATTCATATGCTCCTTTCAATCCATGGGTCATTCGAATATAAACTGAAGAAATGATAAAAAGGACTGAGAAAATTACCATAGCAAAAGCAGCAGAAAAACCATAACGATGGTACTCAAAAGCTGCTCTAAATAAAGCGGTAACTAAAATATCGGTGGTTTCCAATTCATTAGCATTAATCATATATGGAACATTAAAATTATTAAAAGTCCAGATGATGCCTAAAACAATCGCTGGGGTAAGTACCGGTTTTAATAAGGGTAAGGTAACATTGCGAAACTGCTGCCACTGGGAAGCACCATCAATCTCAGCAGCATCATAGAACTCCAGGGGAACGCTTTGTAATCCTCCCAGGATAATAACCATCATAAAAGGGATACCCAACCAAATATTGGTAATGCAGGCTGCAACAAAATTCCAGAAGGGACTGACCATCCATTGAATGGGCTGCATCCCTATACTCTTTAATATTACATTGACAAAACCATATTCATAATGAAATTCGCCCTTCCAGGCTAATACAGCAATAATCTGGGGAACTGCCCAGGGGAAAATTAATAGAGTACGATAGATACCCCGTCCCCGCATTTGACGATTAAGGAGTATGGCTAAACCTAATCCTCCGGCCAGATGAAAAACCACATTGACAGCTGTCCATAGGAGAGTACGAAAAAGCAAGGGGAAAAATCTAATCTGTTTTAATACCGGTTCGGAAAAGATTAATCCAAAATTTTTCAATCCCTGAGCCCAGCTTAAAGTATAACTCCGAAAATGTCGCAAGCTCATATTAGTAAAAGCTAATCGCACTTCATAGCTAACGGGGTAGATAACCAACATAGTTAAGCCAAAGATTGCTGCTATCATTAACATATATGGCAAGGTATATTTACTCTTAAAGATTTTACCTAATACCAGGTAAACCAGGATCTCAAGAATTATGGTACCTAAAATTATATAAAGTACCATACTCCCCAACTCTTTTATGGTGTTTACAGCAAATTCGGCGGTTAAAGCTTCCATTCTATCCTCCCTTGCCTTATCAAGACTGTTACACTTAGTAAAAAGATTACGAGGGACGAAAAAATCGTCCCTCGTATTTGTTTTAACTAAATTTATTCCAAAGTCTTTATGCAGGAGTCAGCACTTGACTGCATTAATTTAGCAGCATCTTCAGGAGACTTGGTATCAGCTAATACTGCCAACATTTCAGGTTTCATAGAATCCCAATTACAACGCATCTCTAATACTGTAGGCATCGGTGTGCCTACTACCATCTGGTCAGCAGAACCCTTAAGAATAGGATTATCGGTAATCAATGGATCATCTAAAGCTTCTTTTACAGCCGGTAGACGGTTCAGTAATTTGACCATCTCCAACTGTTTTTCTTTAGTGGATACAAATCCGATGAAATCCTGGGCTGCTTTCAGTTTGTCTCCGGAAATACCCTTAGTTAACATAAAGTATACTCCACTAGTATAGGGTTTAGGCCACTCACCGGTAGCAGAAACTTTAGGAATTCGAGCTACTCCCAAGTTCTCACCTAATGCACTAACATAACCACTTATTGACCAGTCGCCATTAACAATCATGGCAGCTTTTCCTTCTTTAAAGAGGGTATCAGCTCCATCATAATCACACTCCGGAGGCACAATCTTGGCATCAAATTTCATGTCATGTAAGAATTTTAGGGTAGCTACCATCTCTGGGGTATTAAGAGTGGGGGTAATTCCATCTTCGGCAAAAACTTTCCCCTTAAAACCTCCCAACCAGGGAACTAACCAGAAAGGTTCAGTCTGGTTCCACACCAGGGCATAATTTCCTCCGGTGGTCAACGTTTTGCCTACGGCAAATAATTCATCTGTATCTTTGGGAGCTTCTGCGATTAGTTTCTTATTGTATAGAAGCATCAGTTGATTACCATTGGAAATGGGAATACCCCAATATTTTCCTTCTAACTTAACTGCATCCATAGCTGAACCGACATACATATTTAAGTCAAAGAGATTATCGACTGCTTCAACGATATCTGCAGCCACAAAGGGACCGGCATGGTCACTTACGGTCCACAAAATATCCGGAGCTGCGCCAGCCAGGCTGGCAGTTAGAAAGTCTTCTCGTAGAACTTCTACATTAAGCTTTTTAACTAACTCAACTGTGATTTCCGGATGGGTTGTCATGAACTCTTCAATTAAGGATTTATTCCAATCTAAGGCTTCTTCACCTTCTTTAGTCCAAAGGATCAGGTTCACTTTAGCACTGGCTATAGCAACCATACCCATCAACATTGCTAAAACTAACAAAACTGTTAAAAATTTTCTCACTTTATTTTCCTCCTTTAAATTTAAAAACGTTTAAGGAAATGCCAATTAATTATTTCTTAATCTTTTTTACCACCTCCTTCTGTTTTAAAATTTCTACTTTTCTTGCATGTGCTTGCTTTGCATATATTCTATTTTCTATATATTATTCAAATTTGAATGGATTATAAACGTTCAAAAAATCTCACCTGGAGTGGAGATATGTATATGGTCCCCTGTAATACTTCTCCTTCGGTAACAAATCGCCAATTTCCGTAAGGTAATACAAATTTTTCTGTTTCGGTTCCATTATTAGCTACAATCAATACTTCATCCTTGCCTTGCTCACCTCGAAAGAAAGAAAGCAGGTTACCTTTTCCATAATAAATACGGATTACACTACTGGTAAGTGCGAGAATTTCACGGCGCAATTGAGCCAGTTTTTTATAATGAGATAAAAGATTTTCATCTACAGTACCCCATTGAATAGGATAACGTTGGGCATCATAAAATTCTTTTTCGCCCAATATACTCCGCTCATCACCCTGGAAAATTACCGGTGCACCGGGCATAGCATAAAGCAGAGTGGAAAGCAGCATTAATCTTTCTACTCCTTCAGGTTCGGGTAAATCTCCAAAATTGCCTCCCCCTAAATCAGTAAGGATACGTCCGGTATCATGGGAGCTGACCAGATTAAAACCCATCGCAGTAACATTTTCGCCGTAAGTTCCAAAATAGCGGCTTAAACTAGCCAGGGTATTTTCTCCGTCAATACTCCCTCTGGCAAAGTTAAGCAAGATATCCCGCCCCAAGGCATAATTCATCAGTGAATCAAATTGATCTCCCTGCACCCAGGACGGGTCGAGTTGCCAAATTTCCGCAAGGAGATAAGCATCTTCTTTTTCCATTTTAACCAGTTGACGCATCTCATCGAAAAACTCTTTGGCTTTAACTAATTCATTGGGTACATCTACTCTCCAACCATCTGCACCAAAGTTTAACCAGCGACGCACTACTTTAAAGAGATATTCTTTTACCTCGGGATTACCGGTATTCAATTTTGGCAAACTCCCTACCCCCCACCATGCTTCATAGGAACTCGGGTCACCAGGAGAAAAAGGCCATTTATGAATAAAATACCAATCCCAATAGGGACTATCCTTCCCTTTCTTTACTACATCCTGAAAGGCCCAAAAACCTAAACCGATATGATTAGGAACAAAATCTAAAATTACCCGCATATCTCGTTCGTGAGCTTCGTTTAAGAGTCGTTTCAAATCTTCTTCGGTACCAAATTTTGGACTTACCTTCATATAGTCATAGGTATCGTACCCATGAGCGCTGCCCGAATCAAAGATAGGATTTAAATATAATGCAGTAACTCCTAATTCTTTTAAATAATCGAGTTTCTCGATAATGCCAGCCAGGTCTCCTCCAAAATATTGATGACAGCAATGTTGTGAGGAAATAGGGTCATTCCATTTAACTAAAGAAGGGCCTTCTTCCGCCCATAGCTTATTCTGAGCCCACTGCTGGTTATAGTAAAATTCATCACTCTTTAGAGCGAGGACATCGTTTTCGGGATTTCCATTATAAAAACGCTCAGGGAAGATTTGATAGATTATACCTTGGCTTACCCATTTAAGTTGAGGGAAATGGTCAATACCATCAAAAAAGAAAGATTGGGAAGGGTCTTCCGGTAGAGAAAATTCAGTACCTTCAATAGTATATCCTACAAAACGGTACTTCAGCGAATCTGGTAATTCCAGTGAAAGACGAAAAACTTCTCCATATTCCCATTGTAGCTGCCTTTCCATAGGGCTTTTACCTTCATCGGTAACTAAATACACTTTAGCAACCTTATGAGGTGAGGTTTTTAACCTTATCACTAAACGCTCATCAGCAATGCATAAATAAGCCGGATCATTAGGATTATGCACGAGAACTACTCCTTCTGTGACCTCTTCTTTAATTCTACATATTGCATTCTGACCACCAAATCCATCATTAATGTAGCCTACGGCGTTCGGGTCTACCGGACCTCCAGCGCGAGCAGTTGACATATCCTGGGGCCATTTACCATTAATAAAAAATTTATATTGATACTCCCCTGGTTCTAAATCTACAGTGATACTCCAGGTGCGGTCCGGTTGTTTTTCCATAGGCCATTCGCCCCAACTATTAAAGGAACCACGCAGACTTACTGAGCCCACTTCCTCATCTTCGAGAGGAACGTAGGTAAAGGTAAACTCTGCTGCCAGGGCTAAACCAATAATTCCAAAGATTATTAACAAACATAATAGCCAAAAAAGAAAAACAAGTTTCCACATCTTTTTTCTCCTTCCTTTTATTCTATTTGTTATCTTTATTTACACATTCTTATTTTTCCAGAAGATTTCCTTATTATAAGTTGGGTGGGCAATTCTATTTGCTGTGTTCCTTTTACCTTCCCCTCAATCATACCAACTAAAAGATTAATAGCAGTAGTGCCCATCTCAAAGATAGGTTGTCTAACTGTAGTCAATGGTGGGTCCATATAAGAGGCTAATTGAATATCATCAAAACCGATAAAGGCAATATCTTCTGGAATTCTAAAACCCTTTTCCTTCACAGCTTTCATCGCACCGATAGCATCTAAATCATTGGCAACAAAAACAGCAGTAGGAACTGGGGAAATTTTCAAAAGCTGGCACATGGCTCCATAACCACTTTCCTGGGTACTAATACTTTTCATAGTTAATTCTCTGCCATATTCAAGATTATGATCTTTTAAAGCAGAAAGATATCCCTCAAATCTTTCTTGGTTAAAAACAAATTCAAAAGAACCTCCAATATAGGCAATTTTTTTATGATTAAGATTTGCCAAATAAGAAACTGCCTGGTAAGCACCTTTTCTATTTTCAGCATCAATATAATTTGCATCCTCATAATCTATTTTCCCGGTAAGAATATAAGGAAACTCTTTTTTAATTAATTGAATAATGCCTTTATCGTTTCTTTTTACTCCTATAAGTAATAATCCATCGACACGTCTATCATAAAATAATTGAGAATAATTAAACTTATGTTCATTGGTAAATAGTAAAAGATCATATTTTTTGATTTTTGCTTGATGGGCGAACCCTCGGATAATCTCCGTATAAAAAGGATTGCCGAATGTTCTATCATGGGGAGCGGGAATAATAATACCTATTGTTTCGGCTTTATTGGTGGTAAGCCTTCTGGCCGTTGCACTGGGATAATAGCCAGATTCTTTAATAACTTTCATTACTTTTTCTCGAGTTTCTTCGGTAACTTTAGGACTATTATTCATGACTCTTGATACGGTGGCTTTGGAAACTTTGGCTAACTGAGCTACTTGATCAATGGTTTTTCTCATTTTTAACCCCACTAATGTAAGCGGTTACATTTAGTATTAAAATAATATACTTTTTTTAAAAAAATGTCAAATCTTTCCCTGTATCAGTCAAAGCAGGAAGGTAGTCGAACGCTGACTTATTACCATCGATACATTCGAAGAAAAAATTGATAAAATGATCAGCGCTAAAAAAACAGTTTTCCTATTTCCTCTTTTTTCCCTTTTTAATTACAAAATCTTCTCCTGTCATCTTGCAGAAGTGATGCCAATAAAAATAGCTGTTCCTATTTTTGTTTTTTATTTAAAACGTATTCATTCTCTATTGTGTTCTTCATACTCTCACAATCTGTGAATTTTAAAATATTCATTCCCATTTTTTGAGCAGCATTAAGATTTACTTTAGAGTCATCAATGAATAAAATGTATTGAGGTTCCACCTTCACTTTTTTTATGCAAATATTATATATTATATCATCTGGCTTGGAGACTTTTTCTTCACAAGAAAGTATTTTTGTGTCAAAGTAGTGAATCCAATGTAAGTTCTTTATTTCTTCAAGAGTGTCAAATGTCATATTTGATAATAAAGCCAATTTTATTTTGTCTTTAATAGATTTAATATACTCTATAGTTTCTTCATTAATATCTAACCAGCTTTTTATATCAAATTCAATCAATTTATCAATATCCTTTAATTCGATTTGTCCATCCATTAATTTAATCGTTTTGGTCCAATATGTTTTTGCATCAATTAGAGCTGAATCATAATCTTTTCTTTCTTTGGTATAAAATGAAAAAAATTGCTGTGCTGGAATATTTAATATTTTACACATTTTATTGACAAGTTCCTTATTTTGCTTTTTACTGATTACTCCACCATAGTCATAAACTATGTACTTAATATTTTTCATTAAATCTCCAATTGCAGAATAGCGTCTAACCTTCCGCGCATATACGACCTTCGACGCACTTTTTGCCTGTCACGGTAGGACAGCCGGTTACCTGACTGCCCCCGCACAGATCCCAGCGTGCGGAATTACCGCACTGGGCTCTTCAGAAATACTTGCTTCCGTAAAAGACAAAAAATTTTTTTTATTTTGCCTTCTTTGCTATTCCCTGCAGTGAGGTTTGCATCAGTCATCCTCTCTTTTCATCGGGCTTACCTTATATTAAGGAGCTTATAGGGTCTCCCAAGTTCTTTATATCTCTCTACAGACCTGCCATGTGCCAAGACCCCGGCAGACCCTCTAATAATCTCACCTTTGTCGATTCTTTTGTGTAGGCTTCCGTTGCGGAAACGACGTCGACATCTGCACCCAACAAGGACTTTCACCCTGCAAGACATATGAAACTTCTTGGCACTCTTTCGTTAAAAGTTACCGAACTATTGACCTGGCACATATACCCCTAATATTTTCCATCAATATATCGCTTCAGATTAAAAAAAGCATATAAGGGAATATTCAATAAACCCTCATCCATGCGTAAATTGGAAAGCGAAGTGCGAATTGCAAATTTGATATCATATTTTTCTCTGAAAACTCTTAGGCTCCGTGCCTGTAAATTTTCTCCTGCCTTAACTTCAAGCGGAAAGATAGTTAGCCCATCGGAAAAAACAAAGTCAACTTCAGCGATTGCAGCTGATGTCCAATAATAAATATTTTTAAAACTCATGGACGACAGCTCTTGCAACACATATTGCTCAGTGAGCGCACCTTTAAACTCCTCAAAAACTTTAACACTTTCCGTAATTGTTTTTGGAGATAACTCACTCATTGCACGGAGTAAACCAATATCAAGATGATACAATTTAAAAGCTTTTAAATCCTCATATGCCTTTAAAGGCAATGCCCCTTTTGTAATTCTACCAACTTTTCGTATAAACCCACTATCCAAAAGCCAAAGTAGCGCATTTTCATATTCTCGTGCTCGCGCGCCTTCCTTTACAAGCCCATAGATAAACTTTTTACTTTCTTTTGCGAGCTGTGAGGGAACACTATTCCACAAATAACGCAATTTGGGAACAGTTGCGGACGGAACATGCTTTGAAAAATCCTGCTGGTAGGTGTCTAAAATTGCATGCTGTTTTTCTTCAACTTTTGCAAAATCACGATATTCAAGCCAGGTATTAATGACTGCAGGCATGCCTCCAATCACAAAATATAATTTTAAATAATCAATCAGCTTGTTAACAAGCGGCTGGGGAAAGGGTATAGAATCAGTTTTTCCAATAAATTTAACCAACTCCTGCTCCTTGTTTGCTTCTAAAAACTCCTGAAAAGTCAAAGGCTGCAAGGTTAAAAATTCAACCTTGCCGACAGGGAATGAAGTGCCTTTGTGAAGAGCGACACCAAGAAGTGATCCAGCACAGCAAATTGGGTATTCCGGTGCCTTTTCTGCAAAATATTTAAGTGCGGTTAGTGCACGGGGGATTTCTTGCACTTCATCGAATATCAACAAAGTTTTTTCAGGAATTATTTTTTTTCCATTTAGAGCGCCGAGCATATCAATAATTCTTTGTGGCTCAATGGACCCTTCAAATAATTCATTCAGGTTTGGTACGTTTTCAAAATTGATATATAACATATCTTCAAAACAAGTTTTTGCAAATTCAATTAAAAGCCACGTTTTACCAACCTGTCTGGCTCCCCTTAAAATCAGAGGCAGTCTTTCTTTTTTATCCTTCCATTCTTTTAGATTTTCAAGCAAATTACGATACATAATTATCACCACCATCACATTTTATCAACTATATTGTACTAAAACCATCACATTATGTAAACCTTTTTATGTATCTTTTCACACAAAAACTAAAGATAAAATAATTTTTCTGCAAAATCCCACCCCGCCGATTTTTCTATGTCTTTGTAAAAGTGATGTTAATGAAAATAGGTATTATATTTCGTCCTATTATATTTCAATAATATCTAAAGCCTCAACCATCAGGTTAAGAAACTCCTCAAATCCTATAAGTTTGCCGTGAAAAGTTACCGAATTATTGAGCTGGCATATCTTCCCAATTTATTTAAATATGACAGTCGAAACGTCCCCTTATCTTACCTAAATGGGGAAAATGTGTAAAACTTGTGGGAAAATAACTTCTTGAACGCCTTATATAATAAGGGTTTCAAGAGAATAATGCGAGGATTGCTTGTACGAGCAAATTTTGCCTTAACTGATACTTTATCCCTCAAAAATGGCACTTTTTTAACTAAAATTCCCTCATCTCAAAATCTGAAAGTGGCTATTTATAAGAGTTTCGCGGTTTGGAGGAGGAAAAAATAGGCTAAAAACAGGGGTCATAATTGCCAATTTTTCGAAAAATGAGGCGCGTTTAAAGGCACTCTCCGTGCGTTAAAAGGGCATTCCTGAAGGGAGTCTGAAAGCCTTGTAAATAAAGGGTGTCAAAGATAGTAAATAGGAACAGAGAACCGTCCCCTGTTCTAATGGTTCCTGCACCATAGGTATTAAGAAAGTGTTTCTCGATTTCCTTTTTCAGTTCTTCTAAAAATTCCTCGGTTACTGCATGGGAAATTTCAAAATCAAGGTCCACCGACATGCGATCAAGCCCGTGGATGATGCGTAGAGCCGAACCGCCGTACATGACCCAACTCTTATACTCCGTATGGTAGCAAATAAAATTAAGAACGTAATACTGTAACTCTTCTTTGAGCGCATTACGTCGCGTTTCCGCATCCAGCCCGCCGTAAGTAGTAAGATCCTCAAGTTTTCTTTTTAAGATTGTCGTGATCTGTTCACTCATATTTTTTAATCATTGTATAAAATTTTTCCTGCTCATTTTTATCCATTTCATCAATTTCTATACGCAACTCCTCAATTAATACTTTTATATTTTTTGCCGATTTACTGCGAAACTGATTCGTCCGGAAATACAGCAAATCAAACAGTGCCTTTGAGGGCAAAGCGATAAAAAAATCAAACTTTCCTTTTATCAGAGAAAAATCTGAAAAAAGTTCTTTTTTGATCGACTGATAAGAAAAGTTACCGACTTTGGTCTGATAATCTCTTGTCACTTTCGGTGTTACCGAAGTAACTGAATAAATTGCCTCTGTGGTAAGATTGTAATACTGCAAGGCTGTCCACGAACTCACATAAGATGGCGTCCGAATGA
>Ga0268284_1000715_pt1 | contig 20518 bp, 13 predicted proteins | sample saktaG_14_FD_190137 | JGI IMG/M metagenome (GOLD analysis project Ga0268284, IMG submission 190137) | Saline water microbial communities from Sakinaw Lake, British Columbia, Canada - sak_2013_06_06_40m | ecosystem: Environmental > Aquatic > Non-marine Saline and Alkaline > Saline ...
GCGCTGAACTCCGTGAGATTGCTTTCAAAAGATCGAAGAGATTCATGCACCAAAATGTGAATAAGAACCATGTCACCAATAAATTGAATACTGATATACGAAGAACATAACAATAAACCATAATGTTACGCATCGAGATCCTCGCAGTTGTTTTATCCTTCGTCCTGGTGGTGGTGTTTGGCCTGTTACGCGCCAGGCAACTCCGCTTGTTGAAATGGTTGGTTGCGGCATTTGTGGCAAATCTTGCATTCGTCTGCGTCGGCATCTTTCACTTGGAGAGTGATGGCGAAATCACCCTTGTGCCGACTCTTTATCTCTTACTCCTCGCCGTAGCGTCGGGCTCCGGCCTGGTCATCTGTTTGATTGCCCGGCTGATGAACTGGCACAGCAACCGCCGCGAGCCATGACATCCGGTCCGCCCGCATGCTTATCTAACTGGACTAACGCCAGAATTGAAAGCACCGTAGGTTAAAATTCCAATCACAAGATCAACAGTTGCCTTGTTCAAAGTCGCAAAGCCGCGATTTCACGCTTGATTTCGCCTTGGAATCCCTCGGGATTCCCACTCATTTCCCACCAGTGGACCACCTGCGCAACAACTACCTTCGAGGCCTGGCAACCCCACCCACCCGGGAGTGGCGATCGACACTTCTCATCACCACGATCTATGTGCTGGTTGCGCTTGGGGCGAACGCCATGTTCGGTCTCTTTCAGCCGTCCTGCAATCCGGGGAAACATCCGATTCTCCTGGCATTGGTGCTGGTGGTTTTCCCCTCATTTCTCGAGGAGTCGATCTTCCGGGGAATGCTCATCCCCATCGACACCTATCAGAAGGGACGCAAGGCCATCGCCTTCCACACGATTGTCAGCGCGCTGGCCTTTACCCTCTGGCATCCACTCAATGCGCTGACGATCAACCCATCCGCCCGCGCCATTTTCTGCGACCTCCGGTTTCTACTCATCGTTTTTGTCCTGGGGATTGCCTGTGCGATGGTCTATATCCGCTCGCGCTCGCTCTGGAGCGCGATCATGGTCCACTGGATCACGGTGGTGGTGTGGGTGATGTTTCTTGGTGGCCGCAACCTTGCCGCGGGCAGGTAGCAACCCCCGCATCCGCCACGCTCTGCAAGACTGCTGGCCGTGGTCTGGTTCTTTCGCATCACGTTGCGCGTAACCCGCGCGACCGGTTCCGGATGATGGGAATGTGAAGACGGTATCCCGGCCACACGGCGGCCAGTCCCGGCATCGCCGTCTGCTTGCTGAGGCCTGCAAAATTTCACACATTTACAGGTTGACCCAATGAATCAAGATCTCATGGTAACACACAACAGGAAAAATAACATGAAACACCCCCCATCACACCCGATCCCCACTCCGCGTGCCAGCCGGCACCGTCATTTGCCAACAATCATGCAGCGCGGTCTGGGCTGCGCTTTGCCCGCCGTCCTGGCATTCCTGTTTTCGTTTTCCGCCATGGGTGCGGACGTGTCCGACGAAGTGGAGCAGGGTGTGCGTCTGGTGTTGAGCTCCGAGCAACTGGAACCAACCACGACCTTTGAATTGCGCTTTGATGAAGCGCTGGTCGCGTTTGACCAGATCGGTTCCGAGGCAACCGATCCGCCGTTGGTGATCACCCCGGTGATTCCCGGAAAATTCACCTGGTTGAGCCAGCGCAGCGGAGTGTTCAAGCCGGCGGAGCCGCCGGCGCTCGGCACGAACTATCAGGTCACGCTGCGGCCGGGATTGCAGGACGCCAAGGGCGCACTGCCGGCCGCCACGCTCAAGCGCAGCTTCCAGACGCCACCGTTCACCGCCAGCGGTTTTTCACCCGACGGATTTTTCGCAGAAGATGCGCCGTCGAATCCGCAGATCCACATCCAGTTCAACGCGGATGTCAGCGCCGGGCCGGCCACGAAATTCATCGTGTTCCGCAACGCCGATGGGGCTGAGGTGCCCGCGCTGGTGAGCCAGACGAAACGCAGCGACGAGTATTATTTTCCGGGCGGCGAGCCGCACTCATGGAAGGATCGCTTCACCGCCAAAGCCACCTCCGACGAGCGCAGCAGCAACAAGGACGGGATATTCTCTAACTGTCTACGCGCCACCCCGGCACGTCCGTTGCCGCCGGCCAAAGGCTGGCAGATGGTTCTCGAAAAGGACCTGCCGTCGAGTGACGGCACCCTGCATTTCTCCGCACCCGTGGAATTGAAAATCGGCGATGTGATTCCGTTCGCCGTCACCAAAGTGGACGCGCACAACGACGTGGAGTCGCGAAAACGGATCACTATCAAATTCTCCAAACGCCTCTCGCCACTGCTCAAGTCCGAAGACCTCTTGAACTGGATCGGCATCTCACCCGTGCCGGCCCATTTGAAAGCCGAGTTGTTCTGGGGCGGCATCACCCTCACCGGCGATTACAATCTCACCGAGGATTACACCGTAACCATCAAATCCGGGATCCCCGCGGCGGAGCCGTTCGTGTTGGACAAGGACGACTCCCTCGTCGTGGCATTCACGCCGCTGCCGCCGCGCCTGTATTTTCCGGCCTTCTCGACGCACCAACTCGCCGGCGGACAGCGCCGCTTCGATCTGCGCTCGGTCAACCCTGAGGACGTTGAGGTGCGGGCACAGTTGCTCACCCGCGAAACCCTGGTGCCGCTGCTCCGCGCCTACAACAAAGCGTATTTCAAAGAGTATCAATTGGTCGGAGAGGACGAGAAATACGAGCCCTATCAGAAATTGAATGTCTTCATTCCCGACAACCAAACGATTTATGAGAAAACCTTCCATCCCGGCGGCGAGCGCGACACCCCAAAATCACTTCGCTGAACTGGGACGACATCCTTGGCCCCAGGAAATCAGGCGCGGTTTTCCTGAGTGCGGAAAGCTCAACCGGCCGAAAGCCTGGCGCGCAGGCGCTGGTGCAAGTCACCGATCTAGGCCTCGTCTGGAAACATGCCGGCGCTGATATGATGATGTATGTGTTTTCCCATACCACGGGCAAACCGGTGGCCGGCGCGACGGTTTACGCGCTCAGTGACTCAAACAAGACGCTCAATTCGCAGCAGACCGACGCCAGCGGGATCGCACGCCTCACGGTTCCTGAAAACACCGCTTGGCTGCTCACGGAAAAGGATGACGACCTGCATGCCGAAAAGTTCATCGACAATTACTATTCCGACCACAGCACCGACCGCGACGATGATGGGCGGCGGGTGCTGATGTTCACCGAGCGCCCGGTCTATCAGCCAGGCGAAGCCGTCCATTTGAAAGCCATCGTGCGCGACTGGAAGGAGAATGAATGGGTTGTTCCCGGGACTCTAACCGGTGTCCTCCGCTGCAAGGATTCACGCGCACAGACGTTCCTCGAGCAGGATGTCACGTTTTCCGCCGCGGGCTCGTTCGATCTTTCGTTCAAACTGCCGAAAGGGGCGCTCGGGAACTATAACTATGCGTTGAGCTTCGACGGCGACCGCCCGGTTCACAGCGGGTATTTCCAGGTGGAGGAATACAAACCGAACGCCTTCGAGATTTCCGTGACTCCCAAGGAAGCCTATGGTGCCGACGAAACGGTCGAGGTACCGCTCCACGCCCAATATTACTTCGGCACCCCGTTGGCCAATGCCCAGGTCAAATGGAGCCTTGAGGCGGCCGACCAGGAGTTTCATCCGGACGGCTTTGACTCATTCCTGTTCGGTAAGGATGCCGACGCGGGACCATCTGCGGCAGGGAATGTCTCGTCGTTCAGCATGCAGGGCGAGGGCGCGGTGGATGTGAAAGGCACCTTTGTTTTCCAGCCGCAAATCAGCACCAACCCGCAATTGCCGCAACCGCGCCGGGTCTCGGCACTTGCGGAAATCACCGACCTGAACCAACAGACCGTTTCCAAACGGGTGTCGTTCGTCAAGCATAGCTCGGCGTTTTACCTGGGGCTCAAGCGCATCGGCGAGAACCTCCCGGCGGGTGAACCGGCACCGGTCGAGTTTGTGGCGGTGAATGCCGATGGCATGCCACACACCCAACCCGTGGAAGCGCAGGTCGAACTGCAGCGGATCGATTACCGCATCATCCGCGAGGAAAGCGCGGGCGGCGCGTTGAAATACCGCAACACGCCGGAGTATGTTAGGATTTCACAACAAATGGCGGCCGCGGGAACGATGAAACAATCCTGCACCGCCTGGGAACTTGAACCGCTAGAGAATCCGGCGGTCTTCACCCCGCCGACGCCGGGGGATTACCTGCTCCGCATCTCCACCAAGGACGCCGCCGGCCATGATGTCCTCACGGTAATGACGTTCAATGTGGTGGCGAAAGAACCGGCTCTAACGACCTGGGACTATCGGAACGAGGAGCAATTCGATCTGGTGCCGGACAAGACCCTCTACACTCCGGGTGAGTCGGCGACGATCCTCATCAAGACGCCGATCAGTGGCGAGGCGCTGGTGACGGTTGAGCGCGAAAAAGTGCTGCGCTCGTTTGTCGCGAAACTTGAGGGCAACGCACCGACCCTAAGCGTACCGCTGGAGAAAACCGACGCTCCGAACGTGTTCGTTTCGGTCATGCTGGTTCGCGGCCACGAAAACAGCCCGCGCAAAATCAAGACTCCGGATTACCGCTCCGGTTCCTGCCAGATCAACGTCGTGCGCCCCGAAACCAAACTCGATGTCCGCGTGCAAGCGGACGCGCCGAGCTACCGACCCGGCCAGCAGGTCGCCGTGGACGTCGTGGTGAAGGATTCCACCGGAGCGCTGGTGCCGGACGCGGAAATCACCCTCTACGCCGTGGATGAAGGGGTGTTGAGCCTCACCGGCTTCACGCGTCCCGATCCATTCGCGTTTTTCTACGCGACACGGCCACTCGCAATCCAAACCAACTCGTCCCTCTATGACCTGTTGCCCGAGGACCCGCAGGAACTTTCCTTTTCTAACAAGGGTTATCTCGTTGGTGGCATGGGCGGAGAGGATGACAAGGCACGCGTCCGCAAGGATTTTATCGCCTGCGCATTCTGGCAGGCCGACCTGGTGACCGACGCCGCGGGGAAATCACGTGCCACCTTCAAGGCACCTGATAGCCTCACACGCTATCGCATTGTCGCCGTCGTGCAAACCGCCAGGAGCCAGTTTGGCAGCGCCGAAGCGAATTTTGAAATCAACAAACCACTGATGCTCGAGCCGTCACTGCCGCGCTTCGGAAACGTCACCGACACGGTAACGGCACGAGCGGTGCTGTTCAACCAAACCGGGCAGGCCGGCGAGGTGGACCTCAGCGTGCAACTGGATGAAAACGCGCTCTCGGACGGCACCGCAGTTGTTTCGCGCAAGGTGCGGATTCCGGCCACCAGCTCGTTAGCCGTGGATTTTCCCGTCGAGTTCAAGCGGGCCGGCCAGACGAAGTGGCTCTGGCGCGCGCGCATGTCCGGTGAAGCTGGAGAATCGTTAGAGGATGCGGTACAGAGCACGCTTGCCGTGGGATACATTGCGCCCTTGCTGCACGAAACCCTCGTCGGCCGCACTGCCGAAGCGGAAATGAACCTGCTGGCGAATGCCAACCCGCAATTCCTCGAAACTGCCGGCACGATGCAGGTGCGCCTGGCTAACACGCGCCTGCTAGGGTTGGGCGAGGCGGTGGCGTATTTGCAGAAGTATCCATACGGCTGTGTCGAGCAGATTGTGTCGCGCATGATTCCGTGGATCCTCGCGGCGGAGCTTGGCAAGGCCGTCCCGGAATTGAACCAAGCACCGGACGAAATCAAAGGCGCAATCGAACATGGCATCAACCGCTTGCTCTCGATGCAGAAGCCGTCGGGCGGGCTTGCCTACTGGCCGGGCGGACGTGAACCGATGCTCTGGGCGAGTGCTTACGGCGGCTTTGTGCTGGCGACGGCCCGCCGCCATGACCATCCGGTTCCGGTGGCATGCCTCGACAAGATATGTGATTACCTCAAGGAGGAACTTCGCAACACGTCCGAGTTGCGCGATGAATACGAACTGGCACCACGCTGCCTTGCGCTATACACGCTGGCGCTTTCCGGACAAGCCGAGCAGAGTTATCATGAGCTTGTTTTCAAAAAACGCGATGTTCTTTCCGCCGAAAGCCGCGCCTTGCTGGCGCTGGCGGTTCTGGAATCCAACGGCCCGCAGGAGATGGTCGAGGAATTGATCAACTCGAAGATGCCCGCGCAACCGCAAGGCGGATACTGGTTTGGCAGCGGCGAGCGCGAACTTGCAGTGCGGTTGATGGCGTGGACCCGTTACCGCTCGCAGGATCCAGCGGTGGACACGCTCGCGGAGGAACTCATGCACGCATGCAAACAAGGCCGCTGGGGCAACACGCAGGAAAACGCATGGGCACTCCTCGCACTCGCGAGCTACGCCGCGGAGGTCGAGACCGGCACCAAGCAATTCGGCGGCTCGCTGCAATACGGCGGGCCCGCCGATGCGTTCGAACTCGACGACAACACACCCTTGTTTGCAACGACACACACCATCGTGCCCACTACCCCGGAGCAACCACAAACGCAGCCGTTGCAATTGTCCAATCCGGACAAGGGCATGGTTTTCACGATGGTGCAACTTGAGGGACGTCCGCGCGTCGCCAAACAACCGCGCCAGGATCGGGGCTATTCGATCCAGCGCAGTTATGCCAAAATCAACGATGACAACACCCAGTCGGAGCCGAAGGACTGGCGTGTGGGCGACCGGGCGCTGATAACCCTCCGCATTGAAGTTAGACAAGCGGCACATTACCTCGCCGTGGATGATCCCCTGCCTGCGGTTTTCGAGGCGGTGAACCCGGTGTTCAAAACGCAGGAGATGAATACGGGGCTGGATGCGGAGCGCGACTGCTTCAGCGATTTCCGCGAGATCCGCACCGACCGCGCCCTCTTTTTCGCCGATCATATTCGGCCGGGCAATTACACGATCCGTTATCTCGCCCGGGTTTGCGCGGCGGGAAAGGTGACCGCCCCTGCGGCAAAAATCGAGGAGATGTACCATCCCGAACGCTTCGGCATGAGCGCAACGGATGAGGTCACAACCAATTCGTTAGAATGAAACCAGGCCGCCGCGGTTCCATGCGATTCGGATTATTCAAGTGGCTTCGACTGCTTGGGTTGGCGGTGGTGTTGCTTGGCGCGGCGGCCTGGGTAGCCATCCGCCTGGCACCCATTCCGTCCGCCCTGCTCCAACCCTCGCAGCCGAGCCCGACATTCACTGATCGCAACGGCAAACCGCTCCGCGAACTGCTGGTCGATCGTTCGAGTTTTGTCCAACACATCCCGCTGCGTGACATCCCGCAGACATTCGTCAATGCCACGCTTGCCGCCGAAGACAAACGGTTTTTGACTCATCACGGTGTCGATTTTGTGGCAACGGCGCGTGCGGGATTGGGCTTGATCACGCACCGCCGCGTGGTTTCCGGCGCAAGCACCATCACCCAGCAGCTTGTGAAAATTCACGAGCCGCCGCACCGCCGCACTCCAACGACCAAAGCCGCCGAAGCGCTCAAGGCGCTGCGCCTCGAGCAACTCTGGAGCAAGGACCGGATTCTCGACACGTATTTGAACCGGCTCGACTATGGGAACCTGCGGCTCGGCTGCGCTTCGGCCGCACGGTATTATTTTGGCAAAGCGCCGGCCGACCTGAGCCTCGCCGAGTGCGCTTTTCTAGCAGGCCTGCCACAGGCGCCGATACGGATGAATCCCCATGTCCATTTCCAAAGTGCCAAGGAACGCCAAGCCCGTGTGCTCGCCCAAATGCTGCGGAACCGGTTCATCACCGAAGCGGAATACCAGCGTGCGCTCGTGGAAACACTGCGACTCAGCGCACCAGGCCGCGTTTTTCAAGCACCGCATTTCATGGATCTCGTGCTTCAACAAATGGATGCGGCGACGGACGCAGCCGGCGAAATCCACACCACGGTGGACCTGGAACTTTCGCGAGTCGCCGAGCAATCATTGCGCGAGCGAATCGAGCGTCTGCACTCGCAGCAGGTGCACAACGGCGCCGTGGTCGTGATCGACAACCGCACCGGCGGGGTGCTGGCGCTGGTCGGGTCCGAAAATTATTTCACGCCCGGCAGCGGGCAGGTCAACGGCGCATGGGCAAGGCGCTCGCCCGGTTCGGCGCTCAAGCCGTTCACCTATCTGCTCGCATTCGAACATGGCGCGAACCCGGCAACGATCGTCGCCGATCTGCCCACGGAATTCGTCACTCCCAGCGGGACTTACGGCCCGGAGAATTTCAATCACCGCTGCTACGGACCGATGCGCTACCGGCTGGCTCTAGCCAACTCGCTGAACATTTCCGCAGTGAAAGTGCTCAACTCAATTGGCGGGAGCGAGGTGCTGCTCCGCCGTTTGCGCGATTGCGGGATCACCACGCTCAACAAGCCCGCCACACACTATGGACTCGGCCTGACCCTCGGCAACGCGGAGGTGCGGCTGCTAGAACTGACCAACGCATACGCCTGCCTCGCGCGCCTCGGCGAATACAAGCCGTGGCGGCTGTTGCCGGATGATGCCGGAAAAACGCAGGCGCCTGCGTTCCAAGCCTGCGACCGGCTCGCCGCCTATTTGATCGCGGATATTCTCAGCGACAGCTTTGCGCGATCGCTGGCATTCGGCCTGAATTCGTCACTCCGGTTTGATTTTCCAGTCGCCTGCAAGACCGGCACCAGCACGGATTTCCGCGACAACTGGGCCATGGGATTCACCCCGGAGTTCACCGTCGGCGTATGGGTCGGCAATTTCGACGGACAGCCGATGGAGCAGGTTTCCGGTGTCACCGGTGCCACGCCCATCCTGCACGATGTGTTTGAATTCTTACACCAGCGCCATGGCACTACTTGGTATGCGCAACCCGCGGAGATCGTCGCGCGGGCGATTCATCCCATTAGCGGAAAACTGCTGACGAATCCCGCCGCAGCCGCTTCGCGGGAAAAGTTCATCCGCGGTTCGCTGCCGCCGGAGGAAACCCCGGGCGACTACGATGCGCATGGCCGGATCCGGCTCGGCGGCGAGTATGCGCCATGGTTCAACAGCGGTGCCAACTGGCTAACGGATAGTGCTTCGTTAGACAAATCCATCGGCGCGCAAAGGCTCTGCATCGTTGCGCCATTGCCCGGCAGCACCTGCGTGCTCGACCCCGATCTGCCGGCAAACGGCCGCATTTTGCCGCTCGTGGCCAACGGCACCTGCGAGGGGGTCTGGGAAAGTGACACGCTCGAAGTGCGGAACGAGCCGGGAAAAGCATGCGCCATCCTTATCGAGGGCCGCCACGAGCTGACGGTTTGCAATCCCGCCACCGGCGAAACGGTGAAAACCTGGATCCTCGTGAAATCACTCTAACATGAATTGCGCGCTCATGAATTCCCACCACGCTGAAGCCACTCTACAAATGACTTCTCTGATGCAGGCTCGGGAAACCTCAATTGATGTTTCCCATTGAGATCTATCGTCCCAGCTTTCATCTGGTCATGCGCACCAACCCTGATAGCAATTACCTGGCAATCACTCTCAGGGTGTCTTGGAAACTTCCGGCATCGGCTCTGGCGGTGGTTCTTTGCGCGGCATGCGCGGCTCCGCAGGCGCCGACAACGCGGCGCGACCCGTGCGCTGCCCGGTTGCCGGCGGCACTGAGCGATTCCCTCACGCATCGCTTTCCCGGCCACCGCCCGGTGAGGGTGGACGATTACCTGAAGGAGGACGTCACGTGGTTCAGCAAGGAGAACGGCGGAGAGCGGTGCATCGGGATGGCGTCCGCGGATGTGAATGGCGACGGTTCCGCGGACTTCGCCCTCCTTCTGATAGACCGCGCCAAAGCAGGCACCAATCCCAACCCAAGTTCCGGACGCACCCTTTTCGTCGCCGCCCGCAGTATGCCGGATGGGTCGTGGGTGATCGACCAACTCGATGAGTTCGCTGCTGAGCGCCCCTGCCGATCCTTCGTCGGGACACTGCGGCCCGGCACTTATCGGGATCTGTTCATGACCGGCAGGCTGGCGGAACCCTTCACCGCCGAACCGGGCCAGGTCCGACAATTCGGAGCGGTTCGTCCGGGCTTCGTCGTGGGCAGGATGGAATCCACCGCAGTGGCGTTTTTCTTCACCAGCGGGCGCTGGGTTCACTTGTGGCTGGCGGATTGAGGATGAGGGCCGGAGATGATGAGGGCGAGCAAGTCGCAGCCTGCGTAACCTTGCCGCCGGTTTCCGGATGATGTGGATGGACACCCGCAATTGCCGCTTCCAACACCCCTGAAATCCCACCCCGAACAATCCTCCGTTTTCCCGCAATCTATCCATCCCCAACCACCAACAAACCATGAATACGAATACCAAACTCATGCCAATCCTCGCCGCGCTGGTCTCAACAACCCTCGCCTGTGGATTCATCGCATCCGCCCAGCAAGTGGCCCCATCCACTCCGTTCGCCTCAGGCGTGCGGATCTTCGCAAGCTCCTCGAAAATCAGCAGACACGCGAACGGATACTACGATCTCAAGACCCAGAAGATCGATCTCACCGTGAAATTCACCAACACGAACTTGCGGCAGACCTACGAGGGCTTCACGGCGACCATCTCGGTCTTCGGCCAGTTCGCGTCCGACACCAAGGTCAAGAAGGTGTTGCTCCAGGAAACCGTGATTTTGTCACTGCCACCAACCAAAACCCAGGAGCACGTGACTCAGGAGATCACCACCAGATTTGACAAGATCGGCTATAAATACGGCTATTCCTACGATGGTTGGATCATCGTGGTGAAGGATGCGCAAGGCAAGGTCGTGCAAGTGAAGGCCTCCTCCACGCCGCAGGAGAAATTCACGGAGCTGGCCTCAAAACTCGTCCTTGGCAAATGCTATGACTGCAAGCTCAAGCCGGTTGCCGATCCGGGAAATGCCACGGTGTACTCCGGTTACTGATTTGGCGATCATGGCCGGCATGCCTGACGTGCCCGCCTGTCTAACAATACATCGGTTTGGTTTGGAGTTTCCATCGCTTTAAAGGTTGACCTCATGAATGAAAACAACAAACTGCCAGATGCCATGACGGATCCTCCCACCTGTCCGGCGTGTGGCGCTCCGCTCGCCCCGGGTCGCAGCGGTGAAATGTGCCCTGCATGCCTGTTGCACGCCGCCCTGCGGGTCTTCCCTGCCGTACCCGGCTGCCATCCCCCTCACCATGCCCAACCGCCGCAAAATCATGATCCATCACCCGAAATATAAAATCCTGGCAACGCCGGATTCTATCACTGGTACTTCTTTTGGAGTGTCGAGACGGGAATGGTCACGGTGCCGGAACGGGTGAAACTCATCAATCGTTCCGCCGCTTCGCGCTGGAGCAGCGGAGAACAACCTCTCTCGCAGGATGCCGCAGCCGCCGAAGAACAACACCATGTCTTCCTAGCAGAATTGGAACATCGCCTCGATCACCCCAAACGACCCGTGGACTTACAAGCTCTCCAACGCGAGGCACACGCACGCCTGAGCGGCCCCGACATCGCGGGTCCCGCGCACGACTCTCCCGCCGTCACCGGACAAACCGCCCGGGATATCATCGACGCACAACGAGCCGCCCTGTTCCGCGCCAGCCTGAAAGTCGGCGCCGTGGCGCCGCTTAATGCAAATGAGTCGAACTGAACCCGGCTTATCCCAGCGTCCTTCAGCCCCCAACTCGTTTCCTCGATTACTATGGAAGAGCTCCTCGCTAAATTCTTACGAGTCCTTGTCGAGTCGGTCTTCCAGGTCATCGGGAACTTTTGGAACAGGCCCTCGATGTTGCGCGAGAGGTCCGCGACGGAAACCGCAATCCACGCGTCGGGCGCATGGCTTTTTGGCGGTATCGTTGCCGGTGCTGCATGGGCCTACGCCTTTCCGGCTTTCATCCTTCCGAACGCAATGCTGCGCATTGGCAATCTCGTGGTAAGCCCAATGCTGTCTGGTGGCGTCGGCTATTTCATCGCTCAGCATCGCGCCAAGGCCAATCCAAACATCAGGCCAAACAATTACTTCTGGTATCTTCTTTTGTTTGCCTTTGGGCTTGTTACGACGCGCTTTGCATTCACACGCTAAGCCCCACACATTTGGATGTGACTCCATGAACCGAAATAACAAACTGCCAGACGCCATGACGGATACTCCCACCTGCCCGGCGTGTGGCACGCCGATCGCCCAAGGTCGCGGTGGTGAAATGTGCCCCGCATGCCTTTTGCATGCCGCCATGGCGGATTGCTACAGGAACGGCCAAGGCGTGACCATGGATGAGGAGGAGGCGCTGAAGTGGTGGCGCAAAGCCGCCAGACAGCATGATCCTGCTGCACAAAACTGCCTGGGCGTCTGCTCCGAACGTGGCGAAGGCATGGCGAAGCATGAGCTGGAAGCCTACAAGTGGTCTCTGCTGGCGGCGGCGCAAGGGGACGCAAAAGCAAAGGACAATGCGTCCCTGCTCGAATTGGTGCTGACACTGGATCAAATCGCGGAGGGGAAACGGCGGGCGGACCATTTCAAACCTCAGGAGCGGACCCAACCATGAAAGCAAACAACAGGAAAAAACGAAATAATACCTGTCCCCTTGCTCCCGCACCCCACCCACCTTCTCATGCGCTCCCGCCCGAAAAGCAAATTCCTTGACGGCAATGGTCAATTTCGATAGACACACCTAAGTGGCGAAAAAGAACGATGTCAGTCAGCACCCAAGCAACGCCATGAAAATATTTTGCCCCCATTGCCAACAGCCGATCGACGCTCTATGCGAATTGGCGGGGGAACCGGTTGACTGCCCAGCCTGTGGCGGGCGATTTGAGGTTCCGGTCACGCCCGAGTTGCCTGACCTTTTGATCGCAGATGCTGACAGGCGCCAATTGCTGGATTCGCTGGCCTATTGGCTCGCGGCGGGAAAACTGGATGCCGCTGCGGTTTTTCCCGGAATTCAAAGACTCACAGCCGATCAACCCGCGTCGGTTACGGCCCTCCTCGAAACCCTGGCGGGTGAAACCGATGACTCCTTGGTTGCGCTGGCGCGATACCTCCGGCGGATTCTGCGCAAGGAAACCCTGCGCGTCCAAGAAGCCCGGCGGCTCAAGCATCAGGTCACCGAATCACCGCGCTTCACCGGGCTGACTCTATCCGCCGTCGAGGAGTGGCAACCCGGGGCGGATCCGACTGCGGCGGTGACCGCCGTCATACCCCTGCTCCGGGACTTGGCCTTCCTTGCTGACAGGCAGCAGCATGCGTCGCGGTTGTTTTGGGAAGTCCAGCAGCAAACGATGAAAGCCTTGGCCAATGCGTTTGCGGTAGTCACCGGCTTGATTGCGCGGCTGCCCGAGTCGTTGTTCTGGCAATTTACCCGCGCCTGGGCACCCGGATTGCCCGGCCGGGATCTCGCAGTGGCGCGGCTTGAACAAGGGCGGCGCGAGTTCCGGCAGCGTTGGTGGGCACAACTTGACCACGTCCTTCCGGGCCTGCCCGAGCGCGACGCCTTGGGTGGGGACGAGTTGCTAGAGTCCTTGGCGGCACGCTTCAACGCCGCCGACAAGCGCGAGGATCAACGCCGATGCCTGGATTTGGCCTGCGGATGGATGACCCCGGCGGCAGTCCCGGCAATCTTGTCGATGACTCGTGAACCGTGGGCCCGCGACCGCGCCGAAATCAATCTAACAGCACGCTTCAGCCGGCCCGAACTGCAGACCTGGGAGAATTGGCAGGATTGGCTGGAAAATCAGCAACGACTGTGGCAGGCGACGCAAGCAATCGTTGGCGTGCTCATCGAGAAACATCCGTCGGAACTGCTGCTGATCAGCTATTCCCAAGTGCCGGATCCCGACCCGGCGGTACTTGGTGCCTTGGTCAGGCAGGTGGCAGAGGCCGGTGACCCGGTCGAACTATCCGAATTGCTCGGCTGGTGGTCGGCATCGGTGCCAGGTCACGAACGTGCCGCGTTGTTAGAAATGGCGGGGTTGGAGCCTGCCACGATCACGCTCAGTTCAGGGCAACCGCCGCCATTGCCGCCGCCGGTGGTGACCCCGGCACCAGCCCGGATGGCGCCGGCACCGGTCGCGCCCGTAGTGGTCAAGGCGGCACCTCCGGCACCGCCGAAACCGTCGCTGTGGGAGACCCATGTCCAGCCGTTTTTCGTTGAAAACTGGTATATTGTGGCGGGCATTGTGATGGTGATTCTGGGCAGTTCGTTGCTGGCATATTATACTTGGGACAAGCACTGGCTGGTGCGCTATACGGTCATGCCGTTGCTGCTGGGCGGCTTCACTTGGTCACTGGCCAAGGTGGGCGACTGGATCGAGCACAAGAGCAGGGAATTCATCGATACGGCCGCGATTTTGCGCGGGGCGGCCATTGGCCTGCTGCCGATCAACTTCATGGCCGTGGCGCTGCTTTCGGCCGATGATAAAGTGCCCCAACAAGGACCGGCCCTGCTGGCGATGGCGCTCATCTATCTGCTGGTATTCGGCTGGGGCTTGCGTCGGTGGTGCGGCGCGGTCGAGCCTGCGGTGGGCAAGTTGTTGGGCGGCACCCTGCTGGGACTCAACGCACTGGTGGTCGTCGGCCCGCTGGCCCGCACGGTGGGGCACTTCGAGGGCCAGTCGTTGTTACTGTGCGTGGGGGCCGGATTCCATCTCGGCTTCGGGGCCATGGCGGCGGCCATCGTCTATTTCGCCCGCAGAATTCTCACCCGTGAAATGGCTGAGGAAAAGCGCGTGCCTTGGTTCGTGGCGGGCGCGCTGGCGGTGACGTTCCTGCAGGTGTTCATCTGGGCGCACGGGTATCTGCGCCATTTGCCACAGCCGGCCACTTATGCCTTGCTGGTCATTCTAACAGGATGGTTGGTCCTGTATGCGGAACGGCGCGCGCTGCAATTGAAAGCATGCCCGCAACTGCACGGAAGTGAATCGTTTCTCGGCTTCGGCGCTGTTCTGTTAGGACTGCTGATGGGTTTCAGCAATCCGACAGTGCGGATTCTGGCGTTCCTGCTGGCGGGTGCGGTTTGGCTCTATCAGGGGCTAGCGCGGCGCAACGCTTTGCATTATTGGATCGCGCTGACGCTGCTCGGGTTGGGCGGCGCGTCGGTGGGACTGCTGCCAGGTTATCCCGGGCCATGGTTGCCGCTGGTGGGGGTGGCCGTGGCGCTGGCGTTCGGGGCGGGGGGCTGGCTCAGCCGCCAGTTTGGCGCGGATGGAAGGGTGGATCTAACATCAGAGGCGCCCGCGGCGTCCGCATTGCCAAGCGCGGAGTCCGGGTTGGTCCAAGCGTGCCATGGCATGCAACTGGTGGCATTGGTGCTCACCGCGCTGATCACCCCGCTGGTCCAATGGCACTATGATTCCCTTCCATTAGCCGCGGCGGGATGGTTGGGCTTGGTGGCGGGGTTGTTCATCTGGCGCGCCTTCCGGGATGAGCGGGTGCGATTACTGCACGCGGCCATGGCGATGCTGGCGCTGGCACTGCCATACGCCGGATTCATGGATGTGGCCGGTCACACGGCGCACCACAACACGATGGTGGGCGGGCTGGCCATTCTATCATGGCTCTGGCTGGGCGTGGCTTGGTGGAAGCCAAAGCCGCTGATCCTGCAGGCACGCTCCACGGTGTTATGGCTTTATGGCATGCTGGCAGTGGCCGCCATGCTGCTGCGGGTGGCCATAGGCGATACCGGGGCGAGCGCGGACTGGCTGCGGGAAGGCCTGGATTTCGGCGGGCCGATCGTGATGATGCTCGCCTTGATACCGGCCACTTATTACTCGCGGTCGTTGGGGCCGGCCGGCATGGCCGTGGCGATCACGGTCATCCTGTTTCCCGAGCTGAAGTCCCATCTGCCGGAATCGATGGGTTGGGTGACTTCGGGCAGCGGCTTTGCCAGCGCGGGCAGCGCACTGCTGCTGGTCGGTCTGTGTTTCGCCTTGCGGCCGTGGGCGTTTCTGAAAAACATGTCTGATGGGGATCGGTTCATGGGCAGGGATTTGTTTCCGCTCCAACGGCGCGACCACACGCTTTTCACCTGGCCCATTTTGGCGGCGGCGGTTTTCCTGCTGGTCAAGGTCGATGGCTGGAACCTGATTCGCAATCTGGTCGCCGGACCCATTTCGCTCCATGCCGCCCTGGCCTTGGCCATCAGCGGGGTGGCGTGGACCATCATCGGCATTTACCACCGGCAGCATCGTGAGGCGGTGGCAGGCGTTCATCTGGGATGGATCTGCATGGCGGCTGGGATTGCCTTCGGCTACTGGCGGCAGGCAAGTGATCCGCACTGGACGGGGCCGGTTCTGGTCACGGGATTGTTGCTGCAGGGGCTCTATTTGTTATATCAAGTCAGCGCGCGGACCCGGCCGTGGGTGGCGGCCTTGCTGGCCGAACCGACCCGGCAGGTGCTGCTGGGTGGCAGCGCGGCGGTGACGGGCATTTGCCTGATAAACCTGCTGGGTGGCGAATCCCTGGCGGAAATGCAGTGGTTGTATGGTTTTCTAGCAGTACAAATGGTTTGGCACGGTCTGCGCACCCGGCAGTGGGCGTGGGGTGTCCTGTTGTTCATGCAATGCTGGATCGGCTTGCTCGCGCTTACTGCTCCCGGCACGGGAGAGCTCTGGCTGCGGACGTCCGTTACCCATAGCCTGAGTCCGACGTTGTGGTTGCTGGCGGCTATTCAACTCCTGATGGTGGCGCTGGAAATGGTGCAAACCAAGCGCAGTGTCGGAGCCTCCATCGTGTCACTGGTACTGCCGGCGTGGCTGCTGGCTACCGGACTGGCATTTTTGTTAGGTCTGGCCGGTCTGGCGGATGGAGTTCAAGGGCAGGTTTTATCCGGCTTTCAACAACTGCTGTTGCTGGTGACGCTGCTGCTGACGGCGCGGTCACACGCGTCCAACGTCATCCTGTGGCCAGCCCTGCTGCTGGGTTATCTGATGATCCACCGGAACTCCCTCGCCACGGTGGGTGACCTCGACCGGCAGTTGGAACTGTTGGCAACGCCGTGGCGGGTGGCTTTGTTAGGTTTGGCGGTCGCGCTGCTGCCGCAAGCCGGGCGGTGGGTGAATGTCCGCAATCCCCGCCTGCTGGCCGGGGCCTTTGCGATCCCGGCGTTCACCGCGGTTGCAACTGACTGGCTGTTGTGGCCGGCTGCAGGGATTTCTGCCGCGGCTGCGCTTTACCACACGGCGCACCCGGTGCTGCGTGAGAGCGGGACCCAACTCTGGGCTCCCTATCTGGGCGCTGTCACGTTCGCTTTCATTGCCTGGAGCCGGCGACAATCCGGTTATTGGATTGGGGCCGGGGTGTTGTTGGTGTTAGGGAATATCCACTTGATCCGGGTAGGCGTCGGGGATTTCCTGCGGGACCACGGACTGTCCGAACTGCATCTGATCTGCCTTGGGTTGGGATTAGGTCTGCTCCAGGCATCGGGGCTGCGGCGGGCGCTGCGCGGGGAGACGGCGATTGCTGACATCAATCGTGCCAGCCTGGGCTTGGCCGGGTCAGTGCTGGCGCTGCTGTCGGCCAATTATTTCACGGCGGCGGATCTTGCGGCCATCACGCCTGCCCGGTTGTTGGTTTCCGGCACCCTGGCGTTCCTGGCGGGCTGGTATTTCCGGCGTGCGGCGCGACATCCGGGGCCGGGGGAGGCGGTGCATGCGGAATTGTGCGAGGCAATGTATCATTTCGGGGTGGTGGTGGCGTGGTGGTGCGCGGCGCTACTCGTGCCCTGCTTCAGGCGACCGCAACTTGCGCTGATTGCCTTGAGTCTGCCGGTGGCTTACTTTTATTTGCGGGCGGAAATCGGCGTGCGGCAGGGGCAGTTGGCAGCGACGCGGTATCGCAACTCCGCCGCCGTGCTCGGATTCATCGTGTTGGCACTGTATGTCTTCGAGGGATTCTTCCATCTCGTGATTTTCCCCGGCACGCCTGTCAGCACCCAGCACTATCACACCCATGCCCCGCTCGTGCTGCTGCTGGGACTGGTGCTGCTGCGCTTGCACGGCCTGGGTGGCACGGGTTGGTTGGCGTTTTATGGCGGGCTGGCGCTGATGGCGGGCAGCTATTTTCTAACAACATCGCTGCCGGGCTTGAGTCCGTTTGATGCCCCCATGGCCGCGGCGTGGTGCGCGCTGGTGCTGGGACATTTCTGGATTCTCCTCAGCTACGAACGATCGCCGCTGCGGACGATCATCCAACGCCTGGCAGAACTCGATGATACCTCGTGGGATTCCCTGCGCCGTTCGTGGGGTTACTGCCTGTTAGCCGCCACCCAGGGGGCGGTGCTCTGGGGCTTGGCGGCTTTCCCCGGCAACCCCTTGATGGTAGCGCCGCTGCTGGCGGGGGCCGCATCCATTTTTATTCATCAGGGAATTCTCAGGCGCTCACCGGGCTATCTGATGGTGGCCGGCGTGCAATTAATGGTGGCGCTGCACCTGGACTTTTTCATTCCGAGTTATGTGCCGAAGGATGCGATCATCTGGGTGGGCCTGGGCGGTTGGTTGGGCCTGCTGGTCGCCTTTGAATCGCTGTCTGGGAAGCTCCAACCAAGGCTCGTCGGTCGAATCGCGGCGGTGTTGGGTTTATTGGTGCTGGCCCACATTTTCTATCACCGGCCGTGGTCGCCGGTCGGATTGTGGGGCATGGGGCTGGGGGCGATCATGCTCGCGTGGATGCCGACCGACCGGGTGGGCACGCCAGCGGGGAAAGTCCTGGGCGAGTTGCAAGCGTGGATTCCGGTCTGGCTGGTCTATTTCAGCCAGGCCCCGTTCAAGGAGCATGGGCTGGCGGCCGGACTGGAGCCGTGGCCGGTCCTCGCGGCTACGACAACGCTCTTTCTGATCGCGCTAACCGGCCGCTTGGGCCCGGCTTGGTGGACTGCCGCATACCACGCCAAGCCGCGAAACCAGATGCGGGGGGGCGACCTGATTTTCGGGTGGCTGGAATCGGATGGACTGCGGAATCATCGGGTCACCTTGTTGCTTGCCACCGGAATCGCCTGCGCGGTTCAAGTGGCTCACTATCAGCTTGCCCTGGGGCCGAGGGAATTCAGCCTCCTGATATTGTTAGAGTCGGCGCTGGCGGTGGCTTGGTTTTTTGAGGGGCGCGACCGGCAATCCATGGCCGCCTACTACCTCATGCAGCTCTGCGCGGCGGCCTGCTTTGTTTCGATTCGCCGTCACCTCATGTTGACTACCGGCTGGTGGAACTACGAGTATGATGTTTGGTCCAGTCTTGCGGTTTCCTTCGGCATTGCCGGGGTCAAACAGGTTCTCGATGATCAACCGCGGGCGTTGCGGGTCCCCTTGCTCACGACCCTTTGCGCGATGCCGGTGGTCGCTCTGGGGTGGGTGATGGGTCATGGGTTGGGCGTCAACCTGGCGTTGATGGTGGTGGGCTTGCACAGCGTCTTGTTCTCCTATCTCGGCAAGGACAACCGGGAGTCGCCCTACAACATTCTGGCGTTGACGGGATTTGTTGGATTCATCCTGCTGACGTTCTATTCCAAGCTGCAATTGCGGATGGTCCATGCCTATATCATTCCGGTGGGCTTGGGAGTGCTGGTCCTGCAGGAGCTATTCAAAAAGCGGATTCACCCGGAAACGCAGAACTGGATCCGCCTGGTCACTTTGATGGCGATGTTGGGCAGTGCCGGGTATTACGCCATGGCTGACCCCAGCCACGCGATTTCCTTCAACATGACCATGATCCTGCTGTGCCTTTTGGCAATGGGGCTGGGCAGCGTCCTGCGGATCCGTTTGTATCTGGCACTCGGTTTCGCCGGCTTGATGGCGGACCTCGCTTCGCTCCTCTACAAAGTGCTGGTGTCAATGGAACGCAGCGCCCGGATGACCATTGTGGGCTGTCTGGTGCTGGTGATTGGCGGAATTCTCATCTTCACCGCCATCTATTACAAAACCAACAAAGCCCGCATCGACAGTTGGCTTGACCAGTGGCGCTCCAAACTGACCCAGTGGCAGTGAAACCGCCACACGAAAATTTTTCGATTCCCCTCCCAGCTCACCGAACCCCACATTTTCTTACCCATGCGCACCTCCCCAAATGCCCAATGTTCCTGGTGAAGACCACGTCAAATAGTTTAAGCAGCGATCCCGCTAAAAGAATTCAGTGGGAACTCATCATCCTCGGGTGTATGTACGCCGGCTACATGGCGTTTATCCTTTGCCGGACCGCTATGCAGGCTTCCGGAGCTCAAATGGTGGGAGACGCGGACCTCGGTCTTACCAAAACCATGTTTGGCCAGATTCTGGCATGGGGTACCGCCGGAATGATCACGGGGAAACTCCTTACGGGAATGCTCGCCGACTGGTTGGGAGGGCGGAAAGTCTTCATAACAGCGCTCCTGATCGCGGCGCTAGTGACGGTCGGTTTCGGCTCAGCCCGTTCTTTTACCTCTCTTGCCGGCATGAATTACTTCATGCTCTGGAGTTTGGCCCTTGACTAGATAAATCCACGGATAAACGCGTGCGCAAAAAAAAGTCCCATATTTTGCTTGACACAGCTCTAGTTATACGACTAGATTTCACCCGC
>Ga0268284_1000724_pt1 | contig 20426 bp, 21 predicted proteins | sample saktaG_14_FD_190137 | JGI IMG/M metagenome (GOLD analysis project Ga0268284, IMG submission 190137) | Saline water microbial communities from Sakinaw Lake, British Columbia, Canada - sak_2013_06_06_40m | ecosystem: Environmental > Aquatic > Non-marine Saline and Alkaline > Saline ...
CCACAAGGCTCTACAATTATTAGAGAGTATGTCGCTGATACCGGCGGGCTTCATACGATAGTAGCTACCGGAGCCACGATAGAGGAAGCGCGTATGGAAAGCGAGAAACAACTTCCCGCTAACTTTACTTTAATTGATAAGCAAGAGACGGAATCGGAATCAAAGTCGCTTCGCGTATCCGCAAATTCTGAATATGAGGCACGTGAGGCAGCCCGTATATTGACCCAAGGCACAACGGTTCAAACCGCCGATCTTGTAGTACCTCGCAAAAAGGGATTTCTGGGAATTGGCAAGAAAACCCCCCAATATGATGTTTTGCTTCTCAAAAAGGCCACAGTCACTATTAAATATGAGTCAAAAGCCCGTATTGAGGTGACCATTGCCAGTCCGGAAGAATTGACAGAATTGAAGATCACATCTTTAATTGAAAAGCTGAGCCTTAAGCCACCACCTCTTGCCTTATATCATCCGGAAAATAAGAAGGCAATGGATGAAATAAAACAGCATGGTAAATATGCGCTCAAGCCGCTGTTACAGGCTCTCGATGGCTCAGACGAAGAGGCAAGAACGACAATAATTTACCTTCTTGGCTGTATACAACAGACAAAAGAACAGATCATTCCAATTGCGAATCAGCTTAAGCACAAAAGTTCCAGAATAAGAAATGAAGCTATAAGTGTGTTGGGAAAGTTTGCAGCAGAAAACAGCACTGATCCTGAATTTCTCAATTATCTTAAGCAGGCCGCCTGCGATGCTAATATTCAAGTGCGCAGAGAAGCGCAAAAGATACTTGGCTCACTGAATGTCACCATGCCTGATGTTTTTTGGTATACTGGTACAAACACGTGGGACGAAATTGCAGATGCTTTTATTGCATTAGAGATCAAAAAACCGGCCCCAGATTTCATAGGATTGGATCGCCAACTCCAGCGTTTTAGCGCACCGGAACGACATGGTGCATGGGTTCATGTAGCCCAGGATATGCAGAGTATTGACATAGAGAAATCAATGCGTTGCTATATCGAGGCTTTATATAACAACCCGATTCCAAATTCAGTGGCTTGGGGTTGGCTTAGCGGGATGAATAATGCAAAGATGAATGTTATAGCTCCAAATAGTCATAAAACACAACAGGTTATAGAAGAATTACGTCGTAAAATGCGTCCAATATGTGAATAATCGAGCACATTGGAGGAAATCCTCAAAGGTAAGCAGTTTTATAACGATACAATCCAGCCGACCTCGTAACTCGGTGGCTGATTTTTGCGTTTGGCAAAATCAAAAAGTAGGAAAATCAAATGAAGAGAAGTCCTAATACGTTTATGATTCACACGTGGTTGCTTCTGTTGCTTGCTCTGGCGACTTTACCCGCCTGTTCTTCAAAATCGCCAAAGTTATTTGAAGCGGTAAATAAGAATGATGTCCAACTCCTCAAAGCGATAATTGAGGATGGGACCGATGTGAACGCCAAGGACAATGACGGCGGAACGGCATTAATCACGGCGGCAAGAAATGGTCCAACTGAAATAGTTAGGATGCTGATCGAGGCGAAAGCCTATGTGAACGCCAAGAACAATGACGGCTTCACGGCGCTGATGGCGGCGGCATTCTCTGGCCGCAATGAAATAGTTCGAATGCTGATCAATGCCAAGGGCGATTTGAACGCCAAAGACAAACACGGAATGACTGCGCTAATGTGGGCGTCGCTCGCAGGTCATACAGATATAGTTCGGACATTGATCGATGCCAAAGCCGATGTGAATGCCTATGAAAACGATGGCACGACGGCGCTGATGACAGCGTCAGTCTTAGGCCAAAATGAAATAGTTCAGACGTTGATCGATGCCAAGGGCGATGTAAATGCCAAGGGCAACGACGGCAGGACGGCACTGATGTTTGCGGTGGAAAAAGGCCACACGGAAATAGTTCGGATGCTGATCGGAGCGAAGGCTGATGTGGACACCAAGGCCAACGACGGCGAGACGGCGCTGTTGGCGGCAGCATTTAAAGGAAACACGGAAATAGTTCGGACGCTGATTGATGCAAAGGTCGATGTAAATGTAAAGGCCAATAACGGCAAGACGGCCCTGATGGCGGCATCAAGCGAAGGCTACATGGAAATAGTTCAGATGCTGATCGATGCCAAGGGCGATGTAAATGCCAGATGCATAGGCGGGACAGCGCTGATGATAGCGTCAAGTAAAGGCCACACGGAAATAGTTCGGATTCTGAAAAAAGCCGGGGCAAAGTAATAGATTATAGCTCGGGTGATTTTTAAGAATCGTTATGCAAGTCACGGTAAAATCTGAGGTACTAAAATTATAGATTTAGTGGAGAATGGGACGTTCTTGACTTGTTGACCTATTGACTTAATATTGTCGCCCAACCACAATATTTAACCGACTAATAACCGTTGAGTGTAGTTTTACCTGTCACCTGTCCGGTGAAAAAATGCACTTTGAAAGTATAACAATCTCTTGTAGCAGACCGCATATCACAGCGCCCGCTGAAGAGTATGTTAGCGAAAATTAATATCAGGGAGATATTCCATCATGCACAAACAAAGTGAAATGCCTTATGTCGCTCATGTTTTTGTCTGTACAAATGACCGAGGGGGAGAGGGTAAATCGTGCGCAGACAATAACAGTCAGCTTACTAAAGCCAGATTAAAACAGGCTGTTGACGGGAAAGGCTGGAAAGGGAAGGTCAGGATTTCCACATCAGGATGCATGGGGCTTTGCGGCAACGGGTCTCATGTGATGATTTACCCTCAGAAGGTATGGTTTTCTGAGGTTCTCCCTGATGATGTGGATGAAATTGTCTCTGCCATCGAACGTATCCTGGCAGATGACTGAAAAGTAAACAGGGGATACGCTGAAAATTGCCGGGCAACATTTTTGAGCAGGATGCTCATTCCGGGCGGTCATGTGACAAAAGGGCTTTCCATTCCGTAAGAACTATTTTTTGTCCTTTAAGAAAAAATAGCTATCCTTTAAGAAAATGGTTTTCTTAAAGGATAAGCCGTGAGTAATAATAAAGAAAGAGGCGAGAATATACGTCGTCAAATCGTCATGGATATCAGGCACCATCCGGCTGATATTTCCAATCATATTGCCAACATATTCTCTATAACCCCTCAGGCAGTACATAATCATATACAGCGCCTTGAGCGGGAGGGGCGGCTGCAATCTACCGGTACCGGAAAGGGGAAAAGATATTTTTCAGGGGATTTAAGGGAGTATAAGTCATTGTTTCCTCTCGCAGATGAATTTACAGAAGATGGCGTCTGGAGGGATCACTATTCGTTTGTATGTGAAGGTTTGCCTGAAAACATAGTCGATATCTGTCAATACGGTTTTACCGAAATGGTAAATAACGTCATTGATCATTCCGGCGGAAAACATGTTGTGATCTCCGTTACAAGAGATAAGGAAAAAATCATGATCTCCGTGGTTGATGATGGAGAGGGTATTTTCAGGAAGATCAGGAGATTGTGCAATTTGAGTGATGAGCGTCAGGCTCTCTTTGAATTATTAAAAGGAAAATTAACGACAGATCCGGATAATCATACAGGTGAGGGGATCTTCTTTACTTCGAGGGTGTTTGATGAGTTCGAAATTGATTCAAAAGGCGTGAGGTTTCGCCATGATGATCAATTTGAATTTGATTATATCCTGGAATCTGAGTTTTCTGAAAGTGACGCTGGTACTACAGTGTATATGCTTATCAGGAGAGATTCGATGCGTGAACTCCAGACAGTTTTCGATGATTATGCGGGACCGGATGAATTTCAGTTTAACAAAACCGTTATTCCTGTCCGGTTGGCTCAATACGAAAATGAAAAACTTGTATCCCGATCCCAGGCGAAAAGGCTGTTGGCTCGCCTGGATAGGTTCAGGAATGTAATTTTTGACTTTGAAGGGGTGCTCGCTATAGGCCAGGCATTTGCAGACGAAATATTTCGTGTTTATGCCCAAAGTCATCCTGACATTGTGTTGTTGCCGGTAAACATGGAGCCGAACGTCGAAAAGATGGTTAACAGGGCTATTGCATCACGGGCATCGAAACAGATTACCTGAATATGTTAAGACGGACATCGCTATAACATGCCGGTTATTGGTTGCGTTATGTTTCCTGCCCCACTTGAAACCTGTTCCTCCACTATTCTCCCTACGCTGCATCGATTTTAGCCAGAAGCTCTTTCATCGGCTGATAGGTTATCGGCAGGAAATCGCTGTAGGAAAGCAGTATAACCCCTTTTTCATCGACAAGGACATAGGCCCGCTGCGTCATTCCGAGAAAGCCGAGGGCATCGTAGGCTTTGGCGGTCTTTTTTTCAGTGTCGCTCAATAAGGTGAAGGGGAGCTGGTTTCTTTCGGCAAAGCTCTTGTGGGATTCAGGGCTGTCGGCGCTGATGCCGAGCACCGCAATGCCGCGGCTGGTGAATTGCGAAACATTGTTCCGGTAGTCGCACAACTGGGCGGTACAGACCGGCGTATCGTCACCGGGATAAAAGATGATGAGTACTTTTTTTCCTGTGAAGTCCGTAAGCGAAATATTTCGTCCCCCGGCATCGGGAAGGGTAAATTCCGGTGCTTTTGTTCCTTCTGCTATCATGCTTGTTTCCTTTCTGGTTTTGAACTTCGGGTTGAAAGAGCAATTTTTCCGGCCGGCCGTGGTTTTTTGCTAATGATACTCATTTACCACTCGCAAAGTGTTGCAGCCCGATCGTATGCTACAGGCATTGTTAAAGTGCTGTTCTGAAAAATCAAGAGAATAACGCGCAGCCTGTAACTTCCCGCCAGGGTTAAAAAACGGCCAATATATTTATGGAGTAACGTCTGTTCTTCTTTGTCCGTTCTGCTTCAACAGAATGCCGTGGTTTTCATTCGTGAAGAAGGATAAAAAAAACAGCTCTGCGCATAAGCGCCTCAGCTTCAGAAAAGGAAACGTGCTGAGTTGTAAAAGCCTTTTCCGGTAAAAATGACAGCGGGGTTGAGCTTGAAAGAGCTCGTCAGAAGATCGCTCAAAAGTATAAAAGGCAGGGGATTTCGTTCAGTAAGCTGTTGATTATCAGGAACACTTTTGACGCGGGAAGCAGAGTGTGGATGCATATTTCTTTTTCCGGAGTTGATCAAACGCCGTTCCCTGTGTTTATTTTGTTGTTTTATGATGAAAAACAGTTAAAAACCAAAGAAATATATTCCTTCCTTTTCTTGAAATGCCTTCTTGTTTTTAAATTTGTAAAACTGAAAGCTTGTGCTTTTCCATGTTATCGTAACCCGGAAGGATCTCTATGACGGAAAAGGTGTCGACCAGCGAAGCATTGATGCATATGGCAAGAGTGCTGAAAAATGCCCGGGCAAAAAGTGGCCTCTCCCTTGACGAGGTAAGCCGTTATACCCGGATCCAGAAGTATTACCTTGAAAAAATTGAGGAAGGTGATTTCAGCTTTCTGCCCGGAGCCTATATTATAGCCTATATAAGGGAATATGCCAGGGAGATGGGTGTCAGCGAAAACGAGACCCTTGAACAGTGCAAAAAAGACCTGATAATTTCCAGTGTGCCTTCGAACAGCACTCCCGGGGAAGAAGACTCTTTTTTTGAGAGAGACAGAAAATCCTTTCCCGCTATTGATTTCCGGAGCCTTCGGCTTCCGGACTCGATACCTCCGTTGAAAATTGCTCTTGTGCTTATTGTGCTTGCGGCACTGATCGGATTGTTTTTGTTCTTTAAGTAAATTGGCATCCGCCTCATTTCCATCCTCCTTGAAAAGTGCTGTCGCTTCCGCAGTCGCGGATCCCCGGTCACTGAACCGGGCTGAAAAGTTTTCTTTTTTTTTACTCGCTTCAACATCTTCACCCCTGCATGAAGTCGCTTGTTGCCGTTGTGTTAAGCCAAGCTTTATGGATTTTTTCTGCTTTTCAGCTCTTTCCGGTATAAATAGGATAAAATAAGTCCATTTAACGGAATTAATAGTACTGTTTAAAGATTTATTGATACATATTGAGATGTATGCTTAATTTCTTAACGTATTAACGGGTCGGCAGTGGAAGAAATTAAAGGAAAAGTGGCAATCATCACCGGCGCATCGGGCAATCTTGGTCGTGCTGTTGCCGAAAATCTTTACAGAAAGGGTGCCATACTGGTGCTTGTCGATCTGCATAACACGGAGATCCCAGGCGATTTTAAGGGAAACGACAATGTACTCTCTCTTTCTGTCGATCTTTCACGTCCAGAGCCAACCGTGGAGATGGCGCAGAGTGTTCTTGACCGGTTCGGACGGATTGATATAGTAGCCAATATTGCCGGCGGGTTTACCATGGGAACTCCGGTGCATGAAACCTCCGTTGAAACCTGGGATTTCATGATCTCCCTCAATGCCGTTACGGTCTTGAACACTTGTCGGGCAGTCATTCCTGTTATGCGCAGGCAGCGCTTCGGCAAGGTCATCAATATCGGAGCCAGAGCAGCTCTTGCAGGCAAAGCCCTGATGGCTGCTTACGTCGTTTCCAAATCCGCTGTGATCCGTTTGACGGAGAGCCTGTCGGAAGAGAACAAGAAATACGGTATCAACGTCAACTGCGTACTGCCGGGTATTATCGATACTCCGCAGAACAGATGCGACATGCCTGACACTGATTTCAGTCTGTGGGTGCGACCTGAGGCTCTGGCCGATGTCATTGCCTTTCTTGCATCCGATGCCTCACGGGCAGTTCACGGCGCCGCAATTCCGGTCTCCGGATTAAGTTAGTTGTTGTGATAAAGAAAGTTTATTGGCTATTATTGGTTTTTTAAAAAGCATAACAGAGAGTATCAGTTATGAAGATTTATGATTCAATCACCGGGACGGTAGGCAATACCCCGCTTGTTAAGCTGCGGCGACTCACTGAAGATTGCAGGGCGACCGTTATTGTCAAGCTTGAATCGTTCAATCCGCTTTCAAGTGTCAAGGACAGGATAGGGGTTGCGATGATAGAGGACGCTGAAAAATCCGGCAGGATTACCGGCAATACCACCCTTATAGAACCCACCAGCGGAAATACCGGTATAGCTCTTGCGTTTGCCTGTGCGGCCAAAGGCTACCGGCTTATGCTTGTAATGCCCGATACCATGAGTGTGGAGAGGCGGAGACTGATGCAGATCCTCGGGGCTGAACTGGTGCTGACGGACGGTGCCGGCGGTATGAAGCTTGCTATTGCAGAAGCGGAGCGCCTGGCGGCATCTATTCCTGACAGTCTTATTCTGCAACAGTTTCAGAACCCTTCCAATCCGGACATTCACCGGAAAACTACGGCAGCTGAAATCTGGAATGACACTGACGGGGAGGTGGATTTCTTTGTCGCAGGTGTCGGAACCGGAGGAACGGTCACCGGCGTTGGCGAGGTGCTCAAGGGCCACAGGCCGGATATCAGAGTGATCGCTGTCGAGCCTGAGGCTTCGGCGGTACTCTCCGGACGGCAGCCGGGTCCCCACAAAATTCAGGGAATAGGGGCGGGGTTTGTTCCTGCCATTCTCAACAGAGGGATTATTGACGAGGTGATTACCGTGGCTCATGAAGACGCAGGCATTACGGCAAGAAGGCTTGCAGCTGAAGAAGGTATACTCTGTGGAATCTCTTCAGGAGCAGCGTTGAAGGCGGCGCTCGATTTAGCAAAACGTGAGGGAATGGAGGGGAAGGTTATCGTCGTGCTTCTTCCGGACAGCGGTGAACGATATCTTTCCACCTGGCTTTTTGAAGAAAACTGAAAACGAATCAATCATTAATGGCTTAAACCGTAACCACGAATATTGAAAGTATTATGGCAGACATGAAGGTTTATTTTGATCACAATGCCACAACACCGCTGCACCCGGAGGTGAAAAAGGAGATGATTGCGGCGATGGAGATGTTCGGCAATCCGTCCAGCATGCATTCATACGGACGTGAGGCGCGCGCCAATGTTGAGGATGCCCGCCGGAAAGTAGCTCATTTCATCGGGGCTCATGAAAATGAAATCGTCTTTGTGGGCAGCGGATCGGAAGCCAACAATACCGTTCTCTCGCTTTTTGTATGCGCTTCCAGCCAGTGTATTCCGGGGAGCAGGATGCGCAGCACGATTATTACGACCAAAATCGAACATCCCTGCGTTCTGGAGACATCAGAATGTCTTGCACACCGCGGCGTGAAGGTGAAATATCTTGACGTTGACCGGTATGGCAGAATCGATCTTGATCAACTTTCCGGTATGCTCGGTGATGATATCGGTCTGGTATCGGTCATGATGGCCAACAATGAGATAGGCACACTCCAGGATATTGAAACCATTACGGCAATGGTGCATGAAAGCGGGGCCTTCATGCATACCGATGCGGTGCAGGCAGTCGGCAAGGTGCCTGTAGATGTGCGGAAACTCGGCGTCGATTTTCTTACCCTTTCGGCCCACAAACTCTACGGTCCTAAAGGGGTCGGAGCTCTCTATGTAAAAAAAGGCATTCCCTACTGCCCTTTGATCAGGGGAGGTCATCAGGAGCTTGGCCGGCGTGCGGGAACGGAAAATACCCTTGGCATTCTCGGTCTTGGCAGGGCGGTTGAAATGAGAGCGATTGAAATGCCGGAAGAGCAGGAGCGGTTGCTCTTCCTGAAAGAGCTCTTGAGAAAAGGCATCGAGGAGAGTATAGATGATGTTCATGTCAATGGTCACCCGACAGAATCCATTGCCGGAACGCTTAATGTCTCTTTTTCCGGTGTGGAAGGAGAGGCGATCCTGCTCTATCTGGATCTTGAGGGCATTGCCGTCTCAACCGGTTCCGCATGTGCATCGGGTTCTCTTGACCCTTCACATGTGCTTCTGGCGACCGGTGTCGATGCTGAACTTGCTCATGGATCAATCCGCTTCAGCATGGGCAGAAAAAGTTCAAGAGAGGAGGTCGATTACCTGCTCGAAGTATTACCACGAACAATTCAACGAATACGAAACATGTCAACGGCTTATATAAAAGGAGGATTACATGCTGCAAGCAGGTGAATGGGCATATAGCGAAACGCTGAAGGAACATTTCATGAACCCGAAAAATATTCTGCAGGGGGATAATACAGACGATTTCGACGGAGTCGGAATGGAAGGCAACCTGCAGTGCGGTGATCAGATGATGGTGGTTATAAAGGTGGACCGGGAAAAAGAGGTGATTAAGGATTGCCAGTGGAAAACCTATGGGTGCGCCAGCGCGATCGCGAGCACCTCGATTCTTTCCGAAATGGTAAAGGGCAGGACCCTTGATCAGGCGTTCAACATTTCACCCAAGGAGGTGGCTCAGGAACTCGGCGGGCTGCCTGATCACAAGATTCATTGTTCAGTGCTTGGCGACAAGGCGCTGCGGGCGGCCATCAACGATTACTATACCCGCAACGGCATGGAGGACAAGGTAAAGAAGGAGCAGGTAAAGGTGATCTGTCAGTGCATGAACATTACCGACCATGATATCGAGGATGCCGTGCTTGAGGGCGCCCGTACCTATTTCGAGCTGCAGGAACGCACAAAGCTCGGTACGGTATGCGGTCAATGCAAGGACGAAGCCGAATCGCTGCTTGAAAAATTCAAGCATATCCATTTCGGAGCCTGATGAGTGCCGGGGAATGGTTTTGGCTCCGAAATTACGGGGACACTCCGGTCATTCACGTAAGTTGATTGATGACGGCATGGAAATAACCGGCACGGTATGATGCCCTAATGCATGTGTTATGGAGAAAACCGGAAAACAACCGGTACTTTTTTGGCCGGCTCTTGCAGTGACAGGCTTTCTGGTCAATTTCTGCTGGGAGTCGCTGCATGGCCTCCTCTATGAGGCACATCCGGCAATGGCGGCCGCGGCCTACGGTGTGGAGTATGTCAGTCTCTCACTGCTTCATCTCTGGCAGTACGGTCCGGCAATGCCGCTTGTTTTGGGGGTCGGGCTTTTTCCTCTGCTTCAGCTTTCGTTGACCGGCCTTTTTTCGGTTATTGCAGCCAGGGCAATAGCCGTTAAATGTTGACGTTCAGCCTGAGCAGAGAGTCGTGATGTTCAATTTTTTTAACGTACAGGGAGAGCCGGCGGCCGCAAAGCATTCATTATGAGAACACCGGAAAGGAACACCTTCTATATTCACACGTTCGGCTGCCAGATGAACCAGGCTGATTCAGGGATTATATCGACGCTTCTGCAGCAGGAGGGATACCTTCCGGCAGAAAGCGATAAGGAGGCGGGGATTATTCTTCTCAACACCTGCGCGGTAAGGGAAAATGCAGTTGATCGCATCGAGCATTATCTGCAGCATCTTCAGGGACTGAAAAAAAGAGATAAAGGATTGATTGTCGGCGTTGCCGGCTGTGTGCCTCAGTACCGGAGGGAGGAGATGTTCGCACTCTCACCGGCAATTGATTTTCTGGCCGGTCCCGATACCTACCGCACTCTTCCTTCGCTTATCGAGCAGGCCAGGTCAGGATTAAAGGCGGTCTCTCTGGAGTTCGACGCATCTGAAACCTATGAAGGAATTGATCCTGCAAGAGAGGGATCGGTAAGCGCCTTTGTTCCGGTCATGCGTGGATGCAACAACATGTGCGCTTTTTGCGTGGTCCCGTTCACCCGAGGTCGTGAACGAAGTCATCCTTTCAGTTCGGTCATCGGTGAAGTCCGCAAACTTGCCGATTCAGGCTACAGGGAGATTACCCTGCTCGGGCAGAATGTCAATTCCTATAGTGATCCCGAAGAGGGAAGGGACTTTGCCGCTCTTCTTGATGCGGTAAGCCGTGAAGCGCCGCAGGCAAGAATCCGGTTCACGACATCCCATCCGAAAGATATCTCTGAAGCACTCCTGCATACGATTGCCGCCCGGCCGAACATCTGTAATCATATACACCTGCCGGTGCAGAGCGGTTCTTCAAGAGTGCTTGGACTCATGAACCGCGCTCACTCAATAGAGGAGTACAGGGAAAAGACAGCAATGATCCGCTCGGTGATTCCGGGAGTGGCACTTTCGACTGATATCATCGCCGGATTCTGCGGAGAGCTGGAACAGGATCATCTCGAGACGCTTGAACTTCTCTCCGAAGTCCGATTCGACTCTGCCTTTATGTTTTTTTACTCTCCGAGACCGGGAACCCTTGCTGCCCGCACGCTTGCCGATGACGTGCCTGAGGCGGTAAAAAAACGAAGACTTCAGGAGATTATCGACCTGCAGAACAGTATTTCCGGAGAGCTCTATCAGGAGGCGGTCGGAACGGTTGTTGAAGTGCTTGCTGAATCCGAAAGCCGCCGTTCTCCGCAACAGCTTATGGGCCGTACGCCAGGCAACAGGGTCGTGGTCTTTGACCGGGGAGATCATCAGCCGGGTGAAGTGGTGCAGGTAGTTGTCACTGCGGCCACTTCAGCAACGCTGACCGGCAGGTTCGCAGCTTCATGATCCCGTCACACCCCTTTTTCGGGTTTTTTTATCTTGATAGGTATTTGTAAATTATCCTTTCTGAAATCAATCATTTAACAGGCCGTCTATGGCCCCGGAGAGCAGTAAAGCATGCCAGATGTCGTAAGAATCGGTTTTATTGACAAAGTAAGAGCCCACCTTGAATTGCTCGATCCGGTGACCTGGATCAGCGTTTTTCCCTGTCTTGCCGCAGGCGTCATGGCTTCAGGAGCCATGAAAGGCACCGTTCACGACTATCTTTTGCTTCTGGCTGTTTTTTTGATGTTCGGCCCGCTCGGTACCGGTTTCAGTCAGTCAGTCAATGACTGTTTCGATCTTGAACTGGACAGAATCAATGAGCCAACCCGCCCGATTCCTTCAGGCCGTCTCTCTCCAAAAGAGGGGTTGGGGAACAGTATTATCGCGCTTCTTCTTGCCATTGGGCTTGGTGTATTTGTTGGCCTGCATGTGGGTGGCATTCGTGGTACAATCATCATGGCTTCTATCATGGTTGCGCTTTTTGTGGCTTATATCTATTCTGCGCCGCCACTCAAACTGAAAAAAAACATTCTGACCTCTGCTCCGGCGGTAGGTTTTTCCTATGGATTTGCCCCGTTCATTTCTGCAAATGCCTTGTTCGGAGACATTCGCCCTGAGGCGATATGGCTGGCCAGTCTGAACTTTTTTATGGCAGTGGCCTTGATCATTCTCAACGATTTCAAATCTGCTACAGGTGACAAGGATGGTGGACTCAAGTCACTCACGGTTATGATTGGCGCCCGAAATACCTTTCTTGTTTCATTTGTTATTATTGACATTGTTTTCAGCGTGCTTGCCTGGCTTTCGTATAGCTGGGGATTCATGATACCTACCTTTTTTATCCTGCTCGGGCTCGTGTTGAGCGTGGTAATTCAGGTACAGCTTTTACTCGATCCAAAAGGTGGGATCTCATTCATGAACAGCGCTGTCAAAGATGGGTTCGGCAATGTTCTTGGCAAAAGTGATGTTCATGAACACAATGCTTTTCTCCGCTATCAGGTAGCAAACAATATTCTGTTTTTAATCAATAATCTGCTTGTTGCCGGGATGGTTGGTTATAAATACATCTGAGCGTAGACAGTGAAGATGTGCTGTGCATTCTTCAGGTTCTGCACCCTCTTTTCCTGCATGATCAGTGAACAGGTTTATTCTCTTTTTCTTACAGGAGTCTGAGTAATTCTTAAATCAATAACTTGCCATGGATACTCTTCAAGCAACATTTTTTTCGCTTCCGGTGGTATGGCACAATGCACTGGTTACCCTGCTGACCTTTGTCTATGTTTTCAGCGTTCCTCCCCTGATGGATTATCTGGTGACCAATCACTCGCTTCCAAGGGATATCAGCCGCAAGATCACCCACATCTGCGCCGGTTCCGCAATTGTTTTTCTTCCTCTTTTTGTCGACGGGGACTGGTCGCAATATCTTAATATTACCGTGTTTGCCGTCTGGACCCTGCTGCTTATCCAGAAAGGGCTCTTTGCCGCCGATGATGATCAGGCGGTTAAAACCATGACCCGTACCGGAGATAAACGGGAACTGCTGAAGGGTACCCTGTATTTTGTGATCGTCGCCATGATCTGCGGAACCGTTTATTACAAACAGCCGGCAGGGGTTATGGCTATGGCCATGCTTGGATGGGGAGATGGTCTTGCACCGATCATCGGTACCCGGTATGGAAAAATGAAATACCATATCCTCAGTGATAAAAGCGTTGAAGGCAGCTTCGCTTTTTTTGTCGGCAGTGTCGCTGCCGGACTTTTCTTTGTTCATCTTATTTGTGCGCCGGAAGCGTTTAACGTCGGAAAAATCGTCATTATCGCGCTGATTGCTACCATCGTTGAAGGTGTAAGCCCCAAAGAGGTTGATAACCTTACCATTCCTGTCGCTGTCATTGTTGCTTCAGCGCTTATTTGACATGAACGCATGACGAAGGAGGAGATGCCGGCAATTTATTTCATCAGCGACCTTCATCTGGGATTGCAGGACGAAAAGCAAGAGCAGTTCAAGCTTGACAAGCTCGAACTGCTCTTTGCCATCATCAAGGCGGAAGGCGGTTCGCTTTATATGCTTGGCGATATTCTCGATTACTGGATGGAGTTTCACCATGTTATTCCAAAGGGGTATACCAGATTTTTTTGTTTATTGTCTGATCTTGTCCGCCACAACATAGAGGTTTTCTATCTTGCCGGAAACCATGACTTTTACCTCGGTCGATTTTTTGACGATGAGCTCGGGGTCAAGACCAGGTATGGTATGCATGAGCTGATATTTGAAGACCGGAAATTCGTTTTTGCTCATGGTGACGGCCTCGGGGAAGGGGATATCGGCTACAAGCTGTTCAGTCGTTTTATAAGAAACCGCTTTAATCTCGCACTTCTTTCAGCGGTTCATCCGGATCTTGCAGTCGGTATTATGAAAAGACTGTCACATCTCAGTCGCAGGCATAAACCTTCAGGCCAGGTTTTTGAAACAGACCGCCTGCTGAATTTTGCCGGAGTGCTGGCTGCCGAAAAGAAGTTTGATTATTTTTTATGCGGCCATAACCATTCAAGGGGGATAACGGAACTTTCCGGCGGTTCCCGCTGGTATGTCAACCTTGGAACATGGATAGACGGCACGTCGCCCTATGGTGTGTTTAAAAATGGTGCTTTTCAACTCAACGATGTATAACGTTAATAATACTATAGACGGATTTTTTTTATGAGTAATGTAAACAAGCTGCTGAAGCTCGGGTTGCCGAAAGGAAGTCTGCAGGATTCAACAATCGATCTTTTTGCGCATGCCGGATTTCACTTTTCTGTTCAGAGCCGTTCCTATTTCCCCTCCATAGATGACGATGAACTGGAAGCCATACTTATCAGGGCGCAGGAAATGGCCCACTACGTCGAACTCGGCGCTTTTGATGTCGGTCTGACCGGCAGGGACTGGATTATTGAAACCGGTGCCGATGTGGTCGAAGTTGCTGATCTTATTTATTCAAAAGCTTCCATGAGGCCTGTGCGCTGGGTGCTTTGTGTTCCCGAAAACTCGCCGGTTCAATCTGTCAAAGACCTTGAAGGGAAGCATATTGCCACCGAAGTGGTCAATATTACCCGGAAATATCTTGAGCGCAACGGAGTCAGTGCCTCTGTTGAGTTCAGCTGGGGAGCTACTGAAGTCAAACCTCCCGATCTTGCGGATGCCATTGTCGAGGTGACCGAAACCGGTTCCTCCCTCAGGGCCAACAAGCTGAGGATTGTCGATACCATTCTTGAGTCCAACACCAAGCTGATCGCCAACAGAAATTCATGGAACGATCCATGGAAACGCGAGAAGATAGAAAATATGGCCATGCTGCTTCAGGGGGCAATCAATGCGCAGGGGAAGGTGGGACTGAAAATGAACGCCCCTAAATCTGCGCTTGACAGGATTATTGCCATTATTCCGGCACTGCGCCAGCCGACCATATCCCATCTTGCCGAGGAGCAGTGGGTCGCGCTTGAAGTAATTGTTACCGAAAAAATCGTGCGCAACCTTATTCCCGAACTGAAAAGGGCCGGCGCTGAAGGTATCTTTGAGTACGATATCAACAAACTGATCGACTGAAAAAAGTCAGCTTTGCTCATGAACCTGCAGGCTGCCCGCAAGGGCGGCCTTTTTATCGTAGCCATGCTTCTTTTTTATCAAATACTGGTACTGCTTTCACTTCTGGTTTTTCTTGCCATCCTGTTGAGAAACCTGAGGGACTTTCGCTCTATGCCCGGGAATTCCTCTCAAGGCGGACCGTTTGTTTCCGTTCTGGTACCTGTCCGTAATGAAGCACTGAACGTTGAGCGCTGCGTCCGTTCGCTTCTGCGGCAGGACTACGGGGCATTCGAGCTTCTTGTGCTTGATGATGGTTCGACCGATGCCACTCCCGAACTGCTCCGCGCTCTTGCTCTGGAGTCCGGGGATCGACTGAGGGTAATACAGGGTGAGGCGCTTCCCGCCGGATGGCACGGCAAGGTCTGGGCATGTTTTCAGCTTGCGCGACAGGCAAGGGGGGAACTGCTGCTCTTTACCGATGCCGATACCAATCATCGCCCTGACGCCCTTCAACGCTCGGCCGGAACCCTGCAGAAGTCCGGTGCCGATATGCTTACCCTTATGCCCCGTCAGGAGCTTGAATCTTTCTGGGAAAAGCTGGTGGTGCCGCTGATCCATGTCATCCTCATGTGCTACCTGCCTCTCCGTCTTGTTTGTACAAGCAGGAGGCCTGCCTTTTGTTTTGCCAATGGTCAGTTTATTCTTTTTCGAAGGGATTTTTATGACCGCATCAATGGTCATGAGGCTGTAAGGGATGCCATTGTCGATGATGTCTGGCTATGCAAGGCTGTGAAAAAAGCAGGAGGGCGCGTTGTGGCTTTCAATGGTGATGATGTGGTCAGTTGCCGGATGTATCGTAACTTCAGTGAGATATGGGAAGGGTTTTCAAAAAACCTTTTTGCCGCTCTCGGGTACAATACGGCGGCTCTGTTTCTCCTGATGGCAATGATTGCTTCGCTCTATATTGCCCCCTATGTGTTTCTGTTCCGCTCACTGCTTGCAGCTGAGTTCACTTTTCTGTTGTTCTGGCTTCCGCTGGTGCAGGTACTTACCGCACTTCTCTGCAGGCTCATCATTGCCGGAGCATTCCGCCAGTCTGTTCCGATGGCTTTTCTGCATATGTTTTCCCAGATGGTGCTTCTTGGCATCGCATTCAACTCCTTCTACAAGATAAAATTCAGCAGGGGAGCAACATGGAAAGGCAGGAGCTACAATTTTTCCCGATAGCACAAGAATTCGGGGAAGGTGATTATTTTTTTTAAATTACAGGACTGACACCATTGTTTCCATCCCTGCGCTCTCTGCCGGGAAAAGAGTATCAATTCAAACAAGACTATTGCCATGGGTTTCTTATCGAAAATATTCGGGAAAAAGGAAGTGGAGCTGACACTTCCAAAGGTTATTGAAGATGTCAACCTGATAAAGACGATGGAAGGCCATCTCGACCGGGTGCTTGGAGTGAAATTCAGTGCAGACGGCAAAAAACTTGTAAGCGGAAGTTTTGACGAACAGGTTATGCTGTGGGATGTGGAATCAGGGAAACCCCTGCTTACCATGAAAGGTCATGATACATGGGTTGAGTGCGTTGATTTCAGCCGGGACGGCAAACGGCTTGCCAGCGGAAGCACTGACAGCACCGTAAGAATCTGGGATGCCGTGACCGGTCAGTGCCTGCATGTCTGCAAAGGCCATGATACCGCCGTGCGCATGGTTGCGTTCAGCCCCGACAGCAGGGTTGTGGCGAGCTGTTCCCGCGATACGACAATCCGGCTTTGGGATGTTGAAACAGGAAAAGAGCTTTCCCGGCTTCTTGGACATAAATCCTATATCGAATGTCTTGCATACAGTCATGACGGTAAAAAAATAGCAAGCTGCGGTGAAGAAACAGTCATTAAAATCTGGGATGTCGAAACCGGCAGGAATATCGCCAATTACAAAACAGACGACAGACTTTCACATGCATTGGCATTCAGTCCGGACGACAGGCTCATTGCATTCTGCGGGCGAGATGCCAAAGTCAAGATTCTTGATGCAGCGAGCGGAGAGATTCTCAATGTTCTTGAAGGTCATGAAGACGCCGTGCGCAGCGTTTGTTTCAATCCTGACGGCGCCACTGTTGCCAGTGCCGCAAACGACGAATCGGTAAGACTTTGGGATGTTGCGTCAGGCAAACTGCTGCATGTCTACAGGGGTCATGTTCTTGAAGTACAGTCTGTCGATATCTCTCCTGACGGAAAAACAATTGCCAGCGGAAGCGATGATCGCAAGATCAAGCTCTGGGGAATCAGATAGGAGAGCTGTAATATCGTATTTATGACGATCGGGAGCTCTTCAGGGAGCTTCCTGGTTTTTTTTTGTCAATGATAAAAAAGTAGGGTAAACTACAGAACTTCCTTTTTGAATTAGCATAAAGTGAGTAAATTAATTTTACGAAAAATAAATTCGTTTTTGGGCGCTTCATGTCGAGGTTTGCTCATAGTAACGCCAGGATTAAATGGCAAAAATAAAAAGAGGTAGATATGGGTACTCAGGTCGAAGGAACTGTTAAATGGTTCAACGAGGAAAAAGGTTACGGCTTTATTGAGCAGAAAGGTGGAAAAGATGTTTTTGTGCATCATAGTGCAATCAACGGCACAGGGCGCAAAACTCTTGTTGAAGGTCAGAAAGTTATGATGGAAGTAACACAGGGAGCTAAAGGTCTTCAGGCTGAAGATGTAACCCCTCTTTAAATCAGTAACGAACTGCAGGGCTGTTCTTCACTCAAGTTGTCGGCACTCTCCGCTTTTTTCTGAATGCGGTTGTCATGCTTAGCCGCGCCCGGTTTTTCCATGAGAAGCCGGAGTCTTTTAACTGTATGCAAAAAAAGGCGCATCCTGATGCGTCTTTTTTTTTGTCTGAATTCACGCGGACAATCCATCTCTCTTGCGTTTCATTAACATTTCTGTGCCGGAGAGAGCTTCTAAAAACAGCAAAAAGAGCCTGGCTCTTCAGATATGACGGAAGTCGGGAAAAACAGGTGCAGGATCACTGTTCCGGAAAGTGAAATTGAACTGCATGCCATGCGTTCTCAGGGAGCGGGCGGGCAGAATGTCAACAAGGTGGAAACCGCTGTTCACCTGCGCTTTGATATCCCGGCATCTTCTCTGCCCCCGGAGATAAAAGAACGTCTTCTTGATCTTAAGGACCGGCGTCTTACAAGGGATGGAGTGCTTGTTATTAAAGCTCAGCGTTACCGCACAAAGGAGAAAAATCGCGAGGACGCTCTGCTGAGGCTTCAGGCGGTTCTGGAGAGCGTGGCGACTCTTCCCGAAAAGCGCAGGCGGACAAAGCCGACAGGCAGTTCAAGAATAAAACGTCTTGAAGCGAAGGAGAAGCGTTCCGCCGTCAAGGCGCTGAGGGGGCGCATCGATTTGTAGGGCTTTCACAAAAAAGAACCGGTTATACCGCTTCAGACGGAGTACGGTTTCGCACTTTTGTCCGGGGTGATCCTGCCACAAGAATCCGGCTCTTGTCAAGCTGCGCCTTCATAGCGCTGACAGCGGCAAGAAAATGACCTTTTTCTGCACGTGCAACAGTTGACGATGCTGCAGACCCGAGCGCTGCAATCGGGTTTATCGGTTTGCCGTTGCGGATCATCCTGAAATCGAGGTGGGGCCCGGTCGAACTGCCTGTCGATCCGACATAGCCGATGATCTCTCCCTGGCGTATCTTTGTGGAGTATCCCGCTTTGCCTGAAAAACGGCTCAGATGCAGATACTGAGTGTGATACCCGCCTGAATGGGCAAGCGTTACCATATTACCCGCCCCCCCCTTTCGTCCCCGGAAAATTATTTTACCGTCGGCAACGGCATGTACAGGGGTCCCGGAGGAGGCGGCCATATCGATTCCACCGTGGAAATGCCTGGTTCTGAAGAGAGGATGAACACGGAAGCCGAACCCGCTGGATATGCGCGAATAGCTGCAGGGTGACGTGAACATTGCAGTGCGTTCGAACGCGTTGCCGCTTTCATCGAAATAGCCTGATTTCCCTTTCGCATCAGCGAAATGGTACGCCCTGTAAGTCCTGTTTTTAAGCAGGAGTTCCACTGCGAGGATTTTTCCAGTAGTGACAAATTCATCCCCCAGCCATTTTTCTTCAAAAAGAATCCTGTATTTTGTTCCAGGAGTAATGTCGCTGCTGAAATTGATCCGGGATGAAAAGAGGTTTTTCATTCCGACAAGAAGAGTGGAGCGTCCTTTCGACCGGAGGGCCTGCGAAAGGGTGCCGGACAAAGTGCCTTCAAGAGTTTCAATCCTGGTTGCATACTCCCGGACTTCGCAGCGTACAAAAAAACCGCCGGTTCCGTTCTGCCGTTCTATATGGATGGCGGTTGCCCTGTCAGGGAAATACGAAAACCGCTGAAGTGAACCATTACCGTTTAACTGTGTCTCATAGGAATGACCGGGGAGGAATCCGTGAACAGAAAAACTGCCTTTAAGCTGCCGTACGATGCTGTCGATATCAGCCGGAGTCAGACCTTTTACGCTAAGTATACTGTACAGCGATTCACCCGGCCTGATCTTCTCTATCGAAGCCGCTGGTTTTTTTTCTTCAGGTGTTACATCCAGGGTAACGGCATCGTTATCACCGGTAAAACCGAGTTCGTCAAGATAGCTTCCCGGTTCATGAAGGATAAAGTTGACGGTGAAAAAAAAAAGCATAAGCACTCCGGCAAGGATCGGGAGCCGGAATCCGGGGGTAATTTTTTGTACAGGCAACTCAAGCCGGCGGAGAAATATCCGGAAAATCTTTTTCGGGTCGGTCATAAGTATTCATATCGTATCGCATCATGTAAGACATCGGGCGTTGTATAATAATTCCAATGTAGCAATAAGTTTCGATTACCGGAATTTAATTACGTTATAATAACTTCATCCGGGCGACATTTAAGACGGCTGAATGTTTGGACTGAATGCGCAATAATCGCAGGGATTTCTATAATTTTACCAAAAAGCAGGCTCAATGGCCAATGAACCGGATATAGTTCCAGGCATCTACCACTATTGTGATCGCTGGTGCGAGCGTTGTTCATATACTGCGCGTTGCCTCCAGTTTCGTATTGAAGCTGAAGAGATAGAGAGCGTTGAAGGGTTGCAGGAGTTTGACGCATTGAACGCGCGCTTCTGGCAGGATATGGGTGAAGCGCTTGTAACGGCAATTCGTCTCATCAGGGAACTCGCGGCAAAGGAGGGTATTGAACCTGACGAACTGAAAAATGAAACGACGTTTCCGGAACAGCCCGTCAGTGTTCATCGCAATGCCCGGCAACATCCCTGTGCGAGCGCGGCACTGTTTTATACCGGTATGGTTAACGAATGGTTTGCAGTGGTCGAAGAGGAATCCGAAGACGGGGAGTCGCTCTT
>Ga0268284_1000725_pt1 | contig 20409 bp, 16 predicted proteins | sample saktaG_14_FD_190137 | JGI IMG/M metagenome (GOLD analysis project Ga0268284, IMG submission 190137) | Saline water microbial communities from Sakinaw Lake, British Columbia, Canada - sak_2013_06_06_40m | ecosystem: Environmental > Aquatic > Non-marine Saline and Alkaline > Saline ...
AAGTGTCAGCCATGACGCATAAAAAAAGCTATGCCTCTGAAAAGCTTCCAGCGCATAACTTGAACAGGTAGGAAAATATTTGCAGGACGGTCCGAGCAAGGGTGAGAGAAGCGCCCGGTAAAATTTTATCAGCACTATCGGAACCTGATTGAAAAACCTCCAGCTGACCATGCTCATATATAACTTAGATAAAAAATCCGCCACTCTCATGTTTGCAGCGACCGCCGGAGTTCAGGAAAGTCTGATGTTACGCATTAATTCTCTGATCTCTTTCCTGAATGCGTCAAGATCCGGAATAGCCGATTTTCTTGCTGTGTAAAGAAACGAAATAATGAGCCGTTCACTCTTCCTGTTCTCAGTCATTCTATCCTCTATCCTATCTCCTGATGATTTTTCAAGCCTGTAAGCTTCCCGCATCATCCTTTTTACCCTGTTGCGGTGAACCGCCAAAGGGATTGTTTTTTTGCTGACAGCAAAAAGAATAGCCGGAACACCCTGAACGCAGTTGCCTTCAGTCTTGACAGAGGTATAGACAATTTTTATAAACTCGCCTTTAACATATTTTCCGCACCTGAAAAGGAGAGAAATCAGTTGCTTTTTCCTGACTATCTCATGCTTGCGCAGAGAATGAACATGTTCCTTATTCAAAACGTGAAAGCGCAATTTTCTTATTCTGCCGGCATGACGACTGATACTGGGGCAACCTACTGTCCGGCAGTACCCATATCACTGCTCACAGAGAGCGAATGACGCCCTTTGGCTCTTCTTGCAGACAACACTTTCCTGCCGTTCTTGGTCGACATTCTCTGCCTGAATCCATGCTTGTTCCTTCTTTTTCTATTCCGCGGTTGATAGGTCCTTTTCATCGCTTATAGCTCCACGCTGGTTTAAAATATATTCAAAATTACAGGGCGCGTAATTTAGCATATTGAACGCTCATTAACAAATACTACCGTCCCCTGAGAGCATCAATAGCGACAACAGCCGCAATAGTATCAAGGAAAAATGCGTGCGGGTAGTAAAATTACAATTCCCCCGCCGCAAGTTATCAACAATGTGGACAATTTGTGGATAAAAAAAATCAACAGGCTGAAACGCCAGAGAAACTGCCTCTCCCAAACAATCAACACATGTTGACTACTTCGGTCGGCGATAATCATAATACACACAAATAAAACAGGTTAGCCTGTTGAAAACAGGGCTGTCGTTCATTGCTTCTTAACCGCGGATTTTGATAAAGGAAATTGTTTTTTATCCACTTAAAACACTAACTTGTGAACAATAAATGTTGATGGTGCAGCTGATATCGATACTTACCTCCCAAATTTCCCTTTTTTATGCTCCAAGTTACGTCAAAAGCTTTCCCGGAATCGCTGCAATCCAAAAACCAGAAAAGCACAACAATGGAGCATCAGGTTTGGGATGCCTGCCTGAATGCCATCAGGGAAAAAATAAACCCTCTTGCTTTTAAAACCTGGTTTTTTCCGATTAAACCAATTGGATTTTCGGGAAGTGAACTCACCATTGAGGTTCCAAGCCAGTTTTTTTATGAATGGATCGAAGAGAACTATTCATCGTTTTTAAAACAGGCACTGAAAGATGTTATCGGCCCTGATGCAAAAATGATGTACTCAATCGTGATGGATAAATCACAGGGTGAGCCGGTCACAATCGAATTGCCACACCAGAACGCAATGAACGGTGATTTCATTGCTGCAAGCCGGGCTTCATCAGAGGCTAACTCAAAAAAAACAGAAGCCTTCGAACGCAACCTTGCGCGATTTGAAACGCACCTTAACCTTAAATATACGTTTGATACCCTTATCAGGGGTGACTGCAACTCTCTGGCTTTTGCCGCATCGAAATCCGTAGCGCAAAGTCCCGGGCAGAATGCTTTTAATCCCCTTGTCATTTATGGTGGAGTGGGTCTCGGAAAAACACACATGATGCAGGCAATAGGCAACAGTGTCAGAGAAAACCGGCTTTCAGAAAGGGTACTTTACGTCTCCAGCGAAAAGTTTGCCATCGACTTCGTCAACGCTATCCAGAATGGCAAAATCCAGGAGTTCTCCTCATTTTACCGTTCCATCGATGTTCTCATTATAGACGATATTCAATTTTTTTCAGGCAAGGAAAAGACACAGGAGGAGATCTTTCATATTTTCAATACCCTGCATCAATCAAACAAACAGATTATCCTTTCAGCTGACAGACCGATAAAGGATATCAAGGGAATTGAAGACCGCCTTATTTCACGCTTCAACTGGGGTCTTTCTGCTGATATCCAGCCTCCTGATTATGAAACACGCAAGGCCATCATACTCAGCAAACTTCATCAGAGCGGTGTCAATCTTGATGATGCTGTTATTGAATTCATTGCCACCAACGTAACGGAGAATGTCAGGGAACTCGAAGGATGCATTGTCAAACTGCTTGCCGCTCAATCCCTCGATAACAGGGAAATCGACCTTCAGTTTACCAAGTCAACCCTGAAAGATATTATCAGGCATACGACGAAACGATTGACTCTCGATACCATAGAAAAAGCTGTCTGTTCATACTTTTCAATCACTCCCAATGACCTGAAAGGAAAATCGAAGAAAAAGGAAATTGCTGTCGGGCGCCAGATTGCCATGTATCTTTCAAAGATTCTTACTGACTCATCACTGAAAACCATAGGTCTTCATTTCGGGGGAAGAGATCACTCTACAGTTATTCATGCTGTGAACACGATCAGAAAAAGGGCAGAGTCGGTTACGGAAGAGCGAAAAAAAATAGAGGAAATCAAAAAAAGAATCGAGATTCTCTCAATGTAATCCTGATGTGTATAAGATGTTGGGAACATGTGCATGCACCGTTGACAACCTCAGACTTGTCAACGGGATCCGGAAAAAAAATAATTCATCAACAAACCCTTAACAAGGAAAAGCAGGAAGCCGGCACAGGTTACCAACAATTCCCGTATAAGGATGGACTGGGTTAAGTGTTTTTTTTAGAACAAATTAATAAAATAAAAACAGTATTTATCCAGATATCAACACAGCCAACAACAACAACAATTTTCTATAAAAAAATAATTAAAGCTGGAGCAGATGAAATTAACCTCCTCAATCCGTCAAATGCAGGATGCTGTAAGCAAGGTAGCACAAGCAATTCCTGCAAAAAGCATTGATCCGCGTTTTGAAAACATTCATTTATCCATTGAATCCGGTTATCTGACTCTTTTTGCAACAGATAGTGAACTTTCTATCACAGCAAAAAGCGAAGTTGAAACTTCAGATACCGGCAACATAGGTATCAAAGCGAGGACCTTGCAGGATTTCCTCAGAAGTATGTACGATACTTCAGTAACCTTTCAGATTGAACGTCAGGAAATAAGCGATCATGGTACCGTCCATATTACGACAGACAAAGGAAAGTACAGGATACCCTGCCTGTTCGAGAGCAAGCCGGAAAAACACGAAAAAAGCTATGACATATCTCTTGAACTTCAAACGGCCGAATTTCAGGATCTTATACAGAAAACCATTTTTGCCTGCAGTGTTGATGGTATGAGACCGGCAATGATGGGAGTACTCTTTGAACTTGAGGGCACGGTCATGACTGCAGTATCGACTGACGGACACAGATTGGTTCGCTGCAGAAAAACTTCTTCTCTGGATGTCTCTGAGAAACAGAAAATAGTAGTTCCTGCAAGAGTGCTCTCAATTCTGCAGAAACTTGCCCAGACTGACACCATTACAATGTGTATTGATGAAGATAGAAGGTTTGTAAGGTTTATTTCCGGAAATATCGTTCTGGATGCAGCTCTTATTGTTGAACCTTATCCGAACTATGATGCTGTTATTCCGGTAGAACATGATAAACATCTGATTGTAGATCGTTCGATGATTTACGATTCAGTACGACGTGTCGGTCGTTTTTCGAGTATAGGTGACGTTAAAATGGTGATTGAGGGTCAACTTCTGAGAATCATGGCTGAGAATACAAATGAGGGGGAAGCCGCACAGGAAGAATTGGCCTGTACCTATTCAGGAGAGGATATCACCATAGGATTCAATTCCAGATTTATAGAGGCAGCTCTTGGACACCTTGACGACAATGAAATCAGAATAGAGCTCAAAAGTCCAACCACCGCTGTGATTTTTAAACCGCATAAGGAACAGGATGATGATAAACTGATTATCCTGGTAATGCCTGTAAGAATCAATAATTGACATAGAGAGGAAAATTATTGAGACTGAAAAGAATCACGTATGAAAATTTCAGGAATCACCGGTTATTAAGCTTTGAGCCTTCGGAAGGTGTCAATCTCATCTACGGACCAAACGGCTCGGGAAAAACTTCCATTCTTGAAGGGATACACTATTGTGCGCTGACAAAGGGATTTGTCAGCGCAAAGGATGGTGAGTGTCTGTTATTCGGGTCGGATTATTTTCTTCTTCACGGAGTCTTTATTGACTGTTCAGAAAATCAAACAACTGTCAAAGTTACCTGTCAGCGTGAAAAGGAAAAGCAGATTATCGTTAATAACAGCGAAATCAAGCCTTTTTCCAGTCATATAGGCAATATTCCCTGTATTACATTTTCTCCTTCTGAAATTGTTATTGTCAACGGTGCACCTGCTGAACGCAGGAGGTTTATCGATAATGCCATCAGTCAGACAGACCGAAGGTACCTTGATGATCTTCTGTCATACAGAAGGGTTCTTCACCAGCGTAATGCACTGCTTTCTCAATTATATGAAAGAAAAAATGTGCATGGCGATATGCTTGCGATCTGGACGGAGAATATTTCAAAGCTTGCTGCATCAATCGTTCATGCAAGAATAAAATTTCTTGCTGTTTTTTTTCAATATTTCTGCGAAATATACGGAAAACTGTCAAGTAAAGACCAACCCTCGATCAACTATGGGTGTTCACTTGAAAAAATCCGCGAAGATACTCCTGTTGAGCTACTGTACTCCCGTTTCCTAAGCAGATATAAAGAAACAGAAAAACAGGAGATCCAGAGAGCACAAACAATGACCGGTCCTCACCGTGATGATCTGTTTTTTCTGCTTGATGGAAAGGAAATAAAAAAATATGCCTCACAGGGACAATTGAGAACTTTTCTCATCTGCTTAAAACTTTCACAACAGCGACTTTTCAACGCAGCTTTTGGAGAAAATCCTGTCTGTCTCTTTGACGATATTTTCAGTGAACTTGATGCATCAAGAAGAGCTGATATTTTCGGCATACTTGAAACATGCGGACAAACCATTATTACTTCTGCCGAAAGAAGGGAGCAGAGAAACGTTCATGTTTTCTCCATGGAATCACTGAAGAAAAACAGGGAACCGTAAACGTGTCAAGGACAAAAAATCCAAAAAAAATATCTGCGGTGGTTGGTGATATGTATCAGGCTTTAGGTCTGTCTGAGGCCTATCATCAATACAAAACACTGCAGATATGGAATCAGGTTGTAGGAGAGACAATATCCGGCGCAACTTCTATTGAGCGCTTTACCAGTGGACAGTTGTTCATAAAAGTCAGAAATCCGGCATGGAGAATGGAGCTGAATTTCAGAAAAAAAGATATTCTTGCAAAACTTAACGATGAACTGGAAGGTTTGAAGGTGACGGACATTATTTTCAAGTAAAAAAGTCTGTAACTTATAACTATGGAAATAGTTATATGATAAACTCATCACTCAGAGATTGCAGGTCGGACGGTATATCTCAATCATCTTGATCGCATAGACTTTTACGAACACAATGCTCCGATCGAATTTCTCCATCATGGGGTTTGAATTTCATAATGATGTTCTGATCAAAAGCCTTCAGTTTGTGGATGGTGAAATTGCCATAGATCCGAAAACGGCGTAATCATCCCTTTTCACCCGATCAAGAACACCGATCCGGTAAACGTCTCCGGTACGGTTAAGAAAGTTATTTCCTGCACTACAGATCCTGTATAAGTTATTTAAAATAAGTATTTTATATCAGCAGTACCGATAATAATCCATTTGATTTCCATGGCTAAATAATGCGAATGCAAGCGAGAGGCCATAACGATATCAAAAGGGAAGTTCGCCTTCGGGATGATTGGTATCGGTATGCCTTATCTCCCTCTGAAGGGCAATTCCTTCTGCAGAAAAAGAGAAAAGGGTATCGGTAGAAAAAATCATGCTGAAATCCTGGGGTTTAAAAAACGGAAGAAATTTCTGGCAGTGTTCATCAAGTCGTTTAAGATAGAACTGTGTATTTTCATCAGGATTCTCTTTTTTCCATTCTGTTGCGAGTTTCCCTCTATCATAGGATGCGTTACCCGCACCGCTTCCGGAAACGTAAAAGGTTACCCTGTCTCCCTTTGACAACCCCATACCGGATTTTATGGCGATTTCATAGGTAATTGTTTTTGATCGTTTTCCGGATTTTACATCTTCCTGGTACTGTTCTATCGTGTTTTTCAGGGTTTCGGTTCTGGTAAAATCTGCAATGTCAAGTTCATGGTTAAGGATTTTGTCCCTGTATTCAATGAAGAGATGATGAAGTCCGTTGATATCCTCTGTTAAAAGCATTTCAAATCCCCGGCGGACAAAATCCCGGCCGAATTTTTCCCCGCTTCGACTGGTAAGCGAAGAGCCTTTCAGGATCATGCGATTATCATAACCGAGAAGGGCATAATTTTTCTTCATATAGGAGATCATTTTTTTGAATCTTCCGTCAAAACCGATATTGATGCCTGCCGGCATGAGTTGCGAAACTTCGCGGACCAGTTCTTTTTCAGCCGGTTCAGTCGTCACTCCGGGAGGCGGGATAAAAAGAATCCCGTCGGTATCAACCTCGACGATACGGCACCCTCGGGCCTCAAATTCAGAGATCATTTTTTTTGCAATGCTCTGGCCTGTTGAAGTAACCTTGTCAGCTTCATCAAAATCATTGAAAATTCCTGCACTGAAGCCCAGATATCCGTACATCGCATTGATAAGGATTTTAAAGGAGCTCTGCATGGCATCGAAATTATCAGCCAGAGAGGTATGGCCCAGAAGATGTTCTTCACGTGCCTTGTCTTTTGCCTTGAAACGAAGCTCTCTCAGATCGTTAAGTATTCCCGGAAAGATCTTCAGTTCATCGCTTTTGGGACAAATGCCGTATGAAAGCATTATGGAAGGATAGAGGGATTCAACATCTGCATAGACGATCGGGCCGAGTATTCCTTTTAGAAACACTTCTGTATAACCTCCGGAATGCTGCAGGCCTGAAGAGGGTTTAGGAATTGACTGTTTGCGACGAAGATATTCTCTGACAAAAAGAACTTCTATTTTTGCTGCAGGCCCTATGCGTGATGTCATGGCATAGGTATAGGGCATCATTTGAGCGAGATAAAAATTGCTGCCGGAAAGAAGTGATGAGAGGGCTCTGGTTTCACGGACATCATCAAGGGCATAGGCAAGCAGTTTTTCATGGTTATTATCCCAGAGCGACGCAATATCCTTGTAATCGACATAAGTTCTGTCAGGGGAGGCAAAACCGAAATGCTTTGCTACCGCCTTAAGCCCGTAGCTCTGCATTGAGCGCTTTGAAGTGTCATAACTCTGAACAAGAAAAAGCGTATCAATGACATGACGGCCCGGAATGTCGAAAAATGTGTAATCAATGCTTCTTTCCGCAAAGCGTATGCTCGCAGGGTAGGTTTTCGGCTGCAGGCGGTTTCTTCCTATTGCAAAAGGAATCCCATGCCGTTCGCATCTCCGTTGAAGATAGGAAAGATCAAAGCTGAAAATATTGTGTCCTTCAATGACATCGGGATCCATTTCCGAAATCATATTGATAAGCTCGTCCAGAAGATCTTTTTCGCATCTGTTTTTGGAATGAAGAACCGTTTCCCATCCCCTGTTATCGCTCAGTGATACGATAATTATCTCATCATCCCCGATTCCTGTGCCGCCTCTGCGCCGTCTCAGAGGGTCATAATAAGTTTCAATATCGAGTTGCATCCGGTAGAGATCGTCAAAAATCATTCCTTTGAAAAGGGTCTTACCGCTTTGAAGAAAATATTGTGTTACGGCATCACCTTTATTATAGATCAGGGCGTTTTTATCGGTATGGATATCCAGTGAAGTGATGTCCGCTGTAGCACGCTGTTTTCTGTTGTTGATAAAATCAAGAGCGCATCTATAATTTCTCCAACTTCTGAAGATCGACAGATATTGGTAAAAATTTGAGCCGCCGAGTTTAACAAGCCAGAATTTCTCCTGTTCTTCGGGCACAAATCCGTCGAGCAGCTCACTGTCTGAGAGGAAAAAAAAGGGGAAAAACAATTCATCGTGAAAATGCACCTTGCCGCCTTCACGATTAAAAATCCTTATATGGGTATCGGATAGCTGGTATGCCCCGACTATATTATTTTCCTTGTCCTTGCCGAACAACAAATCGTTGCCCATGATAGTGGAAATAATGCTGTCCATGTTTGCGTATTGATTAAATAGCGGCAGATAAAAGAGCTGCTGATGTTTCACGTGAAACATCAGCAGCTCTTTTATCTGCCGAGACGTATCATGAGAACTGAAATATCAGAGGGGGATACGCCAAGAATCCTTGATGCCTGGCCGATAGTCTCCGGCTGATGTTTTTTCAATTTCTCCCTGCCTTCGTTTGAGAGACCGGAAACATTGCTGTAATCATAAGATAATGGGATTTGATGTGACTCCAGTCGCAGGATTTTATCTGCCATTAACAGATCTCGCTTGAGATAGCCCTGATACTTAAGGTCAATATCTACCTGCTCATATATTGAAAGATCCCCGGCTACAGCCAGAACGGCACGTCTGAAGCTTTCGGAGGAATCGATAAGTTTCTGCAAGTTAATGCCCGGACGTTTGATGAGGTTTGCAGCACTCTGTGCTGCCGTTACTTCCGGAAAGCCCGTATCCGAAAGGAGCTTGTTTATTTCAGCGGAAGTGATTTTGGTATCCATGCAGAGCTGCTTGAGCTGCTCGATAAGAGATGATTTATTGCAGCGGGATAAAAATGTATCAGCATCAATAAGCCCTGCGGTAAAACTGATATGATTCAGGCGGATATCGGCATTATCATGGCGGAGAAGGAGTCTGTGCTCCGCCGAAGAGGTAAACATCCGGTATGGTTCATTGGTATCTTTGGTGATGAGATCGTCGATAAGCACGCCGATATATGCATCTGAGCGTTTCAGATAAAGGGGTGGCCGGTTCTGAATTTTAAGTGATGCGTTAATGCCGGCGATCAGCCCCTGTGCCGCGGCTTCTTCATAACCTGAAGTCCCATTTATCTGCCCGGCAAAGTAAAGATTTTCAACGAGTTTTGTTTCGAGAGTTCTTGTAATCTGATAAGGAAAAAAGTAGTCATATTCAATGGCGTAACCCGGACGGATCATTGTAACCCTGTTCAGTCCCGGAATGGAACGCAATCCTTCAAGTTGAATATCTTCAGGAAGTGAAGTTGAAAATCCGTTGACATACATCTCATTCGTTTCAAAGCCTTCAGGTTCAAGAAATATATGATGGCTCTCTTTGTCAGGAAACCGGCAGATTTTGTCTTCAACCGAGGGACAGTACCTTGGCCCGACCCCATGCACTTTTCCGGTAAACAAAGGAGACCGGTCGAAACCTTTTTTGAGAATTTCATGTGTTGCCTTGGTCGTTTTGGTAACATAACAACTGATTTGCCTGCGATTTACAGGTGGGGGGGATTTAAATGAAAACACAACAGGGGAATCATCCCCTTTCTGTTCTTCGACCATGGAATAATCGACGCTTCGGCCATCTATGCGGGGAGGTGTACCTGTTTTAAGCCGACCGGATTTAAAGCCCATTCGGACGAGATTTTCAGTCAGGCCGTATACCGGAGGTTCTGCAATGGTTCGTCCGCCAGCATAATGGTTCATTCCGATATGGATAAGGCCGTTCAGAAATGTACCACAGGTAAGAATTGCCGCCTTACCACTGATAACGCGTCCTGATGAAAGAACAACTCCGCTGAAAACATCGCCGGCACTTTCAATACCTGTTACGGTATCCTGGAGAAGATCGATATTAGGCTCGCTCTCTATGACCCTTCGCATATAAAGTGAATACATGGTGCGATCAGCCTGTGCTCTCGGAGAGTGCATGGCCGGACCTTTACTTCTGTTCAGCATTCTGAACTGTATTCCAGTCGCGTCAATTGCTTTTGCCATTTCGCCGCCGAGCGCATCAATTTCCCGTGTGATCTGTCCTTTTGCAACACCGCCTATTGCCGGGTTGCAGGACATTCTTGCTATTGCCAAAAGATCGGTGGATATAAGCAGGCACGAGCATCCGGTTCTCGCCGCTGAAAGTGCTGCTTCGCAGCCGGCATGACCTGCCCCGGTAATTATGATATCATACATTTTTTACAGATTGTTTCACGTGAAACAGTTAATGCCGCATTATGCATCTCAACATGAAGATACGAATAATAGTGCGTTATTGTCCGGTTTACCGTTTGCGGTCGGTAACATATTCTTTAATAAGCGATTATGGTATAAACAGGCTGTTGCTGCGGCGTGTAGTTTCAATAATATCCTTCCTTTTGGACTACCTCATGGAGGGGATATGCCGGCTATCGATTATAAGCATAGAGTATCTGACAAAAAAAAATGAAAACTCAAAACGCCCATAATTAAAATTCCGGTTCATTGGAAGGGATCATTATATCAGGCAGCTCCTTCATGCGGTATATAAATCTTCATGGCTTGTTAAAATCAACTGCTCCCCGATCTTCTCCGTTAACTCAGTGATAGAAGGACGTCAATATTTCGGGGAAACCGGTTTAAAAAGAACTTTACGTTATTTGACAATCCGGCGGCAACACTCCGTTCAGAAATACTGTCCTTAAACTTTTTGCCGAGCGGGTTTTTAACGGATAGCGCGGAGATCTGTCCGGTTGGGCTCAGACTGCATGAGCAGTGTGGTACTCATGGAAACGCCAGCCTCGAAAAGGAGAAAGAAAAAACAGAGAAACAAGAGGATCTCCCGGGTTAGGGTACTCCTGCGATTACCGTAAACAGTCATGAGTGCCGGGTTCTGCTGTAAGGGGATCATTGCGGTTTCTTTCAGGAGCTGATTTATTAAGCCCATCTGATTCGTTGTGCAGATGCCGGGACCCGGTTGATGATAGCACCGGGATGAGGTAATTATAGCCGGGAAGAGAATGCATCGTAAGCTGAAATGAGATCGCGACGTGCAGAACCGGCCATGTTAGGATGATATCCGCAATCTGTCTGTCCGTATCACCGGAATGCACGGTTGACCTTAAAACGCAATTCCTGACGGGTCCGGGCATTGTAGTTTTTGCAGGTTTAGTAAAGATGTTATTATATTGACTGTTACGTATTCTTGCCTTGAAAAGTCCATGTATTCTTTCAGCATTCATCCCATTGTCTGCCGGATATCCGTGAAAATGGCATTGCATAATTGGGCGCTGTTGCTTATATATCTATGTAGTTATACGTGTTTGTTTTCCATTCTGCCGAAATGCGGAATCTACGGTCAAACCGGATTTAAAATCAATGAAAAGACGGCAATTTCTTGCTTTGGGGGCTGTAATTTCCTCCTTTATATCCGCATGGCCTGCGAAGCTGCTTGGTGTGTGGAGTGAAGAGAGCTTTCAGCAATGCTCTCTAAAACAGTCATTCATCAATGCTTTCGGAACCAGTGATCCTGTCCGCTCCGAGGCCCTTACTATTGTTGCTCCGCCTGTTGCGGCTGACAGTTCTGCCGTTCCGGTTGAAGTTCATTCATCTTTACGTGGTGATCAACTCTATCTTTTTGTAGAAAAAAATCTTACTCCCCTTGTTTTCAAGTGCACCCTTCATGGTGGTGCACTTCCCTTTTTTTCCCTGAATATCAAGATGAAGGAGAGCTCTGCTCTCTATGCTGTTGTCAGGGATGGCGGGAAATATTTTATGGCCTCCGTGCAGGTTGAGGTAGTGGCGCAGGCCTGTTAATCCTGATTTATCCTGTTATCATGAGCAGCACATTAAGAATTATAGCCCGAGAGGAGAACGGCACGGTCCTTGCCAAGGTCATTATACCCCATCCCAACGAATCAGGCACAAGAAAAGATGAGCAGGGTAATATCGTTTCGGCTTATTTTATAAGGGAAGGTTCGGTCAAGGTTAATGGTGCGACTCTTCTCGATATTGAACTCGGTCCTTCCGTTTCAAAAGATCCTTTTCTGCAGTTCCGGTTTACCGGAAAGAAAGGTGACAGGCTGGAGGTTTCGTTTCTTGACAACAGAAACGGTCATTTTGTTGCAGATGCAGTTGTACTGTAGCTGTTAACGGCAGTTTGGCATTTTTTACTATCACTAAACATGGAGGAATACGTTATGGCGGTGAAACTCAAAGTGTGGCTGACTGCATGCGCGTTTTCTTCTGTTGCGCTTGCGTCAGGAAACAATGCTTTTGCAGCAGGAGGTAATGTCAGTAAGAAACCCGTCCGACAGGTACCGGTGCGAAGTGCTGAATCGAATCCCAGGGGTCTGGTCCTTGCTCTTTCCTGTTCATCATGTCACGGGACTGACGGCAAGAGTGTCGGCATTATTCCGCCGATTTACGGCAGATCTTCCGAGTACCTTGAAACGGCATTGAAGGCCTTCAAAACAGGAGAGCGTTATTCAACGGTTATGAGCCGTCATGCCAAGGGGTATACCGATGATGAGATCCGGCTTATCGCCGAGTATTTTGGTGCGCTCTCGCACAACAACAAATAAGAGAGGAGAATGAACATGAGTCATAAACTTTCACGTCGGGATTTCAATAAGCTTCTTCTTTCCGGTGCAGCCGGTTCTGCATTAGGATTATTCGGAACTTTTAATACTGCGTTTGCATCCACAAAAAGAGTTGTGGTTATCGGCGGCGGTTTCGGCGGAGCCGCAGCAGCCAAATATCTGAGAAAACTTGATCCTTCAATTGCCGTGACGCTTGTCGAGCCGAAAGCGATTTTCTATACCTGTCCGTTCAGCAACTGGGTGCTCGGCGGCCTGCAAACCATGGAGAATATCGCTCAGACCTACAGCGTTCTGAAGAGTAAATACCAGGTCAATGTTATTGCCGACACTGCTGTGGCCGTCGATGCTGCCAGAAGCACGGTCAAGCTGAAAAGCGGTCAGATGCTGAACTACGACCGCCTTATAGTTTCTCCCGGTATCGATTTCAAGTGGGACTCCATTCCCGGTTACAATGAGAGTGTCGCCAACAGCAAAATGCCCCATGCCTACCAGGCTGGTCCCCAGACCATTCTCTTGCACAATCAGCTGCTTGCCATGAAGAACGGAGGCCGGGTACTGATCTGTCCTCCGGCTAATCCGTTCAGATGTCCACCGGGACCTTATGAAAGGGCAAGCCTTATTGCCAGCTATCTGAAAGCAAAAAAACCGAAATCCAAAGTTCTCATTCTTGATCCCAAGGATAAGTTTTCCAAACAGGCCCTGTTCAAGAAGGGATGGGACCGGCTTTATCCCGGTATGATTGAATGGCGATCGGGTGCCACGGGCGGAAAGGTGACAAATGTCAATGCCGCAGCTATGACCGTGACAACCGAGTTCGGTGTGGAAAAAGGTGATGTCATCAATGTCATTCCGCCCCAGAAGGCCGGAAAAATAGCTTTTGATGCCGGTCTTACCGATGCCACGGGATGGTGTCCGGTCAATCCTGTTTCATTTGAATCAACCATTCATCCGGGCATCCATGTCATCGGTGATGCTTCTGTCGCCGGGGCTATGCCGAAATCCGGGTTTGCTGCGAGCAGTCAGGGCAAGATTGCTGCCGCTGCAATCGTCAGACTTCTCCAGGGAAAAGTGCCGGCTGCCCCGTCACTGGTCAACACCTGTTACAGTCTGATCGGTCCGGATTACGGCATTTCGGTAGCCGGCGTTTACAAACTGACCGCGGAGGGTATTGTTGAAATCAAGGAGGGCGGCGGTCTGACTCCGATAACTGCCGATGATGACCAGCTCAGGGAGGAAGCGAATTTTGCCCGAGGCTGGTACAATAATATCATTCATGACACGTGGGGATAAGGAATTCTCCCGCTCACAAAATAAAATGCCCGGAATAATGCCGGGCATTTTATTTTGATCGCCGGTATCGGCATTTTGAGGAGGAGTGCAGAGTGTTAGTTAATCAATACCCTGTTTTATATATTGGCTGAATTATTTCTTTCGAGTGCAAAGTGATGTCATCAATGAAAAATAAACGTTTTAACCTTCTTCTGATTGCTGTTGTCACTATTGTTGCGGTCTGGTCATTATGGCCAACCTGGCGTGACTACTCTCTTTCGAAACAGCTTGGCAGCTTTGGTACAGTGCAGGACAGTCTGAAATTTTCACTTAGTCATCGCGACGAGATTGAGAATGCCCGTAAAAAAAGTCTGAAACTGGGACTTGATTTGAAGGGAGGAATGCATCTGGTTATGGAAGTTGATCAGGTTGATCTCTTTGAACAGAAAGCCTGGAACAAAGACGGTAAGTTCAGCGCCATGATGAACAGTGTCAGAGCAAAAGCCTCCGGCAGTGATGAAAGGGTTATCGATCTTCTTGTTGCCGAGTTTAAAAAAGAGAGTATTCCCCTGAGCCGGTATTTCTATGATATACGCAATACAGACAGAGAAATTGTTGCAAAGCTGGAAAAGGAATCCGAAGACGCACTGAACCGCGCCAAGGAGATCATTCGTAACCGGATCGATCAGTATGGTGTTGCTGAACCGGTAATTACAAGTCAGGGAAGCAGGAAAATTATTATAGAGCTGCCCGGTGTTTCTGATAATCGGGTGAAAAATCTGCTGAAAGGCACGGCGAAACTTGAGTTCAGGCTTCTGCGCGATCCGGAAGTTCTTGTCAGGACACTTGACAGAATCAACTCCTATCTTGTTCAGGGAGGTTCCGCTTCACAGCCGTTCGTTTCCGATACCTCGAATGTTGTGCCACAGCCCCCGGTGCCGGGAACTGCTAAAGGCAGCCCATCATCCGGAAAACCGCTTTATGATGTGATCGGAGTCTATCAGGACGGTACAGCCTATACTGCCGAGCACTCGAAGGATTTTGTGGTTTCACTGCTGCACCGCAGTGACATCCTGGCGCTCCTGCCTCCGGATACGGAACTGTTGCTTGCAGCAAAGCCTGAGATCGGCCAGAGCGGAGAAAAGCTCTATCCGCTATATCTTGTCAAAAAAAGTCCGGAGCTGACAGGCGGGGTTATTACCGAAGCAAAGGCAACTTTCGGCTCAGAGGGTGTCCAACCCGAGGTCCTGATGGAAATGAACTCGGAAGGAACATCGAAATGGGCGCGTATTACCGGAGCAAATATCGGCAAGAGGATCGCGATTGTTCTCGACGGCGCTGTTTACAGTGCGCCGGTAGTCCAGTCCAAGATTCCCAACGGAAACTCGGTAATTAACGGAATTGAAAGCCTTGAGGAGGCGAAAGATCTTGAAATTGTTCTGAAAGCCGGGGCTCTTCCCGCTCCCGTCAGGATCATTGAAGAACGTACCATAGGCCCCTCTCTCGGTGCCGATTATATCAGGGCCGGGATGCTTTCGATGCTGTGGGGCTTTCTTGCCGTATCGGTTTTCATGCTGGTTTACTATCGCACGGCCGGTATTGCTGCAGATATGGCTCTTGTCCTGAATATTCTTGTTGTCCTTTCCGTACTTGCCGGATTCAATGCATCTCTTTCCCTCCCCGGTATTGCCGGTATTGTTCTGACCATGGGCATGGCCGTTGACGCCAACGTGTTGATCAATGAGCGTATCCGGGAGGAGCTTTCTGAAGGCAAGTCAATTATTTCGGCAGTCGCTGCCGGTTATGATAAGGCGTTCTCTTCCATTCTCGATTCACATGTTACGACACTTGCTTCTGCATATCTGCTCTACACGTTCGGCATCGGACCGATACAGGGTTTTGCCGTGACACTGATGATCGGTACGGCAGCAAGTCTGTTTACTGCGATTGTGGTAACAAAGGAGATTTTCAATCTCATGTTTTCTAAAAACATGCTTTCAGTGAAAAGTTTCGGTTAATATTTCAAGACGCTTCCACCCATGAGGATTTTTCATCAGACCAATTTTAATTTTATCAAATTTCGTAAAATTGCATACGGTTTTTCGCTGGTTATGCTTCTGACCGGTCTTGGATCTCTTGCGGTCAAAGGTTTGAACTACGGTATCGATTTCAGGGGCGGCTCCGAGGTGGTTATACGGTTTGAGAAAAATATTGATGTTAGCGCTGTCCGTGCGGTTCTTGAAGAGGCTGGCGTTTCGGGTTCCCTGAAAAAGTACGGCATGGACCGCTCTTTCCTGTTGAGTACTGTTTTCAAGGGAGATACGGGTGAGCTGAAATCTCGGGTCTCCAATGCCCTTAACAGCCGGATTGCTGCAAATCACCATGAGATTGTCCGGATCGATGCTGTGGGCCCGAGCATTGCTTCCGATCTGAAATGGGCAGCACTCAAGGCACTGATTGCTGCCCTTTTCGCTATTCTGCTATACGTCGGCTTCCGGTATGAATTGAAATTTGCCGCAGCCGGCGTTCTCGCCATTTTTCATGACGTGCTTACCGTGCTCGGTCTGTTCAGTATTCTCGGGGGCCTGTTTGCCTTTATGCCTCTTGAAGTGGATCAGAGCATTATAGCTGCGTTTCTTACCGTTGCCGGATACTCCATTACTGATACGGTGGTGGTCTATGACCGGATCAGGGAAAAGATACGGGGACAGAAACCTGCGGAATATGAAAGGATTTTCAATGAAAGCATGAACCAGACGCTCAGCCGGACAATCGTTACCGGAGGGACGACGCTGCTCAGCGTTCTTATTCTTTTTATCTTTGCCGGTCCTGCAATCAGAGGATTTGCTTTTGCTGTCTTTACCGGGATCCTGATCGGCACCTATTCCTCAATTTTTGTGGCGGCTCCTCTTGTCTTTGACTGGCTCCGTCTCTCAAAAAGCACTGTAAGGCTGAGAGGAGGCCAAAGCACTTGAGCTGGATCATTGCAGAAGGGTTTCCTTTCTCCGGAGTCTTTTGTGATGCAGGATTTTTCTTTTTATGTTGACCGTAATGTTTACTCTTTTACCTCGATGACGTTGTTGCCGGGGGAATTAAACAATATTCACTATTCAGGAGCCGGGGCATGAAAAAAGTATTGATCAAAGCAGCATTGCTGTTTCTTGCGGGAACGTCATCGATGCAAACACCAGCTCTTGCCGAGGTTGCTGATCGGATCGTTGCAGTTGTCGGAAACGAGGTCATATTCAAATCTGAGATTGATAACAGGGAACTCATGGCACGCGTACAGTATCCCGAACTTGCGCATGATAAAGGGCTTTCCCGATCAATACTTGCCGGGATTATTGATCAGAAAATCATTCTTGCTAAAGCTAAAATTGACAGCGTCAGCATCGATGAAAATGCAATTGACGCAATGGCAAATGACCGTTTCAGGCAACTCGGTTCACGGTTCGCTTCAAAGAGTGAGATGGAGAGCCGTCTGGGCAAGTCATCTGCCGCTATCCGGGAAGGTATTCGTCAGGAGTTGCGTAATCAGCAGTTGATTGAGACGCTTCGCAGGAGAAAGAGTGCCGGGGTATCAGTCAGTTATGATGAGGCTATGGCGTTCTACAATTCCAACAGGGACCAGCTGCCGGAGATTCCTGAAGCTGTATCGGTTTCGCAGATCCTGAAGTACCGGACGGTTTCTGAGGAAAACAGGGCGCAATCACTTTCTTCGATACAGAAAATTCAGGGTGAGCTCAAGGGCGGTGCTGATTTTGCGGCTCTGGCACGGAAATATTCACAGGACCCCGGTTCCGCAGGGGTTGGAGGAGACCTTGGATATGTACAGAAAGGGGAGCTTATCCCGAGCTTTGAAAATGCTGCATATGCGCTCAAGGAAGGCGGAGTCTCTGATGTTGTTGAAACCCGCTACGGATTCCATCTTATCCAGCTCCTCAACAAGGAGGTGAATTCGATTCACGTTCGTCATATTCTGATCGGATTCGACCGTACGAATGCCGGGGATTTATCCGAGGTGATCCGTCAGCTCAAAGCCGTTCGTTCTGACGTGCTTGACGGTAAAAGCAGCTTTGCCGAGATGGCAAAAAAATATTCAGATGATCCCGAATCTGCCGCGCTTGGGGGGAAAATAATTATACAGGGATCAGCCAAGTCCCTGTTTCCTCCGTCAACGCTGCGCCCACAGCTTCAGAAGATAATCGCAGCATTGTCAAAGCCCGGCGATATCAGTGAACCGCAGAAAATAGATCCCCCTCAGGGTGAGCAGTTCTATGCAATATTTCAGCTGAACGAAAGAGTGAAGGCGCACCGCCTCGATCCTGCGAAAGACTACACGCTTCTTGAGGGGCTTGCACTTGACTACAAGAACCGCCGGCTTTTTAATGAGTGGGTTCAGCAGCTCCGCAAAGAGGTTTTTGTCCGTTCCTCAGACATCTAAGCGGCGGACATACCGTGCGTTCTTCTCAATGAATTCTCTTCTGGGCTCAACCTTGTCTCCCATAAGCGTGGAAAATACATGATCGGCTTCCATGGCATTCTCCACGCTTACGAGCAGGAGAGAACGGTGGGCCGGATCCATTGTGGTACTCCAGAGCTGTTCAGGGTTCATCTCTCCGAGACCCTTGTAGCGCTGTATATGTATATTCGCCTTTCCTTTCTGCATTTTTCTCATGGAGTCCTGAATGCTGTTGCGCTCATCGTCATCCCAGGCGTACTGCTGCTCCTTGCCTGATTTGACCAGATAAAGAGGCGGCTGGGCGATAAATACCCTTCCGGCCTCGATCAGCGCACGCATATGGCGGAAGAAAAAGGTCAGTAGCAGGGTTCTGATGTGTGCGCCGTCAACATCAGCATCAGTCATAATGATGATTTTTCCGTACCGGAGTTTTTCAGCGGAAAACTCCTCTTCCCCGAAGCTGGTGCCAAGGGCGAGAATGATTGTTTTGATCTCCTCGTTTTCAAGCATCTTATGCAGCCGGGCCTTTTCGACGTTCAGGATTTTGCCCTTCAGGGGAAGGATTGCCTGGAAGCTGCGGTCCCGGCCCTGTTTTGCGCTGCCGCCGGCCGAATCACCCTCAACAATATAAAGCTCACAGTGTTCAGGGTCATTGATCGAACAGTCAGCGAGTTTTCCTGGTAGTCCCGAGCTTTCAAGCACCGATTTTCTTCGGGTGAGTTCCTTGGCCTTTCTGGCGGCTTCCCGTGACATGGCAGCACCCTTGACCTTTTCAATGATCAGTTTCAGCACATTCGGGTTGCTTTCGGCAAACTCCGAGAGCTGCTCATTGACTATGGTCTCGACAATACTCTGCGTTTCCGAGTTACCGAGCTTCGTCTTGGTTTGCCCCTCGAACTGCGGTTCGGCAACCTTGACGGAGATCACTGCAGTCAGTCCCTCCTTGAAATCGTCTCCGGTCAGTGACAATTTCAGATTTTTCAACAGATCGTTTTTCTGTGCATAGGCATTGAGCGTTCTTGTAAGCGCCTTGCGAAACCCGGTGACATGGGTGCCGCCTTCATGCGTATTGATGTTGTTGACATAGCTGAAAACATTCTCCTGATAAGAGTCATTGTACTGGATAGCTATTTCAACAACTGTCGTGTCCCGTTCTCCGCAGAGATAGATCGGATCCTTGAGCAGGTTTATCCGGTTTTGATCGGTAAACTGGACAAATTCCTTGATTCCTCCTTCATAATGAAAGACCTCCTGAACCCCTTCGGTATCCTGAACAATGATGCTGAGCTCTTTATTGAGGAACGCAAGCTCCCGCATCCGGTCTATAATGATATCCTTTCGAAACTCCGTTGTCTTGAAGATAAGATGGTCAGGCATGAAGGTGGTTTTCGTGCCACGCTTGTCGGAACTTCCTATAGCCCTGACATCACCCTTTGGAATTCCCCGTTCAAACCGCTGAAAATAAACTTTCCCGTCGCGGTATACTTCGACCTCACACCATTCGGAAAGGGCATTGACTACCGAAGCTCCGACACCGTGAAGACCGCCCGAAACCTTGTATGCACCCTTATCGAACTTTCCGCCTGCGCCGATAACGGTCATGACCAGCTCAAGAGCGGATTTCTGTTTATCCGGGTGAATATCCACAGGAATACCCCGGCCCCGGTCGATAACCGTAACCGATCCGTCAGGGTTCAGCGAAACAAAGATATAATCGTTGAACCCGCCAAGTGTTTCATCGATGGAGTTATCTACAATTTCATAGACAAGATGATGAAGCCCTCTGCTGTGAATATCACCGATATACATTGCCGGACGCATGCGGACATGCTCTATGCCGTCAAGAATCTGAATGTTGTTTGCGCCGTAGGTCGATGGGATCGAGGGGGTAAGGATATCGTCTTCC